>ENA-OPZZ01000181-OPZZ01000181.1-human-gut-metagenome-genome-assembly--contig:-NODE-181-length-50878-cov-7.626628_pt1 | contig 50878 bp, 52 predicted proteins | sample MGYA00242487_ERZ504511 | MGnify/ENA primary metagenome ERZ504511 (study PRJEB26092, sample SAMD00036241) | human gut metagenome | host: Homo sapiens | study: EMG produced TPA metagenomics assembly of... | reverse complement strand
TAATAACAGCGGCCGTCCTCTATTTCATACAGGCCTAGAAAGTCTTCTGACAGAGGACCAGCACCATGGGACTTTCTTCCATACCATACTCTTTGGGATCTGGAAAGGATGCCACAAGGCAGGTGACGGAAGGATTTCTTTTAAATGCAGCTTGACCCGTGAAGCAGCTGATCTTACTGCCCACAGCCAGCTTCCCGGCGCTGTATAGACCACGCCCCGCAGCATTCCTTCCTGAGAAGAAGGAAAGAAATCGGCTGCCAGAAGCTGTTCCTCTTCTCCGCCCAGGATCAGAAGCTGTTTTTCCGCCATCTGAAGTGCTGTACTTTTCGTGGAAGCAGGAAGGTTTACCACATGGATCCCCACTTTTACTCCCATGATCACAGTTACCTTTCTGCCTTTTAAGTTATAAACCTCTGACAGGGATTCCATGGCACTTTCTACGCCTTCCAGCCCGGCTACAGGCCTGAAACCCAGAAAGTAATAACCACCTGATCTGCCTGGCGCTCTCCGGATATAATATAATTTGTCTTCTGTAAGATAGACGAAATGTTTCACTGCATCGCATCCTCCCTGCAAAAATTTCACAGCAGTTACAGCAGTGCCGAATACATGTTAAATACCGGCAGCATAATGGATAAAACAATAGTTCCCACAATGCCTGCCATCACTAAGATCATACACGGTTCTATCAATGTTACCAGCCTCTGCGCTGACTGTTCTGCCGCTTTTCCATAATAAACTCCCGCCTGCAGCAACACCGACTCCAGTTCTCCTGATTCTTCGCCTGCTGCCACCATGGAAAGAAATACGGGATGAAAGATCCTCTGGCGTTTCAGTGCCGCTGAGAGACTTTCTCCTTTTTCCAGACCATTTACTGCTTCCTGTATTTTACGCTCCACCCATGTATTTCCCATAACACGGCCGGTAATGGCCATACAGTCTATGATCCCGTTTCCACCGCCATACAAAACAGAAAATGCAGAAGCAAAACGGGATGTATAAATAGTCTTAAGCAGGCCTGCTATCACCGGTATATGGAAAAACAGGCCATCCACCCTTAACCGCAGCTTGGGAACAGCCGATAACAAGGCAAATACCAGAAAAACAACTGGTATCCAAAGACAGTACAGGATCCAGTCCTTTTGTAAATGATCTCCTGCCGCCATCATAAAACGGGTAATAGCCGGAAGCTCATATTCTTCCAATATATCTGCAAACTGCGGAAGTACGGTTGTAAGAAGAAAAACGGATGCGCCTATACTAGCCAGTAAAAGGATAAAAGGGTAGATCATGGCAGTCCGCACCTTTCCTTCCATTTCTACTTCTTTGGCATAATAGACGGACATTTTCTGTAAAATATCATCCAGTGTACCGCTTGCTTCTCCTGTCTGTATCATATATATAAGGAGTTTTGGAAAACACTTTCCCATGGATCCCATTGCTTCTGAAAGTGTCTGACCCCTGTGGATCTTCTCTTCCAGCCTGGCAAGAAGGGCCTTCATTTCCCGGGTAGGTGCTGTTTTACAGGCTGTTTTCAAAATATCTGACTGTGGAACACCTGAAGATAACATAGAACTGACCTGGCTGCAAAAAGGCGGCAGCCATTTTAATGGGACTGTAAAGTGTCTCATGGAAACAACTCTGTCTTCATTTTGCAGGAAATAACAGTAAAGACCGTCTTCTGCCAGTGATTTCACCAGCTGGGCCTCATTTTCCCCTTCCCTTATTCCTTTATATTTATGTCCTTTTCTATCTTTTGCACGGTATCTGTAAAGGCTCATCTGTTTTCTGCTCCTTTTAGTGGCGGTACTAACGAAAGAACCGGCCTTACCTGAACAGCCTTGTTCAGGTAAAACCGGCACATCCTAACGGAAACAATTTTTTTCAGACACATATTCAAAGCCAATATCAGACAATGTTTTCCTGATATGGAGTTCATTCAGATCCAGGATCTGGCACATTTCTCCCAGGGAACTGTAGTTATCTCTCAACTGGGTATTTATATAACTTAGTAATATCATAGGATCTTTAGGCAGTGTACTCATACAAACGCCATCCTTTCCCGAACTTTATAAATGATCATTCATGCTCATCTATGATTACAGGGAATTATATCATCTGCGACTTTTCATTTCAACTGTAATCTTGTAATTTCAGGAAGATTTTTGGGATTAAAATATAGGAATATGTGGGGTTATTCACTATATAATGTATGTTATATGCATTGTATAATACCATAATCAAAGACCCAAAAATACGATGCACGCTTGCTTACCAGAGGATTTTTGAACTTGGGATCTGCCAAAAAACATGCCTGAGAAGCCTTTTTGGAAAAAATGAGCAGAACACATAACAAGAAAAACCGCTGCGAAACATTTTTACCTGTTTCACAGTGGCTTTATCTATTTACTCTGCTTTTGCACTGAGATGATCTCCCTCAGGCGCAACATCGATCACAATAGCAGAACCTTCGCTTACCTGATCTGCAAGAATGATACGTGCAGCCAGTGTTTCTACATTTTTCTGCAGATAACGCTTCAGAGGACGTGCACCGTATACAGGATCGTATCCATGATCCGTAATGAAAGTCTTGGCAGCATCTGTCAGACGCAGCTTTAACTCTCTGTCAGCCAGACGCTTATTCAGGTCTGCTACGCACAGATCAACAATACGGCTGATATTATCCTTAGTCAGAGGCTTAAACAGGATCATTTCATCCAGACGGTTTAAAAACTCAGGTCTGAAGTGGGCTTTCAGATCACCCATAACCATATTTCTCGCTTCTTCACGGATATTGCCGTTTTCATCAATTCCCTCCAACAGATACTGGGAACCAATATTGGAAGTAAGGATGATAATGGTATTCTTAAAATCTACAGTACGCCCCTGGGAATCAGTGATACGGCCATCATCCAGTACCTGCAGCAGTACGTTAAACACATCCGGATGTGCCTTCTCAATCTCATCGAAAAGTACAACACTGTATGGTTTACGGCGGACTGCCTCAGTAAGCTGGCCGCCCTCCTCATATCCTACATATCCCGGAGGCGCTCCGATCAGTCTGGATACAGAATACTTCTCCATGTACTCACTCATATCAATTCTGACCATATTCTGTTCATCATCAAACAGATTCTCTGCCAGAGTTTTGGCAAGCTCTGTCTTACCTACACCTGTAGGACCAAGGAACAGGAAGGAACCGATAGGTTTGGTTGGATCCTTGATGCCGGCTTTGGAACGAAGGATTGCATCTGTAACCCTCTTCACACCTTCATCCTGGCCTACAACTCTCTTGTGAAGCTGATCTTCCAGAGTAAGGAGTTTGGCTCTCTCGCCTTCTGTCAGTCTCGTTACAGGAATACCGGTCCATCTGGAAATGATCCTTGCGATCTCATCATCAGTGACTGCCTCATGAACCAGACTTCTGTCACTTTCTTTGACACTCTTTTCTTCGATTTCCAGCTGCTGCTGTAATTTCGGAAGTTCGCCGTACTGTAACTGTGCAGCCTTCTCCAGATCATAATTCTGTTTTGCTTTCTGGATCTGCTTATTCACATCCTCGATCTGCTCACGAAGCTTCTGTAATTTTTCTACAGAATGCTTCTCATTATCCCACTGTGCTTTCTGTGTATTAAAGATATCACGAAGCTCTGCCAGCTCCTTCTGAAGTGCTCCCAGACGTTCCTTACTCAGGTTATCTGTCTCTTTCTTCAGTGCAGATTCCTCAATTTCCAGCTGCATGATCTTACGGCGCTGTTCATCCAGCTCTGAAGGCATGGAATCCAGCTCTGTCTTAATCAGGGCACAGGCCTCATCCACCAGGTCAATGGCCTTATCAGGAAGAAAACGGTCTGTGATATATCTATGTGAAAGTGTAGCTGCTGCAACCAGTGCACTGTCTGTGATCTTAACACCATGGAAGACCTCATATCTCTCCTTCAGACCACGAAGGATGGAAATGGTATCCTCCACTGTAGGCTCATCCACCATAACAGGCTGGAAACGACGTTCCAGAGCGGCATCTTTCTCAATATACTGACGATACTCATCCAGAGTTGTTGCACCAATACAGTGAAGCTCACCTCTGGCAAGCATAGGCTTCAGCATATTGCTGGCATCCATAGCTCCGTCTGTCTTACCTGCACCAACGATCAGATGTAACTCATCAATGAAAAGAATAATGTTTCCTTCACTCTTCTTTACTTCTTCAAGGACTGCTTTCAGACGTTCCTCAAACTCACCTCTGTATTTGGCACCTGCCACCAGAGCACCCATGTCCAAGGCAAAAATCTTCTTATCCTTCAGACCTTCCGGCACATCCTCCGCCACGATTCTCTGTGCAAGGCCCTCGATTGCTGCAGTCTTACCTACACCAGGCTCACCGATAAGCACAGGATTGTTCTTGGTCTTACGTGAAAGGATTCTGATGATATTACGGATTTCTTCATCACGTCCAATCACAGGATCCAGCTTCTGGTTACGTGCCTTTTCAACCAAATCCTCACCGTATTTATTCAAAGTATCATAAGTAGCTTCCGGATTGTCACTGACTACACGCTGATTGCCTCGTACTGTAGAAAGTGCCTGCAGGAAACGCTCCTTAGTAATGCCAAATTCCTGAAACAGCTTCTTCATGCTCGGACTTGGATATCTTAATAAAGCAAGGAAGAGATGCTCTACAGAGACATATTCATCTCCCATTGCCTTTGCTTCATCCTCTGCACTGACCAGAGCCTTGTTCAGATACTGTCCGAAACGAAGCTCACCGCCGGATACCTTAACCCTGGCATCCAGTGCCTGATTCAGAGAATTTCTGAAATAATCTTTATCTATCTCCATCTTCTCAATCAGTTTAAGAATCAGGCTGTCTTCCTGTTCCAGCAGAGCATATAAAAGATGCTCCTCCTCAATCTCCTGGTTGCCAAACTGATAAGCAACCTTCTCCAGATCCTGGACAGCCTGTACGGATTTCTGTGTAAATTTACTGATATTCATAGGCTAACCCTCCTCTTATATGAGAAATATCTCTCCCACAGGAGAAATATGTTGTTTTCTTTGTTCTGCATGTAATATAACACATGTTGTTAGCACTGTCAAGAGGTGAGTGCTAATATTTTGTAAAGAATTTGTGACCATCGGAAATTTCTGAATGATTTTCTGAAAGAATGGGTAGTTCGGATGGATGAACTGAAATCCGATGAGATTACCAAAGATGAATATTTTGAATGGAAAATCACCCAGCCACAGACCTGTGACGGATGCGAGAAATATGAACCCAAGAAAAAATGGCGCTCTGTAAAAACAGAACTGAGTGAAACTTAACGAAACTTAAATTATGCCCAATATGGAATATACTTTTTATATCTTGGTGCAGTATCCGGATTCATTTCTGATTATATTTCGCTCCACATACCCGTAGTGTTCTAGAGCGTGTCTGAAAAATCATTTCCGCAATCTGCACGCCCCACTTCCTTTCCAGACAGAAAAAGACGCAAGCCACCTTTCTATGACTCACGCCTTTCTCTGCATAACTTATTTTTCTATTCTTCTGTTTCCAATTCCAATCTCTGTAAAATATCTCTTACAATACCTGCATCTTCAATCAGATTAATTCCAAAACATTTTTTACCTGCATCCTTCAAAGACGCACCCACATGATATGCTTTCATTTTATCAAGAATTAAAAAACGATCATGAAATACTTTTGTGTACTTCACATCCAGTTTAGGATACTGTGCATTAAAGTTATCTACATCTGTTTGAGATAATTTTGTCCGTTGCAGTGTATAAACTGTCACCGCCGCATTTTCTTTCTTTTTGGACAAAATATTTAACCTAGATTATTCACGGCACAGTCGTGAAAGTGGCTGAAAACCACATAGTTTCTATATTTTAACTGAATATTGCTTTTCACCTATCAGATGAATGAAAAAAGAGCATCCATTTGTGGTAAAATTAAGGTGTCGAATCTTAAAAAATAACCCAAAGGAGCCCTTTATGAGTATTGTAAACACCTTAGCCTTAGAAGATTGGTGTTATCAGCAAATATGCGAAAACAACGCATTGATACCGTCCGCTTAAAACTGCTGAAGATTGCTGCAAAAGTAGTTCATTCAGCAAGATATATCACATTCAAGCTGTGTAGCAGCTGCCCTTATAAGAATGAATTCTATGAGACATTTTCAAATATCGGTAAGCTGAATGTACAGTTGGAATAGCAGCTATTAACGAACCTTGACAGCCTAATAACTACTTAGAACTTTGCCAGAGGGATTTAATTCTGCTCCACTGGAAAATCCTTCCCTCGCCTTCCTCTGTCAGAGATTCTGTCATATCCCTTTTCATATACTTTCCACAACAAATACAGAAAACAGGAACCCCCTCCTGCACAAACCGTTTTCCCGCCAAGAATCATACCTTCCGTCTGGGATACCGTCTTCGGAAGCATCAGATACAGCTTAAATTCTGCCACAGCCTGATCCACCTTTTCTTTCCAGAACCCAAAGTCAGACCATCTTGACGGAATCCATCCCTCCGGCCAGGTCAGATGTGTAAAAAGAAGCCAGACCACCGTCCCTGCCATTACACTGTACAGCAGGTTGCAGAACCAGTACTCTGCATCTTTCACTGTATAGTTCTTTTTTTCTCTGCTTATTTCCGTCCACAGACTGCCAGAAAGAACCGCCGGAAGCAGCAGTAATGCCGCCAGTCCTGCATTTTTCGGTAAAGTCGAGGATACCACAGTTCCCTGAAGTCCGTATTTCATCAGAAATCCGTTCACTATACTTTCTTCGGTTTCTCCATTTCTCCTTCTGATAAACAAACGATTATAAAAAAGTTCCGTCTCGGTATCATCCGCAGAAGCCGCCCCGAAAACCAGAATTTTCTGCCCCCAGTCCGCAACTTTCCTGACAGTATAAGTACGTCCCTGAAACAGAATCTGACCACCCGGAACCTTATTGCCAAAGAGCTCCCAGGCAGTTGTATCATCAATCACGCAACCATCCGGATCACCTTCTGTCAGAGCTGCTGCCTGCCAGTCATACCCTGCGGGATTTCCCTTAAGATACACAGTCATCGCCTGTGCCTGCCGGTTTCCTTCTTTCGCAGAAATCTCCCTCAACCCTGCATCTGCATAAAAACATACATCATAAGGCTTCTCACTTTTTCTTTCCTGCTTCAGGATATTTTCTGCTCCTTTCCTGTCAGGATAAGCTGCGGACAGAAACACCGATACTGCTGTATCATTTCTGATCTGCACATAATTATAGACTCCCAGAAAATAAATACAGAAAATAATCAGCCACACAGTCAGAGTACCGGCTTTCCTTAAAAAGGCACTCTGACTTCTGACACTCATTCCTCCAGCAGCCTGATCCGGCTGCCGCTGCTGATCTCTCTGTCACTGGAAGTCACGATTTTCTGGTCACTTGATAAATCCCCGTTCTCCAGCGCAGCAGTGGAAGAATTTTTATCTTTCACATTCACATACGTTTTTCGCGCTACCAGTACCTCACCCAGGACGGTGTTCTGTGTATCTATCACATAAACATAGTATCTGCCATTTTCCTCATACAATGCGCTCAGCGGAACACAGACATTAAAAGGACCTGCATCCTGAGAAATTGTAAATTCCGCAGTATCTCCTATGGAAAGAGTTCCCTCCGGTACCTGTACAGAAAGAATGTACTGATTTTCATTACTGCTGTCCTCTTTCACAGACTCCACTTTCGCTCCTGTAATCTCTTTTTCATCCGCACCTTTTAAAATTACCTCTCCGCCACTCTTTATGTATTTCAGATCATCTTTGCTGACCTCTGCCTGAAACCGAAAGGTTCCTTTGGATTCATAAAGGACAACCGCAGCTTCCGCTCCTGTCTGGCTTCCTGTCACTGCACTCAGACTCTTTATCACACCATCACAGGGTGCTTTCACTTTTCCCTTTCGTGCCAGCACTTTCTGCAACGTTTCCAGATCTTTCTGCGCAGTCTCAAGTTCCGCCTGCGTATTCTCCAGCGTGGAATCCGAAGCATCACCAATCTGTGTATCCCGGATTGCCTGCTCTGCTGACTGAAGTTCTCTTCTGCGGCTGAGCATGGCTTCATTGACCGCCTCCTCTTTCGCCCGGATATCATCAATCAATGCCTGCTCCTGAGAATTGTCCTGCGCATTCGAATTGTCGCCGTTTCCTGATGTATTTTTATTCCCTTCGCTATCTGTGCGATCCGTATTTCCGGAATCATCGGAGTTCTCCGGATCATCTGTATTCCCAAAATCGTCTGTATTTCCCGGATCATCAAACTCGCTGGAATCACTGAACTTCTCCTCATCCGGTATCTTATCCTGTACGTCATTCTGCGCCGCATCCCGCTGTGCGTAATAATCCTGAAGCTTCTGTCTGGCTATGGCTGCCTCATTCTGTGCCGCCTGCACACTGTAATTTCCGCTGGAAACCGCACTGTTATAATTTTCCTGTGCATCTGAAAACTCATTATTTCTCTTCTGCTGATTCACAGACTCTGCACTGATCAGATCATTGATCTTCCCCTGCAGAACATCTATGGCATCCTGTTTTTCCTTTATGGTTTTTTTTAGATATTTTACAGAAAACTTCAGCAGCGCATCCCCTTTTTTCACATTCTGTCCTTCCTGCACATAAACCTGCTCCACCTTCTGTCCCTCCTGGGTAAAAACTGCCCGTTCTCTGGTTCCCATCACTTTACCTGTGCCGGTCACCTCATGCGTGATCACCTGATTCTGAGCTGTTTTTGTCTCTACCTGTGCTACATTCACCGAATCTGCCGCCCTGGACAGAAAAGTAAACAAAAGCATCAGGGCAAAAAATCCTGCCAGAATTTTTATCAGTTTTATTTTCTTCATAGATAAATCCTCTCGTTTCTGTCGCTCTATTCCTTGATTGCCGTGGATATGATCCCTTGTTCCAGATAATCCTGCCCTGCCAGAAAAACGATCACTGCCGGGATCAGAACCAGAACAGATACCGCAAATGCCTTTCCTGTCTGGGAGATATCGATCTGTGGAAGGTACAGAGACAGCGGCCACAGACTTTTGGTCTTCAGAAATGCCATTGGCTGTTCGATCAGATTCCAGTATTCCAGAAATCCCAGAACCAGTGCCGAAATGATACCCGCAGAACCCAGAGGGATTCCGATTCTGATAAAAATAAGCAGCTCACCCGCCCCGTCCAGCCGCGCAGATTCCATCAGTGCCTCCGGAATACTCTCAAAGAAACGATACATGATAAAAACCGGAAACGTGGAAAAGGCCGCCGGAAGAATAATCCCCCACAGATGATCCAGAAGTTTCATCTGATCCAGAACCAAATAATTACTGAGCATCATTACCTGAAAGGGCATCATCATCAATGCCACATAGATCATAAACAGCAGATTTTTTCCCGGAAAACGATATCTGGCAAATCCCCACGCTGCCGGTACTCCCACCAGGATCTGCCCTGCCAGAACTCCGACAGTAATCTTTACGGAATTCCAGAACATCACAAAAAACTCCGGAGAATCCAGCAGGACTTTCACATAGGATCTCAGCGTCGGATAAAGCGGAAGTACTCTCCAGAATACATAACTGACTGCCTGACCGGAAGCAGATCCACTGTCTGCTGTCAGTACCGCCCCCAGAAGATCATTTAATTCCTTCTGCCCCATCAGTGATCCTGTAACTGAAAAAAATACCGGAAATACTGCCACCAGTGCAAGGAGTACAAGGAGCAGGCTTCCTATCTTCCTGATACGGAATATCTGCATAACTTTTCTCATTCTGCCCCGCCTTTCCCCCAGGCTTTCCACAATCCCAGGATCAGCAGAAAAATCACCAGTCCGGTCACCACTGCCGCAGCCGACATCTTATCCAGCGACAGGTCCCTGTACCAGTTGTTAAACAGATCTGAAGCAGATACATTTTTTCCTGTGGATAATCACCGGCCACCAGATATGCCTCACGGAAAACCTTAAATGCATTGAGTACAGAAAGTACCACGATCGTAAAAAGGGACGGGAGCAGATTCGGGAGTGTGATCTTCGTAAAACATTTCCACTCCCCTGCCCCGTCCACTTTTGCTGCCTCGTAAAGTGCCGCCGGAATGGCAGACAATCCTGCCATCCAGAGCACTACATCATATCCAAGATTTCTCCATATATAACTGATCACCAGTACATAAAAAGAAGCACCTGTATTCATCCAGTCAGTCGTCTGAACAGATAACATATGAAGCAGGTGATTCAATAAGCCCTGATCGTCAAAAAGCAGTCTCCACAGAAGTACCACTGATGCTACAGGGATTGCCATTGGCAGAAGAAAGAAACTTTTCAGAATCTGCGTAAATCTTTTTTGCCCTGCAAGCAGGACTGCTATGATCAGAGACAATACCACCAGCAGCGGCACACACACTCCGAAGAACCGAAGTGTGTTGCCTGCTGCCAGACGAAACGCTTTGTTTGCAAATATCGTCCTGTAGTTCTCTATCCCCACAAATTCTCCATTCACTGCCCCGCAAAAAGATCTGCGGATCACATCCACATACGGGATCAGCCAGAAAATGCAGACACCTGCAAAACTCGGAAGAATAAAAGCCAGACCTTTTTCTGTATTTCTGAAAGCTGCACATCTTCTGCGATTTCGTTTCCGACTAAACAGCAAATCTGATTTTGCGTTCCGTTTCTCTGTTAAAGATAAGTGTTCTTTTAAATTAATCTTCATTCTCTTAAACTCCCTTACCTTGCAGTATTGGGTAATCAGCAGCAGACAGCCGCTTATTCAGATAAATACAGATTTACTTCCTGCATGATCTCTTTCACAGCATCATCCAGCCCCGTTTCTCCATTGAGGTATTTCTCACCGGATTCCGTTACTGCATTTCGGATGATCTGATTACTCTTTGCAGGTACAGTAAGTGTTTTTCCCAGATCCATGATGTTCTGTATTGCTTCATCTTCCGGAATGATCTCGTCCATCTCAAGCTGTTTGATATTACCATCTCCCGTATCATAAGAGGTTCCGATCGAGCCAATGGTATCTCCACTGGATTTTCCCATTTTCCAGTAAGCCATATCTTCATAAACCTTGCTGTTTACAGCCAGTCCTTCATCATTGCTTGCTCTCTGGGATTCCTCTTCAAACAGGAACTTTACGAACTTCTCTGCCGCTTCTTTTTCAGATGCCTTTGCACTGATTCCCACAATGCTCCTTGGATAGAAACAATTCTCGCTTTGTCCGTTCAGAAGTCTGTAATCCAAATCCGGATCTACTTTTTTTGCAGAATCCAGATACACCAGACCCTCCGGTGAAAGCAGACCGCCTGCCGCCACTGTATTGACTTTTACAAGCAGATCCGTTATCGATCCTGCAATATTTGTATATCCGGAACGATCTGAATTCGCCCAGTCATCACCCATCTGGTAAGCTTTCTTTGTCTCTTCTATCGCATCCTTCTGAGTCTGCCAGATCCTGTTTACCTGCTCCAGATATTCTCTCAGTGCATCTTCTTTGAGGGTTCCATCGTCGTTCATCCATGCCGATGTACTATTGTCTATGGTTCCCTGTATCAGCCAGGACGGTGATATGGAAAAAGAGCTGAAAAATTTCAGTTTTCCATAGCTGTCTTTCTGGCTTTCCGCTGCATCAGCCTCTGTTGTCAGATCCGTAATTCCGGCGATGATATCCTTATTTCCCTCTATCATCGGAATGCCGAACTTGACAGGCATGGTATAAATGCTTCCATCCTCTTTTGTATATGCATCTTTGATATTTGGCAGGATATCTTCGTCTTTTAATACCCCGCTTAAATTCTCCAGCATTCCTCTCTCTATATAGGTATCCTCTGAAATTCCATCCAGCAGCAGAACATCCGGTCCTGTTCCGGCCATGATCTCTGTATTGAGCACTTTCAGCGCATCCGTATCTGTGACGGAATCATCTCCTGACATTCCCGCCTCAATATTCACATAAATATCCGGATATTTTTTCTGGAAAAGCACTGCTGCCTGTTTTATGAAGTTACTGTCTTTCAGGGAATAAACTGTCAGCTCTGTATCCGGTGTCGTTGGGGTATCTTTGGAATATACATAGGAATAAATTCTGATATCCTCGCCTGCATTACAGCCCACATAGAAATTTCCATCGCTGTCCTGTCCCCATGCTACAGTTCCTGTATCCGGTGAACTGAGCGAATTCAAGGAACCATCGATTATCTGTTCCACTGTGCTGCCTCCCAGAACATATCTGTAAACACCGGTATGATCAATATAAAAAAGGCTGTTATCCTCATCTCCCTTTAAGAACATAAGCGGAAAACTGCTGGTTGTTGTCCAGTTGACATCCTGCTCATCAGACTGGATCTGCTCTGTAAGCGCGCTGATATTGTCCAGTGGTTTTCCAGTATCCAGATCATATCCGTGAAGAGTCTGATCCTGAATGGTAAACAACATTTTTCCTGCTGTTCCGATAAAATCAACATTGATTCCTTCCTCATATCTTCTTACCAGACTTCCATCTGAAAGATTGATCTCTGCTACGCCATTGCCTGGATCTACGATAAGAACTGTCCCATTCTCTGTGAAACATGCCTGAAATGTATAGGAAGACTGAATCGTATCTCCGGTATCAACTTTCTGTACATTTCCATCAGGGGAAAGATAGAAAAATTCCATTTTCAGGTTGTCATACGCAGAATCCTCTTCCCCACTGTCGGCTGTTGTCTGTGCATTTTCATTGTCCCTGTCAGGAGACAGATCTGCCCCGACAAATATACTTCCATCCGCTGCTGCAGAAACAACGCTGATATATTCTCCCAGATTCTCCTTAAGCCCCAACAGTTCTTCCAGACTTTTTCCATTCGTCCAGGTTTCTCCATTATCTGCAGAATCTGCTGCATAATAACAGTTATCTGCTGTACTGTAATAAACCATGCGCAATGCACCTGAGTCGAGTACTTTGACATCTCTCAGAAACTGGCTGTTTTCAGGTACTGTAAGATCATTTTCCAGAAAACGTCCCATTGCTTTTGCGCTCTCATCTTTTGTTTTTTTACCATCTGAATTGTCGGTATTTACATTCACAAGATCTGCTGTATCTGTATTCCCTGCCTGATTGCTGCTTCCTGTTTCTCCTTTGCTTCCGGAATTTTTTCCATCTGCACCGCCACATCCGGCAAGCAGGCTGCCGGTAAGTGCGATCACTCCGGCAACGGCGATTCCCTGTTTCCACCTTTTTATTTTTCTCATATCAGGATATACCTCCATGTTTTTATTTTCTTTCTGTCCCTCTCAGGATAAATGGATTGTAACAGGCAAATCTCTAAACTTTCTCTAATTTTCCAGCCGATATCCAATTCCCCGGACGGTTTTCAGGTTCAGTGTACTTCTGACACTTTTTAATCTTCGCCTCAGAAAATGAATATAATTATCCAGATTTCCATCCTCCACCTCGCTGTCTGCTCCCCAGACACGGTTGAGGATCACCTCTCTCGGAAGTGTCTGACCAGCGTTTCGAAGCATCAGCTCCAGAAGTGCTCCTTCCCGTTTGGAAAGGGTACATTCCTTTCCGTTTCCTTCCAGTCTGCCGCTTTCGGGATCAAAAATAAGATCTCCGAGCGATAATACTGCCGTGTCCTCCCATCTTCCGGGTCTTCGAACCATACACTGTATTCTTGCCAGAAGTTCTTCGAAGGCAAACGGCTTCACCATATAGTCATCTGCGCCGCCTTTCAGTCCGGTCAGTTTATCCTGTAATTCTCCCAGTGCAGTCAGCATGATCACCGGTGTGGAAACATGATTCTTTCTGGCTTCCTGCAAAACAGTGATGCCATCCATGGACGGGAGCATCCGGTCCAGGATCACCAGATCATGGCTTCGTTCTTTCATATAATAAAGCCCTTCTTCTCCGTCATCGCAGATATCTGTCTCATAGCCTTCTTTTTCGAGCTGAAATCTCATGCTATCTGCCAGTTCCCTGTCATCCTCTATCAGTAAAATTTTCATCTGTTTTCATCCTCCTGATCTTTCATTATACATGAGTTTTCTCTAAATTGTCTCTATACTCGGTTACAGGAATTTTTTTAGAGATTATTTACAGGTTTTCATGATACAATTACCATACAATCTCATAAAGGAGTAAATATTTCATGTTTCGCAGACTTCATATTCAAATGACTTTTTTCTCTGCTCTGATCATCGGCATCGTCATTTTTATTATGACAACTGCCTGTAATTTCATCGCAGAAAACAGCACAGGCCAGAATGCGTGGAATACCTTTCAGAACAACGCCATCTCCTGTATCTCTCATCTGGAAACGCAGAGTATCATCAGCAGTGACTGGATTTTGCAGGCAGAAAAAAATTATGATATTTCCATGGATATCAGAGACAACGGAAATTCTCTTTATCTGAAAAAACTACAGACGGATTCTCTGGATGAAACGATTTTCCGGAAGGCAGAAGAAATCTCTGCTGCTTCCTATGCACTTGATCTTTCCAATCCCGGTGCGGTCAGTAAACTGACAAAACGGATCTTTTTTCAGATGAAAGATTTCTATGTTTCCACTGCTCTGATCCCCAAGAGCCACGGAACCGTCAGTATGATCATCCTGTATTCCCTGGATTCTGTAAAACACAGGATTCTGTTACAGAGACTTGCATTCTCCGGCGCAGCTTTTCTGGCAATTCTGGCTCTGAGTATCTGTTCCTGGTTCTTTACCGGAAGAATGATCACTCCCCTGGAAAAAAGCAGGCAGGAACAGACCGAATTTATCGCTGCTGCCTCCCATGAGCTTCGCTCCCCTCTGGCAGTAATCCTGTCCGGAATCTCTGCCATGAAAAAGGCAGATCCGAAAGAACAGGAACATTTTCTTTCAGTCATAGAAAAAGAAGGGACGCGAATGTCCCTCCTGATAAATGATATGCTCTCTCTGTCAAATGCAGATAACCATTCCTGGAAAATGCATCCGGTTTTCTGTGAACTGGATACTTTACTTCTGGATACCTACGAAAAGTATGAACCCCTGATGCAGGACCACCATATGAAATTTTTCATTGAACTTCCGGAAAAGGAAATCCCTTCCTGTCCCTGTGACCCGGAAAGGATCAGTCAGGTGCTTGGAATCCTTCTTGACAATGCCATCAGTTATGTCCCCGAAAACGGGAAAATTATTCTTTCCCTTTCACAGACCAAAACGCACTTTCTTATCCGCGTCAAAGACAACGGACCCGGTATTCCGGATTTTGCCAAGACTTCTGTTTTCCGGCGTTTTTACCAGGCAGATTCTGCCAGAAATAACAGGCAGCATTTTGGTCTGGGACTGTGTATTGCGTATGAGATCATTTCACTTCATAAAGGAACAATCTCTGTACTGGATACCCCGGGCGGTGGTTCTACTTTTCAGATTTCTCTGCCGTTAGCATAACACAGTAATTTTCTGTAAAATAAAAATTTATAAATAAACCTATATTATTCACGGCTATGCCGTGAATAATATAGGTTTCAGACTGTAGACAAACTTGGTGTTGGGGATTATGCCCAGCACCATTTTTCTTTTAAAACTTCTTTTCTTTTTATTTTTTTCAAAATCAACAAAAATCTGGCTGTATTCCAGCCTCGTTTTTCCAGAATTTTTGCCAGTTTTTTCAGATTCATACATGCGAAGGTAAGCCCGGCTTTCATTTCCATCCGCGCCTTTCCTACATACTGCGTATATCGAAATCCATGTTGTTCTTTCGCTGTACCGAATATCCTCTCTATGGTTTCTTTTCTTAACTGATAGATCTGTCTGTTTCCTATCGTGTGCCGAATGTCTTCTGCCACTTCCATATATTCTTCCCATACATGACGTGTGATAAGTTTTATATGATCCTTACTTTCGGTGCATTTTGAAAGATATTGGCATTCAGCACAATGCTCACCGCAGCTTTTATACTCTTTATATCCACTTCTGTTTGTTGTACTGTATGTCAATATATGTGCTCCCGGACATATATAACAATCATAGTATTCATCATATGCGAATTCGTGTTTTCCGAAAAAGCCTTCTTTGGTCTTGGGACGGGTATACGGAAAAAGTGGTTGAATTCCATCTTCCAACAGCCGATGGGCGATTGCCGGAGTTTTATATCCTGCATCTGCAACTACCATCTGCGGATTCAGTTTAGATATCTTATCGTATAATGCTTTAAAAGTACGACTGTCATGCTCATTACCAGGATGTACTGTATATCCAAGGATCCAGCCATGTTTATCACAGGCAGTTTCTACTGCATATGCAAAAACGTGTTTATGTTCACCCTTTCGAAACCATCCACTTTCCGGATCGCTGATGCTACATTTTTGTGTTTTCACATTTTCAGGAAGTTCTTCAGATATAGAATCCTTATCATTTCCGGTTCCACCGGATGCAGGTGGCTGGTTATCATCTTTTTTCTTTAATGGCTTTTTTCCATGTGCCAGACGATCTTCTTCAATCTCTTTATTTAATTCTTCTTCATACCAGAGCGCCTGTTCATGTGCAACTCTTTTCCGCATTTTTTTACTGTTTGCGCAGGCTTTTACATGTGTTGCATCCACGAAGATCTGTCCTGTATTTACAAGATTATATTTCATACAGTCTTCCAATATCTTTGAAAAGATCTGCTCAAAAAGGTCTGTGTCTTTGAAACGGCGGGTATAATTCTTTCCAAATGTAGAAAAATGAGGTATCGGATCTAGCATGTCCAGTCCAAGAAACCAGCGGTATGCAACGTTTACCTCGATCTCTTTCATGGTCTGCCGCATGCTTTTTATTCCATAGAGATACTGAATGAATGGTATCTTTATCAGCATAACGGGATCCATACTGGGACGGCCGTTATCCGAACAGTATTTTTCTTCAACCAGATCATAAATAAAGTTCCAATTGATTGCTTTATCAATCAATCGCAGCATATGGTTTTGAGGTACCATGTCATCCATGGAAAACATCATCATTTGTTCTCTTTTTTTATCTGCATTTTTCGTCATCATAAAAAACACCGCCCTTCTGATATTTATTATATCAGAAAAGCGGTTCCAACAATAGCAAAACCCTGCAAAAGCAGGGCTTTGTCTACAGTCTGAAACCTATATTATTCACGGCTATGCCGTGAATAATATAGGTTTATTTGTTACTTCCTCGAAATAGAAGTTTTTTATCACCATATTGTCGTATAAATTTAAACTCACATCCCATATCAGGATTTCTTTAATTCTTCCATATACAGTTCAGCTATATATGCCGGGCCAGTGCACCACAACTTTGTCTTCTCATCATACAGTGCTTTTCCTGTCTTTGAACATAGAAAATCTGTCAATATCTCTTTTCTGTCCTTGCCCGTTTCTTCTGCAATCTCATCTGTCACCATAGTGATAAGAAGATCTATTGTATAATTCATTTTTTCTTTTGGAATTGTTACCTCAGCCATATCTTCTCACCTTTCACAAATTTCAGACACCTAATAGCGGCTTCTGTTTTGAAGCAATATTGATCTTTTAGTTTATTGGGCAGCAACTGTCTGATGCAGAAATCGTCTGCTTCCTTATCGCCTGCTGTCCCGAAAACCCCGGCAAGGTAAGCAGTAAGGGTAGCGTTTGTTGCATCATCCGCAATCTTTCCTGCAATGATATCATACCTTGCCATTTCACGTTCAACTTCGATGAACATTTTTTTCTTTCGATGAGCGGCAATGCAATGTAACCAGTCTACATCTGCATTTTCAAAAATATGCGTTTCAAGATTTTCTGAAAGTTTGAATTCAAAAGTTGAAATATATCCATACTTCTGTCCCTCTTCAATTGTTCCGGTTGCGATTGCTTTGACTATCGAGGTTCTCAGAAAACTTTCTGCCTGCTCCTTGGATGTGGTTAAATAAAATCCCTGCCCAAAATCTTTTCTCTTTGCACATTTGGCAAGATCTGGCTCTTTTACTTCACAATAACTTCCATGATAGAGAACAAATCCATCTTTTAACTCAAGCACTAATCTTTATCCCCTTTCCTTCCAGAAATTCTGTAATGTCTTCAAGCACAGCTTCATCACCTTCACAATGAAAAATCCCATAGCATTTTTCTATATATCCAAGAACATCAGCTTCTTTAAACAAGTGGATAATCTGTTCAACAGGTAAATGCCACTCTTCTGAAGCAAGCCGGATTAGTCTTGTTTGCATGAAAGTAATCTCTGTTTTCTCACTCATAATGAATCCTCCTAATTTCTTGGTCAATAATACTGGAATTTTCTACTCTTATCAATAACCCCAAGTCATCAGATTCCATTCTCCGCCTTCACTCCGTGCAAGCCACCATGACCAAGTGTATTCTTCGTTAGCTTCCCATGCACCGCCACCTTTTTCCGGCGAACGGAAACTGCTTTCAAATGCAATACATTGCGTAAAGGCTTCTTTATTATCATCCGTTCTTAAATTGTTCATCCATTCAATGTTATCTGCATTGTTGCATTCTTCATCCGGCATATAAGAAAGGCTATGCAATTCACAGCCCTCAAACGAAGCGAACTGCTTTTTTATAATCTCAATGGCAGAGTCTATTTCTTCTTTTGAATAAACGAAAGATGCTCCATAATCAATTTCCACTTTTGATGTATCGCCGTTCTTTCCGCATCCGGCAAAGAGAAGAACCAGCACAATGCAAAGCATTACGGTTATAATCTTTTTCATAGTGAATACCTCCAAATACCGTTTTTTCGTTCTCTGCGACTTCCCAATAAACGGGAAGTTAATTGATACTATCATAAAATCTTTGCAACACGATTGCCAACTCTTCCGGAGCTTCTATGTTTGCTTCATGACCTGTTTTCATAAGTTCATGGAAGTTGGAATTGTTCAAATAATGGCAAAGTTCTTTTGCAGTTTTTTTGTTTGCATTGTCCTTCTCTCCACAAGCGATTAATACCGGACAAGACACCTTATGAAGTGAGTCGCTGAAATCTAATTCAGCCATCGTACCACATAGGTTAATAACATCTGCTTTTTTGAAGCCCATTTTATTGAATGCCGAATTCGGCATAAGATGAAACAACATATTCTGAACTTTTAATAATTTTTTGGCATTTTATATTGTGCTGCAATTAATACGAGTGCCTTTACTTTATCCGGGTGGTCTATCGCATAATTAAGTGTCAAAACAGCTCCCAGAGAAAGCCCACATAAGACAATTTCTTCATTCTCCTTGTCGCATTCTGATGAGAATGCTGAATATAATTCCTTATATGTAGCAGCTTTCCCTTCTAACATCTCTGATAAACTCAAACTGCGACTGCTTTTCGATACTTTCGTTTCTTTTATTACTCTATTCCAACTGTCTGGTTTTTGCCCTAGTCCATGCAAATATAAATACTTCATATATTGTCACCCTTCAAATTTATATTTCATGCTTTCTATCACTTTATATGTCTGTATCTGAAATATTCAGCCACAAACTTTATCGGGGATAGGCACTTGTGCCGCAAGGGGAAACTCCCCTTGTACGAAATCTCTGATTTCGCTGTATTTCCCGGATTGAGATTTCTCAAAACCGGGAGCAGCACCGCAGGTTGCACGATACAGGCAGATGAAATTGTCTGTATCGAAGTGCGCTCTTAGCTTTGCTAAGAGAATTATGCCGTATCCGGCGTGTTATCTTTTTTCAATTTCTTTTTTCAACTTCTGAAGCATTCTGACAGTTTTAATAATTTGACATGTCTTCTCTTGTTACTCATCATCTGTAAATTCCATCATCTCATCAACGGTGCAGTCCAGCTTCTTGCAAATCTTCTCAATCGTTTCCATTGATACATACTGATTTTTCCCATCCTTGCAAGAATGTTTCCGCTGATCCCGGTAAGGTACTGCATCTCTATTCCGCTTCATATTTTTATCTATGAGCATTTTCCATAACCTGTTATAACTTACGCCCATAAGCTACCTCCATCTTTTCGTTTAAACATATTTTGATTATATCACGATTTCGTTAGGTTGAATATCTTTAATTTTTGATATCTTCTGTAAAATGGAAAAGAGGATGCCTAAGCAAAAGGCAACCTCTCAATCCATTTAATCCTGATTAATCAAATGGAATCTCACCATCTGGTGCTTCCATGAATCCATCCTTATCTGTTTTCTGTGTTCCTGACGAATCTGCACCGGCACCGTTATCCTTGTTCTGAGCAAATTCATGTTCTTCCACAATCACATCTGTGGTATAAATCATCTTTCCGTCCTTGTCCTTATAACTGCCGGTACAGATACGACCGCCAATCACAATTCTCATTCCCTTGTGGAGATATCTCTGTGCAAACTCTGCACTTTTTCCAAATGTGACACAGGAAATAAAATCTGCTTCCTGTTCTCCGTCACGTTTATATCTTCTGTTCACTGCCAGTGTATATCTTGCTACTGCCATATCATTGTCCTTTCCGCAGCTACGCTGCCATTGTATATTCTTCATCATCTACTTCACAGTCTGGCATAAACATTGCACATGCTTCCGGTGTAGTGGTATCATCCGGTGAAAACATTCTCCGGATCATTTCATACATAATCGGATACCGATATGCAATTTCCGCTCTTGCAAGGAATCTGCATACTCTATAAAGATTCTTTTTCATCTCTGCATCCGTTACAAGCATTGCGGCCAGATAGATTCTCTCCCTCGTATAAATCAGATTCGGGCATCCAAACCAGTTAATCAGCTGCATTTCTTTCATTTTCAGTTCTGTCATAAACTGCTCCTTTCCGGGCATCTCGCCCTGTAAACATTGTTTTCAGTTCCGTTATTCCGGCGGTCTTGCGTGCGTTTCCCTGTCACCCGCAGTCGTCTCGGACTGCCTCTGCCTGCATAGCAGGTCACTGACCATAAGGCTTTGGTCAGCCGCCCATCATCGGGAGTGTCATTATGATTGCGCTTGCTCTCAGAAAAAGAAAGGTCATGGCAGGACTCCTGGTAGACTTCCAGGGTGCACTTATCGGTTGTCAAGGTTCAACGAAGGAACATTCCAAAACGTCCTCTGATTACTAAAGTCAAATGACTTAGCAGAATGCAAAAAATTCGTGATATTTTTTTGCATTTTATCATTTTTTCTTTTACTTTGTAGCCCCTTCACTTACCTTACTCTGTATTTGGAGAGCTAAAAGCGGACATGATTTTGAAAAATTATGAAAAAGTTTTGTTCCTCTACCTATAAAGCTTTTGAAAGTATATTTACCAACCCCTTTTTGCAAGTTTTTTTCGCAAAAATGAAATATTCCCTCACTAATAGCAAGTTTCAGAGGGCATTTGGACGGTATTTTCGCAGAAAAATCATTTTTCTACTAATCACACGTGGGAACTTGAAGAATGTCAGATTATTTTTTAGAAAATCAAAAAAGAAGCACCAACTTTTATAGTTAGTGCCTGCCTTATGTCTCTATTGATTCCGAAAAACTCCTGTGGTAAATCCACAGGAGTGCTCGTCATCTTCTTTATTTCATTTTCTTCTTTCTTAAGATTAACCATCCGGTGATTACTGTTACCGAAGCGATCAGCGTAATCACATACTACATATCATTCCGGCTTTTGAGAATGGACAGACTGAGGAAGCAGCAGACTTCTTTCATGCACTGAAAAGCATAACCGCTCCACACAACAACAATTATTTCACTTCCGGCTTTCTGACACTCGGACTGGCATTGAGAGATTCCAAAGTAATTATCTATGGAATTGATGAAAAACAGGGAACAACACAGGTAATCCCTTACGAATATGATTGCGAATCAGACGCTTATATCCAGAATGAACATCTGGCATATAGCAGACAGGATAGCTTTTTCCGAGAAGCCACGAAAGAAGCGGTCTATCGGAAAATGCAATCCGACAGAAGTAACCCATAAGATAAACAAGAGGACTTGCAAGGTTTTCTTTCAAGTTGTTTCACCGAAGGGATTGTAGCGAAGCTGCTTAAGGGCTCTGTCGCCATTACAGATAGTACCCAGTACCATATGGCGAAACGTAACTCCTGCCGCTGTCCCTTCGGCATGATCTCCGTTCCATCTATTTTTCGAAAATCCTCTGCATCGGATTTTGTGGAAATATAATAATAGACAAAATAAAAGGCACTAACTTTTTACGGTTAATGCCATTTCCTTTACTCATTCACATTTTCAAATGCTTCCTGTGTATTTGAGAGTCCCATTCCTTTCACTGTTTCAGATAACTGCGATAGCTGTCTATCACAGAATCTGTAACACCGTTTTTGTACACTTTTCGGATATCAACAATTTTTTCATCTTTCAGTGCTTTCAGCCAATCCAACAAATCTTTTCTGCTGTTTACAAAATTACAGCATCTTCCGTCTGCATATTCAATCCGGTATCTCATAAGCCCCTCCTACACATACACCAATTCATTTAAAATGATTTCATCTACCCGGCTTCTCACATTGTTTGCCCGGCGAACCCATTCCATTTGATCTCTGCTTTTCAATTCCTCTGTAATACCTTCCTGTTCCATGATCTGATTCATGAGAAAATCTCTGTATTCTACGCACTGCTCATTTAAGTCTGCAAGGTAAGTCCAGAGTTCCCCAGTCAATGTCAGATAGGAATATAAGCCACCTTTGTAGTCTTTCAGATAGTTTCTGTGAAGGCTTCCATAAAAGCCAATATCACACTTTTCTTCCGACACAGCGATCAGTGGCAGATAGATTTCCCCGACAAGGATATAATCCAGACCATTGCTGTCATCGTGAACGATTCTTTCTAATTTACTCATGCTGATGCAACTCCTTTCTTCGGTTCTGCAGGTGGAAGCAGTGATACCGGAACGAACACACCCTTTGCAATATCTTCCTGACGGATTTTCTCTTTTTTTGCATCCATTTCAGCTTTCTTTTTTGCTTTTGTCCGTTCATAGTATTCTTGCTGCTTGCCACTTGCTTTTCTTTTCAGGTAATTCTGATGAAGCCTGTCTTTTCTGGCTTCCCGCTTCTTCATTTCTTCAATTTCCTCTGACGTCATTTCCACCTCACCGAAATGTGGCGGTAAATATTTTCCAATGAAATTAAAATAGATTTCCACTTCCTGAGTTGTCTCAATGCTTCCTTTTCGGTCACGCTCATGAACCACAATCTTTTCAACAAATTCGTTCAGCATGTAAGTGGTCAATTCATCAAAGTTTTGGTATTTATCAACCAGAGCAATAAACTTCTCCGCTGATCTGCGACCTTCTTCATAACCTGATAATTCAGCTTCCATATCTGCAATTTCTGCCGACAAATCTTTCTGTTCTTTAGAATATTGTCCGTCAAGAATCGCATAACGTTCATCTGGCAGCTTGCCAAGAATATTGTCCTCATAGATTCTGCAGATCAGTTTTTCCAGTTCCTGCACACGCTTTTTTGCTTCTGCTAATCTGCTTTTCAATCTTATGATCTCACTGGACTGCTGTGAAGTCTGTGCTTTTTTTACTGTCTCCAAAAATTCTTCACGATTCAACTGTGAATACTCCGCAACAGCCTTTAAAAGTTCCTTAATCAGCTCCATAACCACATCGGCATTAATTCTGTGCTGTGTCTGGCAGAGTGTTCCAACCGGAACTTTAGAATATGCAGAACAGGTATATTGTGGAACTCGCTTGCCATTATTTACCCGATGAACATACATTTTGGAACCACAGTCTGCACAATACATCAGACCTGTCAGTGGGTGGGCTTCTCCCCATCCATCTGGATACCTTCTCACATTGCTTCGGATTCTCTGCACATTGTCAAAAGTTTCCTGATCTATGATTGCTTCCTGCGTGTTCTCAAACACCGTCCAGTTATCCTCAGATACATAATGGCTTTTCTTATCCTTGAAATGCTTTCTGGTCTTGAAGTTCACTGTATGACCAAGATACTCTCTTTTCTTTAGAATACCGGCAACAGTAGAAGAGCCCCAGCCATAAGGATCTTTGATTTCTTCTACTCTGCCTTTCCATAATCCGGCATCTTTCTTTGCCATATGAACCGCTGGTATCTCAACCTTATCCTCTTTCAGTGCCCTGGCAATCTGATATGGTCCGTATCCATCCATTGTCATGTGAAAGATTCTCCGTACAACTACAGCTGCTTCTTCATCAACGATCCATACATTCGGATCATCCTTGTCTTTCAGATACCCATACGGTGTTGTACTTGCCACATGCTTGCCGGATTTCCCTTTCGCCTTGAAAGTGGATTTTATCTTTTTACTGGTATCCCTTGCATACCATTCATTCATGATATTTCGGAATGGAGTAAAATCATCGTCCTCCCGGAAGCTGTCTACATTCTCGTTGACTGCAATCAGGCGGACATTTTTCTGTCGCAGCAACTCCATATATTGTCCGACTTTCAGATAATCTCTTCCCATTCGGCTCATATCTTTAATCAGGATCGTTCCGACTTTCCCTGACTCAACTTCTTTCATCATGGCAAGAAAGCCTGGACGATCAAATCTTGTACCGGAGATACCATCATCAGTAAAATGAACAAGATTGGTAAATCCATGTTCTTTTGCATATTGTTCCAGCAGTTTCTTCTGATTCGAAATACTGTTGGATTCTCCGTTTAATTCATCATCACGACTAAGACGTTCATACAACGCTGTCATGAATCCTTGTTTCTCTGTCATAGTCAGATGCCCTCCTTCCTTTGTTTATTAAATTCCTGTTCTCATCCCATATCCGTTCCTGTACCGGGTGCTGATGTTTCCGGGACGTATTAACCAGAAAAGACACGCTGAATGCCTATTCAGTTCTGGTATCACTATGGGCAGGCTGTTTCGTTTTCAAAGTTCGTGTAAGAAGTAAAAAAGTTCTTTACACTAAACGAAATGCTCAGAGGTCTTTTTACAGCCCCCTTACTACATTTTTTTGATTTCGTGTCATCTTTTTAAAGTTCCTTACACAATCTCTGTACTGACGAAACAAAATACGGACATGTTTTAAAATTGTTTTTTACAAAATACAATTTTGTTCTTTAAGGTAAAAAATAAGCCTCAAGAGACTTTTTAATCATTTTGGAGCTCCAACTCTTTAAAATTGATTGATTAAGAAGTCTCTTCAAACTTACTACACCTGCAGCCAGTTTGTATTTTTTATACTGTCTTACTGCAAAGTGGTTCGGCTCGTCCCTTTCCAACTCCTCAAATAACAGATCCACAGCATTTTTAAACTCTTCATCTTCTTCCCTGGTTTCACTGGCATTGATAAATTCCAGCAGTGTTGAGAAATTCTGTTCTTCTTCTGGTGCTTCATAATAGATATAACCAATCAAAGCACAATACAGCAGACGTTCCGCTTTCGTCCAGAAATCCTCGGAAGATTTTTCTCCCTCGCCCTTGGTATTTACCATGATTGTATTTACCAGTTTCAGAATATCTTTTTCAGAACGAATGTAATGAAATGGATTATAATGCATACTCTTGGAAAAATTGATGGTATTCAGCACCTTGATTTTGTAAGGAGCCATTACCACCCTGCCATTTTTATCACGCAAAATTTTTCCGTTTTTATCTTTCTTCGGTGTCCCTCTTGCTAACATTTTACCACATTCCACGATAATCGTTCCCTTTGGATCGGTGACCACAAAACTTACATTGTCCGGCATCTGCATAAGCTGCGGTTTTACATAAAATCGAGTCTTACCGCTACCAGATCCACCTATCACTATAATATTCTTGTTTCTGGCGTACTTCGGTTTCTTTGGTCTACTGTTCATGGTCAGACGTTCCGTTTGTGTCAGCAGAATATTATTCTCAAAAACCGGATCAATAAAAGGTGCTATATCCTTTTCATTTCCCCACCTGGCAGAACCATATTCCTCCCCCTGGCGAAACTTCTTTCCATTCTTTCCCTTGAAATATACCACTGCCCATATGCCAACTGCTGCGATTGTTCCCGCAACCAGACTTTTCAGCTTCATGCTTGGCAACAGCTTCTTAAAAGCTAATGGATAATTCATAAGAAGAATCATCAGCCTGTCTACTACTGTACTGCCCCTGCAATACTGATAAAGCCAGGTACATTTATTTACCACATAAAACACAACCACATACGGTATATGTAGCAGAACCTTTTTTATTACTTCCACATTCGGGGGACGCACCTGAAAACCTTTCAGTTTTTTCTTTATATTTTTTATCCCACTCATAATGTTGGCTCCTTCTGCTTCTCTTTTGATTTCTCCCGTTCTCTCTGTTTGTCCTGGTTACGGGCTGTGATTGCCTGCTGTAATTTCTTACGGACAGATGGTTTCTTGGTTTTATTCAGTGTCTTTCCGGTAAACTCCCGAAATGCTGCTGTCATCACCTCCACATCTCTCGCCTTAAAGAAAACAAAATATCTTGGTGGATCTACAGACTTATCACGTTTTAGGCTGAAATCAATACCATATTTTTTTGCAACCTTTTCAAAAGCCTTAATGTTATTATCTGTAATCTCAATGTTGGAAAGTTGAATATTCTGCTGTGTCAGCTTCTTTAAACTCTGCTTTCCATGATATTCTTTATCCGGAGGTGCCTTTGTCTGCTGTTTTCTTGCTTTCTCTGCTTTTTCTTTCTCCACTGCCGCCAGAAAACGCATCATTGCCTGTTTCAATAAACGGACTGTCACTTTTCCACCAGTGATACATAACGATACGGTTTTCTCATTTACTTCTTCCTGCAATAGAATCACTCCCTTCCTGAAAATCTAAAATTCATATATTCCCTTCGTACATATCATGCTGCACCAAAGATGAGTAATAATTGCTGATGGTCAGCGGTGCATTATATAATACTGCCAACAAATACTGACGCATATTTACTACTTTACTGGTATTTTCTTTCATGCAATGCAATACGAACCGAATATGCTCTGCATCCAGTTTTAAAAACTGGCTTTTTACTACGGATAAAGGTTTTCTGTCCCCTCCAATCCGTATAAACTCCTGTTCCGAACACACCACATCTACCATTAACCCCACAATCTCATCCAACATATGCCGGTTGAAATCATCTACGATATAGTCATATCCAATGTGTTCAAGGATAATCTGCTGATAAGCATTCCTTTCAGCTTCTTTCCTTTTCACTTCACTGGCATCTGAATAGAAAGAAAGATACTCTGTATCGTTATTCTCAGTATTACTAACCTCTATATCATTACCTGGCAGTTTACACCTGTCTGCATCGGTCATTTGTACCTTTCCTGAAAAGTCATTTTGACCTGTCTGGAAGTTCTCTTTGAACCGTTCTGGTGATACGCATTTTTTTACATAGATTCTATCGGGATTTCCCAATCCCTGTCTGACTCTCGTAATCAATCCGATTCCTTTCCGGTCATCCAGTTCCTTTAACAAGCACCGGACTTTTTTTACTCCACATCCCATAAGCCCTGCTATCTGCTCCTGCGAAAAATATATATACACTTTTCCCTCCGAATCCATCCACCGATTCTTCACAGATAACTGCATCCGGTCTAGCAATAGACCATACAACAACTTAGCTTCACAGGTCAGTTTTCCAAATACCGGACTGGTAAAGAGAATCTTGGGAATCCGATAGAACGTATACTGTTCTGCTTCCTCCCCGTAGTGATACGGGAATATGTATGTATCCTTATCCAGATTGTTTTTTCCTCTGCTCTTTTAGAATTTTAGCCATGCAATAGCCAATACAGGGATTTCTTCCATACGGACAGCCTTTGCATGGAACCCAAAACCTGTGTGCCGGATCTGGATCAGGTGGCTTTTCAGGGAGCTGATAAAAGCATCTCATCTGCCTGCATTCCTTTTTCTTTTCATTCCAGAAATAACAATATTCACAGGATTTCGGCTTGTCCTCTGCATATCTAATCGCCATCGCTTTCTGACTCCTTTCTCCTGCTCAGTTTTTCCAACATCTGATCTTCCTGTGATGCTACTCTCAGACAGCAATACATCACAAAATTAACTGCTGCAATAATTGCTACAACCGCTATAATTAATACCTGTTTCATAATACATTCTCCCTTCATTTTTCCTAGTATTAACCAGAAAGAGAGCATTTATGAATCTTTTTCGTCCATAAATGCCCTCTTAACTAACTGATTTTTATTTCTTCTTTCTTGCCACCCATACCGCTGACACTACACCTGCCATACCTGCTACTGCAAGCAGAATCCAAAGCAGCATATGTGTATCATCTCCGGTTTTCGGTGTATCTGTTACCTGTGTAGATGGTGTTTCCGGTGTTGATGTTTCTTCCGGTTTTACCTCATCTTTCATCACAACTTTCTGAATCTCCCCGGTATCTTCCACTGTGAACTTCACGTCCTCAGCTATCAGATAACCATTAGGGGCAGATTCTTCCCGAAGTGTATACTCCCCAATCGGAAGCATTTCAATGTAATGCGTTTTCTCCTCAGAAGTCCAACTCTCTACCGTTTTACCGTCTTTGTCGAGAATTGTCAGTTTTGCGCCCGGCAGTTCCTTACCGGAAATATCCGTCTTGGAGATCTCTACCTTGGTAACATCGTCTTTCATCTCGATTTTCTGTGCTTCTACGGTATCTTCAACGGTAAATGTAATGCTTTCCGCTGTCACAAAACCATCTGCTGGTTTTGTTTCTGTCAGGGTATACTTCTGTCCGACTACCAGTTCTTTGATGATATGAGCTTCTTTACCGGAAGTCCAGGAATCTACAACCTTACCGCTTTCATCCGTTACCTGTAACTTGGCACCTTCCAGCTCTTTTCCATCTGTCAGGGAAGTCTTGGTAATCTCAATTACTGTCGGTTCATCCTCAAAAGTAAATGAATAAAATACTTTTTCCTTTTCCGCACCTTCGTACTCAAATGTAAACTCCTGTGTTTCATCTGTCATTGCAAATCCAGGTGCCGGGGAAGTTTCCTTGATATAATACTCAAAACCAATCGGTAAATCTGCTGTAAAAGTCAGTTTTCCTTCTTTATCCGTTGCCAGTTCTTCAATCACAGTATCCGCTTCCAGAATAACTTTTCCGTCTGCTCCTGTAATATCATTCTTGGCACAAAGGGCAAATACTGCACCTTCCAGTACACGATCCGAATCTTTCTCTTTTTTCACAACTTCCACTTCCGCTTTCTGGCGATTGTTCTGCCAGTCAGCAGAGTAAGTGACTTCTGCAGTATCCTGATCACGATATGTCAGGTCAATCTCTCTTGCCTCATTATCCAGTACAAAACCATCCACTGTAGCTTTTTCTTTGACATAATATTTGCCAAGAGGAAGTCCGGATAACTTTGCAATGCCGGTATCATCCGTTGTAATGGTTGCTACCAGTTCATCTTTTTTATAATAATCTTCACTTTCCCCGTCAGCAGATTTCACGTCCTCTAAAGCAAATACTTCAAAGGTAACATCTTTCAGACTGCCTGTTACATACTGGAATAAATGGCTGATCCATCCTCCAACAGAATCCAATGCCGTTACTTTATCCAGAAATTCTCCATTTTTATTGATGATGATCGTTCCTGTCGGCACATCATCTTTCATTTCCACTTTCTGGATTTCCCCAGTATCCTCAATCGTAAAAGTGACCTCTTCTGCCTTGAGGTATCCATAAGGAGCTATTTCTTCCCTGAGAGTATAGGTTTCCCCTACAGTAAGCCGTTCAATCATATGCTGCTCACCTTTTACAGACTTCCATGTATCAACTACATTTCCATCTTTGTCCAGTACCGTAAGAGTAGCACCAGATAATTCCACGCCAGTAGTCAGGTCAGACTTGGAAACCACAACTTTTGTAGGCTGATTTTTAAGTACAGAAGATAACTGCACGACCTTAACCTCCTGTCCCTGGTACTCTGCCTTTACTTCCAGAACTTCATCTGAAAATACATAGCCATTCGGTGCTGCCAGTTCTTTGATATAATACTCTCCAAATGGCAGATCCTGTGTAAATACAGCCTTTCCATCTTCTCCGGAAACAGCTTTTCCAAGAAGTGAGCCTGCTTTCACAATCACAGTTCCATGAGCTTCCATGTCATTCTTCGCATAAAGTCCAAATTCTGCCCCTGCAACTGCTTTTTCTGTATCAGCATCCTGTTTTTCCACCGAAATTTCTACCTTCTGGCGTTCATTCTCAAAAGTAGCTGTCTGCTCAATGACAGGTGTTTCCTGATCTTTGTAAGTAAAAGTGACTGTCTGTGCTTCGCTGTTTAAAACAAATCCTGTTGGCGCAGACGTTTCCACAATCTTATAACTTCCAAGTGGAAGATTCTTCAGGACCGCTTTTCCCTCTTTATCGGTTGTAACAGTTTTTACAAGTGTTCCGGCTGCATATTCCAGAATACGGTTTCCATTGTCATCTTTCTGGAAATCAGCGGTATAAATATCCTCCGCAGCATAAATGGCAAACTCTGCTCCTTCCAGATTTTCTGTCTGATATGTAAAATCATCCTTGAATCCGTCCAGAACTTCGCCCTTTTTCACGATAGTCAGTTCTCCCTTAACTGGATGGTTCTCATAAATTGCTTCAATGATCACATCCCCGGAAGTTCCATCCATCTGATATGCAGTATTAGAATCAACTGTTACCTCATAATAATTTTTATTCAATGTGTAACCGAACGGGGCATTCACTTCCTCAATACGGTAATTTCCGATTTTCAGATTCTGCGGAAGAATCAAATATCCCTGCTCATCTGTAAAATAAGATTTGTGCTTAACCGTTGTCGGATAGGTTGTAACCTGCTCCACATACTTCTTATGATCCAGGTCATAAATCTTAAACTCTGTATTTTTCTGTAATACTGGTTTCTTAGTTTCATCATCCTGTTTGATGATTTTCAGCTTTGCTTCAAACTCATCATCCAGAAGTACTCTCCACGTCTGTGGCTGGTTCGGATTATTCTCTGTGATACGCACTGTAAAATCATCTACCGGAGTATAATTGTGAGGAGTTGTAGTTTCACGCACAATATAAGTTCCATATGGAAGTGCGATACTGCAAGCATAACCCTTTTCGTCTGTGAACATTTCTGTTGCACCATTTTCCCCGATCGCAACTGGTGTTGCAGAAGCAAACTCATAGTTTCCGTCTGCTTTCTTTGTCAGAGAAGATTCCAGATATGCCGTAAATCCGGCACCTTTCAGCAGATCAGCGTCTGTTTTTCCATTATTGGCTGCTTTGATGATCTGGAATGGCTGTTTCATTACCTGCTCCAGTGAAGTGCAGTCACGTTTAACCTCTGCTACCAGATCGCCTTCATAATTGCAGACCAGATCATGTTCTGTTTCGTCTGCCAGATAACCCACTGACGGACTAATCTCTTTCACATAGTAATCTCCAAGATACAAGCCATCTACAGAAGCCTGTCCATTCTTATCTGTTGTAAGAGTAGCAACCTGCTCCCCGGCTTTATAGATCACACCGGTAATACCGTCCGGATGAACAATATCATTACGAGCGTACAGTCCATAAACTGCTTTTTCCAGTGTCGCATCTCCCTGTGCAACCGCCTGTTTTGTTTCCGCATCTCTCTTTTCCAGAGAAATCTTTGCTTTGACTCTCTCATTTACAAATGTATGAGTGAATGAAACTTTTGGCTCGCTGTCACTGGTATATGAGAACTTAAATGTATAAACATCTTTAGAATTTCTCAAATATCCCTGTGGTGCCTGTTCCTCTTTGACTACATAAGAAAATCCAATCGGAAGATCTGCGTTAAATGCCGCTTTTCCATCTGCTCCTGTCGTTAATTTTTCAATCAATGTGCCTTTCTTCACTACTACATTTCCGTCTGCGTTGGCAATATCACTGCCAGCATACAGGGCAAACACACCTCCAGATAACGGATTTTCGGTATCCTTGTCTTTCTTTACAACACTCACATCTGCCTTCTGTCTGTCATTTGTGAATGTCACATCAGAAAAGACTACTTCCACATTCTGTCCAGCATAGGAAAGTGTAACTGTCTTTTCCCCTCCAACATTATAAAAGTTCTCCGGTGCCTGCATTTCTTTGACAACATAAGTTCCAAGATGCAGATTTTTCAGGATACAAGCACCGTTTTCGTCTGTCGAAAGGTTTTCTTTCACAAGATCGCCTTTGCTGTAAATCTTCGCACCATAGGCAGAGATAATATCTTCTCCTGCATATACATTATAAACAGCACCTTTCTGACGTCTGTTTTCATACTGGAATACTGTACCATTCTCGCTGACATCTGCCCCTGCAAGAACCTGTCCTTCTTTATATACAGTCAGTTCGCCAAGCTGCTCTTTATCCGGTACCGTTGTTGTCGTGGTCTTACTTGCTACCAGCTTCACATTGTAAGCGGTTGTATTTACCACATAACCTTTCGGTGCTGTGATTTCTTTCAGATATACCGTATCCTGTGTTTTTACAATCGTTGCAGAAGATTTGCCATTGCTGTCTGTTTCCGGCATTGTAGTAATCAGATTTTTGCAATCTGCATCACTGTAAATACCAAATACGGCTCCTGCAAGGTTTACATCTGCTGCTGAATCTTTCTTCATAACTTCTACAGTTGCAAGTTCAATCCAGGATACTTTAAAATCCACGTATTTTTCATCATCCACGCCTTCACCAAACACCAATGCCAGATCCTGATTTCCAGATCCTGTAGAAATCTTATAAGCTGAATAATCTTTAGTAATGCTTCCTTTCATTGTTGTAGACCAACTCTCTGCCACATCACTTACCTGTGTCAGTGGTGCTGATAGATAAAACTTCGTACCACCGCAGATTTCAACATTTGCTCCAGCTTTGCTTGTTTTTCCTGTTGACAGGTTATGAAGTTTTACACCTGCAGGGAGTTTCATAGTAATTGTCTGTAATGCATCTGCCTTAAATGTTATATCCTTTGTTCTCTGACTGTTACCCTCTACATAGGCTTTTACGTTTGCATCTGAAAAAGACATTGCCACTGATGGAATATCCGGTTGAGAAACGCAATAATTATAAAGTTTCTTTGCAAGATTCTGTGCAGTGCTGTTTGCACCTGAAAAAGCGTCTCCACTACCATTTGCATAAGATGCTGCAAGGTGTACCAGAATAAATCTGGCTCCGGCACTTAAATTGCCGTATCCATTCTCTTCTGTGAAAAATCCATCATCTCCAGAAGCTTTTGTGCCATAATAACATACCTTAGCAAGTGCTTTTCCATCTCCCACCTTATTAATTGTATAAGTTCCACTTCCTGGTCCTGGTTTTGATGGCTGTACACAGTATGCTGTGGCAGATACATTACCAAATTTCACAGTATACTGATAAGTAAGGTAACTACCATATCCATAATCTGCGTAACGATACATGGTTCCCCTTGTAACAGAAACCTGCTGTGAACTTCTTGCATTTCCTGCAGAAGCCATAAAGGTTACGGTTTCTCCTGCATCCATTGCATACAGATCAATTCCATTTGTCTCTGCCTGTTCCAGCACTTCAGGCACCGTAAGTTCAGTTTTCGTATCAACTGTGTTTTCCCGGTGCGACTCTGAATCGTCATCACTCTGCTCTGTATCTCCAGTGCCACTATCATCGTCCACTGTAATTTCAGAAGAACTCTCTGACTGCATTTCTGTTTCAGGTTCTTTTACAGTGATATTTCTGCTGATTCTGTAAGATGGATGACCACTTACCGGCTCTACCACATATACTGCCTTGTAGGTGTCCGGTGTATGTGTATCGAAATCAGCTCCGGATTCATTTTTTGCTTCATGGAACATGATTTTTATTTTACTCTCATCCACTCCGTCAATACCGGACAGATCTACTTCCACTTCAAATTCCTGTCCATAGGCAAGTTCAATGTCATTTGCTGCTACAATTTCATCTGGATCAAGCGAATCCTGTACCTCTTTTAATTCCGGATACTGCTGCTCAAACGGTATTTCTTCCGGTTCTAATTCCGATGCTGAAACAGCTACCGGCTGAACGATTACAGATGCTAATGTAGCAACTGCCATGACTCCTGATAAGAATCTTTTGAACTTCATTTTCATTTTGACTTAATCCTCTCTTTCTTCACTTATCATCGTTTTTCTTTTCAGCAGGTCTGTACCTGCACTATTCAATCATTGGAACCACCTCCCGATGTTTTTGTTACTGATACCTGTACATTTCTGAAAAGATAACAGCACATGCATATGGCGGCACCTGCACTAAGCGAAGCACCGCCACATGGTATCTGCTGTCATCTCCAATAAATGGAAATAACAGTTTTAATAAGGATCAAGCATTTAAGCCGCAAGAGGCCGTTCCTTGTAAAAGTGCCTTTCAGCCGTTTCTCTTTCACGTTCTCTCCGAATCCTGGCCGCTGATTATTATGCGTAGCTGAGTTTCCGGGTATCCCCTCTTGCTATCTATATGAAATTGTCAAGGTACAAGTCCGGGCTTTTTCTTTTTGAAGAATTAACCCTTCACCTATAAAGCTCGGCATAGGGTGTTTACCAACCCCCTTTTGCAAACTTTTTTATTTTTTTCTCAGTTTCTTTTTCTCATTACTTTCTGCGAGTTCTTCTAAACTGGCTCTCAGCTTGGCAACTGCCTTATTTCTCATGTTGTTGACTGCTGCTGAACTGATTCCATGAATATCGGCGTATTCCTGATAAGTCTGTTTCTCAAAATAAAGGGCATAAATAAGTTCCTTCTGCTTATCCGTCAGCATATCCATCATGTTTTCTGTCATCATTTGCTGAACAATCATTTCCTCCATGTCCGGTGCCACACTCTCTCCAAGCTGCATTTCTTCCATAGCAGAAGATAAAGAAATACAGCGTTTCTGATTGCAGCTATCCAGATTGATGCTCAGGCGATCTTCTCCTCGAAGAACAAAACGCAGATACCACTCAGCCTCTTCAAAGTAAGATTCCGTCAGATTACATCCATATCCATTTCCAGCCACAGAAGAATAGCGATAACCGGAAATATCTTCGATAGGAAATACTGTTACCCGATTCTGTGCCTGATAGACCACATATCCGTTCTTATAAACAGTGATCGTGACTACGCCTACCTCGTTCTTAATAATCTTCTGAACAACAACCGGGTATTTCCCCTCCCGTAAACTTTTACAGCTCGGTTTCTTTTCGCCTTTCTTTGGAGATTCCACCATTTCTTTCAGTTTTCTAAGTGTCAGCATGACAACCGCCTTTCTGCCTTTCGGCTCCGGGCTGTCAGCAGATAAAAAAGCAGCAAAAAAAGACTCCGATCTGCCCGGTTTTTTTTATACCGAGCGACTTGCGAAGCCTCTCCTTGCTGCTTTATGTATCAATCAGCTATACAGGGCACTCCCTGCACGCAGATTAATCAGCGTTCATGTTTTCATTTTCTACCGTAGTGTTTTCAGCTTTATCAGACTTTTCATCCAACAGGAAACTAAAATCTCCCATTGCGTCATAGGGCTGATGTGTGATAAATTCCAGATATTCTTCTCGGCTCATATTTTATTGCCTCCTCTCTTTTGATGATTATATTTTACCGAATCAACTCGCCTACCTCAGTACCACATACTGACCAATTTTTTCTAAAACAGTCCATATATGAACCTCAACATACAAAAAGCCTGAATAATTTGATGAACACGCATCAAATTACTCAGGCTCCGCTTAGCCCTATCGTCTGCCACTTCAGACAATAGCCTTTGTTTTTTTCACTTCATATACAATCCAGTTTCCATCTCGATCTTGCTTTACCTCCGCATTATTACCCTTTGCAGATATTCGCTTCAGCTTACTCAAGAGTTTCTGTTCTCTTTCAGCTTCCGACTTATTTCTATCGTAAATTTCCGCATTGCTATATGCCATATTCCAAATCTCCTTTCCTTATTGACTATGGCGTTATTATATAGCTAAACCGCTCCATTCACAATCCATCTTGCCAGACACTAATAAAATATAATCTGTCCAGCCTTAAAGCATTCCATATTCTTGTTTCTTTTCTACTGCATCTTTAATGTCCATTATTTCCTTTAAAGTCTGCTCATCCAATGTAAGATTCCCTGATTGTTCAAGTTTACACAAAATTTCTTGCTTTTCTTCCATACTTGCATCTTCTGTAAATCTGACTAATCTTTCATACTGTTCTGGTGTCATATCACTTTCATTTGATACCAACTGTGTCCTTGCAATTTTATCAATCGAATCTAATATCTTTTTCTCCAAATGATCATTCTCGTCGAACAAAGCTCTTGCTTTTCTTCGAATATATTTGTATCTTTTTAAATTTGATATGTTTTCTTCAACTTCCTGTAACCATAGTGTCAATTCGTTTCCTGGCATTGCCGTAATATCATACATTTTACTAGCAGCATATAAAGTAGGATAAAATATTTCCTCTTCCTCAGATATATATTCGTACTCTTTTCCTTCCAATAAGTTGGAAATTACATCAATTAATATATCCTGAAGCTGTTTATGCTTAAATAACCCTGTTTTGTTCTTAGCGTCCTGTTTTTCCTGTTCTGTTTTAGCAAATTCCTGTTTAATCAAGTTTATTCTGGCATTCCACTCATTCATCCACCTTCTGATAGCAACCAACCGGTCTAAAGTTTCTAACATCAACTGATATTGAATAGTATCATCTGAGTCCTGCATTGTAGCAAACATACCACGAACTTCATTATTTATTTTCTCTGTTAGAATATCCTCCAACCTTGCATTTAGAAACTGTGGTGCTGATTTTACCTGTTTCTTTATATCTTCATCCAAATATATTTCAACATTCTCTGCAAGCTGAGCTCGCAGACGCTGTTTCACGTCAATTCCCGCTTTGGGTTTCCCCTTTGCACCAAAAAAATCTGTATCGAACATTGCAACTAATAATTCCTGTATTTCCGGTTGAATAATATAAACATCTGTTCCGTCTACTGTTTTCATAAATTTCGAAGGTGTTATTTTCCCGTCACTCATTTTGCATAATTTTTCGATATATCTTTTGATTGTCTTATCACTTATAAAATCTCCCGCTGCTTTACATTCACCTAAATATATTCCAAATTGCTCCGCTGTCATTGGTTCTTTTGCAAACATCCTCTTTATATCTGTGAAACTTTTAGAGCTTTTCTTTGTTTCAACAGTGTTCTCGCATTCTTCGTTACGCACCTGCTTAGTATAATCACTTGTTCTTCCCATTTTTAACATACCCTCCGTTAGTATCTATTTTATTATTCATTATCGTTCATGAATCAAACATACAACAATTTTATATAATTTTCTCATCTAATAAAAGCTCCTTTATTGTCTTTTTCAAAAAAATAAAGGTCATTGACTTATTACTCTAAGTTCAATAACCTTTAATCATCAGACATTGCATCCAACATTGCTAGAATTGCTTTTATCGCCTTATTCATTTTCTTTTTATCCATGCTTAACAACTTTCGTACTATTTGCCAAATCCCAGAATCTTTACATAAATGTTCCTGCGGCACCACAGAGTTTAAGTCGGTTTTCAAACATTTTGCAATTCTGACCAGTGTATCTAAACGAGGGTTTCCATCGCCAGCCTCTAACCGTTTGTAAGTTGACTCTCCTACCTCCGCATCTAAAGCAACCTTCTGTGTTGTAAGATTTAATTCATTTCTCCGTTCCCTTAATTGATTCCCAAAGATATTCTTTTCTTCATCTGTCAAACCGACTCACCTCCCTCTTGCGGACATAAAAACGCCTGATGATATGGTTGTTGTCCTTTAATAAACATCCCATATTCATCAGGCGTAGGTGATTATAGACTAATTCTATATCCCGATTTGCTCAGTATGAATTTCTTGTCTATGCATTTTTACTTTAACGATTGATCTGCACTTTGGGCATTTTATCTGTATGTTTCCCTCTGTATGTAAATCAATGTCAAATAATCTTTTGTTTTTGCATGTTGGGCACGCAACTGGTATAATGTCAACTTTTTGCATATTAGCCTCCTTCAGCAGAAAGCCAGCTAAAGGGAAAGTCAAAGCCGACCAAGTTTTCCAACAACAATAGATTGTTTAGCATTTCCAAGGTAGCGATGCTTATATTATACGAACATATGTTCTTTTTGTCAAATATTATGTTTATATTTTTCATCTGTTTCATCTGTTTTTTCATTTGTCATCCACTTCTTTTGTGGCAAAAAATAAGCCGAAGCAAAATGGCATACCCATACCATTCTGCTCCGGCTTATCTCGCATTGCGGATAGCTCTTGTCCGAGCGATTATCCTTCTTTATTCAATTACTACTTTTCTACCACTCTGTTTAATAATGATGCACTTACAGTTTTCTCCGTAAAATGCTGCAATCATTTCTTTCATGGTGTAGACATCAAATCTGTTTCCTCCACCTTTTACAGAAAAGGCGGGCTGTCCGTCTACCCAAACTTTGTCCCCTACTCGTACATTATACATTCTCGTCCTTAATTCATTTTTACCTCTCAAAGCTGTATACCTCTACTTACACTGACAGTGTACTTTCTCCATGTTTCTGTTATAGTATTGCTGATTTTTTAACGCTTTCATTGGATTTTTGTCCTACACCTCCTTGTGATTTTTTCAATAAAGTGCTTGACATCCAATGTTTTCTGAAGTAAAATGAATAATGTCATGTTCACATTGCCTATATATTATCACTTTAATGTGGTATAGTCATAGATAATGGCTCATGTCAGGATGAGATTCTGGTACAATCTCATAAATCAGAATAGTTGGTTAATAAAACAACTTTATTGATTTTCCAGTTATTGCAGAGACTTTCCCTAAAGGGGAAGTCTCTTTTTTGATTATACTCCCATATGTAATAAATGTCAATATTGCTTAAAGTTTTTGTAAAATCTTTCTTTATTTCCGTCACATTTACTTATTTTTTGATATTTGGTTACACCATTTTATTAATATTTTAATACGCCTATTATTTTAATGATTGACAGTGTAACGCATTAATTCTATAATAGAACTGAAACAGAATTACATAATAAAGTGAGGGATTGTCGATGAATAATCAAGAATATGTAAAAAAAATTGTTTCTTATATCCGTTCATACATGGAACAGAATAACATCACTCAGAAAAAAACTAGAATCTTTGTGTAAAGAAAAAGACGCTGCGGTATCTCAGGGTACTATTTCAAATATTTTTGCCAAACCCTCCTCAGCACGTCTTTCTACTTTAATCAATATATGTGACGGACTGGATATTAGCCTTTCCTCTCTCATGAAGAATATTGAGCTTTCACAAAAACTACCAGATCCTTCCTCTAACCTGATGATTTATGACACTTCTGATCCCTCATATAGAGGCTATTTCAAAAAATACTTTATCTATTTTTTAAGTACAGATGAAAAAAATAACGGCGAACTTGTTTATGGTGAACTTGATTTCAAAAACCGTAATGCTCCATCTCCATGTGAAGCATCACTGGAACTCTATACTGGCGAGCCTGATCCAGACACAAACATATCACGCACTAAATCATACACCGGAGATATGGTAATCTCACGAGTCGGATGCATATATTGCAATTTAGTTTCTTACGAGTACGGAGATATATGGACGCTTGCCTTTAATCATCTTCAGCTTAACATCCATTCATTTATCGGAGCCATAGGGTGCGGCATCACTTCAGCTTCTGGAAGTAAGCGTTTTCCTACTATACATAAGGTCTTCCTTAGTTCTACGGAACTCAGTGAAGAACAGCAGCGTTATGTCAGTGGATTGCTTCGATTATATCGTGATGAAATTACAATTTCTAAGAAACAGTTAAATGCTTTTATGAATCATTCCGGTTTAGACCTAAAATTCAAAAGTAATATTGAGCGAGCTTTGACAACACCAGAAACGTTCTATAATATACCCATCAATATGATTCAACCACCTGTTCCAAATGAAAAATACGCGCAAGAACTATCTTTACTGTTGCAATACTCTTCTATGCCATGCAACGATAAAATTACCAAAGATGAAACAGATCTCGCACCATGCATCATAAGTCCCGGCAAATAGCAACCGGGGCTTATTTATTTTTTCTCCATACATTCATTATATAATTCGTTACCATGCTGCCAAGCATACATCCCAGTCCATTATGAATCATATCGTCCCATTCAAATAAACCACGCATAAAAATCAACTGACTGAACTCTATTATTGCTGATACCAATATTCCTACAGCCAGAGCCTGATACCACTTCACTTTATGATTTGCAATTATGGGAAGCAGGACTCCGGCAGGTAATAACAATATGCAATTCAGCAAATTCTCTTTTAATAACGTCCAATCATGGTAGCGAATAATATCTCTCCATGACCAGAATGGTACTAATTCATACTGACGAATAGTTCCCGTCCTGGTAAATACAGTTGATCCAAATACAATTCCCAGGAACACCACCAACGCCAATACTGCTGCTGCCTGAATTATATTCAACTTCTTTCTATGTACACACACTGCCATCGCTGTACATACCAGTATCAATACTCCTGTAAAAGCCAATATTTCATATCTTGACCATTGCTTATTATATGTTGTCCATATCTGGTAAATGTCCATTCAATTTCCTTTCTGTATCAATCAATCCAAATCTCAAGAACATCGGATACAAATTAACTGGCACCGAATACTCCTAACTTTTTTCGGTCCGCTTATAATTTTCGTTCTTCTCTAACGTCGCTTTTAAAGCAACTTTCACACTACTTCTCGTTATAGAATTTTTTCTTTCGATTAATCTGTATTTCATTTCCGTTTACGGCATATCGAAATCGTAATCCTTTTACCGTTGTAAAGGAATATCCTGCAAAAAAATTTCAATCGTACTCCACAAATAAATTTTCCACACATTCTAAGGAAGCCCCCTTACATATCTGTAATTGCTCAACAGCTTGCTTTCCTTTTTCTATACATTCTACAACGTTCTGCGTAAAGACTAAGTTCATCTACATTATAGATCATTTTGGTATATGGCAGATAGGAATGTACAGATGACTTGCTCAAACCAGTTGCCTTCATTATTTCTGTAATACTCATTCCCTGCTCTCGCATTAAGTTAATCTGCTCACTGTTCTCAGTATGATATACACCTGCAGTAATCAATATTTTTCGTGTTTTCATCAATGTAATGCCAAACTCTTCTGATACTTGCCTTAACGAAATACCTGATCCATCAGCCACTCCCGAAGTATATGCCTCTACAATACAATTCTGGAACTGTTCCATTATTCTGTTCTGATCATACCCTGGTTTCTTTTTTGTTCTTCCCATTTTTCTTTACACCACTGCCATGATTGCTTTTATTTCTATTCTTTTCTCTTTTATATTCATCCCATGCATCCACTGCCTCTATCCCTGCCATCCATAGCACCAGGGTATCCGCCCGAAGCGTTACCCCTAAATGCTTCAGCATAAACGGTTCCGGCAAGAGCGAAAGCAAGAAAATCATAAATAGCATATATGCTTTAAATAATTTGACTATATCCCTCCGCATACGTTTTCTCAAAAAAACAATATCCCAAAACATAAAATATAATCACACCTGCTTTAAGCCATACCTTCATACTTTCTCCTTTTTCGTGTCAATCCAATCATATTATACTGATACTCTGGCAACCACCAGTGCCAGAGTATTCATATCTTATTCTACAGTAACGCTTTTTGCCAGATTTCTAGGTTTGTCTACATCTAACCCTTTAGCCACGCTGACATAATACCCCATTAGCTGCAACGGAACAACTGCCAGACTTCCTACGAAGTGTTCATCTATCTTCGGAACGTAAACTGCAAAATTTACCTGATCTTCAATCTCGTATTTTCCATATGTTGTCAATCCCATCAAATACGCACCACGACTCTTGCACTCCAACATATTACTGATGGTTTTCTCGTAAAGATCACTCTGTGTCAATACACCAATTACTAACGTTCCTGGCTCGATCAGACTGATCGTACCATGCTTTAATTCCCCGGCTGCGTATGCTTCAGAATGAATATAAGAAATTTCTTTCAGCTTTAAACTGCCTTCCAGAGAAATTGCATAATCAATTCCTCTGCCCACAAAAAACACATCATGAGCATTCGCATATTTCGCAGCAAACCATTGAAGTCTTTCTTTATCCTGCAGGATTTTCTGAATCTTATCCGGAATTGTCAATAACTCAGTAATGTAATTGCCATACTGCTCTTCTGTAATGGTATTTCTAACTCTAGCAAATTGAACAGCAAGACAATACATTGCTACAAGTTGGGCGCTGTAAGCCTTTGTCGTTGCCACTGATATTTCCGGACCAGCAAGAGTATAAAATACTTTATCTGCCTCACGAGCAATACTGCTGCCAACAACATTTACGATTGCCAGAGTTGTTATACCTTTTTCCTTTGCCAAACGCAAAGCTGCTAAAGTATCCGCTGTTTCCCCTGACTGGCTGATAACAATAACCAACGAGTTTTTATTTATTGGCATTTTTCTGTATCTAAATTCAGATGCAAGATCCACTCTTACAGGAACATCCACCAAATCCTCAATCACATACTGTGCTGCCATTCCAACATGCCAAGCTGAACCACATGCAACAATATATATCTGTTCAAATTTCTGAATTTCCTCTTCTGTAATCTCAACTGATGATAAATCAATACCATTATTTTTTATGACAGAACTTAAAGTATCCTGAACTGCTTTCGGCTGTTCATGGATCTCTTTCATCATAAAGTGTTCAAATCCTGCTTTTTCTGCTGCTTCAGCATCCCACTTAATTTCTGTTGTCTGCTTTTCAATCTCATCCCCATCAAGGTTAAAGAAATGAGCTTCTCCAGGTGTCAATCTGGCAAATTCCAGATTACCAATGTAATAAACATTTCTTGTATATTTCAGAATAGCCGGGACATCAGAAGCTACATAGGTTTCTCCGTCTGCCACTCCTATAATCATTGGACTGTCTTTTCTTGCTACCCAAATTTCTCCCGGATAATCTTTGAACATAAGTTCCAGGGCATAGGAACCACGCACACGAACCATCGTTTTTGCAATCGCATCAATCGGTCCGAGATTATACTTCTTATAATAATAGTCCACTAGTTTAATTACTACCTCTGTGTCAGTCTGACTGTAAAAAGTATAACCATGCTTTAATAATTTTTCTTTAAGTTCTGTATAATTTTCAATAATACCATTGTGTACGCCAACTACTTCTGATTCTACTTCTCCAGAACCTGAGCTTGTACAATTTCCAGATACATGCGGATGTGCATTAATCTGACTTGGCTCTCCATGTGTTGCCCAACGTGTATGTCCGATTCCACATGTTCCTATCAGTGCTTTTCCTTCATCTGTTTTTTCAATCAGATTGCCTAATCTTCCCTTGGCTTTAACCACCTGTGCCAAACGCTCCCCATCTCGCACAGCGATTCCAGCCGAATCGTACCCTCGGTACTCTAATTTAGACAGACCATTTAATAAAATAGGTGCTGCCTGCTGTGTTCCAGTAAAACCAACTATTCCACACATTTCAATCTCCCCATTCTTATCATTGTATTCTCTATTATTCTAACAATCTATTCTTTATTTTTTTTGCAGGTGTTCCTGCAATAATAATATTGGACTCTTCAAAATTTTTTGTCACAACAGAATTAGCCCCTATAATATTGTTGTTTCCTATTTTGACATCTCCACATACTACTGCATTTGTAAATAATGTAACATGATTTCCAAGTCTTGGTTCTCTTTCGCCACCACCATTTGATACAATTGCAGAATTTACAAATAGCCTTGCATCTTCACCAACATCTCCATTAGTTATAATAGAGCCTAAGTGAACTATACATAACCCCTTTCCACAACTGTTCAATCTAACTTTCATACCATATTTAAATCTTAATCTATTTAATTTGACCAAGCTCAAATAGTACATCCATTTTTTCCCAGTATTAAGGTAATATTCCGTTTTTCTAAGTCTTTTTTGATACTTAAAAATAGCATCGTTTTCCGTTAGCGGAAATACCCCCCCCCCACTAATGTTCTCTTTGGATATTTCGCACCTTCATATTTAATCCATTCTTTCAAATCCGATGCAGAACTAATTATCTCATGTTCCCATACGGTTGAAGTATCTCTTGCGTATGTTTCATTCATTTCTATGTTCATTATTTACTTCCTCCATACAAAATAGTATCAATCCCGTCTATATAAATCCCTTGTATATACTTTATCTTTCACATCATCTAAACAATCATTATATCTATTTGCAATGATTGCCTGACTCTGCTCCTTAAATTTATCCAAATCATTCACAACCTTACTTCCAAAGAAAGTGCTTCCATCTTCCAATGTTGGCTCATAAATAATAACAGATGCTCCTTTAGCCTTGATTCTCTTCATAACTCCCTGTATAGAAGACTGGCGGAAATTATCTGAATTTGATTTCATAGTAAGACGATATACACCAATCACAACCTCTTTTTCCATAGAAGCATCATAAGTATTTTCATCTTCATAAGCATAATACCCTGCCTTCTGTAAAACACGATCTGCTATGAAATCTTTCCTGGTTCTATTTGATTCAACAATAGCAGACATCATATTCTGTGGAACATCTTCATAATTAGCCAAAAGCTGCTTAGTATCCTTTGGTAAGCAATAACCACCATATCCAAATGACGGATTATTATAATGTGATCCAATTCTTGGATCAAGACACACACCGTTAATGATCTGTTGTGTGTTCAATCCTTTCATTTCGGCATATGTGTCAAGCTCATTAAAATATGATACTCTGAGAGCCAGATATGTATTAGCAAATAACTTCACTGCTTCCGCTTCTGTAAATCCCATAATCAAAGTATCAATATTCTCTTTAATAGCACCTTCCTGTAATAATCCGGCAAATGTATTCGCAGCCTTTACAAGTCTAGCATTTTGAATATCCGTTCCCACAATAATTCTTGACGGATATAGATTATCGTACAATGCCTTAGATTCACGCAAAAACTCAGGGCTAAAAATAATATTGTCACAATGAAATTTTTCTCTAATACTTGCTGTATATCCTACTGGAATTGTCGATTTTATAACCATAATCGCATCTGGATTATATTCAATAACCAACTTGATCACAGCTTCTACTGCTGATGTATCAAAGAAATTTTTCTTACTGTCATAGTTTGTGGGAGCAGCAATAACTACAAAGTCCGCATCTTTATACGCTGATTTTGCATCTAATGTTGCCGTTAAATGCAATTTCTTCTCTGACAGATATTTTTCAATATATTCATCCTGAATTGGAGATTTTTTTTGGTTTATTAATTCTACTTTTTCTGGAATAATATCTACTGCCATCACTTCATGGTGTTGCGATAACAAAGTAGCTATGGATAATCCCACATATCCAGTTCCTGCAACTGCAATTTTCATATTCGCATACCTCCTGCTTTACACTTCTGTTTCTACTGAATTTTAGACTATATCATAAAATTCCTTTAAAATGGACGTTCCATTTTCTAAAATTTCTTTTGTCTTTTTATAATAATTTTCTGCAGTATTTTCTACATAATACGGATTAATTATTTTTTCATTTTTCCCGGTAATCTCTTTCATTGCCTGACCGATCATACTACTGTCGCAAGTGACATCAATAACACTGTTACCATGTACTCGTCCTCTTTGTCTATCTCCAATATTAATTGTATACCTTCCTAATGACGGTGTTTCAATAATTCCAGATGAAGAATTTCCTATTAATGCCACAGAATTTTTTACTAAATATAAAAACGAATCTACATTCAAGTTTTCATAATAATACGCATTTTCATGTTCATCCACATAATTGAGCCATGAAGAACGTATGATATCAGATTTTGTATCTGCATTCGTCCCCATAAAAATAACACTCATTCCATTCATATTTTCCTGCAATGCAGTCAATACTTCTTTCACCTGATCTTCCATTTTCACATCAGTTAGTGTTTCGGGATGAAAAGCTACAACCCAATATTTTTGTGGAATAAGTTCTTTTACTTTTTCAATTACTTTCTCTTCATCTATCTTGCAACAATTTTCTGCCCCTAATGCCCCAAGATAAAATACTCTTTTAGGATCTTCTCCCAACTGTATTACACGTTTTCTATATTCTTCTGTACTGGTAAAATGATACTGACTCATTTTGGTAATAGAATGACGTATAAATTCATCATAATTGCCATATGTAACTTCCCCACCATGTAAATGCAAAATTGGGATTCTTTGCATAGCTGCTGCAATCGCAACCGCCATCATTTCATATCTATCTCCAAGTATAATTAATAAATCAAATTTATTATTTTCAAAATAATTTCCAAAACAATCTAAAGCTGTTGCCATGCAATGCATCACATTCGCATTACTGTCATTCTCTATATTTAGCGGAATCTCCAAATCGATTTTAAATCCATCCTGTCGTATTATATCTACAGAGTGACCAAACTTATCTTCCAAATGTGAGCCTGTAACCAATACTGAAAACTCTATAGCTTTGTCATTATCTAATAATCTTAAAAAATTTTTTACTATTCCATAATCTGCTCTTGAACCAGTCGCATACGCTACTCTATACTTTCCCATACTAACCTTCTTTTACTGATTTATAATAGTTTCGGCAATTTTAAAATCAAGTTCTGTATCTATATCTATACTGCGCTCTGCCGGCATTTTATATGCGTAACAATCTTCTCTATACAGATTTGTATTTTCCAAAAAAGCCTTCACATCTGCCATATAAATTGCCCCATTTATCCTATAAAACGTTTCTAATTTCTGTCTTTGTTTATTACTGTCTGCCCGCAAAAATCCGGATAACGAATTATTTTCTGGTAAAGTATTACTCCACAATGGCGAATGCTCCATTTCACAAACTGATACAACCGCTATTGCATCTTTCTCTTTAAATAATTCATAAGCTTTTTTTATATCTTCGTACTTTCGCAATGGAGATGTTGGCTGTAAAAGCGTAAATGTATCAAATACAATTCCCATCTCCTGATATTTTTTTCAATACTTCTTTTACAACATCCCATGATGACGCTACATCTGATGCATTTTCTTCTGATCGATAAAAAGGTACTTCTGCTCCATATTGTATTGCAATCTCGCCATATCTTTCAGAATCCGTAGAAACCAATATGTGTGAATAAATCTCTGATTTCTTCGCTGCTTCTATGCTATATGCAATTAAAGGTTTTCCATTTAATAATTTTATATTTTTATCTTTCAAGCCTTTCGAACCGCTTCTTGCAGGTATTATTGCTAAATTATTCATCTTCTCTATTCACTCCTTTACAAGAAATCAATTCATCTATTTCAAAATCTTTTTCAGCTTCTTTCCCCAACACCTCATACCAATGAATCGGAGAAATTCCATTTCCTGGTCTTTTACAAGTGATATTCTCTTCGGAAAACATTTCACCTCTCATGATTTTTCTTTTTGCTACAATAGATTTTCTTGCAACGAATATATTGCTTCGTTCAGATTCAGTCACTTCTTTCGTTTCATTTCCAAGCATAATTTCAGCTTTATGCACACCTACACACAATTCTTTTAGTTCTTCTGGTGTAATAGACGCTTTATGATCAGGTCCTGGCATAGCTTTATCTAAAGTAAAATGTTTTTCGATAAATTTAGCTCCCAATCCAACCGCCACAAGAGAAGCAACAATTCCTTCTGAATGATCTGAAAGTCCGATTTTCCAATCTGGTGCTAATTCTTGAAGCTTATTCATGGCAAGCAAATTCATATCTTCCGGCTCTGTTGGATATTGTGTATTACAATGTAATACCGTAAAACTTGTGTCTTTACTTTGTTGCAAAACATTTATTGCATATTTAACTTCATCAATCGTAGACATTCCTGTTGATAGAATTACTTGTTTATTTTGACATTCAATTGCTGCTACCCTCTGTAAATAAGGAAGATTTGTAATCTCTCCTGATGGTACTTTCCATATATTCTGACCGATTTTTTGCAAAAATGAAAAAGATTCAAAATCAAATGGCGTAGAAAAAATCTGAATATCTAAAGTAGAAGCATACTGTACCAATTCCAAATATTCAGTTTCCGTTAATGCCAATTTTTTTAACATATCTAGCTGTGAACCATTTCCATCATTTTTTTTCTGATATTCGGCTTTAGGGGCATATCTTGAAACAAGATTTTCTGGCACAAAACTTTGGAATTTAACTGCATCTGCTCCAGCTTCTTTCGCTTTTTTCATCATTGTTTTTGCCAATTCAACACTTCCATTATGATTGCAGCCAATCTCTGCAACAATTTGAATATCACTCATTTCTAATCTCTCCTCTTTATAACTCTAGCAGGTACACCTACTACAGTTACTTTCTCCGGTATATCTTTAATAATCACACTACCTGAACCAATAATTGCATTGGAACCGATTTTCAATTGACCGTTACACACAGATGAACTGCCCCAAAAAAACACTATTTCCTACAATTACATTTCCATTTATAACAGAATTTGTTGATAAATGATTGTGATCACCCACTTTACACTCGTGTTCAATCAAAGCCTTTGTATTTATAACATTATTATTTCCTATCTCTGCATCAGCATTTATTACTGCCATTTTACCTACAAAATTCCCTATTCCCATTTTTGCACTGGCCGATATAATTGCTGAAGAATCAATAATATTGATTATGTTCAATCTTCGTTCTCTAATTCTGTCAAACCATAACTTACGGTATCCAACATCTCCAATAGAAACAAAATAACTATATTTTTCACAATTTAGAATATCTTCAAGTCCCGTACCCAAGATTGGTAATCCCATATGCATACCTTTTTTGTTGCTATCTATGAATCCACATAATTCATATTCTGATTTATTAATTGAATCTGCAACTGACTTTGCATGTCCACCAGCTCCTATTAAAATCAGTTTTTTCATCTAAAATCACCTCAAATCTATTTTCTAAGATACTCTCTCAATTTATTCCAATTTTTTATACCTATTTTAACAAATGATGACACTATTCTTTTATTCATTTTTTACATATGTACATGTGGCTATCAATATAAACTTTTCCATTTAATCCACTCACTTTTATTCTATAAAATCGTTCTTTACTTTATCAAAAATTTCCTTACCCTCAAGACAAGATTGTGAAAAATAAATTTGTGAAACAAATTCCATACCATATCTCATTTCCAAAATATTTTTTATATCTCTTATCCTTTTTGATACAGCTTTACTATCCTCAATCATGTATTCTGGTTCATCTAACGTAAACTGTATAAGTTTTCCTGCTTGATTAAGCTTTACTGCCCCCCCCACGAATAATGGACTCTGTAATCTATATCTGTGTACACTTTTTATATTAACCATTAAATCCAATTCGGATAATTTTTCATTTTCAGGCACAATACAACAAAAAGTATCTCCCGTTTCAATTAACCATTCTTGTATTTGTAAATATGCATTATAGACTTTTTTCAAAAAATCTGCCGATATTTTCTTTTGTAAATACCAATCCAAATTACCTGGATTTTTGCTTTTTCTCTTCAAAACTCGAACATTTATTTTATGTTGATCTGTATATAAATTCATCCCCATTCTATGATTACCATCGAGAAGCCTCATATCCTTATCTACTATAAATAAAGAATTCGGATCATATCCTTTGCTTTGATATGATGTAATTAATTTTGAGAAAGCCATGTTCCCATCTTCCTCCCGATGTTTATTACCATATGCTGCCCTACTAACCGTATTTTGCCATACAAATGTTTGTTTATTATATTCCACATAATCCTTTATATCCAAATACCTCGTAGTAGCTAGAAACTGATTATGTTCTACATTTCTTCTTAAATTCATTATATCTCCAATAGAAGCACTACATGACTGAGCTGTTCTACTATCATATAAATCTACCAACATCTTTTTTATACTAAACATTTTAATTTTCTCCTCCCAATACTTTCCATTTTATACGATTCAAAATAGTTGGTTTTGCATACTTTTCTGTCCAGAAATGAATATTCGCATCTGATTTTTCTAACTTCTTTTCAAAACTCTTCTGAAAAGTATTTCGTGGCGCTGGTAATATAATTCTTGGATTATTACGAATTATTTCTTGGCTATCTACATTTCTAATTAAAAAGTATTTTTCTACTTCATTAAAAATTTTTTTTCCTTTTTCAGTCAACACTAATACTGCCGAACACCCAAGACTATCTGTAAATTCGGGACATACTTTTTCCATTCCCCACGCATCTCCTATCAATAGATCACTCATAATATTCTGTCCCTTATATTCGCAACTCAAACATCTATTTCTTTCAAACAAACCATCTGTAAAGCATTTCAAAAAGTAACCATCATTTTTTCTAAACGTTATATGTTCAGTTCCATTCTTAAATTGAAACTTCAATCCATAATTTAAGCATCCTTTTGTTTTATCTCTCATAGACACTTTAATAATTGAACTTTCACTCATTCTTTCCTCTTCAGCTAAATATTTTTTCCATATTTTACGTTCTATAGATCCATGACATACAACTGCCAGCGTAATTAATTTATCACTTTTAACACACTTTTTTACTGCTGCAACTTGACATGGGACTCCTGAAAAAAGTACTATTTTTCCCTTTTCTACAATCTGCTTGATTTTCACTATGCAATCATTTAAGTCACTTTTCACATATTTTGATCCCATCATTTTTTTGCAAATTTCTATCTCATTAGAAACAATATGTTTGGGCATAAACTTGTCATCATATATACAACCACAAACATATCCGTCCATTTCTAATACTTTTTGTGCTATTTGAAAAAAAACACCGCCTGACGAACTTACTTTTCTGATTTCATTGTTTTTGTTTTTAACTATATATCCCTCAATACAATTCAGTTCTTCTATATCTTCAGGTTTATTCAAT
>ENA-OPZZ01000179-OPZZ01000179.1-human-gut-metagenome-genome-assembly--contig:-NODE-179-length-51387-cov-27.279926_pt1 | contig 51387 bp, 41 predicted proteins | sample MGYA00242487_ERZ504511 | MGnify/ENA primary metagenome ERZ504511 (study PRJEB26092, sample SAMD00036241) | human gut metagenome | host: Homo sapiens | study: EMG produced TPA metagenomics assembly of... | reverse complement strand
CAGGATATAAAACTCCGGCAATCGCCCATCGGCTGTTGGAAGATGGAATTCAACCACTTTTTCCGTATACCCGTCCCAAGACCAAAGAAGGCTTTTTCGGAAAACACGAATTCGCATATGATGAATATTATGATTGTTATATATGTCCGGGAGCACATATATTGACATACAGTACAACAAACAGAAATGGATATAAAGAGTATAAAAGCTGCGGTGAGCATTGTGCTGAATGTCAATATCTTTCAAAATGCACAGAAAGCAAAGATCATGTAAAACTGATCACACGTCATGTATGGGAAGAATACATGGAAGTGGCAGAAGACATTCGGCACACGATCGGAAACAGACAGATCTACCAGTTAAGAAAAGAAACCATAGAACGGATCTTCGGTACAGCGAAAGAACAGCATGGATTTCGATATACGCAGCATGTAGGAAAAGCACGGATGGAAATGAAAACCGGGCTTACCTTTGCATGCATGAATTTGAAAAAACTGGCAAAGATCCTGGAAAAACGAGGTTGGAACACAGCCAGATTTTTGTTGATTTTGAAGAAAATAAAAAGAAAAGAAGTTTTAAAAGAAAAATGGTGCTGGGCATAATCCCCAACACCAAGTTTGTCTACAGTCTGAAAGATTCCCAAATGGGAATCTTTTTTTGAAAACAAAAAATAAATTCTGAAATGGGAATGTTTTTTGAAAAAGAGCCATTGTAGGTAAATATGGCTCTACAGAAGTAGATTTTATCGCTCAAAAACAATTTAACACTGGATCATTTACATCTCCGATCGATATTGTATAATAAAAAATGAAGAAAAATATAAAACATAGTTGACAGATGGGTTTTATAAGTATATAATACAAACCATCAAAAACACACCGACTAAGTAGGTTAATAAAGAAAGTGAGGATATAGACTATGGCAGCAATTTATAAAGGCACACTTGGACTGATTGGAAACACACCACTTGTTGAACCTATGAATCTGGAAAAAGAGCTTGGACTTGAAGCAACAATTCTTGTAAAGCTTGAGTATCTGAATCCGGCAGGAAGTGTAAAGGATCGTGTTGCGAAGGCAATGATCGAAGATGCAGAAGAGAAAGGAATCCTGAAAGAAGGTTCTGTTATCATTGAACCTACTTCCGGAAACACAGGAATCGGACTTGCATCAATCGCAGCAGCGAAGGGGTACAGAGCAATTCTTACCATGCCAGAGACCATGAGTGTTGAGCGAAGAAATATCCTCAAAGCATATGGAGCAGAGATCGTACTTACAGAAGGTACAAAGGGAATGAAGGGAGCAATCGCAAAAGCTGAAGAGCTTGCGAAAGAGATTCCGAATAGTTTCATCCCGGGACAGTTTGTGAACCCGGCAAACTCCAAGGCGCACAGAGAGACAACAGGACCGGAGATTTGGAAAGACACAGATGGAAATATTGATATCTTTATCGCCGGTGTCGGTACAGGTGGAACACTGACAGGTGTTGGTGAATATCTGAAGTCACAGAAACCGGATGTGAAGGTTGTAGCACTTGAGCCTGCAGCATCTCCGGTACTTTCAGAAGGAAAGGGCGGACCGCACAAGATTCAGGGAATCGGAGCAGGATTCGTACCGGATGTCCTTAATACAAAGATCTATGATGAGATATACAAAGCAGACAATGACGAAGGATTCGCAGCCGCGAAGCTTCTTGCAAAGACAGAAGGAATCCTGGTAGGTATTTCTTCAGGAGCAGCACTTTCCGGAGCAATCGCATATGCAAAGAAGCCGGAGAATAAGGGAAAGACAATCGTAGCACTTCTTCCGGACAGCGGAGACAGATACTACTCTACACCACTCTTTACAGAGTAGGCACGAATATCAAGACAAAGGCATTAACTAAGTAAGATTTTAACTTCCAAACAGCTTTGGCTGCGGAATAAGAATACAAAATAAGAATTAGAAAAAGGAGAATAAACCCATGGCAAAATTAGAGAGAAAAGACAGAAAATTTAAATTTGAGACATTACAGCTTCACGTAGGCCAGGAGCAGCCGGATCCGGTGACAGATGCAAGAGCAGTACCGATCTACCAGACTTCTTCTTATGTGTTCCGCAACAGCCAGCATGCAGCAGACCGTTTCGGACTGAAAGACGCAGGAAACATTTACGGACGTCTGACAAACCCGACAGAGGATGTGTTTGAGAAGAGAATCGCAGCACTTGAAGGTGGTACAGCAGCACTTGCAGTAGCATCCGGAGCAGCAGCAATCACATACACAATCGAAAACCTGGCTCAGCAGGGAGATCACATCGTATCTGCAAAGAATATTTATGGAGGATCTTTCAACCTTCTTGAGCATACACTTCCGAATTATGGAATTACAACAACATTTGTTGACATTTTCAATCTGGAAGAAGTTGAGAATGCAATCCAGGAGAACACAAAAGCTGTTTACATCGAGACACTTGGTAACCCGAACTCAGATGTAGTTGATATTGAAGCAATCGCAAATATCGCACATAAGCATAAAATCCCGCTTGTTGTAGATAATACATTTGCAACACCTTATCTTGTAAGACCAATCGAGTACGGTGCTGACATTGTTGTTCACTCTGCTACAAAGTTCATCGGTGGACATGGAACAACAATCGGTGGAGTTATCATCGAGGGCGGTAAGTTCGACTGGGAGGCTTCAGGAAAGTTCCCTTCACTGACAGATCCGAATCCAAGCTACCACGGCATCAGCTTCACAAAAGCTTGCGGACCGGCTGCATTTGTTACAAAGATCAGAGCAATCCTTTTGAGAGATACAGGAGCAACAATTTCTCCGATCAGTTCCTTTATCTTCCTGCAGGGACTTGAGACACTTTCCCTTCGCGTAGAGCGTCATGTGGAAAATGCACTGAAAGTTGTTGAGTATCTGAACAATCATCCGCAGGTTGAGAGAGTACATCACCCATCTGTAGATCCGGATCCGAAGCAGCAGGAGCTTTATAAGAAATATTTCCCGAACGGCGGTGGTTCTATCTTCACATTTGAGATCAAAGGAGATTCCGCAAAGGCTCAGGAATTCATTGATAACCTGGAACTGTTCTCACTGCTTGCAAATGTAGCGGATGTGAAATCACTTGTTATCCATCCGGCCACAACAACACACAGCCAGTGCACAGAGGAAGAGCTTCTCGATCAGGGAATCAAGCCAAACACAATCCGTCTGTCTATTGGTACAGAGAATATTGATGATATCATTCAGGATCTGGATGAGGCATTCAAAGCAATTCAGTAAATAGCAATCAGAGAAAACAGAGAAATCTGTAAGAAGTAGGAGCAGTAAAAGCTGCTCCTATAGTGTTTAGAAGAAAGGAGTAGAAGCGTTTGAAATTATCAAAGAAAAGCAGATATGGACTGCGTGCTCTTATTGATCTGGCGGTGAATTCACGGACAGAGCTGGTTTCATTAGGAAGTATCGCACAGAGAAATGACATTTCAGCTCAGTACCTTGAGCATGTATTTTCAGCCCTTCGCAAGGGTCATATCGTAAAAAGCATGAAAGGTTCCCAGGGAGGATATTTTTTGGAGAGAGATCCGAAAGAAATCACGGTTGCGCAGATTGTAGAGGCATTGGAAGGAACTTATGATCTGGAAGATGAAGTTGATCGAAACAACGTGGGACGTGGAGATCAGGAAGCAATTCAGCATCTGATTATTGATCGAATCAATGATTGTGTTCAGGAGATTCTGGAAGATGTGACGCTTAAGGATCTTGTGGATGCATACGAAGGGTATCAGGATTCTGTTGAGGGAATGTACTATATTTAGTGGAGAGGAACGTAAGGAGCAGAGATAGACAGCATGGCAGAAAATTATCAATTTGAAACACGATGTATTCACGGGGATGGAGGATTTGTAGAGGAACATCCATACGGAGCAGTCTCTGTTCCCATTTTTCAGACAGCAACTTTTGCACATCCGGGAATCGGGAAAAGCACAGGATATGATTATTCTCGTGAGAGCAATCCGACACGGTATGAATTAGAAAGCGTAATGTCTTCTTTAGAAGGAGCAGATGACAGTATTGCGTGCTCGACAGGAATGGCGGCGATTGGAATCTGCCTGGAGCTTTTCGGAGAAGGCAATCATATTCTATGTACAGAAGATCTGTACGGTGGAACTGTGCGAATGTTTGAAAGCATTGGCGAAAAGAGAGGATTAAAGTTTTCTTATATAGACACTTCAGATATTGACCTTGTAAGAAAGAATATCAGGAAAGAGACAAAGGCGCTTTATATTGAGACACCAAGCAATCCAACGATGAGGATTACAGATTTTGCAGAGATGAGAAAACTCGCAGACGAATTCGGGTTACTGATTCTTGCGGATAATACATTCCTTTCTCCTTATTTCCAGAAACCGCTACAGTTGGGTGCTGATATTGTAGTACATAGTGGAACAAAATTTCTTGGAGGACACAATGATGTTCTCGCAGGATTTGTCTGTGTCAAAGGGAAAGAGCTGTCGGAAAAATTGCGTTATACATATAAGACAGTTGGCTGTAGTCTGTCTCCGTTTGACAGTTTCCTTGTGCTTCGAGGAATCAAGACGTTGTCAGTGCGTCTGGAGCGCCAGCAGGAGAATGCGAAGAAGATTGCACTTTGGCTGAAAAACAGACCGGAAGTGACAGAAGTTTATTATCCAGGGCTGGAAGATCATCCGGGTTACGAGGTGAACCGGAAGCAGGCGACAGGAGCAGGAAGTATGCTTTCTTTCCGTGTAGATACGGTGGAACGTACAAGGAAGATTCTTGAAAGCGTGAAATTGATCTCTTATGCGGAGAGTCTTGGCGGTGTAGAATCGCTGATCACATATCCGATGCTTCAGACACACGGTGATGTGCCGGTGGAGATAAGAGAACGTCTTGGAATCACAGAAGATTTCCTTAGAATGTCTGTTGGAATTGAAAATGCTGAAGATCTGATCAAAGATCTGGAACAGGCATTTCAATAAGAAGGAGTAAAAATGAGTGAGAAGAATCTGAATTTTGACCAGCCCGTAGAGAGAAGAGGAACCCACAGTCTGAAGTATGATTTTGCAGAAGAAAGGGGGAGAAAGAAAGATATTCTTCCGTTGTGGGTCGCTGATATGGATTTTAAGACGTCATCTTTCGTTCAGGAAGCATTGATCCGTCAGGCAGAGCATGGAATTTATGGATATACAGAGTCGGATCAGGAGTATTATGATGCGGTCAGCTCCTGGATGGAACGCCGTCACGGATGGAAGATCGACAAGGAGTGGATCACAAAGACTCCGGGAATTGTCTTTGCACTGGCAATGGCGGTGAAGGCTTATACAGAACCCGGGGATTATATTCTGATCCAGGATCCGGTCTATTATCCATTCCGGGAAGTGATTGAAAGCAATGACCGTAAAGTGGCCGCCAATATCCTTATCCGTAAGGAAGATGGATCTTATGAAATTGATTTCGAAGATTTTGAACGCCAGATCGTGGAAAAGGGTGTAAAATTATTCTTATTCTGCAGCCCACACAACCCGGTCAGCCGGGTATGGACAAGGGAAGAAGTGGAGCGTCTAGGAGACATTTGCCTAAAGCATCAGGTGATCATTGTAAGTGATGAGATTCATGCAGACTTCGTATTTGAAGGGAAGCATCAGGTACTTGTAGATCTTAAGGACGAGTATAAAGACATTACAGTGACATGTACTTCCCCGGGGAAGACATTCAATCTTGCTGGACTTCAGATTTCCAATATTATCATTCCAAATGCAAGCCTTCGCAAGGAATTTCAGCATCAGGTAACTGCAGCCGGGTATAGTCAGGTCGGCGCACCCGGAATCTTTGCGCTGATCGCTGCGTATACTCAGGGCGAAGAATGGTATCAGGCGATGAAACAGTATGTGAAGTCGAATATTGATTTCCTTCATACATGGATGGCAGAGCATTTACCACAGATCAAGGTGACAAAGACAGAAGGAACCTATCTCGTCTGGATGGATTTCCGGGCATTAGGGCTTTCAGATAAGGAACTAAAAGAACTGATAGAAGATAAGGCAGAGGTTTGGCTGGATGGAGGAGCGATCTTCGGAGAGCCTGGAAGTGGTTTTGAGCGGATCAACGTGGCTTGCCAGAGAGCGACGCTTGTGGAAGCGTTGGATCGGATTGAAAAAGCAGTGAAAAATAAATAAAAAGAAAACAGAAAAAGATGGATAAGCAACGCCCTCAATGCTTAGCCATCTTTTTCTATGTAGATCTGAACTTTCATTGTTTGAAACAGCTGTTATTTCGTTCCCCCTGAAATAATGCTACTTCTCAATCTTGCATGGAATGATCGGTTTGTGAAAGTCAGCAAGCGTGATGCTTCCAAGATAATCTTCAATAAGATTATCCAGCTTTTCCCAGATCGGACGTGTCGGACATTGACCAGCACGTGCACATTCCGGTGCATGATCCTCCAAACATGCTACTGCCGCAAGACTTCCTTCTGTCGCATGAAGAATGGAAGCGAGAGTGTATTCTTCCGGAGATTTTGTCAGGCGGTAGCCGCCGCCCTTTCCGCGAAGTCCAAGGATAAATCCTTGTGTGACAAGAGATTTTAAAATATTTTCCAAATATTTTTCAGAAATCTCCTGACGTGCTGCGATCTCTTTCAGCGGTGTGTAAGATTCCGGATCCTGCTGAGACAGATCAATCATGACTCGGAGAGCATAACGCCCTCTTGTAGAGATAATCATAACCTATTTCCTCCCAAGTTACCTATAATTTTACATTGTGAATAGTGTATCATATGTTAAGAAAATAAACAAGCTGTCGAGGTAAAGTGAAACAGTGCAAAAGCATTAAAGTTTGTTGAAAACAGACGAAAACGAGTGTGTCTAAAAATGAAATAACCGTGAAATTGTATTAACTTTACTGGAATTTACAGCGCGTTTGTGATACTCTAAAGACTGTAAGTCCTGATCGGGATGCTGCCTTCCTGATCAGACAGAAAAGACTGGGTTATTGGTCGCACATCATGTGAACAGTAACAAGACTGGAGAGAGAATATGAAAAAATTAATAGTAGCATTACTTCTGGCAAGCACATTGTGTATGACAGGATGTGGCGATACGAAGAAAGCGGAACCGGCTGCATCTAAGACAGAAGAGGTGGACAAAGCAAGCAGTGCGATGAAAGAACAGATGGGAGACAACGCGGTTCTTCCAAGTGATTCTGTTAAGAGAGTTATGGCAAAACAGTGGAAGGTGATTGGAACAGATACTGTGTATGATCTGAAAGAAGATGGAACAGGAACGAAGGATGACGCCGGACTGACATTTGAGTGTGGATTTGATGAGGATAACAACATTACGATCAAGATCACAATGGACGGCGAAGATGAAGGTAAACTGTATGCGGTTACAACAGATGATACAGGCTATGGCATAGTACTGAAGTCTCTAGATGGCGGAAAGGATATGAAGTTCCTCCAGGCGGATACAGACCTTCTGGATCTGACGGATGACCGTGCGAAGGGGCTGATCGGAAAGTGGACAGACAACAGCGGAAATGAATATAAATTAAAGAAGGACGGAAAGCTTGTGATCAAGAGTTCCTCCGGTGAGACAAAGGGAACATATTGTGTAGCAGAGAATACAGACGGTACATTGAGGCTGAATCTGGTTATCTCCGGTGGAACACTGGAATATGTCTATACACTGTCAGATGATGGATCTACAGTGGAATTATGTAGTCCGGGAACAGATACGGTACATAAGTGGACGAAAGCCTAAAGTGTGGTGAATAAAAGAGATGCAGTTTGCGCATGAATTGATCGTTCCGGAAGTTGGATTTTCTTTTAAACTATTCTTATTTGAAGGCAGAGAAGGACATTACCATAGAGAAAAACATTGGCACAGATCGATTGAGATTTTTGCAGTGTGCGACGGAGAACTGGAATTTAAGATCGATGAGAAGACCTGGCATCTGACAGCGGGAGAATTTATGATTGTGAATTCGAATGAGGTTCATGAAGTAGATTCTCCGTTGCCAAACGAGACGATCGTTCTTCAGATTCCGTTGAAAGTTTTTGAAAAATATTATACAGGAGAGCAATTTATCTGGTTTACGCATGAACCGGGACGTAAGGACGCGCGTTTTATGGAATTGTTGGAAGAACTGTATAAGACGTATTGTGAAAAGCAGTGTGGATATGACATGAAGATGAACAGTATTTTTTATCATCTTTTATATCTCCTTGTGAAAGAATACCGTCTGACGGAAGTTGAGGATGCTTTTGTAAGGAAGAATAAGAATCTGAACAAGCTTTCAGCAATCACATCTTATATGAAAGAGAATTATGCACAGGAGCTCAGTCTGGAAGAAGTGGCAAGAATTTTTGGCTACTCACCAACGTACTTGTCGAGGATGTTTCAGAAGTATGCGGGAATTACATATAAGAGCTATTTACAGAATATCCGTCTGGAATATGCAATGAAAGACCTGAAGGGCGGAAAATATAATATCACTGAGACAGCACTTCGCAGCGGATTCTCCGGAAGCAAGGCGATGGCAAGGGCATTTCGGAAAAAATACGGAATTCTTCCAAGCGAATATAAAGAAAATGGGTAGCATTTTAGAGGTTGGCTCTGAACAGTTACGAAAATGGAATATAAATAAAAAGAAAAAATGACTAACAGTACAAAATATATTGACTGTTAGTCATTTTTATTGTATAGTGCAAGAAGAGATTAAAATGACCAATGGTCATAAACTGAATATGAGGAAGGAAGCGAAAAAGGATATGATGGTAAAGTTTGGAAAAAAGATAGTAAAATTCAGAGTGCCGATTCTGATTCTCAGTATTTTATTATTGATTCCGTCTGCATTGGGGTATCTGCATACGAGAATTAATTATGATGTATTGACTTACCTGCCGGATAACATTGAGACGATGAAAGGGCAGGATATTTTGGTAAATGATTTCGGTACAGGTGCATTCTCGATGTTTATAGTCGATGGAATGGAAGATAAGGATGTATCGAAGCTAAAAGAGAAGATTGAGAAGGTAGATCATGTAAAAGAGGTTATTTGGTATGATTCTATCGCAGATATCAGTATGCCGAAGAGTATGCTGCCAACAAAGGTTTATGATGCATTTAACTCCGAGACCGGAACAATGATGGCAATCTTCTTTGATGAAGGAACATCTTCAGACGGAACAATGGAGGCAATCTCCGAGATCCGTTCTCTGGCGGGCGAGCAGTGCTTCTTAAGTGGTATGTCAGCTGTTGTTACAGATACGAAGGAGCTGGCGGAGAAAGAGACACCGCTGTATGTATTGATCGCGGTTGTACTGGCGATGATCGTGCTCGGTCTTACAATGGAATCATTCTTTGTACCGATCCTCTTCATGCTCAGTATCGGAATCGCAATTGTCTATAACCTGGGAAGTAACTACTTTATGGGAGAGATTTCCTATATTACAAAGGCATTGGCAGCAGTTCTGCAGCTGGGTGTAACATTGGATTACTCCATTTTCCTGATGCATAGTTACGAAGAACAGCAGATTCGCTACAATGGAGATAAACACCGTGCAATGGCACATGCGATCTCACAGACATTTTCCTCTGTAATCGGAAGTTCCGTTACAACAATCGCCGGATTTATTGCACTGTGTTTTATGTCATTCACACTTGGTAAGGATATCGGAATTGTTATGGTTAAGGGTGTTATCCTCGGAGTACTGGCTTGTGTAACAATCCTCCCATCTATGATCCTGTGCTGTGACAAGATCATTGAGAAGACAAAGCATAAACCATTCCTTCCGGATATCGGAAAGATTTCAGATAAGGTTACTAAGAGATATCCTATCTATGTGGCACTGTTCGTAGTTCTGTTATTCCCGGCTATTTACGGAAATAACCATACAGGAGTTTACTACAATCTGGATGAGACACTTCCAAAAGATCTTCCGAGTATCATTGCAAATGAGAAACTGAAGGAAGACTATGACATGAATACGACGCATATGATTCTTGTAGACAGCTCTACAGATTCAGCGGATGTAGGCAAGATGCTGAATGAGATGGATAAGGTGGACGGAATCAAGTGGGCACTTGGACTCGACTCTCTGATCGGGCCGTCCGTACCGGCAAGCATGATTCCGGATTCAGTGACAAGCTCATTAAAGAATGATAAGTACCAGCTTGTACTGGCGAACTCAGAATATAAGGTAGCAACAGATGAACTGAATGACCAGATCAAAGAGCTGAATACGATTCTTCATAAATATGATGAAGGTGGAATGCTGATCGGAGAAGGTCCTCTGACAGCAGACCTGATTGACATTACAGATAAAGATTTCAAGACAGTAAGTGCAGTATCAATCGGAATTATTTTCGTGATTATTATGCTTCTGTTCAAGTCAATCTCACTGCCGATCATCCTGGTAGGCGTTATTGAGTTCGCGATTTTCGTCAATATGGGTATTCCATACTACATGGGAACTAAGCTGCCATTCGTGGCATCTATCGTAATCGGAACGATCCAGCTAGGATCCACCGTAGATTATGCAATCCTGATGACAACTCGTTATAAGAGAGAGCGTAACCATGGCGCGAATAAATACGATTCCATCACAACTGCGCACCGCGTATCCGCACAGTCCATCATGGTAAGTGCGCTAAGCTTCTTCGCAGCAACGATCGGTGTAGGACTTTACTCCAATATCGATATGATCAGTTCCCTGTGTATCCTGATGGCGAGAGGAGCACTGATCAGTATGGTAGTCGTAATCTTCGTACTGCCGTCTATGTTCATGGTATTTGATAAAGTAATCGTGAAGACAAGTAAGGGATTCCTGCCACCGAAGGAATGATGGGGCGTGGAATAGAATGCTATTAACGACAAAAGAATTACTAAAAAGATAAGAAATGGGCATTATTTGGCTAATTATTTGGTCGATAATGCCCTTTTGAGTTGGTAAAATGACCATAGAAACAAACGAAACAGGATACAGAAGAAAATTCAGGAGGACATCATGAAAATCCAAAATGTAACAGATGCATCTTTCCGAAAATATGGCAAGATCATCACGGAATACTCTTTTGAGAAGATTTTAAAAGAGATGGAACACACACCACTTCCGAAAGACGTTGTCTATGTACCGTCTGTTGAAGAGTTGGAAGTACTTCCAGAAGCAGCTGAAATCTGCAAGAAAGGATTCGGCGGACTGCCTATCCAGATTGGATACTGTAATGGAGACAACCATAAACTGAATGCACTGGAATATCACAGAAGTTCAGAATTTGATATCGCACAGACAGATCTGATCCTGCTTCTTGGAATGCAGCAGGATATTGAAGATGGCGATATCTATGATACAGCCAAGGTAGAAGCATTTTTTGTTCCGGCAGGAACCGGTGTAGAACTGTATGCGACAACACTTCATTATGCACCGTGTACTGCACAGGAAGGTGGATTCCGTTGTGTAGTAGTTCTGCCGAAAGGAACGAATGAAGAGCTTCCATTTGAAACAGCGAAAGAGGGAGAAAACAGACTTCTTGCAGCTATGAATAAATGGCTGATTGCGCATGAGGATGCACAGATTGAAGGAGCATTCTGCGGATTAAAAGGTGAGAATATTAATATTTAGGTAGAAAGAAAGTTGTTCACAAACAGAAGTGCTGAAATGTGGATAACATTTCGAATGAAGCAATAGTGTGAATAAGATAAGAAAGAGAGGATTTATTATGAATAACATGCCAGAATTAAAAATCGGTGTTGTAGCAGTGAGCAGGAGATTGTTTCCCGGAGAGCCTTTCCGTGAACAGAAGAAAAGCATTGATCGATGCTTATACAAAGAAATACGGTGAGGGAACAGTCTATGAATGTCCGATCTGTATTGTAGAGAGTGAAATCCACATGGTACAGGCTTTGGAAGATGTAAAGAAAGCAGGCTGTAATGCCTTAGTTGTTTACCTTGGAAACTTCGGACCGGAGATTTCAGAGACACTGCTTGCAAAACATTTTGACGGACCGAAGATGTTTGTCGCAGCTGCAGAGGAGACACAGGACAATCTGACACAGGGACGTGGAGATGCTTACTGTGGAATGCTTAACGCAAGCTACAATCTGAAACTCAGAGGAGTAAAAGCTTACATCCCGGAGTATCCGGTAGGAACAGCAGAGGAATGTGCTGACATGATCCATGAGTTCGAACCAATCGCGAGAGCAGTTGTAGGATTAAGTGATTTAAAGATCATCAGCTTTGGACCACGTCCACTGAACTTCCTTGCATGTAATGCACCGATCCAGCAGCTTTACAATATCGGAGTTGAGATTGAGGAAAACTCTGAACTTGACCTTTTCGAGGCTTATAATAAACATGAAGGCGATGAAAGAATCCCGGCCGTTGTAAAAGAGATGGAAGAAGAGCTCGGAGCAGGAAATAAGAAACCAGAGATCCTTCCGAAGCTGGCTCAGTATGAGATTACTTTGAAAGACTGGATTGAGGAGCACAGAGGATACAGAAAATACGTTGCAATTGCAGGAAAATGCTGGCCGGCATTCCAGACACAGTTCGGATTCGTTCCATGTTATGTAAACAGCCGTCTGACAGCTCAGGGAATCCCGGTATCCTGTGAGGTCGATATTTACGGAGCACTCAGCGAGTTCATCGGAACTGTTGTCAGTCAGGATACAGTTACACTCCTCGACATCAATAATACAGTACCGGCAGATATGTATAAAGAGAGCATTGAAGGGAAATTCCCATATACACAGAAAGATACATTTATGGGATTCCATTGTGGAAATACAGCTTCCGGCAAACTTGCTTTCTGCGAAATGAAATATCAGATGATCATGGCAAGATCTCTTCCAATCGAGGTTACACAGGGAACACTTGAGGGAGATATCAAACCTGGAGATATCACATTCTACAGACTGCAGAGTACATCTGACAATGTACTTCGTGCTTATGTTGCACAGGGAGAAGTACTTCCGGTTGCTACAAAATCTTTCGGATCTATCGGAGTGTTTGCCATTCCGGAGATGGGAAGATTCTACCGTCACGTATTGATTGAAAAGAATTATCCACATCACGGAGCAGTTGCTTTCGGACACTTTGGAAAAGCATTGTTCGAAGTATTCAAATATATTGGTGTGCCGGTTGAAGAGATTGGATACAACCAGCCGAAAGGCGTAAGATATCCAACAGAGAATCCGTGGGGTTAATTACATAGAAAGTTATGAAAGCATAGAAAACGGGCAGAGAGCCGTGCCGGAAACGTCAAGGCTCTCTGTCTTTATATAGGAGGAACAACATGTTATTTGTAGGAGTAGATCTTGGGACATCCGCAGTAAAACTTCTTCTGATGGATGAGAACGGAAAGATCAAGAATATCGTATCAAAAGAATATCCGTTATATTTTCCACACCCAGGTTGGTCAGAGCAGAAACCGGAAGACTGGTTTGCACAGAGTATGGAAGGACTGAAAGAGCTTCTGGAAGGCTTTGATAAGGATCAAGTGAAAGGAATCAGTTTTGGAGGCCAGATGCATGGTCTTGTTGCGCTTGATAAGGAAGATCAGGTGATTCGCCCGGCAATTCTGTGGAATGATGGACGTACTGCAAAGCAGACCGATTACCTGAATCAGGTAATTGGAAAAGAGAAGCTTTCGGAGTATACAGCAAATATTGCATTTGCCGGATTTACAGCACCGAAGATTCTCTGGATGAAGGAAAATGAACCGGAGAATTTTGCAAAGATTGAGAAGATTATGCTTCCGAAGGATTATCTTGCATATCGCCTGTCAGGGTCTTTTTGCACAGAATATTCAGATGCTTCCGGAATGCTGCTTCTGGATGTGGAGCATAAGTGCTGGTCTGCAAAAATGCTTGAGATCTGTGGTATTACAGAGGCACAGATTCCAAAGCTGTATGAAAGCTGGGAAGTCGTTGGAACTTTGAAAGCAGAGATCGCAGCAGAACTTGGCGTATCAGAGGATGTAAAAGTAATTGCAGGAGCCGGGGACAATGCGGCGGCAGCAGTTGGAACGGCAACAGTCGGAGACGGCGGCTGCAATATTTCTCTCGGAACTTCCGGGACACTCTTTATTTCCAGTAAGAAGTTCGGAGTAGATAAGAACAATGCACTGCATTCCTTTGACCATGCAGACGGTAACTATCATCTGATGGGCTGTATGCTCAGTGCGGCATCCTGTAATAAATGGTGGATGGACGAAATCCTTAAGACAAAGGATTATCCGGCAGAACAGGCAGGAATTACAAAGCTTGGCGAGAACCATGTGTTCTATCTTCCGTATCTGATGGGAGAGCGTTCTCCTCATAATGACCCTTCCGCAAGAGCAGCATTTATCGGAATGTCTATGGACAGCACAAGAGAGGATATGACACAGGCTGTGCTGGAAGGTGTTGCATTCGGACTGCGTGATTCCCTGGAAGTTGCAAGAAGTATTGGTGTGAATCCGGAGAGAACAAAGATCTGTGGCGGTGGAGCAAAGAGTCCGCTGTGGAGAAAGATCATTGCAAATGTGATGAATATGAAAGTAGATCTGATCGAAAGCGAAGAAGGTCCTGGCTATGGAGCGGCAATCCTGGCAGCAGTTGGATGCGGCGTATTTGATTCGGTGGAAGAGGCTGCGAAGAAACTTGTGAAAGTAACAGGAACAGAAGAACCGGATCTAGAACTGGTGCAGAAGTACGAGGAAAGATATCAGGAATTTAAAGAACTGTATCCGGCATTGAAAGGAATTATTCAAAAGAAACAAGCATAATTTGCCGGAAAGATGGTCAGAGAGACGGGTCAGAGAGACGGGTGTGGAATACATTACTCGTCTTTCTTTTATGTCGTATAATAATAACATGAGTGTCCCAAGACAAATAATATGTTGTATTTGCTAAAACAGTGAAAAAATGAACATAGATAACAGTACATGAATGGATAGAAGGATAAGAAATGTTTAAAATTGCGGTTTGTGATGATGACGAAAAGATATGTAATCTGCTGGAAAATTATATTAATGATTCCTGCAGGATACTCCATATAGAAGCTGAAACGGAGAGTTTCATTTCGGGAAAAGTGTTGAAACGGAAACTTCGGGAAGGGGAAAGTTATCAGATCTATTTTCTGGATATTGAGCTCGCAGATGATACCGGGATTAGTGTAAGTGATTGTATCAGAAATGAGATAAAAGATGAAGCAGCTCAGATTGTATATGTATCGGGAAAGGATGGATATGACCGTCAGTTATTTGCCTTCAGACCATTCAATTTTATAGAGAAGCCATTTGACCAGAATATGGTGACTGCTACGCTTGAAAAGTATAACAGGATTTATGGGAAGAAGAATGATATATTTCACTATAAATATGGTCACGATATGTATTGTGCCCGTGTGAGTGAGATTCTGTATTTTAAAAGTAACGGAAGAAAAGTAAAGATTGTAATGCAGAAGTCAGAAGACGAATTCTATGGTTCGTTGGAAGAAGTCTGCGACAAATTAAAAGGGCAGGGAATGATTCTGACACATAAATCTTATCTGGTGAACTATCGTTATATCAGATCTTTTCAGGGGGAACAGGTTATTATGGTAAATGGTGACGTAATTCCTGTTGCCAGAGGCAGAAAAGAGGAAATAGCGAGAATGCAGCTTCATTTTGAAAATGGAGGGTTTGCACATGGTATTTGATACATATCATATCATTTATCTGCTGGCGAATTTTTTCCTGATATTTGTTGTCCATCGTTTTATGAGAGTTTTTTTTGAACATAGAAAATACAAAAGAATATTGGGAATATTAGCTTATTCCTTCTACTTTATAATGACAACTTTAGTATATCTTCTGATAGATATTCCGTTAATTACTTTGATTACAAATTTAATTACTATGTTTATTATTTCTTTAACTTACGAAGCAAGTATTCAAAAAAGAATTATTTGTGTTGTTTACATGTATCTTTTTATGGCAGCAGCGGAAATAATTGCGGCAGCTATGACTGGATATATTAATTTTTCAGTTTTTTCACAAGGCGAGTTCAGAGATACTTTTGGTTTAATAGCCACGCGAATTGTTGCATATTGTGAAACGCTGTTGCTTGAAAATATAAAGTTAACAAGAAAGGGACGTAATATTAGTTGGATTTCCTGGCTGGCTTCAATTGTAATTCCGATTTCTACATTAATTTTGGAAGTAATTATTGCAAATCAGACCAATTTAACTAAGGTAGAGGCGGTGGGTTCAGTATTACTTCTGTTTGCAGTAAATATAATTGCATTTTATCTATATGATTCATTGGCAGAAAATTATATAAAGAAATCAAAATTGGCTCTTTTACAAAAAGAAAAAGAATTATACAGTAGACAGTGTGAGATTATGCAAAGTTCCACAGAAGATTTACAGGCATTTAGACATGATATGAGTAATCAACTTATTATTTTAAATCATTTACTGGAAGAGGGAAAAGATGAAGAGGCAAGAAGACAGTTGGATCAACTTTCTCATTTCATAAAAGGGAAAGTGATTTATAGCACATCAGGAAATACAATTATTGATGGGTTGGTTAACTATAAGCTTCAAAGTGTGGCGAGTGAAAATATAAAAGTAGAAACAGAAATTGTTGTACCGGAACAGTTAAACATTGATATAGCAGATCTTGTTACACTATTGGGAAATCTATTGGATAATGCTTTGGAAGCATTGAAAAAAGTTGATCGGGAACAACGAATATTGACGATAAAGATTATGTTCAGTCAAGAGCGTTTAATTGGTCGGATCACGAATACTTATTGCGGAGAAATCTACCTGAAGGATGATAAGATATTAACTTCAAAGAAAGAAAAACAGAAGCATGGATATGGACTGAGTAATGTAGAGAAAATAATAAAGAAGTATAATGGTTATATGGAAATAGATTATGCAAACTGGGAATTCAGGGTGGATTTTATAATTTATCTGCCACAGAAAAACTAGTACAGCGTTTCACAAATAACTGTCTCATTCACGCAGAATGCGGATTCGAGTGTTCAGCTGAAAAAAACGTAGGCGTAGCGGGCTACGTCGAGGCTTTTTCAACTGAGCAATCGGATTCGCAGGCAAGTGTATGAGGCAGTTATTTTGAAAACGCTGTACTAGATAAAGCAAAAATAAGAAGTCTGAAAAGAAACTGATGCATTTGACTACGAGAAATCCGCAGTTGATTACATGTTTTCGCACAGGCTTCTTTTTTATGGCATAATGTGGGTGCCAGGAAAAAAGGGGGTGAGCGTGTGAGGAAGTATTATAAAAAGAACATTATAAGTATTGTTATGTTATTGTGTATAGTTTTAATACTCTATTTTACACCACCAATAATGCTGGCTGATGGCTGGATTGAATTTGGTAGTAGAGCAGACAGCTTTGAAACGCACATGTTGAATGAGTACAACAATTTCCCTTTTAGACGAGAAGCAAGTAATTCAGATTTCGATAACTTTTATTTTATAAATCTCAGAATTTGGGAGAAAATGTCAATTACTCGAATTGTATATGATGGTGACAAAAATACAACGTGTGAATTAATATTTCCGGGAGTTTACAGAGTTGAAAATACTAGAAAAGGAGCTTATGTAAATTCGTTTGAAATCAAACGCGGCAAGACATTATGGTTTTGCGATTATTATGCCAATGAGATGTAGGTAGGCTAAATGGATATTTTTATACGGTTGTCAGGAAGACGGGTGTGGAAAACATTGCCCGTCTTTCTTTTATGTCGTATAATAAAAACATGAGTGTCCAAAAATAATTGCCAGAAAGAGAACTGTATGGAGGTGGAAATTAAATGGGAAATTATTTGAACCCGGATATTAGTACTTTTGCAAGAGTTGTAAATTCAGAAATATATGTTGATAAGACGGGATTGATTGAATATACAAATAGAAGTGCTAAAACATTACAAAGTTATATTTGCATCAGTCGTCCACGCCGTTTTGGGAAGTCTATTGCTGCGAATATGCTTTCTGCCTACTATACGTGTGAGTATGATTCAAGGGAGCTGTTCTCAAATTTAAAAATAGCATCATCAGATAGTTATGAAAAGCATTTGAATAAATATGATGTGATCTTTCTTAATATGCAAGAATTCCTGAGTCAAAGCTCCAATGTGGAGGAAATGCTTAGCTTGCTTAAAAAGAGCGTAATATGGGATTTGTTAGATAAATACCCGGATTTCCGATACTTTGATGAAACAAATTTAATGAGAACTCTTCAGGATATTTATAATAAGACAAAGAGACCGTTTGTTGTAATTATTGATGAATGGGACTGCATTTTCAGAGAGTATATAACAGATAAAAAAGCGCAGGAAAAGTATTTGGATTTTCTAAGAGATTTGTTGAAAGACAAAGGATATGTCGCACTTGCTTATATGACAGGAATTCTTCCAATAAAAAAATATGGAACACATTCAGCGTTGAATATGTTTGATGAATTTTCCATGATTGATCCGGGACCATTGGCGAAATATGTCGGATTTACAGAAGAAGAAGTAAGCGAGCTGTGTGAACGATATGGCATGGACATGCAGGAGCTAAAAAGCTGGTATGACGGATATTCTTTTGAAGGAGCACCTTCTGTTTATAGTCCACGTTCAGTAGTGAGCTGCATGCGATTTGGGAAATTTGGAAATTACTGGAATCAGACAGAAACGTTTGAAGCTTTAAAAATGTACATTGATATGAATTTTGAAGGATTGCGAGATGACGTGTTAAGCATGATCGCCGGGGAAAGTGTTCCAGTGAATACAGGAAGTTTTACAAATGATATGGCAACATTTCATACAGAGGATGATGTACTTACTTTATTAATCCATCTTGGATATCTGGCATATGACTACGATAATAAAACAGTGAAAATACCAAATAATGAGGTGAGAGCAGAATACGTTAGCAGCGTTTCGGTGTCGGATTGGGGTGAAGTTTCTAAAGCATTGAAAAATTCGGCAGATACATTGAATGCTATTTGGCAGAAACGTCCTGTACAAGTAGCAGAGGGAATAAGACAAGCACATTTTGAGACATCTCATTTGCAATATAACGATGAAAATGCATTGAGTTATACGATATCACTTGCGTTATATGCTGCAAGAAACTTTTACACTGTTCACAGAGAATTGGCCGGAGGACAAGGATTTGCAGATCTTGTATTTCTTCCTAGAAAAAAATTCCAGGAAAAACCTGCACTTGTGGTAGAACTTAAATGGAATGAAAGCGCAAACGGTGCAATTGAACAGATTAAGAAGAAAGAATATTGTAAAAGTTTAGAGGAATACAAAGGAAACATACTTCTTGTAGGAGTAAATTACAATAAAAAAACGAAGAAACATGAATGTATAATAGAGGAAGATATTAAGTAAAAGGAAACGGACCTCTAGTGAAAGTAAGTTAAAAAAGACGGGAATGGTGAATGGAACTCATCATTACCCGTCTTTTTCAAACTACGCTAAAAACAACGCATACAGTATCACAAGAATACCAAGCACGATTCTGTAATATCCAAATACTTTGAAATCATGTTTCTTAATATATCCCATCAGGAATTGAATAACGATAATAGAAGAAACAAATGCTGTTACCATACCAATCAGAAGAATTATTGCCTCTGTTCCGGTAAAGTTCAGGCCAAACTTCACAAGCTTCAGAAGACTTGCACCGAACATAACCGGAATCGCAAGTACGAAAGTGAATTCAGCAGCAACGGTTCTGGATACTCCAAGGATTAAAGCGCCGACAATTGTTGCACCGGATCTGGATGTTCCAGGGAAGATTGCAGCAATCAGCTGGAAAAGTCCGATCAAAAATGCAGTCTTATAAGTAAGTTCATCCATACTGTTGATCTTCGCAGGTTTGCCCTTGTGATTATTCTCAACAATGATAAAGGCAATACCGAAGACAATCAGAGCAATTGCAACGCAAGGGTAATTGTAAAACCATTTCTCAAACAGATCATTGAACGGCATTCCAATCACGATCGCAGGGATACATGCAACAAGGACTTTCAGCCAGAGGATAATGATATCCATCTTCACATAACTTAAAATTCCATTTCCGGATTTCTTTTTTCTATGTGCGTGTTTTGCCTGGCGGCGTCTGACAGTGTGACTTCCTTCCGGTGCACCAAATGGGAAGATCTGATTCCAGAATAAGATGACAACGGCAAGAATCGCACCTAACTGGATCACAACTTCAAACATGCTGTAGAATTCTTCAGAAACATTTAATTTCACAAACTGATTCAACAGGATCAGATGTCCGGTGCTGCTGATCGGCAGCCATTCTGTGATTCCTTCCACAATTCCAAAGAGGAAGGATTTCAAAAATTCAATCATTCTTAATTTATACTCCTTTTTATTGATGGATTGCAGCTATACTTATGTTCTAAAGCGGCTCACGGTTTCTTATTATAAAACGTTGACGAAAGATGTGCAAGAAATAGAAAGTATTTAAATTGTTAAATCGTCGATTTAAGAAATTTCTAATATTTTTCCAATCTATCTCTTAAAAACCATCAAGTATCATGTATACTATAGTTAGAACTTGATCATGTGATAATTATGTTGCTGCGCTGTTATCGGTGTCAGCAATTATCGAGGGGTATGTAAAATGTATAAAATATTAGTATGTGATGACGATAGAGAAATCGTAGAAGCAATCGAAATTTATCTTTCCCAGGAGGGATATCAGATCTTAAAAGCATATGACGGAATCGAGGCACTGGAGATTCTGGAGAAAGAGGAAGTGAATCTTCTGATCATCGATGTCATGATGCCAAGACTTGACGGAATCCGAGCGACATTGAAGATCCGCGAGAAGAACAGTCTGCCAATCATTATTTTGTCTGCGAAGTCAGAAGATACCGATAAGATTCTTGGACTCAATATCGGTGCGGATGATTATGTGACAAAGCCGTTCAATCCGCTGGAACTTGTGGCACGAGTGAAATCACAGCTGAGAAGATTTAACGAGCTTGGCGGAACAGCACAGGAGCCAAAAGAGACGATTTATAAGGTGGGTGGCCTTCAGATCAATGATGATCTCAAGCAGGTAACAGTAGACGGAGAATTTGTGAAACTGACACCGATTGAATACAATATCCTTTTGCTTCTGATGAAGAATCAGGGAAAAGTATTTTCAATCAATCAGATTTATGAATCCATCTGGAATGAAGAGGCAATTGGTGCGGATAACACAGTTGCAGTTCACATTCGTCATATCAGAGAAAAAATAGAGATCAATCCGAAAGATCCACGTTACCTGAAAGTAGTCTGGGGTGTCGGATATAAAATCGAAAAAGCATAAGAAAGGGTTAACAATGAAGAAATGGTACAGGAAGACCGTGACAAGGACAATCGTTCTTGTTGTGGCGATTCTTAGCGGAGCATTGCTTGTAACAAATTTGCTTTTTCTCCTGACACTGGCGGGGGGAATGAGTTTGTCACAGATCCAAAAGATGAATACACAGTCTTTTGAAGAATCCGAAGAATTCAGCAAGATGGTCGAAAGTTACATGTACGATGTACAGGAGAAGCTTTATCTGCAGAATCTTTTTGAAAGTGATGGCGCCTACAATCCGAAAAAACTGGTGGATGTAATGGAACTGTCGAAGAAGGGAAAGATATCTGAGACGAATCTGTCCGGCGTCACGTACACAATGGAAGAGCTGGTGAACTGGGGCGAAACTTACAGTGGGACAGATAACGACAATCTTTACAAACAGAATGGCGTGATCGTCTGCCAAAAGCCAGACGGAAATTATTACTACTATTATATGAATGATTTCTTCTCTCTTGTAAATGCAGGAAAACTTCAATTTCAGATGGGCGAACAGGACAGAGATCAGTTCCTGGCAGGATTGCAGGCAGGTGAATTTACAACTTCCGGATATTATACATTTCAGATTACAGATGAAAATGGTGATCTGCTTTATACAGACTGCTGGAATTTTGGCCAGTCTCTGATAGAGAAATACGCACCGGTTGAGGCAGATAATCTGCTTCAGGTTGTAAATAACAATCCACAGTTAAATGGAAGATTGTCGCTGGTTTACGATAATATAGCCACAGCATTGCAAACAATCTATGAAGACTGGCAGGATTATGAAGGCGGTTGGGATTATCTGGAAGAGGGAAATACCAATTTTACCTATCTGTACGCAGATGAATCGACGAAGAAAGTTACTACAAATAAAGCAGAATATGCAAATTATGCGGATGTAAGAGATAGCATAGAGAATATAATAGCTTCTGCGTCTAAAAAATCTGTGAAATACATGGTGATCTATCCGGAGTTGAAAGATTTTAAGACGAATATGAATGTATCTTATTCTGATCAATGGCTTAATATTCGTTCTTATGGTTATTATTCCGGAGGAACAAAGTGGAAAGATGTTTTTGCAGTTGCGGTTGATACAAAATATCCGATTCAGGATCAATTTTACCAGAACAGTATTGAGTATCAGAATAATATTCCGCATATGAAAGCAGCATTGCATTTTATGATTTTCAGCGGACTACTCTTTTTGATCACAGTAGTGTGGCTGACATTGGGGGCAGGAAGAAAACCGCAGGATGAAGAACTGTATTTGTTAAAGTTCGATTCCTGGAAGACAGAGATTGCCGCTGCAGTTATTATTTTTGTCTGGGTGATTGGAAGTTATTTCTTTTTCGTAGCAGGAATCGATGGAATTCATATCTTATTTGATGGAATTACAGGGTTGTGTAGTTCCTATGGGGCTGTGGAAAGTGATACATTTATTCCGTCATCTTATGTTCCAAATGTATATATGCAGACTTTAAGTCTCGGAGAATCAGTGGGTGTATTTTCCTATGGAGTGTTCACATTTACTTGTTTCTTTGCCGGTTACCTCAGTCTGGTAAGAAGAATTAAAGCAAAGAGTCTGTGGGAGAACAGTCTGCTTCGAAGCGTGGGAGTATTTCTTGGAAAAGTATTCCGAGATGTGAAGCTTACAAAGAAAACAGCAGGACTTTTGATTCTTTATTTCCTGTTTCAGCTTTTCGTACTTTTGGATAGAGATTTCTTCCTGGTGCTTCTGCTGCTGATCGCTGACGCAGTGCTATTCTATTACATGGTTGCAGATGTGATGGAGAAGAACCGACTGAGAAAAGGAATCCAGGAGATTGCTGCCGGAAATATGAGTTATCAGATTCCAATTGACGGACTGCATGGAGAGAATAAAACCATTGCATTGATGATCAACGGAATCGGAACCGGACTTAATAAAGCAGTTGCTGAGGCAATGAAAAACGAACGTCTCAAGACAGATTTGATCACAAATGTTTCTCATGATATTAAGACACCACTGACGTCCATTTTGAATTATGTCGGCATCTTAAGACAGACAGATCCGGCGGATCCGAAAGTTCAGGATTATCTGAATATTCTGGAAGAGAAAGCTCAGAGACTGAAGACATTGACAGAAGATGTAGTAGAAGCATCGAAAGTCAGCAGCGGAAATATTTCGCTGGAATATATGGATCTTGATCTGTCGGAAATGATCCAGCAGACGCAGGGCGAACTCGAAGAAAAATTCGAGGTGAGAAATCTGGCGATCGTCACAGATCTTCCGGCAGAACCGGCTGTTGTGCATGTCGATGGAAGAAGAATGTGGCGTGTCCTGGAAAATATTTACGGAAATGCAGCCAAGTACGCAATGCCTGGAACAAGAGTCTATGCGACTCTGAAAACAGATGATACAAAGGTGAAATTTTCATTGAAAAATGTTTCCGAGCATCAGTTGAATATTCAGGCTGAAGAACTGACAGAACGTTTTATTCGCGGGGATATTTCCAGAAGTACGGAGGGAAGTGGATTGGGACTTTCCATTGCGAAGAGCCTTACAACGATGCAGGGCGGCACATTTGATCTGTATCTGGACGGAGATTTGTTCCGGGTAGATATTACATTTCCAAGAGTGAAAGCAAAAGGAAATGCTGCCGGGGCAACAGAGGAATCGAAAAAGAAATCATCAAGCGGTGTATCTTGACATTCTATTCGCGTTATGCTAACCTTTTTAAGGAATGAAAAGCAGTGATAAGCGAAACGCGATGAGGAAGAGAGTAGTCTGTAACAGATTCTACAGAAAAGTCCTGAAGGCTGTCAGGCCGGATGTTGAGAGGGATGGATGGAAGACAGATGAAGATGGCTTCTGAGCAGCGCAGATGAGCCTGAACAGAGTGAGCAAGTGAGTTGTTTAAGCGGCAATCTTGAATAAAAAGATCCGGGTTAGTCTGTGAAGGGATTCGCCCTTTATAGCGAAGAGTATCAACAGTGGGAAATGCCGTAGTGTTCAAAGAGATTTTGATCAACAAAGCAGTTTTTACTAACAAAAATGCAGATACTCCTAGAGGTTTCTTTCCGCGAGGAAGGAACGAAGAGAAGTGGTAACACGAAGGTATGATTCGTCTTCTCAGGGATGCAAGTCTCTGGGAGGGCGTTTTTTAATGTATTAGGTTCTTTCCTAATATATTAAAAACGCTCCGCTAGGGATGTTCCGGAAAATTCAGAAAAAATCGTATTAGTAATCACTGAAAGTTGAGAAAAGAATCCCACATTGTGGGAAAAGGAGGCAGACAAATGTCAGAAAAACCAAAATATTATATAACAACAGCGATTGCCTATACATCAGGTAAACCGCATATCGGAAACACATACGAGATCGTGCTTGCAGATGCAATCGCACGTTACAAGAGAAGCCAGGGATATGATGTATTCTTCCAGACAGGAACAGATGAGCATGGACAGAAGATCGAGCTCAAAGCCGAGGAGGCTGGAATCACACCAAAGGAATTCGTAGATAATGTATCAACAGAAATCAAAAGAATCTGGGATCTGATGGATACATCTTATGACAAATTCATCCGTACAACAGATGAAGATCATGAGAAACAGGTTAAGAAGATCTTCAAGAAACTTTACGACAAGGGAGATATTTACAAGGGACATTATGAAGGAATGTACTGTACACCGTGTGAGTCTTTCTTCACAGAGTCTCAGCTTGTAGATGGAAAATGTCCGGACTGTGGACGCCCGGTTCAGCCGGCAAAGGAAGAGGCATATTTCTTCAAAATGAGCAAGTATGCAGATCGTCTGATCGAGCATATCAATACACATCCGGAGTTCATCCAGCCGGTTGCCCGTAAGAACGAGATGATGAACAACTTCCTTCTTCCGGGACTTCAGGATCTGTGTGTATCCAGAACATCCTTCAAGTGGGGGATTCCGGTAGATTTCGATCCGAAGCACGTTGTATATGTATGGCTTGATGCTCTTACAAACTATATCACAGGAATCGGATATGATGCAGACGGAAACAGCACAGAGCAGTTTGGCAAGCTTTGGCCGGCAGACCTTCATCTGATCGGAAAAGATATCATCCGTTTCCATACAATTTACTGGCCAATCTTCCTTATGGCACTTGATCTTCCACTTCCGAAACAGGTGTTCGGACATCCGTGGCTGCTTCAGGGAGACGGTAAGATGAGTAAGTCTAAAGGAAATGTTCTCTATGCAGATGAACTCGTTGATTTCTTTGGTGTAGATGCAGTTCGCTACTTCGTACTTCATGAGATGCCATTCGAGAATGACGGTGTTATTTCCTGGGAGCTGATGGTAGAGCGTCTGAACTCTGATCTTGCAAATACACTTGGAAACCTTGTAAACAGAACTGTTTCTATGACAAACAAATACTTCGGCGGAACAGTAGAAGATAAGGGTGTTGTAGAAGATGTAGATGCAGAATTGAAAGCAGTTGTAGAGAATGCTTCTAAAGCAGTTGATGCTAAGATGGCAGACCTCCGCGTTGCCGATGCGATTACAGAAATCTTCAATCTGTTCAAACGCTGCAATAAATATATTGATGAGACAACTCCTTGGGTACTCGGAAAAGATGAATCCAAGAAGGATCGCCTTTCTACAGTACTTTGGAATCTGATCCAGAGCATTTCTGAAGGGGCAAGACTTCTTGAATCTTTTATGCCTTCTACAAGCAAGAAGATTCTTGAGCAGCTTGGTAACGGACATGTAACAGAGAAACCGGAGATCCTGTTCCAGCGAATGGATCTCGAAGAGGTTATGAAGAAAGTTGAAGAACTTCATCCGAAGGTAGAAGAAAAGAAAGAGGAAGAAGCTGTTATCGACATTGAGCCGAAAGATGAGATCACATTTGAGCAGTTCGGAGCAATGCAATTCCAGGTTGGAGAGATCATTGCATGTGAGGCTGTAAAGAAATCCAAAAAGCTTCTCTGCTCTCAGGTAAAAGTTGGAAGCCAGGTAAAACAGATCGTATCCGGAATCAAAGCACATTACACACCGGAAGAAATGGTTGGTAAGAAAGTTATGGTTCTTGTAAACCTGAAACCTGCGAAGCTGGCAGGCGTACTTTCAGAGGGGATGCTACTTTGTGCAGAAGATGCAGAAGGTAACCTTGCACTGATGACACCGGAAAAAGAAATGCCGGCTGGAGCAGAAATCTGTTAATTGAAATGTTTGAAAATTCAGACAATTACAACTAAAGCAGATAATAAATAAAAAATATAAAAAAATCAAATGAATATATTGACAAATTAGACGCCGAATGTTATTATATAACCATCAAAGAGAGAAAGAAATCTCCCAAAGATATTTAACTAAGAAGGCAAAAGTAACAGATGCCTGATTAGATTAAAAATACAAGTTCAACAGGAGGTCAGTCCCATGGACAGTATAGTTTCAGATTTTTATCAATATGTCAGTGGTATGATGAGTGAAGGTTCCTGTGAAGAAAGAGACCTTTGCCAAGCGTAAAAGTCCAGTAGAAAGAAAAGAAGATCAAAGATCGGAGAGTACGGAAACTGGAAGCAAAGAGAAAAAGATGAATCACTCATAGATGTATTGAATAAAAATACCGCATATAACATAGAATGAAAAATGTGTAAAGAAACATTGAAAGGATATGTTATAATCTCAGATTTGTTATAAAAGCAGGAATGATTTGACAGAAGATTTAATACATAAAGTATTGAATGGATATGAAATCATTCAGGTGATAAAATAACAGACGACAAAGGTCTCACAGGAACGTAGAATCGAGAATAATCTCCGATACAAAATATAAAATAATAATATAATAACATTAAATAACATCTAAAAATGCACTTTCAAAAGGAATTGAGGTGCACTTTTTTTGACATTACAGACCTCATATGGTAGAATAATGAAAGAGTATCGGCTAGTGCCTAATGGACACATTCAGACCAAAACTAATATTTCAATGACAATGAGGTGAGTACAGTGGATAAGTATGAATATAAGTTAAAGACAGAAGAGATGCTGGAACTTATGGAAGATGGAGAATACAGAAAAGCAGCGGCAGCAGCAGATCTGATTGACTGGAAGCGTGTCCGTAACGCAGCGATGCTGATGAATGTCAGTGATATTTATGAGAAAACAAAAGAGTATCAGAAGAGCTATGATGTTATGAATCTTGCATATCGCCGTTCTGAAGGAAGCCGCAAGGTGATCTATAAGTTATGTTCTCTTGCAATTAAGACAAAGAATATAGATGAAGCAATTGACTATTATGACGAATTTATCCAGATTGCACCGAAAGATCCGAACAGGCATATCCTTAGATATCAGATCTTAAGAGCGCAGAGAGCGCCGATCGAACAGCAGATTGAGGCTCTGGAGGAATTTAAGAAGGCAGAATATATTGAAGAGTGGGCTTATGAACTGGCGAAGCTTTATCGCGAAGCAGGTATGATGACAGAATGTTTGGAAGAGTGTGATGATCTGATCCTCTGGTTCAGCGAGGGTAAGTATGTTTATAAGGCAATGGAACTGAAGATGCAGTATAAGCCATTGTCACCATCGCAGCAGCAGAAATATGATCACAGATATGAGAAGCTTTCTTCAGAGACAGAAGAAATACCGGATCTGGCTTCCTATTTAGGAGAAGACGAGGAAAAAGATTCTGCGTCAGAAGGAGCTGAAGCACTTGGAGATACAAGATCAATCGGGCTGACAGAACAGCCGGTGATGGAGAACGACAGTACTTCCGATGTGATTGACACGGATGCGGTTACTTTGGAAGCGGCAGAAGAGCCGGATGCCGAAGTAGAAAATCAGGAAGAAGCAGGAGTAGAAACAGCAGAAGTTATAGAAGTTTCCGAGGATGAGTCAGAAGTTCAGCCGGCAACGGTAGAGACAAGTGGAGATAAGAGAACACTTAGCAAAGATACTGCTTCCATACCGATTGTCAGTAAGAATCCGGTAAAACCAGTCAAGAAGAAACTTGGAGATACGATGCGGTTAGATGAAGCTCTACAGCAATTACTCAATCCGAAACCGGAAGTTCAGGCAGAACCGGGAGAAGAAGTCGAACCGGATATGACAGATCTGGAAGAGGATATTGCAGCAATTGAGGATGTAGAAGATCTTGAGATCGTGAATCAACTGACAGAAGAGAAGAAAGCTGAGGAAGCCAGTAAAGAACGAGTAGTTCCTTCAGGGATGAAAGAACTGATACCGGAATCGGAGACAGAAGAAGAGCTTATAGAACAGGCAGTGGAGGAGACTTCAGAAGATGTCCCAGAAGATGCAGTTGCTATAGAAGCAGAAGAAGCAGAACCGGAAGAGGAAGAAATTCTTGAAGCAGGGGAAGCAGAACCGGAAGAGGAAGAAATCCTTGAGGTAGAAGAGGCAGAACCGGAAGAGGAAGAAGTTCTTGAAGTAGAAGAGGCAGAACCGGAAGAGGAAGAAATCCTTGAAGTAGAAGAGGCAGAATCGGAAGAGGAAGAAATCCTTGAAATAGATGAAGCTGAGTCAGAAGATCTGACAGATGAATCAGAAGATTTGTCTGAGGTGGAGGAACTGATCTTAGAAACTGAAGTTGTCAATGATGAAGATGATTCAGAAGGAGCAGCAGTAAGAGAGACTATGGACAATAAAAATAATGAAGAACCAATTTTATCACCAGAGATACAGAAACTGATTGATGAGATTGAAGGTGTTATTCCGGAAGAGGAAGAAGTAGATGCAACAGTAAGTTCAGAAGAAGTTCTTGAGGTAGAAGAAGAACCACATGAAAATATGGGAGAGCTTGCGGATGATCTCAGACTCGGTGAGGATGAGTACGAAGATTATGATGCGTATGACTGGGATGATGCAGAAGAGTTTGACGAAGACGATATTTTAGATGATTATGAAGAGTCTGATGACGATTTGTTGGATGATTATGAAGAGTCTGATGACGATCTGCCGGATGATTATGAAGACGCTGATGATGATCTGTTCAGTGAGGAAGAAGGATATGAAGATCTGGATGCCTATGGTTATGAAGAAGACGATGAGGATGATGAAGTAATCAATCCAAGAGATCTTTTCACAGCGGAAGATAAGGTTTCAGATGATGATCTTCTTAGTCTGAATTCTTATGAAGAAGTGCCAAATTTTGAAGATGAATTCAGCGTGAATCCAGCGCATAGTGAGGAACCGGATGACAGAGAGATTCCGGATGAAGATGACGGAATTGATATCATGTCTGCGACGACACCATTGAGCCGTAAAGAGACTGCAAAATTGATCGCAACAGGTAAGACATCACCATTACCGTTAGATGAGATTGCAGATGCAATGTCTGATACAGGATTTATTGTACATGGTCGTTATGATCTTGAAACACAGAGTGGAATCGGTACAAGAGCAGGACTTACAGAGGAACAGAAAAAACTCTTCTCTTATTTTGTACCTGTGCGTGGTATGAGTGAGCAGCTGGTAGATGTACTTGAGCAGGATAAGAACTGTACAAACCGCAAAGGAACTTCCAGAACAGGAAACCTTCTGATTATTGGAAATAAAGGAAATGGAAAGACAGTCCTTGCTGTTGATGTTGTAAAGGCAATTCAGAAGCAGCGTGACATCCGTCAGGGCAAGGTTGCAATTGTGACAGGTGAGTCACTGAATAAGAAGAGAATCGGAGACATTTTCCGTAAACTGTACGGCGGTGCATTGATCATTGAAAAAGCCGGACAGATGAACGAAAAAACACTCGCCAAGCTGAACAAAGCAATGGAGCAGGATACAGGAGAACTTTTGGTAGTTCTTGAAGAGCAGAGAAAACCACTGGACAGACTTCTTTCTTCCAACAGAGAATTCAGAAGAAAATTTACTTCCAGACTTGAAGTGCCGATCTTTATTAATGATGAGCTTGTAACATTTGGACAGACTTATGCTCAGGAGAATGGTTACAGAATCGATGAGATGGGAATTCTTGCACTGTACAGTAAGATTGATTCTTTACAGAGAGAAGATCATGCAGTAACAGTAGCAGAAGTGAAAGAAGTGATGGATGATGCGATCGCTCATTCACAGAAAGCTTCTGCAAAGAAGCTTGTGAAGAGAGTATTTGGAAAGAATACAGATTCTTCCGACAGGATTCTGCTTTCAGAGAAAGATTTCAACATTTAATGACATATATTTGTTAAGAATTAATAGACAGTCAGTAAAACGACTGTCTATTTTTGTGCAATAATACATTTTCTCTTTCTTTTTTATACAGTATCAAGTATAATAAAACTATAGTGTTCAAGGGGAGAATGAAACTTTGTTACCAATTGAAAGATTCGGTAATGTGCCTTGATCTATAAGAAATTGTATGGTTTTTAAATCATTACAATCAGGAATATATTTGAGCAGTGAGGTGGCTTTTATGGTTAAGAAAAACAGCACGAAGACGAAAGTGCAGCCTTATGAGATCGGAGAACTTGACCATTATCTTTTTGGGCAGGGAAATCATTATGAGATTTATAAAAAGATGGGTGCCCATGAGGTGACAAAGAACGGAAAAAGAGGAGTATATTTTGCGGTATGGGCTCCTCATGCAGTAAACGTTTCTGTAATCGGAGAGTTTAATGACTGGGATGAGACGAAAGATAAGATGAAGAGAGGGGAGCCTCTCGGAATATACACATGCTTCGTTCCGGAGGCGAAGAAAGGGGATTTGTATAAGTTCTGTATAGAGACACAGGCAGGTGAGAAGATCTATAAAGCAGATCCATTTGCTAATTATGCAGAGCTCCGACCGGGAACAGCATCTAGAATCACAGACATTTCTAATCTGAACTGGTCAGACAGTAAGTGGATGACAGCTCGTGAGAAGTGGGATAACAAAGAAGAACCAGTGTCTATTTACGAAGTGCATATGGGTTCATGGATGAGACATCCCGGAAGAGAAGATGAAGGATTCTATACATATCGTGAGTTTGCAGAAGCAATTACAAAGTATGTAAAAGAGATGGGATATACTCATGTTGAGTTGATGGGAATCGCAGAGCATCCGTTTGACGGTTCCTGGGGATATCAGGTAACCGGATATTATGCACCAACTGCACGCTATGGAACACCGGAAGATTTTGCATACATGGTGAATTATCTTCATAAGAATAATATCGGTGTTATTCTTGATTGGGTACCAGCGCATTTCCCAAAAGATGCACAAGGTCTGGCAGATTTTGACGGAACACCGACATTCGAATATCCAGATCCGAGAAAGGGCGAGCATCCTGATTGGGGAACGAAGGTTTTCAATTATGAAAAACCGGAAGTTTCCAACTTCCTTCTGGCGAATGCGTTGTTCTGGGTTGAACATTATCATGTAGACGGACTTCGTGTAGATGCAGTGGCATCTATGCTGTATCTGGACTACGGAAGAGAAGATGGACAGTGGATTCCGAATAAATTTGGCGGAAATGAGAATCTTGAGGCGATTGCATTCTTTAAACATCTGAATTCTGTAGTTTGCGGAAGAAATAAAGGCGTTATGATGATTGCAGAAGAGTCCACAGCATGGCCGAAGGTGACAGGATCTCCTGAGGATGACGGACTTGGATTTACTTTGAAGTGGAATATGGGATGGATGCATGACTTTACAGAATATATGAAACTGGATCCTTATTTCAGAAAAAATGCACATCATATGATGACATTTTCTATGGAATATGCATATTCAGAGAACTATATTCTTGTACTTTCTCATGATGAGGTTGTTCATCTGAAATGCTCCATGTTGAATAAGATGCCGGGAGAAGGATGGGATAAGTTCCGCAACTTGAAAGTGGCATATGCATTTATGATGGGACATCCTGGAAAGAAACTTCTCTTTATGGGACAGGAGTTCGCACAGCTTCGTGAGTGGAGTGAAGAGAGAGAACTGGATTGGTTCCTTCTTGCAGAAGAACCGCATCAGCAGATTCAGAACTGGTATAAAGATTTGCTTCATCTTTATAAGAAGAATAAGGCATTGTATGAGTTGGATAATGATCCGAAGGGATTTGACTGGATCAATAAGGATGATATCTTCCGGAGTATTTTCAGTTTCACAAGACATTCAAAGGATGGGAAGAAGAATCTGCTTTTTGTATGCAACTTTACACCGGTAGACAGACCGGATTACTGTGTTGGTGTTCCGAGAAGAAAGCAGTTTAAGCTTGTTCTTAACAGTGATGAGACAAAATACGGCGGATCAGGAGAGGAACGCCAATTGGTTTACAAGCCAGAGAAACAGGAATGTGATGGTCAGAAATATTCCTTTGCATATCCTCTTCCGGGATATGGTGTGGCAGTATTTGAGTATTAAGTTGCATAGTATGATATTTTCCACGAATAGATGGAACAGGAATTAGACATACATTGATTTGCCCCTGCATAGATTGTAAAAAACAAACTATGCAGGGGCTTTTCTATGAGAGAATATATTGAGGAGCGTGCAGTAGAAATTGCAAATTATATTATAGAAAATAATGCGACAGTGAGACAGACAGCGAAACAGTTTCGGATTAGTAAGAGTACGGTGCATAAGGATGTTACAGAACGTCTGCTTCAGATCAACCCATCATTGGCTCATGAAACGCGTAAGGTTTTAGACACCAACAAATCAGAACGTCACATCCGGGGAGGGCTCGCTACCAAAGAAAAATATTTACACTTGCATACTTCCAATTATTGAAGTTAATGTTACAATAAAAGAGGATATCCAATCGGAAACACGGACATTGAGAGGAGACTGTTCAAATGCGGGTGGCAATCATTGAAAGGAATGAAAAAGTATTAGAAGAACTGAAAAAAGGTTTGAAACGCGTAGATCCGAATTACGAATTAGCGGGGATTGCAGGGAACGGACAGTCTGCATATGAGATGATAACAGTTATGCAGCCAAACCTTGTTATTATGGATATTGGGCTTCCACGGATGAATGGATTAAATCTTTTGAGAAAATTACGCACGGAAGGACGCGAGTTTCGTGTGATTATTATAACAAAGGATGAAGATTTTCAACAGGCAAAGCAGGCAATCGATCTGGGGGTGGACGGATATTTAGTACAGCCGTTTCAGCCGATGGAGCTTAAGAAGGCATTAAGCCGTATTCATGAAAAAATCAGGAATGAGTATTGGATGCAGGCTTCTTTTACTGTTGAAAATGTTCTGTTGAGCTGCAGAGATGGAGAAATTATATCGAATCAGAAGTTAAATGAAATGACCATCCGGAGATTTGGTTTTACAGTGGATGATCCGGGATATTTATTTACGGTTTCAATGGCAGACGAATACGAGGAGCAGAAGGAGAATGTACGTGGATTTCTCGAAGAAATCTGTAGACATGAGTGTGGATTTTCGGCATCTGTTATATGTTCGGATCAATGGAAAAAGGTGTACCTGATCATTTACCGGGTATATGAAGCCAGGAACTGGAAAGAATATTTTCAAAAAAATGTGGTTACTGGGTTATGTAGGAAGTTTCCGGGGACAATTATTTGTGTGTGGATAGAGACAAAACAGCTGACAAAGCTGGAAGAGGCAATGATTCAGACAGGGAGTCTTATGGAATGGAATCTTCTTCAGCCACGAGGAGTTTTGATCTGTCAGCAGACAGTTGAGAAATTTGAAGTTGTTCCGGTGCGTTATCCGGTAGAATTAGAACAACGAATGCGGGAAATGATTTTCGATGAAAACAAGAAAGGAATTGCCAGACAATTTCAACTTGTTTGTGAGGAAATGAAAAGAGAAAAATATTTTCCAAAAGAAATAAAATACAGTATCATTCGTTTTTGCATGGCAGCTGGATTAAATTATAGAAATTATGGAGGGCAGATTGATGAAACAGAAATCCTGAGTCTTATGCAGCAGATTACATATGCCATCAGCTGGAAACAGATAGAGAAAGCGATTCAAGGATTGGAACGGATGATATCATATGAACATAAATTTGAGCGGTACAGTACGCTTATTCAAAAAGCAATGGAAATTGTAAGAAAAGAATATGACAGAGGTATTACATTGGAAGAAGCAGCGAGCCAGCTTTATGTATCAGAAGAATACCTGAGTTCTCAGTTTAAGAAGGAGACAGGATATAATTTTACAGAAACTGTGAGGAAATACAGGATAGAAAAAATAAAGGATCTTCTCAGGACAACAAAATATAAGATGAATCAGATTGCGGGGCTTGTCGGTTACTCTGATCCCAAATATATGAGTAAGGTGTTTAAAGAGGAGGAAGGGATTTTACCGACGGAATACAGACGTAACTCCAATGGGATTTCATAATCAGGAGTAATTTCATATTGCTTACAGAAAAAAGTAGAGAATAAGAGGCATATTTAATTAAAAAAATACACTTTTATAAAAAATTTCTCCCTTTTAAATGCGAAAAATGTGCTATGATACATGTGAAAAGTGAAAAGGATTTCATAGCCGTTAAGGCAGAAAGAGGTGAAAAGAATGAGCACAATGAACATTACTTTCAAACACCCGGATGAGATCATTGATTTCTTGAACACAGTATGTAAATTTGACTTTAACATGGACATGAGAAGAGGACGGGCAGTAGTAGATGCGAAGTCATTACTTGGAATCATGAATCTGGGATTGAATAACGTGATTGAACTGCAGATGTATGCAGACGATTGCACAGAACTTGAAAGACAGCTAGAAAGATTTGTAGCATAAAATGGAACATAAAAATGGGATGTCGGGCATTTGTTCGGCATCTTTTTTGTTCTGGATAGATCAGAAGGGGAATAATTACCGTGTAGTAATAGAAATTGTGGATAAGATTTTATTTTACATAAACAAATACTTGTAAATCAATGCTTCCTCTACTATAATGAAGAACAGAAAAAGATATATAGATAAAGCAAATAGTTTTGATTGGATTTGACAGGAGGAAAGATTTGAAGAAAGAATTAGTGATTGTCCTTGACTTCGGTGGACAGTATAACCAGCTGGTCGCAAGACGTGTCAGGGAGTGTAATGTATATTGCGAGATTTATTCTTATAAGACAGATATTGAAAAGATCAAAGAGATGAATCCAAAAGGAATCATTCTCACAGGCGGACCAAATAGCTGTTATGAGCCGGATTCACCGACTTATTCAGAAGAACTGTTCAAGCTTGGTATTCCGGTTCTCGGACTGTGTTATGGTGCACAGCTGATGTCACATGTACTTGGTGGAAAAGTTGAGCGTGCTGATGTAAGAGAATACGGTAAGACAGAAGTTCTTATTGATAAGAAAGACTCCAAAGTATTTGAGGGTGTTTCAGAGACAACAACATGCTGGATGAGCCATTTTGATTATATTTCAAAAATTGCTCCGGGATTTGAAATTACAGCACACACTGCTGACTGTCCGGTTGCAGCAGCGGAGAACGCAGCTGAGAAACTGTATGCAATCCAGTTCCATCCAGAAGTACTTCATACAGTAGAAGGAACAAAGATGATCAACAACTTTGTAAAAAATGTATGTGAATGTGCAGGTGACTGGAAGATGGATGCTTTTGTTGAGAATACAATCGCAGAGATCCGCGAGAAGGTTGGAGACGGAAGAGTATTGCTTGCACTGTCAGGTGGGGTTGACTCTTCAGTGGCAGCAGGCCTTCTTTCCAAAGCTATTGGAAAACAACTTACTTGTGTATTCGTAGATCATGGCCTTCTTCGTAAAAATGAAGGTGATGAAGTTGAAGCAATCTTCGGACCAGAAGGACAGTTCGATCTGAACTTTATCCGCGTAAATGCACAGGAAAGATATTATAACAAACTTGCAGGCGTTACAGATCCAGAAGCAAAACGTAAGATCATCGGTGAAGAATTCATCCGTATCTTCGAAGAAGAAGCAAAGAAGATCGGTACTGTTGAATTCCTTGCACAGGGAACAATTTATCCGGATGTTGTAGAAAGTGGTCTTGGCGGAGAATCCGCAGTGATCAAATCTCATCATAATGTAGGAGGACTTCCGGATTTTGTAGATTTCAAAGAAATCATTGAGCCGCTTCGTGATCTTTTTAAAGATGAAGTTCGTAAAGCAGGACTTGAGCTTGGACTTCCTGAAAGACTCGTATTCCGTCAGCCATTCCCAGGACCGGGACTTGGAGTACGTATCATCGGCGAAGTAACAGCTGAGAAAGTTCGTATCGTTCAGGATGCAGATGCTATTTATCGTGAAGAGATTGAAAATGCCGGACTTGATAAGACAATCGGTCAGTATTTTGCAGCACTTACGAATATGAGAAGCGTTGGTGTTATGGGTGATGAGAGAACTTATGATTATGCTGTAGCTCTTAGAGCCGTTAATACGATTGATTTCATGACTGCAGAGGCAGCGGAGATTCCGTATGAAGTTCTGAATAAAGTGATGAGCAGAGTTATAAATGAAGTTCGTGGGGTGAATAGAATATTCTATGATCTGACGAGTAAGCCACCGGGAACGATTGAGTTTGAATAATTTTTAAAAGCTCGCAAAGCCTAGTAAAATGGGCATTTGCGAGCTTGTTTTTTGCCTTGTGGTACTAAAATGGTACTAAGAAGAGCTACTTGCTTTTAGGCGTGCTGTTGAAAAAAGTGTAAGTGCATTTGTTGTGTAGAACAAAGCGTCTATCAGTGTTTTTTCTACACCAGTAAAATTTAAAGCTTTTAAAACAAGAGTAATAGCGACTAGAAAATAGTAGTTTAGTAGATGGTATTGTTTAAATATTCTTTTATATTCAGTAGAATTTTTATTTACAAATGGACGGATTACTATTTTCAATAATCCAGTTGGTATATGTTTACTAATTACAATTGAAAAGAATACTAGTATATATAAGTATGTACTCTCAGTAACCCAATCATTAGTAAGAAAACTGTAGTTACAAAGAAGTTCATCGAGATATTTACATAATACTTGTAACATAGTTAAGGCAATAATTAAAAAATATAAATATCCGCAAATGAGCATAGGAAGATATTCTTTAAGGCTTTGTATTCTAAAAAAAGCTAATACTTTCAAAACTAAGCACGTTAGTAAAATCCATGGGAGATGGATCAGCTTGTAGAGCAGGGAAAGTATATTATATGCTCCTTTTATATTCTTTTTTAACAACTCGTGTTTGTGTTTAAGTTCATAGTTATATGAAATTATATGGTAAGTTGTGTAACTGAAAAGTGCGACAAAAGCATATATGAGCATAACCAAATAAATGTTATGTGTGGGTTGAGAGCCGGATGTAAAATAGTGCACAAATGCAGAGTCTTTAAAAATACAAAGTAAAATACACAGCACTAATAGAAAGCCATCCATTATTGATGCTCGTATTAAGAACTTTTTTGCATTTTTATTTTGTGGAGTTACACCATAATGGCTAAATAATTCTTTGTAATAGTATTGAATAGGGGATAGTTTTTGGGCTTTTTTCATATGTATCTCGCTTTCTTATGCATGAGGCCATGTTATTTTCCACTCAAAATATTCATTAGGAGAAATCTCTCCATTATTTAATTTCGTTTTCATTTCACACCATTCCGAAAGGAAATCATTTACCAATCCATATTCAAAAGTTAATGCGACAGGTGAGCCTGTACTGTCATAATCATCTTCGTTGTAAGTTGGTCTGGCAGTCTCGGAAGATTTTGCAGGTGTCATTGCAGTCAGATGAATCAGGTTGCCGGGAGCCGTATACTCTGGAAATCTTGTGCCTTTTCCACGTGCAGGAAGTGATGTGGCACTTTCTTCAAGCCAGAAAAGTGTTTCGATGATATCTTCAGCAGCACCAAGGCTATAATCAGAAATAGCTTTGTAATTGCAGTGCAGTGCATCGGCGAGCTTCAAAATCATATCTTCGCCGGGAATGCGGGCACCGGTTTCGTATTGTGATATACGGACTGACATATTTTTGCCCTCAAATCCAAGTGCACCGCCCAGCTCATCCATTGTCATTTTACGGAATACCCGTATTTTCTTTATTCTTTCACCAATTGTCATAGTGTAGTTACCTCCGTTTATCTGTCACTAAGGGACTGTTAAAGACAGTATAACACGTAAAAAATAAAAATGGAAGTTTTTCTATACGAGAACATTAGAAAAACTTCTTGACAATTCAATACCATACGATATAGAATAATATCAATTCAATTATCTATACGATATGGTATTGAAAAACAACTAAATGAGCGGTACCAGAAATCTAACAGGCATTTGCCATGACATTCATAGGAATCGAGCGAATGTAGACACTCCCCCAAGCGGACCGAGTACCTCGAGCAGGAGCGGGCGGTATTACAGGAGATTATCTCAGGTAAGGAGGCTGGTTGTGACATCAGCAGAACTGGTATGGAGAAACGCCAAAACAAATATTTAAAGGAAAGGTGGTGAAAGGCATGAACGAAAAGTTTTTAGAAGTAGGAGATGTGATGCAGATTCTTGGAATTTCAAGATCCGCAGCATACAAGCTTATGAGACAGATCAACAGTGAACTTGAAAAGAAGGGTTACATTGTGATTCGTGGAAAAGTAAGCAGAAAGTATTTTGAAGAACGCATTTATGGTATGAGTGATGCAGTATAAGCAACAGGTAAGAAGATTAAGGCAGAGGCAGGTGCGGAAGCGATACGGCTTAGGCATCTGCTTCTGCATATGGAAAGAAGGAGATGATGAATATGCCAGCTTATAAAGACAGTAAGACAGGCACCTGGTTCGTCAAATTCTATTGTAAGGACTGGACCGGGGAAAACAAACAGATAAAGAAAAGAGGCTTTGCAACAAAAAGGGAAGCACTTGATTATGAGAGGAATTATAAAATACGGCAGGAGAACAATCTGGATATGACATTTGGAGAGTTTTGGAAGCTGTATACAGAGGACGTGAAAAATTATGTCAAACTCAACACATGGCTTACAAAAGAGCACATTGTGGAGACAAAGATACTTCCATATTTTAAGAATCTTAAGATGAATGAGATTACACCGGGAGATGTACGCAAGTGGCAGAATGAGATGGTTGCATTCCGTTATGAGAATGGGAAGAGTTATTCCCAGACTTACAAGAAGACAATGCACAACATTTTAAGTGCGATATTCAATCATGCGTGCAGGTTTTATAATTTGAAATCAAATCCAGCAAGACAGGCCGGAAATATGGGCAGGGAAGAAAAGAAGGAAATGCTTTTCTGGACAACTGAGGAATATAAGAAGTTTTCAGAAGCGGTGATTGACAAGCCGGTTTCATTTTATGCATTTGAAATGCTGTACTGGACAGGAATGAGATTAGGTGAGCTGCTTGCACTTACGATGGAAGATTTTGATTTTGAAAAGAACACAGTCAGAATAAATAAATCGTATCAGCGGCTACAGGGGCAGGATGTTATTACAACTCCGAAAACACCTAAGAGCAACAGGACAATCAAGCTGCCGAAGTTCCTTGCAGAGGAAATGCAGGAATATTTTGCAATGTTATATGCCCAGACACCAACAGACAGGATTTTTCTGGTAACAAAGAGCTTTCTTCATCATGAGATGGAGCGTGGTTGCAAATTATCCGGTGTGAAGAAAATCAGAATCCATGATCTAAGGCATTCGCACATTTCACATCTGATCGACCTCGGGTTTTCCGCAGTTGCAATAGCTGACAGGGTTGGTCATGAGAGCATTGATATCACATATCGTTATTCGCATCTGTTTCCGTCAAAGCAGGTGGCAATGGCGGACAGACTTGATGCTGTCAATGCAAGCTTTGAGGATTGTGAAGAGCAGGATGATGATGTAGAAATCATGCAGACAGAGAAAACAGCACCTATGATTGATATGGATGCGGCTGCTGAAAAGATTATAAGCATTGATAAGTACAAGGCAGTCTGATAATGCGGGTACAAGTTTTGCTGAATAAATATATGAAGCAGAAATTAAAAGAATGGATTTTATATCGGAAGGAGCAGATTATTATGAGCGAGAAAAGGCTGGATGCCAAGAACAGATGGAGAAATGTTGTAGTAGCGTTTCGTATGTCACCGGAGGAAGCACAGGAGCTGAATGTGAAGGTTTCACTCAGCGGACTTTCAAAACAGGATTATATCATCCAATGTCTTCTGAAGCATGAAATTAGGGTTGTTGGTGGAATGAAGGTGGCAAAGAAAGTACAGGTGCATCTTGATACGATACTGGAAGAATTACAGACATTAGATGAAGCAGACAGAGGTATAGATGTTGAAGAACTGCTGGTTCCATTAAAGCATGTGCTTGATATTCTGCAAAGTGATGAGAAAGGCGGTAATCATTATGAGTAAGACAACATTTGAAAAGCTAGGTATCCCATATGAAGAAAGGGATGGAATCTTCTATCCGGTTCTTGTCGCAGGGACAGAGAAGGCAGATATAGAAGCAGGAAAGTATGGGCGAATGTGGATTAAATATATCAAGGAAGAATATCCAATGAGATATAAGAGTCTGGTGCGGTTCGGGGAGCTTGAAAAGCGAGCAGATGAAGTCAATGATACAGCATATGAGCTGCTCGATGATATTGAAGCTAAGTGGCTGAAAAAGCATAAGCCAAAGAATCCAAATTCCTTTACAGAACAGTTACAGCTAAGAACACAGACCAGGATGATGGCAGAGGAAATCGTTATTAGGGATGTAGTGATGCAGTTTCATTAGTGTGGGGGCAAAAAGCGCCCCCAAAACCACAAAGTGGGGGCAGAAAGCGCCCCCGCACAAATCAGAGCCGAAAAAGTGTGGGGGCAAAAAGTGCCATCAAAATGGAAAAGTGGTGGTAAAAAGCGCCACCAAAACAGTAAAGTGACGGCAAAAAGCGCCACCACTCAGATAAGCGAGAAAAAAGTCATGGTGGCGGAAAGTGCCATCAAAATGGAAAAGTGGTGGCGGAAAACGCCACTAAAACAGCAAAGTGATGGCAAAAAGCGCCACCATATCAGTAATTGTGGTGGAATATTAACCACCACATATCATATACAGGGTGCAGGTGCTTCTGCCAAGACGAAAAATTATGTAAACGCTGATGGCGTTTATATTTTTTCGGGAAAAGGTCCGACCTTTCCCGCATCTTGCAAAACCTATGAACACATTTTTAAGAAAGGTTGGAAAAGCAATGGTACAGATAAAAAGAGATTGGTTTGATACAGCATTAGAAAACTACGAAAGCGGAGAAATGTATGGCAGATGGAAAGAGAAGATACAAGTCTGACAGGAAAGATTATAAGATATCTGTGAAGCTGTCAGAGAAAGATATGGATATTCTAAAAGCAGCACTTAAACGAACAGGAATGACAGCAAGTGCATATATAAGAGAATTGATCTGGACAGGCGGCAACATTGATACAAGTTATCCAGAGGACAGGGCAAGAGTAATCCGTGTTATTGCCGGTATTGCAAATAATATTAATCAGGCAGTAAAGCTTGGCAATTCACAGGGAAAGTTATATTACAGCGATATTGATAAACTGCAGAGCAGTCTGGATGATGTAAAGAAAACATTTGGGGAGGTGCTGGAAATATGGCGATTACAAAGATCCTGAATATCATGGAATCGGAAGGCAGAAATCCGGCATCGCACCTGAAGAATGCTTTGGAATATATCCAGAATCCGGATAAGACAGAAGAATGCGTACTGGTGGGCAGTATTAACTGTCTGCCGGATACAGCATTTGAGCAGATGGAAGAGACAAAGAATATTTTTCATAAGACGGGTAAAAGGCAGGGCTATCATGTGATCATATCGTTTTCACCGGAGGAAAAAGTAACAGCAGAGCAGGCAATGTATGTGCTGGAGCATTTCGCGAAGGATGTGCTTGGTGATGATTATGAGGTTGTGTATGCGGTTCACACTGACAGGGAGCATATGCATGGACATCTGATCTGGAACAGTGTCAGCATGACAACTGGCAAGAAATACAATTCACCGAAAAGCAACTGGAAGAACCATCTCCAGCCTATTACAAATAAATATTGTGATGAACTGGGGCTTGCTATCATGCCGGCAGAGTACAGCAGGAATCCGAAAAATATCAGCAGGGACAAGTGGGAAAGAGAAATGTCAATGAAAGAGATAATTCTCAGGGATGCAAAAATGTGTGCGTATGCAGCCGGAAATGTGGAGCATTTTAAATATCTGATGAAAAGACTTGGATATGTATTTAAAAAAGACGCGTGGATGGAGGTACAGGCACCGGGATTTCGGTATTATCATAAGCTTGCAAAAATGGACGAGATGTTTTCAGAAGATATGCTAAGGCATCATGTGGATATGCCTTGGATGGCAAAGCCTTACTTTTATTCGTCGGATATCAGGGGACTACACAGGACGAAGCTGTCACCATTCCAGAAGAAGTTTTATGCAAAGCTATACAGATTAAGGGTTGTAGAACAGAAGCGTTTTGTAGTTGGTGGAGCAAAGTATGCAGAGGATTTGAAGAGGTTTCATCAGTTGCAGGATGAATATCTGCTGCTTGTGAATAATGACATCAAAAGTATTGTGGAGCTTGTGGATTTCATAAGTGAGAAAGAAGATAGGATTCAGCAGATTGAGGACAGGCAGAAGGAGATATACAGAGAAAGTTCTAGTCGGAAACGCAGTATAAAGAATGAAGAGCAGTACCGGGAATATCAGATATGGCACATGGAAGTGCAGGAAGAACTGGATGAGCTGAAGCAGGAGAAGAGAAATGTTAAGAGGCAGATACAACTTGCTGATGACATTATAAAAGAAGATTTGTATACGGCTTATTATGCGGTGTCGTGGAATGAGGAGATTGTTGCAGACAGGGAGATTGAGATACCTGGGATGGAAGAGGATACTGAGGTTGAGAAAGCAACGGCAACAGTCGTTGAGTCTGATGCAAATGTTGAGGTAATGAATCTTGACAATAATCAGAATGAAATAAGCAGACTGAAAGAGCAAGCTGATAGTGCGAGAAAACAACAGACTGATTTAGATGGCATAGGAATACCAGAGATTCATAATTCGTCTGATGTGAATATGGCAAGAGTTGGTGAAAGTATAACTGATGTAAAAGGTAAAAGTGAATTTGTGAAACCTAAAGAAAAAGAGCTTATGGACAAAGTTGGCTGGATTGTAAGGAGAATATCAGAGCTAGGTGGTTATGAGAATGTCAGTGATTCTGTTAAGGCAGATATATTCGGATTTGATATTGCAGATGTGAGTGGAAGCATAAGAATGTTCTCGGATGTAATGAAAAAACTTGGAATAAAGCTGGATGGGGATGAGCTTTATGTGGAGTTTCAGAGGATTTATGATGAAAGTGTTGGTAGAGATGTTGATAAAGAAAGGGCGGAAGATAAAATGTGGAATAGGGGCAGAGGGAGATGATTCCTCTGCTGACTTATTTCAAAACTTGAAAAAAATGTTCGAGAAATCAAATAAAGTATTTTACAACGAAATTGAGATAATATATAATAAAATAGTGAAATTATATTCCTAAAAGCACGGAGGATAATATGGCTGTATCATACAATAAATTATGGAAATTAATGATTGATAAAAAAATAAATAAGAGCCAGCTGTGTAAAAAGATAAAAATTAGCAGTAGTACTATGGCTAAAATGACAAATGAAGAGATGGTTGCTATGACCGTATTAGAAAAAATATGTGCCGAATTGGAATGTGATATATCTGATATTATGGAGTTTACTGATTTAGCTGAAGTAAAGAAAAAAATCCATAATGAGAATACAAGTCCAGATAATGGGACAGTAAATGCGAGATAATGAGGTAGAACAACCATGAATGAAAATGGATTAAATTATATTGATCTCTTTGCTGGTGCCGGTGGACTTTCAGAAGGATTTATTCAAAGTGGCTATAGACCGGTTGCACATGTGGAAATGAATGAGCATGCAGCAAAGACAATAGAAACAAGAATAGCATATTATTACTTAAAAGATAATGGCAAGATTAAAAGTTATTATGATTATGAAAAAGGGAAAATAACCAGAGAACAACTTTTGGAGAAAATACCAAAAGATGAACTAAAGACTGTAATTAATCAAGAAATGTCAGAATCCACGATTAAGGGGATTTTCAACACAATTGATGATATCAAAAGGGAAAAAGAAATTGATAAGATTGATGTAATTATAGGTGGTCCTCCATGTCAAGCATATTCTTTGGTGGGAAGAGCACAGAGCAGTCATATGATTGTTCCGATGGAAGATGATCCAAGAAATGAATTATATAAGATGTATGTTCAATTTCTTAAGAAGTATAAGCCAAGAATGTTTGTGTTTGAGAATGTGGCTGGGATAAAGACTGCAAGAGGTGGTCAAGCATTTAAAAACCTCCAGACATATATGAAACGTGTAGGTTATGAAATTGATTATCATGAGTTGAATGCTCAAGATTTTGGAGTATTACAAAGTAGAAAAAGAGTAATTATAGTAGGTTGGCTTAAAGGTACTGGGTATGAATATCCGTCGTTTGATGTGATCCATAGTAAAGCCGAAGTATGGGATTTATTGAAGGATTTACCCCCATTGACTCCAGGTATTGAGGCAAGAGAACATACGATGAATGATATGCGAAGACTAAAAAAATATGTTAAAGATAATGGTATTCGCATGAAATCAGATGTATTAACAGGTCATGCTGCAAGACCACATACTGCACAGGATATTGAAATATATAAGAGAACAATAGACATGTGGTTTGAAAACGAACAGCATGAACGTTTGAAATATGATGATTTACCAGAAGATTTGAAAACACATAAAAATAGAACTTCATTTGTAGATCGATTTAAAGTTGTTGAGGGTGATATGGATCATTGTCACACAATACTTGCACATTTATCGAAAGATGGACATTATTTCATTCATCCAGATATAGAGCAACATAGATCAATTACAGTGCGGGAAGCAGCAAGAATACAGTCGTTTCCGGATAATTATTATTTTGAAGGACCAAGAACGGCACAATTTGTTCAGGTGGGAAATGCAGTTCCGCCAATGATGGCAAAGGTAATAGCAGATAAAATAAAAGAGCAATTAGAAAAATAAGATTGGAGATTTTGCAAATGGGTATTGTTGAAAGTACATATGCTGAATTAAAGCAACAAGAATTAAAAAATAATCCATATAGTTGTTTGCATATGGCTGATATTGACATCAATCCTCATCAGGTTGAAGCATTCACATTTGCACTATCTTCATTAGAGCTTGGTGGAGCAATTCTTGCAGATGAGGTAGGTCTTGGAAAAACTATTGAGGCTGGCTTGGTCATCAAGTATTTGCTATGCAGTGGAAAAAATAAAATACTACTTATTATGCCATCAAATCTGCGAAAGCAATGGCAAGTTGAATTAGAAGAGAAATTTGATATTGATTCATTAATTGTGGATAGTTCTAACTGGGAGGATTATCTCGCAAAGGTAAAGAGTAAACAAGCAGTAATTATTGTTTCCTACCACTTTGCCTCAAAAAGAAAAACAGAGTTCGGAAAGATAGCTTGGGATTTTTGTGTATTTGATGAAGCACATCGACTTAGGAATGTATATAAGAATGGTTCAAAGATGGCTAACTCATTATATGAATTAACAAAGGGAATTCCAAAGATTCTATTAACTGCGACTCCTATGCAGAATACTTTATTTGATATATATGGACTTGTTCAGTTTATCGATGATAGAGTTTTTTATAGTAAGCAGATATTTTCTGAAAGATATTTGCGAGGAGAAGATTACAATGATTTGAAGGCTTGTTTAGAACCTGTTGTGCAAAGAACTTTACGAAAAGAAGTAGCAGAGTATATCCAATTTTCAGAGCGTAAAGAAATGACAATTGATTTTGAACTATCGCCAATGGAGATAGAACTTTATGTGATGATAAATAATTATCTGAAAAAGGAAATCTTGTATGCTTTGCCCAATTCACACAGAACACTTATTACATCTGTTATTAGAAAATTGCTTGCATCATCAAGTATGGCAGTTGCAGAAACCTTCAAGGTATTAAAAGGCAGACTTGAAACTTTGAAGGAAACAACTAGAACTGAATCAGCGGATGAAAGTATTGATTTTTTCCTTAGTTTTTTTGACGATGATGAAATTGAGACAGATGATGATAGTAAGCAGGATGAATTATACACAAGAGAAAAGGTAAATGAATTTATTCAGCATGAAATAGAAGAGGTAACAGCCATTATTAATAAAGCTGAAACTATAAAAAGAAATGCGAAGATGACAGCATTGAAACAGGCGGTGGAGACAGCTTTTGCATTTCAAGATGAAGCTGGCATAAAACAAAGAATAGTTGTGTTTACGGAATCTATTAGAACGCAACAATACATGTTTGAAGAATTATCTCATGCCGGATATGAAGGTCAGATACTTAAGTTTAATGGTAGTACAAATGATCCTGTTACTAAACAGATTTATAAGGCGTGGAAAGCTAGAAACTATGGAAAGTATGTGGGTAGTAGAAATGTTGAATTGAAGAATGCCATCGTAGAAGCATTTAGGGATGAATACAAGATTTTGCTTGTAACAGATTCCGGTTCGGAAGGATTGAATCTTCAGTTTTGTAATACGATTATAAACTATGACCTTCCTTGGAATCCGCAGAAGATAGAGCAGCGAATTGGTCGCTGTCATCGTTATGGGCAAAAGAACGATGTTGTGGTTATTAATTTGCTTAATACTCAGAATGTAGCAGATAAGAGAGTATATGAAATCCTTTCTGAAAAGTTTGAGTTATTCCAAGGTGTGTTTGGTGCATCCGATAAAGCTATTGGACTATTAGAAAGTGGAGCAGATTTTGAAAAAAGAGTTACACTTATTTATCAGGAATGTAAAACGACATCAGATTTTACAAAGCAATTTAAGGATTTGGAAAAGGAATTAGAAAAGAAACGAAACAAGAAAATGGATGAACTGAAATCCATATTTACGTATAAGACAGAGGAACAACATAAGTCTCATTTTAATATTATTATGAAAGAAATAGCGGAATATGATTCACAGTTTGAGTATTGGAATGGTAGAAGTAAAGAGAAAAATGGGACATGTCCAAAGTACTATGAAACTAATATAGACTTGGAAATTCCGGCAATTCAACACGGATATTTACTTATTGGTGGTTCTTATGTTGGTGAGATTCTTGAAGATGCAGTATTTGAAATTATTGATATAACAGGAAAAATATATGGCGCTTCAGATGTGTTGGCTAGAGAGCTTTGTGAAAAATTGAATGAGCAGTGCTTAGAAGAAGAGACTCCTAATAATCAAGAAATCCTTTTATATATTGATAAAGTGGATGAATTTATGCAACAGAAATATACAGAATCTAAAAGAACAGTTTTGATTGCTAATCAGAAAAAATTGGATAATTGGTTGCAATCAAGAAAAGAGGAATATTTGCTCAGAGTCAAGGATACATCAGAATTAGATGAACTTAAAGATAAATATGTAAACGAAAGCGATTTTAGACAGAAGATTGCATTGAAAAAAACAAATAGAAATTTTAGAAGAACAGAAACAAAAAATGGTGCGGGCATTTCATGATGAAATGTCGACATTGGAAGAAGAGGCTGTAAATATGCAGAAGCAGTTTGCAGAAGATATATTGGTAAAAACACAATTGGTAACAAAGATAGTGATTAAGTTTTAGGAGGCTACCATGGAGAAAAAAGGTAAGTTAGAATTAACATGGGTTGGTAAATATGAGGAAGAGAAACTTGAACCAAGAATATTAATTGAGGATAAATCAAAATCATATGGTGATCCAAATACAGAAAATATGCTAATTCATGGAGATAACTTATTGGCGCTTAAAGCGCTGGAAGATAAATATACCGGAAAAGTAAAATGTATATATATAGATCCGCCCTATAATACAGGAGAGGCATTTGATGAATATGATGATAATGTTGAACATTCAATATGGTTACAATTAATGAAACAACGAATGGAAATATTAAATAAGCTTTTGGCAGATGACGGAACCATATTTGTTCAATTAAATGATGAAGAATTATGTTATTGTAGGGTTTTAATGGATGAAGTTTTTGGACGTAATAATTTTATCAATATGATTGCTGTTAAAACCAAAAATTCCTCGGGGGCAAGTGGTGGGGGAGAGGATCGTAAATTGAAGAAGAATATTGAACACATTCTGTGTTATGGTAAACAAGATTTTAAAAAGTTCTATCCATCATATACAACAGTGGAATTGTCGCAGTATTTAGAAGATATGAAAATAAATGGAGTTAGTTTTAAATATACTATGGTATTTACGTCTTTGGGGAGACGAAAATATTATAAAACTATAAAGGATGGTGCTGGTAGAGATATCATCATCTATAAGCATGAGGGATATGAAACAAAAAGTATAAGACAGTTGGCAGTTGAAGATGAAATTACAGAAATAGAAGCTTTTGAAAATTATTATGATTATGTGTGTACAACAGAAAATGCACAGACATCAATAAGAACTAGAGTTAGGGAAGCGACAGATGATTTAGATAATTTGTATTCTATAGACTATTATCCGGTATCTGGTCGAAATAAAGGAAAATTAACAACTGTACATTTTGTCGGAAAAAATAAACGCTTAGTTAGTTGGTTTAAAAATGTTTGTGTAAAAGAAAGAGGTCACATTTTCAAAAAGGAAAAAGTTGGCTCTTTATGGGAGGATTTGAATTGGAATAATGTAAATAGAGAAGGAGGTGTAGTTTTTTCGGGGGGAAAAAAACCAGAGATATTGATTAAACGCATAATGGAACTAGCTACTTTGCCAGGCGACATTATTTTAGATAGTTTTTTAGGGTCTGGAACAACCATGGCGGTTGCTCATAAAATGAATAGAAAATGGATAGGGATCGAAATGGGTGAACATGCTTATTCGCTTTGCAAGACAAGGATTGACGGAGTTATTGATGGCGAGCAAGGAGGAATTTCCAAAGAAGTTAATTGGCAAGGCGGCGGTGGTTACAAATTCTACGAACTTGCAGAGCCCCTCCTTGTAAAAAATAAATCGCTTCCGGTATATCAGATAAATCCATCCTATACATGGGATATGGTATGTGAAGCTATTTGCAAGATAGAAGGATTTACCTATGAACCATCTGGGGAGTTTCAAGGACATTCATCAGAGAATCGATTCATACATATCACAGAAGAATTTGTTAATACAAAGTATGTGATGTCGATAATGATGAACTTAGGGGATAAGCAGAGTTTACTTATCTATTGTAAGAAAAATCAAGCTGACATGATTCTTCCAGAGAATGTGGAAGTGAAAAAAATACCAAAGGATTTATTGGATAAATGTAATTTTGAAAGTGAGGTGCAGGAATAATGAGTTCAGTAGATAAAATCAAATGGGCTATGAGCCTGCGTGATCCTCAGTATGAAGCACTACAATACTTTGATGCAATCAGTTCCAAGATTGAGTATAGAACTAGTTCAAAAGCTGAAGCAGAGAAAATAGCATCAGAGAATTGCCAAGCTCCACATACAATATCTGTAGATAAGGAATTTGATTTTCCATCATTCTGCTTTGATATGACAACCGGTATTGGTAAGTCCCGTTTAATGGGTGCATGCATTTATTATTTGTACAAGACAAAAGGGTACAAACATTTCTTTATTCTGGCACCAGGAAATACGATTTATGACAAGATGCGTCGAGAGGCGGTCCCGGGACATCCAAAATACATGTTTAAGGGACTTGAAGCAGAGATGGGAAGACCCAAAGTTTATGATGGGGAAAATTATTTATCATACCCGGTAAGATATATCCAAGAGAAAATGGTGGTAGAAAAAACATCTGATATTCAGATATTTATCTTTAATATTTCAAAGATTTTTACTAGGGGAGATATTGAATTTAAATTTCACAAGTTTAATGAGAATTTGGGTGGCTCTTTTGCGGATGTGTTACGTTCGTTTGATGACTTGGTTATTTGTATGGATGAAGCGCATCGTTACTATGCCCCAGCATCAAAGAAAGCGATTAATTATCTGAATCCAGTGTTGGGGTTGGAGTATACTGCTACACCTAAGAGTACAAATAAGAATATTATTTATCACTACGGATTAGAGGATGGAGCTGGGAAGTTTTTGAAGATTCCGGTTGTTATGGGAAGAACAAATACAGCAGGATATTCAGATGATGATATAGAGGAAATGAAGTTGAAAGATGGAATCAAGCTTCATGAGAGAAGAAAGTCCATCGTATATAAATATTGTATAGATAATCAATTAGAACAGGTAAAGCCAATTGTTTTGATAGCTTGTAAAGATACAACACATGCTAGAAAAATAAAAGAAAAAATAGATTCCGATGCTTTTTTTGGAGGTCGTTATGTTGGTAAGGTTATTGAAATTGACTCCAGCACAAGTGGTGCAGAGACAGAAGAAAACATTCAGAAATTACTAACCATTGAGAAAAATACCAATCCAATTGAGATTGTGCTGCATGTATATAAGCTGAAAGAAGGTTGGGATGTAAATAATCTGTTTACGATTATCCCACTTAATGCTGCAAAGAGTGATATATTGGCACTTCAAACTATTGGTAGAGGATTGAGGCTTCCTTTTGGTGAGATAACGGGTATTGAGGAATTAGATACCTTGGATATTGTTGCTCACGATCATTATCGAGAGATTGTGGATGATATCAAGAATAACCCTGTATTTAAGAAGAGAAATCTTGATGAGGAAGATATACCGAACACAAAAACAGTTATGGTAGAGCCTGCAGTTGAGAACCAGCAGATTTCATTATTTGATGAAGCGTTATGCGAAAGTAAAGTGAAATCATACCAGGATTTGAATAATGAAAATGTGGTGGAGAATCTGTTTGCTGAGTATCAGAAAGCATTTGTAAAGAAAGTAGCACCCAAGAAGTCCGAAAGTGATAGTGGACAGATGTCTATTTTTGAATATTTTGCTAACGATGATGAAAAAGAAACAAATGATGGCACAGCATCAGATCACAAAATGACACAGACGGGCATGGGCACTGATGCAGTTGATACATCATTTACTGTACATCAGGGGGATGCTTCATTACAGATTGATTTACAGAAGTC
>ENA-OPZZ01000164-OPZZ01000164.1-human-gut-metagenome-genome-assembly--contig:-NODE-164-length-53187-cov-8.840482_pt1 | contig 53187 bp, 41 predicted proteins | sample MGYA00242487_ERZ504511 | MGnify/ENA primary metagenome ERZ504511 (study PRJEB26092, sample SAMD00036241) | human gut metagenome | host: Homo sapiens | study: EMG produced TPA metagenomics assembly of... | reverse complement strand
GAAAGTATCCAGGGAGCACTTCTGAGGATGAACAGATCCATCCAGGCAGAAGGTACTTTTGGTATCATGAAAAACGATCGGTGGTACAAAAGAATTGTCCGAAGAGGAATAAAATCTGTACTGCTCGAAGTATTTCTTGTTTCTATCGGACACAATCTTTATAAATATCACAACAAACAGAAAAAAGGTGCAACTGCCGCATTAGGATTTCATAATAGCATTCGTTATGGGGTTAAGGGGAACTTATACCCTTTTTTATGTAATATAACTACTATTACATCCATAAGCAAAAGGACGCATGAAAAAACTCTCGATTTTTTCACACGCCCATTTATATAATAATTATTTTTTATGTGTGACCGGAGGAAGATCGCAGTGATAAGCGATTCCCAGCGGAGTAACCAGAAGCGGATGAACCGGACGATAAACAGGCAGTCCCAGCTTTTTCTCAAATACAGCTGTGAAATCCCTGAAACTGGCGGAACCTCCGGCAACATATACAGCAGGAACCTGGTAACCATTGAGAAATTTTCTGAGTGATGGTAGCCATTTTTTCTACAGTAGCTTTGATCACAGGGAAAATTTCATCTTCTTTTGAAGGATCTGTTTTTAAAATTTCAGCTTCTTCGTAGGGAATATTGTAATGTCCTGCCACTGTCATGGTCATGTGACTGCCGCCGGTAGCCTCATCGTCAGTATAGATTACTTTGCCATCTTTGAGAATACTGATTCCTGTGGTGCCGCCGCCTACATCAACTACAGCACCATCTGTGATCTTAAGTACAGCCGCTGCAGCGGTTGGTTCATCTACGATATTCGTAACCTCAAAGCCAGCGCCCTCCAGCACATACTGGATGCTTTTGGTACTTCCCTGAGAGACTCCGGGTGGAATGGCTGCTGCCGCATAAGGAAGCTCAGTCTTTAATTTCTCTTCAAGTTCAGCTTTCAATTTTGTGACAAGCTGAACAGATTCATAAAAATTAACAATCACACCGTCACGGATTGCGCGGGAAGGTGCAGATATGCCGGCAATGGGACGATTGGTATTGTCTACAACTGCCAGAACAGTGTTGGCAGTACCAAGATCCACGCCTACTTTCAGTCGGCCTTTGAAATTTTTACATTCACCGGTGCGTACAAGCTCGGCGAAATTTGATAAGGTTCTGTTTTTTAATTCCATTGTATACTCCTGATATTTTATCAATTTTTCAAATACTAGTCCTGATCTGCGGATTGCTTCGCAGAATTACTTTTACCTTAGTTCTCATTATAAAAGATATACTATGAAAAAGCAATAAAATACAATATCAATCCGCAGGCTTTTATGTAAGGTTTGCTAAAGAAAATATCTGTTTTTATGAATTATAAATGGGCTGTGTTAATGTAAAAGTCCGGGTTGGAAAAAGACAAAAATAAATTATAATGACTTTTATACTTAAATGTGAGAAAGCAGGAACAACATGAGTGAATATATAACAACCTATACAGGAAATCATTTTAAACCAACCAATCCGGATCCGGAGCTGATCCGGATTGAGGATATTGCACATGCTCTTTCATTGATCTGCAGGGGAAATGGTCATGTAAAGACTTTCTGGTCAGTGGGAGAACATTGTATCTGCTGTGCAAAAGAGGCTGCTGCCAGAGGCTTGCCTGACCGTATGGTTCTGGCCTGTCTGCTTCATGACGCCAGTGAATGCTATATGTCGGATGTGCCTTCACCGTTTAAAAAAGAGCTGCCTGAGTATCAGATATGGGAGGAACAGCTGCTCTGTATGATTTATAAGAAGTTTTTGGGTTCTGCGCTGACAGAGGAAGAGCAGACCCGGCTGGACGAAATCGATCATGCACTGCTCTGGTATGATCTGGAAATCCTTCTGGGAGAAAAACAGCAGACAGAGGCACCAAGGCTTCATATTGACCTGACTTATGAGGTACGTCCCTTTGAAGAGGTGGAAAGAGAATATTTGGATATTTTTACCAGAATACTTGAATAACTGTGATGAAACCAATATACTCATAAGTATATATGGGTTGTATTCGTTTGATAAACATAATTGTATGAAAGAGAAGTGGGAAAATGGCAGGGATTAAAGATGTTGCAAAAATGGCAGGAGTAGGTGTGGGAACAGTTTCAAGAATGCTTAATGACAGTGGATATGTTTCTCTGGATACGAGGGCCAAAATAGAAGCTGCTATGAAGGAATTGAATTATACACCGAATGAACTTGCCAGAAATCTGTATTATAAAAAAAGTGGTATAATTGCGGTACTTGTACCGAATGTATCCAATCCTTTTTTTGCTGAGTTTGTTGATTGTGTAGAAGGGGAACTGCGCAAAGCCGGCTTCAAAATTATGTTATGTAACACATTGAAAGATGTAAAGGCTGAAGCTGAATATCTGGATTTGCTGAACAGACATATTGTAGATGGGATAATTGCGGGAATGTCTTCTTTGGATGAAAGTGAGTATTCTAAAATTCATAAGCCGATTGTTGCGCTTGACAGATATCTGGGAGAAGAAATTCCGGTAGTAGCTGTGGACCATAAAATGGGTGGACGCCTGGCAGCAGAAGTGTTGCTGCGTAATGGCTGCAAAAGAATACTTCATTTCAGAAGTACAGCAGAAAAAGAGTCTTTATATCATGATCGTCATGCAGAATTTCAAAAAATTATGGATGAGCAGGGAATAGAAACCTATTGTTATGATCTGGACTGGCGGCGTTTGGATATTCAGTATTATCATCAGGTTGCAGAAGAAGTTATGGAAAAAAATCTGAAATTTGATGGTGTGTTTGGTGTAGACCGACTGGCTATTGAATGCATGAATGGATTGCTCAGGCAACACAAAAAAATCCCGGAAGAGGTAAAAATAGTTTCTTATGATGGAACGTATATTACAGAATTGGTAGAACCGCAAATAAGTACAATTGTTCAGCCCATTGACAGAATGGCAGAGGAATCTGTAAAAAGCCTTTGTGAGCTAATTAATGGAAAAAAATGTGAAAAATAAAAAAATGTATTTTAATACTTGAATTCCGTAAAGGCGGAACAACAGTATAAACAGACGTCATACATAAGTTGTGCATTTGTTACAAAATAAAGGATGAAAAACAAAGACAAGTACAAAATATTTGGACATAATTTATAAAAAAAACTAAAAAATCACATAATCAGATTGACAAAAACTATAAAAAGGTTATAATAAAATTAACAAGACGAAGAAAACAAATAAATTTTGTTTTGCAATGTGGAACGCGTTCCACATTGCAAAACAAAATCTGTTTTCTCAATGTTAACCCGTAAAATTAGATTACTCCGGAGAATATCTAAAGCGGTTGAAGCAGTATGTAAATGGAACGGCATGATATTTAATATCATGGAATTTAGAATCTTTAAGAATAGGAGATTAAAAATGAGAAAAAAGATTGTTAATTCATTAATTACAGCAACTGTGATTGGAAGTATGCTTACAGGAATGGCAGTTCCCTGTTTTGCAGGTGAGAAAAAAGACGATGGAAGCAGTATTACAGTTCTTGTAGAAAGTGGTTCACCTGCAGAAGCACTTGCCAATGATACAGCAGCTGATTTTGAGAAAGAAACAGGCTGTAAGGTTGTTGTTGATGCTGTTGCCTATACTGGTATGTATGATAAGCTTTCTACCGAAATTAAAGCAGGACAGGCTGCTCATGATGTTTCATGCATGGATTTTGTATGGCTGGCAGCTTTTGCTGATGCAATCGAACCAATTACAGATGCAGATACCAGTGATTTCCTTCCAACGCTGGAAGAAAGCGGAACAGTAGATGGTAATCTTCTGGGATATCCGATGTGGGTAAACGCTAAGATCCTTATTTACAGAAAAGATCTGATTCCGGAAGATAAAGTGCCAAAGACCTGGGATGAATATAAAGCACTGGCAAAAGAAATGAAAACAGACGATATGTACGGAACAACAGTTTTTGGAAGTGGTTCTGACGCAGTTTGTTCCTTCCTTGATTTTGCCTGCCAGGCCGGTGCAGATGGATTAGTATATGACAAGGATGGAAATGTAAATATTACAGATCAGCCATATGTGGATGCGCTTGATTTTATGGTTGAAATGGCAAATGAAGATTGTACGCCATCAGATTCTCTGGCTACTGCTTCTACAGAGTCTCAGGAACTTTTCAATAATGGTAAAGTTGCAATGCAGTTGAACTGGAGCCATCAGTATCCTGCAGCTGTTGAGGCACTTGGAGCAGATAAGGTGGGATGTGCACCAATGATTGCCGGCAGTGCAGGAGCAGGAGCAACCACAGGTCCATGGTATGAATGTGTAATGAAAAATTCTGAGAATAAAGACATGGCACTGAAATATGTAGAATATATGTACGATCATAATGCAGATTATATGAACGGAACCCTTAAAATTGCCGGCAGAACTTCTGTTTATGAGGAAGCTGGAAAAGAGGCTGGTAATGAGCATACAACAGCAGTTCTTGATACATTGAATGAAAAACAGTCTCAGCCAAGACCTATGATTTCAACCTGGTCACAGGTAGAGCAGGTTCTTACAGGTGTTGTAGAATCCTGTCTTGGTGGAGCAGATGTGAAAGAAACCCTTGAATCTGCAAAAGAAGAGATTGAGGCAATTGGGAAGTAAAGTGACAAAGTAATAAAGAAAAAGCAGATTGCAGACATCTACCAAATAATAAAAAATGTAATTAAATCAAGGGTGATTTTACCTGGACATCGAACACACTAACTATGAATTTACTAATCTATGATGTATGATGCAGGGAGTAAATCGCCCTTGATTTTTATAAGAAAGCGGGAAATATTATGAAATTGATATCAAAAAAAACACTATTGCTGTTTTTTCTTCCTGGCGCGATTTTCATGGGTGCCTTTTTGATTTATCCTATTTTTAAAATGGTATTTGACAGTTTCTTTAAGGTTGGAATTACAGGAGCCAGAACTTTTATTGGATTTGATAATTATATTAAAGCATTTACAGCTGGCGGTTTTTTGAAGCAGCTGAAAAATACATTGATTTATATTTTGATTGCGGTATCTGTGGAAACAGTTTTAGGATTTATTTTTGCATTATTATTTGAACTTGATTATAAGGGCAGTAAAATAGTACGTTCATTAATGATGACACCACTTATGATCGCACCGCTGGTTGCAGGTCTTATCTGGAAATTGATGATGAGTTCAAACTTTGGTATTGTCAATGAGTTTCTGACCAGAATAGGAATCTTGTCCAGTCCAAGTGATATTTTGTGGCTTGCAGATTCCAGATGGTCATTGATCGCTTGTTGTATTGCAGATATATGGCTGACTACACCGTTTATGATGCTGATGATTCTGGCTGGCCTTCAGGGATTGGATACCAGCGTGTCAGAAGCAGCAAGAATGGATGGAGCAAGTAAGCTGCAGGAAATTTTTTACATAAAAATACCGGGAATTAAACCGGTTCTGTTGACAGCATTGTCAGTGAGAATTATAGATGCGGCAAAGACTTTTGACATTATCTGGGCAATGACAGAAGGTGGACCTAACAGTTCATCGGAGACAATCAGTATTATTATTTATAAGACACTTGTAAAGTATAATAATACAGGATATGCCAGTGCAATGGCTGTTATCTTTATCATAGTTCTTGTAGTGTTTACATTAGTATTTATGCAGAGTTTATGGAATCCAAAGAAAAAGTAAAAGCTGTCAAAGAAAAACAGTAATAAAAAGGATTCAATAAGGAGACCAAAATGAAGAAAGGTAATAGTATCAAACTAAAAATAGCAGTTATTATTTCTATAATTATTACGATATTCTGGCTGCTTCCATATATTTATGTAATTTGTTGTTCGTTTAAACCTGGATCAGAGGTAATTGCTGTTCCGCCATCTTTTCTTCCAAAAAGCTTTTCGGTTGAAAATTTCACTCAATTATTTGTAAGAATGAACGCGGGTGGGTATCTGCTGAACAGTTTGATTACAGCAGTTTGCAGTACAATTATTGCAGTTATCCTGGGTTCACTGGCTGCATATGCTATTCAGAGATCTGGAGCGAAGCTGTCAGTAGGGCTGGTGGTATTGATTTTATGTCTGAAAATGATTCCTACATCCAGTATTGCAGTACCTATTTATGAGATTATTTGTAATATGGGATTGTATGATACCAGAATTGCATTGATTATTGTTTATGCGGCAGTAAACATGCCTTTTGTAATGTGGACAATGCTTAGTTTTTATGAGGGAGTACCGTCTACTTTGGATGAGGCTGCATATGTAGATGGCGCTTCCAGCCTTCAGACATTCAGAAAGGTTATTTTACCGATTTGTAAGCCGGGACTTGCAACTGCCTTTATATTTACATTGTTCCTGGCATGGAATGATTTTCTTATTTCTCTGTTGCTGACCAGTATGAATGCTAAAACATTTACAGTAGGTCTTGCCGGTTTCCTGTCAGCGTATAATCTTGACCTTGGACCGATGTGTGCAGGAGCATTTTTATTTAGCTTCCCGGTAATGATTTTATCAATGTTTGCACAGAGATACATTGTTCAGGGAATGACAGCAGGAGCTGTAAAAGGATAATAAGAATGGAGAAAGCCAGTGAATAAAATATTAATGAGACAAAGAATAGAAAACGCGCAAAAAGAAATTGACAGTAAAAAGATGATTGTTCAAAATGGAAAAATGCGTCAGCATTATCATTTTATGCCCCAGAGCGGGTGGATGAATGATCCTAACGGACTGATCTTTTTTAACGGACAGTATCATGTGTTTTATCAGACTAATCCATATAATGGATTTTGGGATTGTATGCATTGGGGACATGCAGTCAGCAAAGATTTAGTTCATTGGGAATATTTGCCTCTGGCATTGGCACCCAGTGAAGAGTATGATGATTATCAAAAAGGTGGATGTTTTTCCGGCAGTGCAATCGAACACGAAGGTAAGTTATATGTATTTTATACGGCAACTGCAAATCATGGAAACGGAAGTGAGCAAAGCCAGTGTCTTGCTATAAGTGAAGATGGAATAAATTTTGAAAAGTATGACGGAAATCCTCTCTTTGATGCACCGGAAGGTATTCAGCCGGATTCATTCCGCGATCCAAAGGTATGGAAGCATGAAAATAAATATTATATGGTTGTAGGGGCCAGTCGTAATAACAGAGGATTAGCATTGATATATGAATCTGCAGATCTTTATCATTGGAATTTTTTAAACGTGCTGGCAGAAAGCCGTGGAGAATGGGGATTCATGTGGGAATGTCCGGATTTTTATCAGCTTGGCGATAAATATGTTCTCACTTTTTCTCCAATGGGCTCAGGAGATCATACATCAGTATACCTGACAGGAGATTTTGATTACAAAACAGGAAAATTTGACTGGCATATCAGTGGTGAAATGGATTGGGGATTTGATTTTTATGCGCCACAGTCCATGGTTGCTCCTGATGGAAGACGTCTGATTGTTGCCTGGGCGAATGAATGGGAATGGATGCCTCTCTTTAAGGACTGGGGACCTACTTATCAGGAGGGCTGGTGCGGATTTTTTAATGTGATTCGTGAAGTTCGGATGTGCAAGGATGGAACGCTGGCGTTTGTTCCTGTAGAGGAAATGGAAAAAATCCGTGAAAACAAATTTACGCAACGGGAAATACAGATTACAGAAACACCTCAGCAGTTAAAAGCAGGAGATGGAATCAGCTTTGAGATGAAATTTACATTGGATCTTGAAGAAACTGATGCAGACAGGGTAGAACTGAAGCTCAGATGCGGAAAAGAAAAAGAATCCCGTTGTATTTTTGATCTGAAAAATGGTGAATTGCTGGTAGACAGAAGCTGTGCAGATGGATGGAGTGTAGGAACATCCAGAAGTGTACTTAAGGTCAGCGAAAAAAGTCTGGATGTACATATCTTTTCAGATCAGAGTTCTCTGGAGATATTTACAGATCAATACAGAAATAATCATTCCAATAATATTTTTGCAGGAAATGATCAGGATGCAATAAGTATATCTGCGTTTGGTGGAAGAGCGGTAATCAGAGACTATGAAGCATATGGATTGCAGGAGTGTTTTAACTGAATCAAGTAGCGGAGCGGATTGCGAATATCCGCTTGACATGAACTGAAAGCAGGAGGAGTATTGAAATGAAACGTAATAATTATTATGATGTCACTGACTGGCAGGTAGGTAACCCATATACGGATATCGGAGAAGTGATCAACAGTATCATTGCAGACATCAAGAACAGACAGAAGGATACAAATGTAAATGATGGAGGAAAACCGGGAGCAGTAATTTATATTCCGTCTGGAGATTATCATTTAAAAACGCAGGTGAAAATTGACATCAGTTACTTGAAAATCCAAGGATCAGGACATGGATTTGTGTCTTCAAGTATCCGATATAATGTGCCAAAAGAACAGTGGAAGGATCTTCATGACATCTGGCCGGGCGGTAGCAGGATTCTGGTAGATTTGGAACCATTAAAGGGGGATGAAAGATCCGGTGCTGCTTTTCTGGTGGAACGAGAGGGAGATCCGAGAATCAGCTCCGTGGAGTTTGAAAATTTCTGTATTGATGGACTCCATTTTGTAGATGATGGAAATGGAGATCCAGAGAATACATATTTAAATGGAAAAACAGGAATTTATGTAGCCAGTGCACAGGATTCTTTCAGAATTACAGGCATGGGTATTATTTATCTGGAGCATGGAGTGACTCTTTACAATTCTGATGCATTATCTGTTCATGATAATTTTATAGCAGAATGTGGAAATTGTGTAGAACTTCGTGGAGCCGGACAGGCATCTAAAATAACAGATAATCTTATGGGGGCTGGTTATAGAGGTTATACAATTTTTGCCGAAAATTTTGGAGGACTTCTGATTACTTCCAATAACATTTTTCCAAGAGGAAAAAGTATAGTACATCTTAAGGGTGTTCTTAGATCATCAGTAACTGCAAACAGATTTCATTCTTTTTATCCGGGAATGCTGATAATGGAAAATTGTAGAGAAAATCTCATATCTTCCAATCATTTTCTCAGAGACCATGAACCATGGCCTCCGATGCTGGAATATGATAATGGATTAGAGGATGATTTTGGCCTGATTCATATTCAGGGAAGTAGCAATTCACTGATTGCTAATCACATTTCGGAGACGATTGAACAGCAATATCTGAAACCGGCAGGCGTAAAACCGATAATCATTCGTTTGGTTTCCGGAAGAGAAAATTACATTGCAAACAATCATATTGTGGCAACTACAAAAACTGATAAAAAAGAAAGTGAAGAAAATCAATCCTGCTTTGATGCGCAGGTTGGAGCATTGTTAAGTATGGATGAACTGGTTAAACTTCCGATTGAAGCAGTACATGTTGATGAGGCATCATTGGATAATATAATACTGGATACATGCAGAGAAAATGAAGCAGTTATGGATTTTGCAGAAAATGTGTTTCGGGGAATTCCTTGTCTTTCGCAGTCTGCGGAACTGTCTTGATTGCATTATTATAAATTGTAAAAAATTTCATGATTTTAAAAGAAAAAAGCACAGTAATCAAAGAGAACTGGGAAAATTTATAATACTCTCGTATAGTTATAACGAGGCTATGCACATCACACATGCATAGCCTTGATCCATTTTCAGCCAAAGTTCCGTTCGTATTTTTTACATACTGACGCATTGTCATGCCTGTATATTTTTTAAATACTTTTTCAAGGTGGATTTGGGATGAAAAGCCAAGATAAGTTGCAATTTCAATATAGGAATATGGAGAATAGGAAAGGAGATTTCTGGCAAGCTTTACCTTTTCTTTTAAAATAAAATCTGTCAGTGTAATGTTTTATATTTTTTAAACAGTTCAGACAGATAGTTCGCATTCAGATGCAGATATTCTGCAATATCCCTAATACAGATTTTTTCATGTAAATGTTTAAAAATATAATCCTTACATTGCTCTATCCAGATGTTTTTTCTTAATGTATTCTCAGAATCCTGTTTTGCTGTCGGATCTCATCTACTGCTTTCACATATTCCATCTGAAATTGACGGGCTGTATTTAATATGATAACAGGATCTGTCTCAGGGTAAACACAGAGGCGAATAATAGTAGCAGGATAACAGATAAATTGCATCATTTCTATAGTGATTCTCTCAAATGTATTATTTATGAGGACTACTGTAAATAAACATAAGTTAACAGTAAAAAGGATGTCGGATTTGCTCCCGGCATCCTTTTTATATGGGATCATACAGGATAAAATAGTATAAAAAAATGTCAAAATATTTTATTGAAACTCCTCGTGATTTTGCTATGATATAGTAAGATTATGTCGGCAGAAGGTCAGTACTATAGATATATAGTGAATCGGAGACAAAATTCAGAAAGGGGATTTTTACATATGTACACAGGAAACTATGAATGTCTGGAATTATTTGTAAAACCAGAAGCCGGGAAAAAAGGCAGTGTGAGCCTGAAGAAGGTAAAAGAAAACAAAACAGAAATAAAAGAACTGCAGCATATCTATGGGAACTGGATTAAATTCCCGACAGATAAAGATACAGAATACGAGATTACTGCACAGGACTGCACCATTACCTTTGCTTATTTAAGCGAATGTGAAAATATCCTGAAGAATGGAATCTGCGTACTGAATACCACAGATAATTTTAAAGCAATGAATAAAGAAGAATTTTTTAAATTCATTGACACTCCGTACAGAGAGCAGTATCATTTTTTACCGGTTGTGAACTGGAATAATGATCCTAATGGACTTTGCTGGTTTAAGGGTTATTATCATCTTTTTTATCAGCTGAATCCTTTTGGACAGGAGTGGAATAATATGTACTGGGGACATGCAGCAAGCAAGGATCTGATGCACTGGACACATCTTCCGGTTGCGTTAGAGCCTCAGGAAGAAATCCTGGATAATCTTGCAATCAAAAGGTGGTGCTTTCTCCGGAAGCGCACTTCCGATGGGAGACGAGGTATACTTCTATCTCACAAGACATATCGGACCTCAGGATGACGGATGGGACACTGTTCAGTATCAGACAATGACAAAGAGTAGTGATATGATTCATTTTGAGCCGGAAAAAGAGATTATCAGGGAGAAACCGGAAGGTACTAACTATGATTTCCGCGACCCAAAAGCAATTAAGATCGGTGAGAAGTATTATATTGTATTAGGTGCATGTATAGATGAAAAAGGAACATTTCTTCTGTACGAATCTGAAGATGCAGAGAACTGGAAATACAGATGTCCTCTGATTACAGAGGAAACAAGGATCAGAACCATAGAGTGTCCCGACTTTTTCCCGCTGGATGATAAATATGTAGCTATGGGCGCATGGATGAGTCATTATGATGAATACGGAAGATTCCAGCAGTGCAGATATTATGTGGGAGACTGGAACGGTGATGCAATGGATGTTCATACACAGCAGTGGGTAGACTTTGGAAGCAACTGCTATGCAGCACAGAGTTTTCAGCATGAAGACCGCAGGATCCTGATTGGTTGGATCAGTGATTTCTATGGAGAGCATATTGCTACAGAGCCGGGAGCTTATGGAAGCATGACTCTGCCAAGAGAACTTCATGTGAAGAATGAACATGTATATACAAAACCTGTAGAGGAAGTTTATACTCTTCTGGGGGATACAGTATATGAAGGCACAGGCAGTGAAATCAAAGTCGGCTCCATTGCAGATAACAGATATTATGCATCTGTATCATTTGAAGAAACAGGAGATTTCAACATTCTTCTTGGTCAGGATGGGGATAAATCCATCAGTCTGACTGCAGAAGGGGGAAAAGTATTCTTTAAAATGGCTGGTGTGAAGAGTGATAAGATACAGTTTGTTTCTTCTGTGGAGAAATGCAGAAATGCAGAAATTTTTGTAGACGGAAGAACAATTGAGGTATATTTAAATGATGGAGAAGATGTTGGAACCAGACTATTCTACAATAGTAACAGACAGGGGATATTCTGCCTGAACAGTGAAAAAGATGCGCAGGTGAAAATTTGTGAAATGAAATCCATCTGGAAATAAATCAGAGATTTCAGAAATCGGAATCTTAGATTTTTTCGAGTATCTGTTTGACTTATGGAAACGTTATAGAAAATGAGGGATAAATAGAAATGACCACATCTATGATAAAGGGCAATCCGCTGAAACTGATGTTACAGTTCGCGTTTCCTTTATTATTAGGAAACTTGCTGCAACAGACCTATAATATTATTGATGCTGCGATCGTAGGCCAGATTCTTGGCGCAAAAGCACTGGCAAGTGTAGGAGCCAGCAGCAGTATTCAGTTTCTGGTACTGGGATTCTGCATGGGAAGCTGTACAGGCTTTGGTGTTCCTGTAGCTAAATATTTCGGTGCAGAGAAAATAGAAAAAATGCGGGATTATATCTTTAATGGAGCTGTATTATGTGCAGGAATCGCAGTGATCCTGACAGCATTATGCAGTGTTTTATGTCCTCAGATTCTGCATATTTTATCTGTACCAGAGGACATTTATGACAATGCATATAGTTATCTGCTAATCATTTTCCTGGGGATTCCCTTTACGATTTTATATAACTATCTGTCCAGTATTTTGAGGTCAGTGGGAGACAGCAGGACACCGTTTATATTTCTGGCGTTATCTGCTGTTCTGAACATTTTTCTGGATTTATTCTGTATTGTAGTGCTGAAACTTGGATGTGCCGGAGCTGCCATTGCAACAATTTCCGCACAGGCGATTAGTGGAATCTTGTGCCTTATTTTTATCATCCGCAAGATGAAACTCCTGTGGCTCAAGAAAAAAAACAGGGCAATAAAGGGGGATGCAGTAAAGGAACTTCTGGCAATGGGAATGCCTACGGGACTTCAGTTCTCCATCACAGCTATCGGAAGTATGGTTATGCAGTCTGCCAATAATGGACTTGGAAGTACTTATGTATCCGCATTTACGGCAGCAATGAAGATTAAGCAGTTTACCATGTGTCCATTTGATGCTATCGCAACATCTGCATCTGTATTCTGCAGTCAAAATCTGGGAGCAGGACAGTCTGACAGGATTAAGAAAGGTCTGCGCTGTGGTATTACAGTGGGAGTAGGATATGGTATTGCGGCGGGAATTTTACTGATTTTTGCAGGGCGTACACTTTCTATGCTGTTTGTTGGAAAGAGTGCGGTGGCAGTTCTGGATGCCTCTGCCAAATACCTCAGATGTATGGGATTTTTCTACTGGAGTCTTGGTATTCTCAATGTCGCCCGTATGGTAACTCAAGGACTTGGATATTCAGGCAGAGCCGTTTTCTCCGGCGTAACAGAAATGATCGCCAGAACAGTTGTCTGTCTTGGATTTGTAGGAACTTTTGGCTTCACAGCCATCTGCTTCGCTGACCAGACTGCCTGGATCACAGCAACCTGCTATATTTTTCCGACATGCCTGTGGTGCATCCGAAAGTCTACAAAAATGCTTGCATCTATAGCAGTTCGAGTAAATAATGCATCATAATCTAGCCCATCAGAGTGTGAAATTCTGCGTCATATATCTTTGCCGTGCGTTAGAGCGTGTCTGCAGATATCTTCCTTGTTTTTCGCACTCTGCTGAACTGTCTTAAATGCATTATTTATTAGGACTGTTATAATAAAAGTATGACAAAATAAGAAAACAGCTATGCAAGAGCAGCAGATAAAAATATCTGTACTCTTCATAGCTGTTTTTATGTATGGTTTATATATGGTAAAGCTATTGACTATATGGATATCAGGTTAAAAGAGCTTCTGCTCAGATGCTTTTTTATCCGTAAATGGTCCTGCGACAGTTTTGACATCTCTGTGATTTCCAAAGAAATCCTGATTAAAGATAATCGGGCTTCCGTCAGGATTTTCGTATTTCTGCTCCGGTTCGAATGCCATACCAAGTGTTTCAGTTGAGATAATACCGTCGGTTTCTTCTTTGATGATATCATACAGATTGGTCTTCAGATACCAGCCATCTTCTTTCTTTTCGACAGAGATATCTACAGTGTGTTCTGCATCTGTGACTGCATCTGTTTCTTTTTCCCATGCACGTGCTCCGTTGAAATAGAGATTGCCGGATGCCCATACAGGAAGATGATCATAATAGCAGTTACCTGTTGTTTCAGAACCCATTCCGCAGTAACCTTCAAACTGTCTATTCCACTCTTCAAAGGTTGGATACCCGTTAAATCTGAAGGTTCCGGTGAGTACATTGCAGTCATCCCACATATTTCCGTTGCCGCCCATAAGATCAGCCAGCTCCTGCATACAAGGACGGATCGGTTTCTGAACGAAGATGTTGTTGTAGAATCTGTCATCTCCATGAAGGATGGTCATAAATCCTGCAACCTGAGTTCCGTGTTTGGTGTGATATGGAGTATATCTCGGAGATGGAATATCAGGTGCACCGTTGTCTGTACCGATACCAACAGAAACGAAGCCGCCGCAGATCAGGTTATGTACAAGGGCAACGCCCTGGGTTGCAATTTTCAGTGCACGGTCAGACAGCAGGATATTGTGGTCGATCAATGTCGGACCATGGGAAACCTCAACGAAGATATCTTCTCCTACGCTTGTGACGGCGTCATCGCCTGCTTCGAAATCATTTGGAAGAGCATTGTCATGGAAGAGATTTCCTGTAACGCGGGTTCCCTGTGCCTGCCAGTCAAGCCACAGACCACGGGTGCAGTTATGTATATGGTTGCGGCGGAAAATAACATCGATAGCGGCATGCATTTTGATACCGCCGATCTCTGCTCCTGCCAGATTCTGCTTGTTGTTAATGTGGTGGATATGGTTGTCTTCAATAACAGAGAATACGCCTCCAAGATGTCCTACAATACCTGTCTGACCGCAGTCATGGATTTCACATCTGCGCACAATATGGGAACCGATGTGTTCTTTATCCCATCCTTCATAGGAAGCCTGGCAGATGCAGTCGCGTTCTGTCTGAGTTCCGTCTTTGTATTTCCACTTTAACCATTTGTTATCATTTTCAGGCTGCAGATATTTACCAAGAGAAATACCGCTGCATTTGGATTCATAGATTTCACAGTCTTCGATGATCCATCCTTTGGACCAGTGAGGACCGACCATTCCCTCCTGATAAGCGGTAGGGGGAGCCCACTGAGTAGCAGCCTGACTGATGCGGAAACCGGAGAGAGTGATATATCCGATTCCTTCACTTTCTGGATAGAAGCAGTTTCTTCTTACACTGATCTCAACATTTTCTTTATTGGGATCTTTTTCATGGAAGTTTGCATAAATAATTGTCTGATTATTGGCTTCATCCTGTTCTGCGTACCATGTATATACAGAGAAATCAGGATCCCATGAGATAGTACTTTTTTGTGGATTTTTAACTTTATCCAGAGTGGTTACTTCATACATGGATTTTTCATTCAGATATACATCTCCTGTATGAGCAATAAATGTAGCGATAAACCAATCTCCGGATACCAGGGTAGTAAATGGGTTATAATCACCGAAGATTCCGTTCGGAATGACTGCTTTCCATACAGTGCCTTCTACATTTTCCCAGTCTTTGACAGCTTCACTTCCTGTAATGTGCGCCTGTCCTTTTATTGCAGAACGGTAGGTGATACGCTTGTCTGCCGTTCCAGCGTGAATCGGATTAACAGCTTCACGGTATAATCCCGGTGCAACGATGACTTCATCTCCCGGAAGTGCCTTTGCAGCGGCCTCCTGAATAGTTTTGAATGGATTTTCTTTTGTTCCGTTTCCGGTCTGGATCACGGATGCATCAACGTAAATAATCATTATAAAAACCTCCCGGCCTTCTGGCCTGAATCCTTCTGTTTGAGGGCAAAATGCCCATAAGATATGTAATCTAGAGCGTGTCTGAAAAATGCTTTACGCAAGATGTGCGTCACAATTTGTGGGAGATTTTGTTCGGATGAGGGCGTCGTAGTGGACTACGACAACCGAATTCGGACAAAATATACCGCAAAGTGGGGCGTGCAGATTGCGGGAATGATTTTTCAGACACGCTCCAGGGCTTTATCTTTTTCAGATAAACATTCTTATATAGGAAATCAGTACCTTCTTCCCCATGATCATTAAGTATCCGCAGCAGCCCCTCAGATCTCTCTTTGTCTTCGGATGGATAAACCACAGCTTTTCCTTACCTTTCAGATAATAGTCCAGCGGCTGATGCTGATCATACTTATCCCCAGATAATTTCTGGAAGCACTGATCCTGTCCATCACCATTTCCGCAATATATTTACGGGGCATGGGCACACCATTGATGATATGCTCATCTCCCGGTGCATAATCTACCCAGTACTCAAAATGATGTTTGTTGCGCCCTTTATGATGAAGCCAGGATTTTGATATTCCTGTATCTTCTCTTTCTGCATTGTTGGGACTTCTGTCTCCCTGATAGTATTTACATCCAACCAGAAATTCCACAGGTGCATATTTGGACAGGTCATGAAGCAGTCCCTGTTTATACATACCAGCCCGGAAACAGTAATGCATAACCAACAGCTTATGTCTGGTTATTGTTTTAAAGTGCAGCCACGGATGCATCTTTCTTCTCCTCCTCTACAGCCATCAGCACCACGATCGTACGCGGTGTGACCTTCAGCTTTTTACTATAAGTTTCCTGTTCCTGCTCTAGGAAACCATTCTCTTTCACAGCACTGGTATCAATCACTTTCTTCCATTTTCTGTATCCTGCCAGATTAGGAAGCGCAAAAATACGATCTTCCCAGTGAAAGTTATATGCAACGTATATGGAAGCATCCTCGCTGCCGTCTGCCCGGTGCGCATAGGCGCCACAATACATAATTCCAAGCAGTCTGGATGTGTTCTCAGAATTCATATACCATGCGCGTTCTCCATGAAGGGAAACATCCGGCAGTCCCCTGGTCTGATAATCCACTCCGTACATTTCTCCCGGAACATGAAGAATCGGATGTTCTTTCCGGAAAGCAATGGCATTCTTTACAAACTGAAACAGGGATTCATTTTTCTTCAGTGCTTTCCAGTCAATCCATCCAACCTGATTATCCTGACAATAGGCATTATTATTTCCGTTCTGTGAATTTCCAAACTCATCCCCGCCATAGATCATAGGAACACCCTGACTGAGCAGCACCATAAGAAAAGCATTTCTGATCTGACGTTCTCTCATCTGTCTGATCTGCAGCCTTCTGCTTGGCCCTTCCACGCCACAGTTCCAGGAATAATTATAACTGCTGCCATCGTGATTATTCTCCTGATTTGCTTCATTATGTCTGTAATTATAGGTCACCATATCATTCATGGTAAAGCCATCCTGACAGGCCATATAATTAATGACTGCATAGGTATTTGGATTCCTTCTGATATGGTAAGCAGCCGCTGAAACCATATCCTCGTCACTTTTCAGAAAACGGCGCATATCCTGCAAAAATCCCGGATTATACTGTGCAATACATTTGTCTTCCGGTTTCTTCTTTTTTCGGATCTGGCTCTCATCAAAATCGTGAAACATCAGCCGGGTATCACTTAAAACCCCGTCATGCATCAGCAATTTGGTAGAAACTCCCTCACCCAATACATGAAATCCGTCTACATGATAGTAAAGTTTCCAGAACTGCAATGCCCTGAGTGCTGTCACAGGATTACATTCTCGTGGAAAATACATTTCCATGATACAGGCAATTCCGGCCTGATGCAGTTTTTTAATGAATGTTTTAAACTCTTTCTCCGGATCATCTGTTGCACAGTAAGATCTCTTGGGTGCAAAATAATAGCCATACATATATCCCCAGAAATTAACACGTCCCTGTGTATGCTTCTCAGATACCATTTTCTCAGATTCAGAATTCTTACAGGTACCGCTTTCCATAAATTCATATGCAGGCATCAGTTCAATTGTATTGATACCAAGCTCTTTCCAGTACGGGATCATTTCCTCCAGTGCCTGAAAAGTTCCCTTTGTACCGGTTATCGTCCGATTCGCTTTTGTATATCCGCGCACATGCAGTTTATAAAGGATCATTTCGTGATATGGAATAGCCGGATTTTTGTCGTTCTCCCAGTCAAAAACTTCTTTTTTAAGAAATCCTCCCCTGACTTTGTGCGGATTCGTACCCACCTCTGCACCAAAGCGTTCCCGTCCCAGAATCCTGTACGCACAGGGATCAGTATACACCTTTCCATTTATCAGAAAATTGTACTCGTACTCTTTCAGATTAAAATCCGGAATATACATTGCATATACATTTCCGGTTCTGTTTTCTTCTGTAAAAGGAATCTCCACATAAGGTTTTGCTGATCTCTTTTTGTAGAGAATCAGAGATGCTCTGCTGTCTTCCGGTACCTCAACTGCAAAATTACAGCCATCTGCCAACGGATTTGCACCAGGCACAAGAGCCAGCCCCTTTTCTGTTTTCATCTTTCTGCTCTCAGCCATCTCTTTCTCTCCTTCATATTTTTTCTTGTTGCTCATTACACTTTTCAGAAACACTATACAACGCTATAATGTAATCTGAAGTTCTACCGGACAATGATCGGAACCCATAATTTCAGAATGGATTTCTGCGCCTTCAAGCTTATCCTTCAACTGTGGAGACGTGATAAAATAGTCAATTCGCCACCCTGCATTCTTCTCTCTTGCTTTAAATCTGTAAGACCACCAGGAATATCTGCCCTCTACATCCGGATAAAAATAACGGAATGTATCGATAAATCCACTCTCCAGCACCTTACCAAAGCATGCTCTCTCTTCATCTGTAAATCCGGCATTTTTCCGGTTGGTCTTAGGATTCTTCAGGTCGATCTCCTGATGTGCCACATTGAAATCCCCGCAGCAGATCACAGGCTTACTTTCCTGCAATTTCAACAAGTATGCCAGAAAATCCTCTTCCCAGTGCATACGGTATTCCAGTCTGCGCAGTTCACTCTGGGAATTTGGTGTATATACAGTCACCAGATAAAATTTTTCATATTCCAGGGTGATCACACGCCCTTCTTTGTCATGTTCCTCAATTCCAATTCCATACGCCACAGACAGTGGCTCTTTCTTTGTAAAAACAGCAGTTCCGGAATATCCCCGTCTGTTGGCATAATTCCAGTACTGATAATATCCCGGAAGTTCCAGCTTCACCTGCCCCTGCTGGCATTTCGTTTCCTGCAGGCAGAAAATATCCGCATCAAGTGCTGCAAAGCTCTCTTCAAACCCTTTGCCAATGCATGCACGTATACCATTTACATTCCATGAGATTAATTTCATAATCAACTGATCCCCTTTGTTTTCTTATTAGCCCTGTTCAGCATTTGCTAACGATTCTCCCCTGAACGCTTCTGGTCTATTATAGCACGTTTCATGACTGTAAAAAACCTCTTTTTCTCCGGTTTCTGCTCATTGCATTTTTTTCCGGTTTCTGCTACAATGAACTGACATCAGATAAACATAGTCCCTGATAAATAAGAAAGAATGAGGAATATAAAATGAGTGACGAATTTACAGCTGGCGGATGTAACCCGAGTGACTGCGCTTCCTGCGGTGGTGGATGCAGTTCAGCCGGCGGATGCGATCCTGTTGAAAACCACAAGACAATCACCCTTACCATGGAAGACGATACAGAGGTAGAATGTGCGATCCTCACCGTTTTCCCGGTAGATGCGAAGGAATATATCGCACTTCTCCCACTTGATGAGAACGGTCAGAATGAAAGCGGCGAAGTTTACCTCTACGCATTTGCCCGTACTGAGAGCGGTGATCCGATGCTTTCCAACATCGAAAGCGATGAAGAATATGCAAAAGCCGCAGTTGCTTTTGACACAGTGCTTCAGAATGCAAAAGATTCAATGGAAAAAATTGATTAAGATCAAAGAACAATTATAGCAATTCCGGTATTTTATGGAATTGCTATAATTATTTTACCAAAATGTTACTGTTCACTCCGTTCACAGCAACACCAAAACACCTCTCAGGATAACTTCTAACCAATAGTTAATAGACATCTCCTTGTTCCAACTGTATACTGGATATAAAGATTATATTTGTGGCCAGAATCTATTCTGTCCCGGATCACTGTATCAGAAAATCCATATACACCCAAATATTCAAAACAAGGAGGGCTTACATAATGAAAAAGAAAAAATTTCCGGTTTTTATTCTATGCTCACTTCTAACCCTTACCAATATTCAGACACCATGGGCATTTTCGGATGAAGCACTCGATGATCCGGTATTTTCGGATGAATCGGTCGATGATCCGGTATTTCCGGTTGAACTGCCCGACGATCCGGCATTTTCTGACGAAATCACTCCTGATGAAGCAACATACGCCAAAGACACTGCAGATATATCTGCTTCCGGAAATTCCATTCCGATCACTGCTGACAGTGGATTTGCAGACCCTGTTTTCCAAAAATGGATTTCCGAAAACATTGATACAGATCGCAACGGGCTTCTCTCTGACGAAGAAATCTCCATGTGCACAGAAATCAGTATGCCTTCCATGTCAGTCGATTCCCTGGAAGGCATCGAATATTTTTATAATCTGAAAACCCTGGACTGTTCTGACAATGAACTGCTGTTTCTCGATGTATCAGCCAACACAGTTCTGAAATCTCTGAACTGCTCACACAACAATCTGCTCAGTCTGGATCTCTCCTCATGCAAAAAACTGAAAGATCTTGACATCTCCTTTAACAACTGTGGGAGCAACAGTTCTATCAGTCTTCCCAAAAGTTCTTCTGTGGAGAAATTAAACATCTCTTCTGTTGTTCTTGATGATTTTGATTTCTCCCGTTTTTTCAGACTGAAAGAACTGGATTGCAGCAACTGTAATCTGCGCACTCTTAAACCTGCATCTATGCCATCACTGGAAAAGCTTATCTGTTCCGGCAATCTCCTGGATACCCTGAACTTAAGCCGTCTTTCCGGTTTGAAATATCTGGACTGTTCTTCCAACAGTATACAGACTCTGAAACTGCCGGACACCAGATCACTGAATACCCTTTACTGCCAGAATAATCTTCTCACTAAACTGAACCTCTCCGGTTTTTTATCACTGAAGAAACTGAACTGTTCCGACAATAAGCTGTTGGAGCCTGATCTTCGCGGCTGCTTTCCCGAGGAACTGATCTGTAATGATAACGTGATCCGCACTCCTATGGAATTTTATGATCTGTCTCAGTTCGCTTCACCTGAAGATATCACCATAATGGAAAATGGCATGATCGACACCTCTTACCGGCTGACTGCTATTAATAAATTAAACCCTGTAAAAATCCGCCGCAGATTTACCAGTGCCGACACAGAACAATATGGCACACAGATCATTTACATTGGATATCTGCTTGAAAATGATTTCCGATCACCTGCATTGTTTCAGCAAATGCAGCAGAACTATCCACTGACAGACGATCATATGCTTTCCCGCGAATATCTGAAGGAAGTTTCTTCCCTTTCCTTTGACGAAGATTTTCCGTTATTTCCTTCAGATCTGGCCTATTTTACAGGACTGAAAAGTCTGAGATGTACGGATCTTCCTCAAATCACCGAACTGGATCTCAGCAGAAATCCGGAACTTACCGAACTGATCTGTATTGGAACAGGTATCCGTTCTCTGAACCTTACCTCCAACAAAAGCCTGGAATCTGTTCAGCTGTGTAACAACAGCCTTTCCTCATTAAATATAACCGGACTTACGTCACTTTCCAGCCTTGACTGCCGCTTTAATTCTCTGGTCAGCGTTGATACCACAGGCTGCACTGCTTTGAAGGATAACCTGTTCTTTCCGCAGCATACATGCACCGTCAATGCTGATCATGCAGGAAAAATTTCGTTCGACCAACTGGGAAATTTCCATCAGCAGCTGGATACACCGGCAGCAATCCTCGCAGGCGATGAACTTCTGTACACATCCGGAGATGACTTCTTTACTCTTTTAAGTCCTGCCGTAACCATGACGGAAGCATCTTTTTCCATTATGGATACCAATACATGGCAGATTCTCGGAACCTGCCGGATGACCATAAACATTGAATCAGGAACTCCTGTCACTCCTGAAAAACCGTCATTAAAAAAAATCAAATCCACTCATGAGGTTACCATCACCTGGAAAAAAGCAAAGAATGTCAGTGGATACCGGATTCTCCGCAGAGAAAAGAATAAATCAGAGGCTTCATGGAAAGCAATCGCAACAGTTTCCTCTTCCCGTACCTCCTATACAGACAGTACCGGACTGATCAAGAAATCCTACCTGTATACAGTGCAGTCCTACACTTTCCGGAACGGTAAGAAAATCTACAGTAAATATAACACCAAAGGCCTGACCGGTACAGCAAAACTCAAACGCCCTGCGGTTAAAAAGCCCCAAAAAGATGTTGTCATAAATCTTATGTGGGACGAGGTTCCGGGTGCCGATGGCTATCGCATCTACCGCCGCAGGAAAGGTATCTCCAAATGGACAAAACTGGGAGATATTGAATTTTCCGGGTTGTATTACACAGACGAAACTGCTGTTCCCAAAACAGTCTATGATTATGCAGTCCGCCCATACCGTAAGCTTGGCAGCAAAATTTCTCTGGGTGATTACAGCTCCACCGGATACGTCTGCCAGACTGCAATTCCAAAGGCCAGCCTGACTTCTGTCACTGAGCAGGATGGCGGCGTCACAGTAAAATGGAAACACCAGCCTTATGTCACCGGCTACTTTATTTATCGTGCAGACGATCAGAACAGTAAATACTGTAAAATTTCAGATACACCAAACGGTCCTGATTCAGAGGAATACTATGCATATTATGAACCAGTGCCATTCGGCTCCGTAAATCCATTATATAAAGTTCGGGCATACGTCCTTATCGGTAAGAAATATTACTATGGACCATATTCCAGAGCACTGGCTCTAAATCCGTACTCCGATAATCTCAATGCTCACGATTTTTCGGAATTCCACATGGGTTACCAGTTAAGCAACAGTTCTTCCTCCACAGGTTTTGACCGTAACTATGATGACGGTGGCAGTTTTTCCATGGCTGCCGCCTATCTTACACGCGGATCCGGTCCTGTATACGAATGGCAGGCTCCTTACGAAAATATCTCATCAGCATCCTATGACTCATTCACACCTGCGCTTAGAGTAAATGAGATGATGTTTATTCCCCAGCGAAAGAATGCATTAGATAATCAGGCAATCAAACAGGCAATTATGAATTACGGTGCAGTATCTGCATCCTATCTCTCCGTCGACGAATACTACTCCAATGATCAGATTTCCTTCTGCCTTCCCGACGATTACGATGCAGGAAGGGCTCCTGCCGGTTCTGCACCTGTCATATCCACACAACATGCTATTGCTATTGTAGGATGGGATGATGATTACGCAAAAGAAAACTTTCCGGTCCGGCCGGCCGGCAACGGTGCCTTTCTTTGTAAAAACAGCTGGGGAAAAGATTTCGGGGACAATGGATATTTTTATATTTCCTATTACGACGACTTTCTGGGTATGCAGGAGTTCTCCATGGCATTCGGAAAGATTTCCTCTGATAACACCTGTAACCGCATTTATCAGTATGATCCTTTAGGTGCCACCACTGCTTTCGGTTATAATGATGAACTGTACTGTGCCAATGTATTCCCTGAAAACGGACAGAAATTAACCAGGAAAGAGCAGCTTGGTTCTGTCTCCTTCTATACCTATGATAATAATTATAACTATGAAGTTTATATTGTTTCTTCCTTTAAGAATCAAAACTCCTTTCAAAAGCTTCCTTCTCCTGCTGCCCGGGGAAACTGCCGGTATGCCGGATATCATACGGTAGATTTTTCCAGACCTGTGACTTTAAAAGCAGGCACACGTTTTGCTGTAGTCATAAAGTTATGGAGCAGCACAGGTGCAAAAACGTATTTCGAGGCTCCTCTGAACGGTACCAGTTCCAGAGCCACTGCTTCTGACGGAGAAAGTTATATCAGCCATCATGGGGATATATGGACGGATTTTAACACCTATCTGCCAAACACAAATGTGTGCATCAAAGCATTTACCAATGGTAAAATCACAGAAAATGTCCCTGCTGCCGGTTCAGACGGTAAAGATATTTCCTGTGAAAGCTACTCCGCTGAGGAACTGAAAGAACGAGGATTTCTCCTTAATCCGGCTTATGAAGACGGAAATTCAGATATGGTCTCTTCTGTAAGCACCGGAAACGCACCTTCAGCCTCTGCCCCTGTACTTCCTGCCGCCTATGACCTGCGTCAGAGTGGTCGTGTATCCCCTGTGAAAAATCAGGGGGAACAGGGATTATGCTGGACATTCTCCACTTACGCTTCGCTTGAGAGCTTTCTTCTTTGTTCCTGAAAAAAATCCTCTCCCGGAATATCTATGAATATTCATAAATATTTCCGGGAGAGGATTTTTTTATAGTCATTTTACATTACAATCCCATTGATCTCCACATTCGCATCTACGTCCTGTGTATAGTCAATATCACTGTAATGGAATCCGAACATATGATAGAAATCTTCCCAGTAGCCGTCAATGTCGCAATACTGATTTACTGTATCTGTAGTGACTGCTTTCCAACATTTCTTTACTTCTTCCTGAATCTCAGGGAGCAGTTCGTAATCATCCATACGGATAAATCCGTTTTCATCTGTCCGGAAACCTTCCGGGGTATAGAGTTTCTGTGTAAAAAGCCTTGCAATCTGCTGAATACAGTTTTCATGATTTCCGGCCCTTTTCATAACTTTATAAAGAATAGCAAAATACAGCGGTACAACCGGAATAGCTGCACTTGCCTGAGTTACCAGACCTTTGTTTACAGAAATTACTGCGCGGACATCCGGATGTGCCTGATTAATCTCTGACATTGTTTTCTGTAAGTGCTGTTTGGCAGTTCCAATGGTTCCATGATAGTAGATTGGATAAGTCAGTTCCGGTCCGATGTAGGAATATGCTACGGTTACTGCATTCTCAGTCAGTACATCTGCTGCTTTCAGCGCATCAATCCAGTCTGCCCAGTCTTCGCCGCCCATAACTTTGACTGTGCTTAAAACCTCTTCTTCAGTAGCCGGTTCTACTGTTTTCTCTGTAATCTCATTATTTCTCAGATCCAGACTCTTCTCTGTAAATGGCTCATCTGTAGTTTTCAGACAGGAAGACCAAGTCTTTCCTTCTGCATCTGTACGTCTCGGTGCTGCCAGGCTGTAGACTACCAGGTCCACTTTTCCAAGATCCTTTTTGATCAGTTCAATCGCCTTCTCCTTGATTTCCTTTGAAAAAGCATCTCCGTTAATGGTCTTTGCATAAACACCTTTCCCGGAAGCCAGTCTGTGAAACTCTGCTGTATTATACCATCCGGGTGTAGCTGTCCTTCTGCCATTTGCCTGACGTTCAAACATGATTCCAAGAGTATCGGCACCACAGTTTTCCAGTGCACAGATACGGGATGCGAGGCCGTAGCCTGTAGAACATCCAATAATCAGAGCTTTCTTTGTTCCATTTACAATTCCCTGCTTACAGGCGTAATCTGCCTGGTTGCGCACACTCTCTGCACATCCCTGCGGATGTGCGGTTGTACAGATATATTCTCTTACTTTTGGCTCGATGATCATAACTTTTCTCCCTAAATTTATTTCTTTGCCTGATATTTTTTAGTCAAGCGGATAAAATCATCCGCTTCGCTACTTGCTCATAACCGAATAACTGCTCCGCAGTATATACGCTTGAATTGTATGTATTGCAAATATTTTGAATCTCAAAATATTATAGCAAAGAAAAAGCAGAACGTAAAGTAAAAATCTCAGATTCTTCCCTATGTTCTACTTTTTTTACATTCTGGCTCTGATTTCATCTATAAACTTTGTGAAATATGCTCCGCCAGAACATTACATTACTTTTACCCACTATTTCGCAGTAGTACTTCCAAATCCACCATTGCGGATTTCTGTAGCATCATCATCTACCGTGATTCCGTACTCTACAAAGATTCCCTGCATGAATCCTGTATCTGCCGGGATTGTCAGAGTTTTGTTTTCATTGGAATCATTTGTGATCTTTGAAAAAATGTGGCCTTCGTTATCTGAATAGAAATAATCACTGTCAATGATACCAACTGTGTTGTTAAGCTGAAGACGGTATTTAAATCCCAGTCCGCTTCTCGGATAACATTTCAGCACCCATTCCGGCTGCATTTCCACCCGGATTCCTGTCGGAATCTTTACTGTTTCGCCTGGCTTCAGAGTAAATTCTGCCGGTGCGAAAAAGTCATAGCCGGCACTTCCTGCTGTCGCTCTCTTCGGCAGACGGATAGCCTCGTATACTTTCTCTGCTTCTTCCTGAGACTGTGCGAAGGTATCAATCCAGTCTGCTGTGAAGCGTTCTTTACTTACTTTGCGAAATTTTGCGATTCGTTTCATCTGTTTTTCCTCCTGTCTGGTCATGCAAAGCTGACACTCCTGCTTCGCAGTACACTCATAGCTGAATATTTGGTTACTGTTCACACACCACTATCCCGCGAGGTGTTTTGGCATGAATATGCCAAAATCCCGAGACATACGAGCCAAAATTCCATTGCCGCAGGCAATCTGGAATGAATTTTGGCTACGTTACTGTGAACGGAGTGAACAGTAACAATATTTGTGATCATCACTGACTGATTCAGTAAAAAAGCAGTTCAGGTACACCTGACGCATACTTGAACTGCCTGTATATTTCTTATTTATGCAATACGACTTTTCCTTCATGAAGAGTTTTGGGAACATCGATCACTCTCTGATTGCTGGAACCTTTCCATTTAAGGGAAAGTTCTTTCTTGTCCACCTCAAATTCACCGTCTACGCAGACATCCAGATAACGCACAATCTCTTCTTTGCAGATCTCCTCCCAGAGGAAACCTGTATAAAGCCAGATTGTTTTACCAGGATATCTCTTTCTGATCTCCTTCGCAAAGGCTGTTACCTCAGTGATATTTGCCGGGTGCAGTGGATCTCCACCTGAAAAGGTAATTCCGCTCACATAATCCTTATCCAGTTCCGCAAAAATCTCCTTGCGTTCTGCCTCACCGAAAGGCAGTCCGCCGTTTGGATCCCAGGTGACAGGATTCTGGCACTCCGGACAGCAGTGATTGCATCCTGCCACCCAGAGCACTACACGAAGTCCGTCGCCATTAAGCATATCGTCCTTGGTAATATTGTGATATCTCATAATTTTTTACGCTTCTTCCGGTACATCCTTCATGCTGAAACTGATTCTTCCCATCTTGTCTTTGCCAAGGCAGATAACCTTAACTTTATCACCAAGTGTGAGAACATCCTCAACACGATTGATTCTTTCTTTACAGATCTTGGAAATGTGTACCATTCCCTCTTTACCCGGTGCAAATTCAACGAATGCACCAAACTCTTTGATGCTGACAACTTTACCTGTAAAGATCTGTCCTGCTTCAAAATCAGTTGCAATGATCTTAACCATGTTAGCTGCCTCATCCATGCTCTTCTGATCAACTCCACAGATAGATACCGCACCTTCGTCTGTGATATCAATCTTAACACCTGTACGCTCAATGATCGTGTTGATAGTCTTTCCTCTCTGACCTACAACATCACCGATCTTCTGAGGATCGATCTGAATTTGGATGATCTTCGGAGCATATTCTCCTACAGATGTACGTGGAGCTGCAATACATTTCTCCATAACTTCTGTCAGGATATATTCTCTTGCTTCTTTTGTACGTCTGATTGCTTCTTCTACGATCGGTCTTGTCAGTCCATGGATCTTGATATCCATCTGGATTGCTGTGATACCGTCATGAGTTCCGGCTACCTTGAAGTCCATATCTCCGAAGAAGTCTTCAAGTCCCTGGATATCTGTGAGAACAATGTAATCATCATCTGTATCGCCTGTTACCAGACCACAGGAAATACCTGCTACCGGTTTTTTGATCGGTACACCGGCTGCCATCAGAGACATTGTGGATGCACAGATACTTGCCTGAGAAGTAGAACCATTGGATTCAAATGTCTCAGATACAGTACGGATCGCATATGGGAATTCCTCTTCGCTTGGAAGTACAGGAACTAATGCTCTCTCAGCAAGTGCACCATGTCCGATCTCACGACGTCCCGGTCCTCTGGATGGTTTTGTCTCACCTACAGAGTAGGACGGGAAATTGTAGTGATGCATATATCTCTTTGAAGTTTCAAATTCGTCAAGTCCGTCAAGCTTCTGTGCTTCTGCAAGAGGAGCCAGAGTTGTGATGGTACAGATCTGTGTCTGTCCACGTGTGAACATAGCAGAACCATGTACTCTGGGGATAATATCTGTCTCTGCTGCCAGAGGACGGATCTGAGTAATGGCACGACCATCCGGACGTTTGTGGTCTTTTAAGATCATCTTGCGGACAGTCTTCTTCTGGTACTGATATACAGCCTCGCCCAGAACTGCAAGCCACTCTTCCTTGTCAGCAAAAGCTTCTTTCAGTTTCTCTGTTACCTGACGGATATTTTCTTCTCTTGTCTGTTTATCGTCAGAGAATACGGCAACTTCCATTTCTGCCGGAGGTACGATTTCTTTGATCGCTGCGAAGAGTTCTTCCGGAACTGCACATGATTCGTAGCTGTGTTTCGGTTTTCCGCATTCTTCTACGATCTTATCGATAAATTTGATGATCTCCTGGTTTACTTCATGAGCTTTATAGATAGCTTCGATCATCTTGTCTTCCGGAACTTCTTTTGCGCCGGCTTCGATCATGATTACTTTCTCTCTTGTGGAAGCTACTGTAAGCTGAAGGTCAGATACATCTTTCTGTGCCATGGTAGGGTTGATGATATATTCACCATTGATCAGACCAACCTGTGTGGTAGCACACGGACCATCAAACGGAATATCGGAAATGCAGGTTGCAATAGAGGAACCAAGCATAGCCGGAATCTCCGGATTACACTCAGGATCAACAGACATAACCATGTTTACCAGTGTTACGTCGTTTCTGTAGTCCTTCGGAAACAGAGGACGCATTGGTCTGTCGATCACGCGTGAAGTAAGGATTGCATGCTCGCTTGCTTTTCCCTCTCTCTTGTTAAATCCTCCTGGGATTTTGCCTACTGCATACATTTTCTCTTCATATTCAACGCTTAACGGGAAGAAATCAATTCCTTCTCTTGGCTCTTTGGATGCTGTTGCTGTAGATAAAACTGTAGTATCACCATAGTGCATTAATGCTGCACCGTTTGCCTGTTTTGCAACGCGGTTGATATCTACTGTCAAGGTTCTTCCGGCTAATTCCATGGAATAACTTTTGTACATATGTTCATTCTCCTTTTTTCATAATTCTGTTGTCATTTTCTGTTACCGTTCACTGCATGTCCGGTAACTACTTTATTCTTTTCAAATTTGTCTGTTCCGTCTGCTGACAATCTTGTCCATCAACGTTCAGACTTTTTATGAAATTGTCACATTAAAACAGGAGTCCGAAACAACTGAAAAAACTACTTTTCAGGCAAATATATCTGCCTGTTTTGTTACTTTCATATACAAAATAATCTTTTCAGTAGTCTCGGAAATAACTCCTGTCATGTTTCGCAGCTTCTGAATATGCAGATGCAGTCGAAACAACAAGCCACCGCAATCCTGAAAAACACCATATTTTACAGAACTGCCATATACATAAAAAGGGAGGCGGATGGAAATCCGCCCCCTTCCGCATACTAAAAGGCTATTATTTTCTTAAGCCTAATTTTTCAATCAGTGCACGGTATCTTTCGATGTCTGTTTTCTTCAGGTAAGCTAACAGTCCACGTCTCTGACCTACCATTTTCAGAAGACCACGTCTGGAGTGATGATCTTTATGGTTGCTCTGTAAATGCTCTGTAAGTTCCTGAATTCTTGCTGTAAGAACTGCTACCTGTACTTCCGGTGATCCTGTATCGCCTTCAGTTCTTGCATATTCTTTCATGATCGCTGCTTTCTTTTCTTTTGAAATCATTGTGATTTCCTCCTGTATTCTATAATTATTATTGACTGACCGCCACACATTAAGAGATGGTCGGAGCGTCCGGTCCCTGAACATGGGCTAAATTCACCTTGGTTAGTATAGCACATTGATTCTGGCGTGTAAACCTCTTTTTTACAAAGTTTCAAAATATTCCTGTCCCTTCACAGCATCTCTCTCCAGCTGTGCTTTCAGCGCCTCCAGCGAAGAAAACTTCTGTTCAGGTCTGAGGAATTTTTTGAAATCCACCTTGCAGTATTCCCCATACAGATCTTCATTGCAGTCAAACAGATATGTTTCCACACCAATAAACTTCTCGCCGCCAACAGTAGGCTTATGACCTACATTGGTAATTCCCTGATAACTTCTGTCTCTGAAATGGGATACTGTGATATAAACCCCGTTTGGAGGCATCAGTTTCTCTACCGGAGGGATCAGGTTGGTGGTCGGAAGCAGATATTTATGTCCCATTCCACGTCCATGTTCAACGATTCCTTCTACTGAGAAATCTGTTCCCATAAGGAAACGGAATTTTTCCATATTTCCTCTGTTCAGTTCTTCCCTGACAAAGGTACTACTAATCTTACGGCGTCCGTCCATTTCTTTTGGCAGGACTTCCGTATGAAATCCATATTTCTTTCCGAACTCTTTGAGCATGGCAGGAGTTCCTTTCCGCTCATAGCCAAAACGGAAATCCTCTCCAACTGCCACATAGGAAACCTGCAGATCTCCTATCAGTATTTCTTTTATAAAATTCTCTGCTTTCATGTGCCGTATTTTCTCTGTGAGCGGACATTCCAACAGTATATCCACTCCCATTTCTTCCAATATACGACATCTCTCTTCCTTTGTGAGGATTGTTCTTGAGGCAGTTCCAAGCGCAAGTACAACCGCCTGTGCACCTTCCTGTTTCTGCTCAATAATTTTCTCAACCAGTTTCTGATGTCCGCGGTGTATGCCGTCAAACTTCCCAAGTGTTACCGCACTGTGTGAAATTCTGGGAAAATCATTCTCAATCCTTAAATATTCCATCATGTCTCCTAAAACATTTTTACAGGGAAATACCTGTTTCTTTTCTCGTCCCACTGGTAAACTCCGGCAAAACTGCCTTCACTGCTGCACATACGGATCCATCCGTTTTTCTCCTGTGCATCGACCAGTGCCTGTACAAGAGGATTTCCATTAGCCAGAAGTCTGTCCCCTTCTTTTGTACAGCATACCCTTGGATACTCTGCAAGAATCTCCTCAATACCGAGGATTTTACTCTCTATGGTTCCTTCCTGCACTGCCTCTTCTGTCTGCGCCAGGGTAATGGCATCATCCAGTGTAAATCTGCCCACCTTTGTCCGCAAAAGACTTTCCATGGCAGCTCCACAGCCCAGCTTTTCCCCTATATCATGGCACAGAGTACGGATATAGGTTCCCTTGCTGCAGGTCACACGAAAACGCACCAGCGGAAAACTGATATCCAGAATTTCTATCTCATAAAAATGTACAGGTCTTGGTTTACGCTCCACAGTCTTGCCCTCTCTGGCAAGTTCATAGAGTTTCTTTCCATTGACCTTCAGTGCTGAATACATTGGCGGCACCTGCATATAGTCTCCCACAAAAGAACTGACCACTGTGCAAAGCTCTTCTTCTGTAACGGAAAGCTCTGTAGTCTGTGAGAGAACAGTTCCGCTCATATCCTGGGTATCCGTAACAACACCCAGACGCATCACTGCCTCATAGGTTTTCTCTTTATCTGTGATCATATCCACCAGACGGGTTGCTTTTCCCAGAGCCACCGGGAGCACTCCTTCTGCATCCGGATCAAGAGTTCCGGTATGTCCGATTTTCTTCATATGAAGGATTCCCCGAAGCTTTGCCACCACATCATGGGAAGTGAATCCTTTTTCCTTACGGATTACAATTACTCCATCCATCAGACTTCCTGCTCCTGAAACTGTTTGCAGATCTGTTCTGTCACATTGTTGATCACATCATACACAGAACCCTGAAGATCACATCCTGCTGCTCTCATATGACCGCCGCCGCCAAAATATACTGCAATCTTGCTTACATCCACATTTCCGTTGGAACGCAGGGAAACTTTGAAAGCCTGAGTTTCCACTTCATAGATAAACATGGCAACTTCCACTCCCGCTGTAAGGCGAAGCTGACTGACGATACCGTCCAGATCCTTGCCATCCACACCATAGAACTCCATGTCTCTTTTTTTAAGATATCCGATAATACATTTTCCATCCAGAAGCAGGATACTCTCTGCAAGAACACGCCCCATTACCTGATTCTGCACATAAGTTTTCTGATAGAAAGATTCGTCAATGATCTTACTGAAATTGAATCCTGTCTTCATCAGTTCCCCGGCAATACGCATGGTCTCCGGTGAAGTTGAAGAGTACTGAAATACCCCTGTGTCATGAACCATTCCCGTATAGATCGGCACTGCAATGGTACGGACCACTTTCTCAGGATCAAAAAGCCCATAGAGAACTTCACAGGCAGAGCTTACCTCTCCCCTGATATGATTCACCTGTGCAAATCCGGAGTTACTGATATGATGATCAATACATGCTGTTCTTTTTGCAGTGTCAAAATATGGACCTGCAATGGCAAGTCTGTCTCTTGCACTTACATCACAGGTAACAAAAAGGTCATACTCTTTGTCACCGTCCAGCTCTGTTTTAATCTCATCCATACAGTCAATATGTCCGAAAACAGGTTTGGGATTATCCAGGTACACATCTGCCTGAATTTCCGGATAATAGGTTTTTACATATAAATATAACGCCATACAGGAACCAACGCAGTCACCATCCGGACGGATATGTCCGCCGATTCCCATTGTTTTCACACCTTCCAGTATTTCCGCAATATTTTCCATGTTCTCATCCTCTTTTAATTCTCATCCTGCTCCTCATCCTGTCTGTGGGAGTTGCTGTCTTTCTTGGTAACATCATCAATAAGCTTTGACATATTTACACCATACTCAATAGATTCGTCCAGGATAAAACGGATCTCCGGTGTATTTCTCAGGTTTAAATTACGTGCCAGCTGGCGTCTGATGTAGCCTTCTGCACTGTTCAGACCTTTGATCGTCGCTTCCTTTGCTTCTTTTTCACCCAGCACACTGATATATGCTCTGCAGGTTTTCAGATCAGGAGCCACTTCTACAGCCATGACAGAAGTCATCGGATGAATACGCGGGTCCTTGATCTCGTTGCGGATAATGGTGCTGAGTTCCTTCTGGACTTCCCCATTGATCCGGGTATTCTTAATACTGTTTTTTCTCATTTTAAGTTTTACTCCTATATATCCGGCAATTCTGTCAAATACTGTGAGCAATCCGGATCATCGACTATCCTGATCACATTATTTTCTGAATTACCACAATCAAGTCAAGGTGCGCACCACACTGTACCTGACACTATGAATCGCGCACCCTACCTTTATAAACCATTACTATCTCGGTACTTCTACCATGATATAAGCTTCTACTTTATCTTCCTCTTTCACATCGTTAAATCCGTCAAATACAAGGCCACATTCGTATCCTGCCTTAACTTCCTTAACATCGTCTTTGAATCTCTTCAGGGATGCAAGCTCACCTTCAAATATCTGCTCGCCTTCTCTGGAAATACGAACCTTGCAGTTTCTCTGGAAGATACCATCCAGAATATAGCTTCCTGCAATCGTACCAATACCGGATGCCTTGAACAGCTGACGCACTTCCGCATGACCGATAACTTTCTCCTCAAATATAGGATCAAGCATACCCTTCATGGCAGCTTCTACATCTTCGATTGCCTGATAAATAACTCTGTACAGACGAAGATCTACACCTTCCTGCTCAGCAAGCTGTTTTGCGGTTGCATCCGGACGGACATTAAAGCCGATAATGATCGCATTTGATGTAGCCGCAAGACTTACGTCAGACTCATTGATCGCACCAACACCGCCATGGATCACCTTTACAACCACTTCTTCGTTGGAAAGTTTGGTCAGACTCTGTTTTACAGCTTCCACAGATCCCTGTACATCTGCTTTGACAATGAGCGGAAGTTCCTTCAGATCGCTTGCCTGAATCTGATCAAAGAGATTATCCAGAGATAATTTGCCCTTAGTCTCCTCAAGAAGACGGTTCTTGTTCTCAGATACAAATGCACCTGCAAAGTTCTTGGCTTCCTTATCACTGTCAAATGCAAGAAGAATTTCACCTGCATTCGGCACATCACCAAGTCCCAGGATTTCTACAGGAGTAGAAGGACCTGCTTCTTTAATCCTGCGTCCCTTATCATCCATCATGGCACGAACCTTACCATTGCATGCTCCTGCTGCAATAAAGTCTCCCACATGAAGAGTACCTTTCTGGACAAGGATCGTGGCAACCGGACCTTTACCTTTATCAAGCTGAGCCTCGATTACAAGACCTCTTGCGGAACGGTTCGGATTTGCCTTTAATTCACATACCTCGGCTGTAAGAAGGATCATCTCAAGAAGAGTATCGATTCCCTCTCCTGTATGTGCGGATACAGGAACAAAAATCGTACTTCCGCCCCAGTCTTCCGGAATCAGTTCATATTCAGAAAGTTCCTGTTTTACACGCTCAATATTAGCACTTGGCTTATCAATCTTGTTGATTGCAACTATGATCTCAACGCCTGCCGCCTTCGCATGGCTGATAGCCTCTACTGTCTGAGGCATCACACCATCATCAGCTGCTACAACCAGAACTGCAATATCTGTGGAGTTTGCACCACGCATACGCATAGCTGTGAAAGCTTCATGTCCAGGTGTATCCAGGAATGTGATCTTCTGTCCGCCAACCTCTACTACAGAAGCACCGATGTGCTGTGTGATACCGCCGGCTTCTCCACGTGTTACATTTGTCTTACGGATTGCATCCAGAAGAGATGTTTTACCATGGTCAACGTGACCCATAACACAGACTACAGGTGGTCTTGAAACCATATCTTTTTCGTCTTCTTCATCCTCTTTGAGGAGTTCTTCGATAACGTCTACCTTCTCTTCCGGTTCTGCGATGATATCATATTCCAGAGCAATCTCCTGAGCTTTCTCAAAATCGATCTCATGGTTTACAGTAACCATCATACCCTGCATAAAGAGCTTCTTCACAATTACTGACGGCTGCATTTTCATAGCTTCTGCCAGTTCGCGGATCGTCATCTTCTCCGGAAGTGTGATTTCCTTAACCTCAGGTTTCTTCTCTTCCTGTTTTGGCTGCGGAGCCGGTTTCTGCAGAGCTTTCGGGATTCTGGAATTCTTATTGAATCCACCCTGATTTGGTCTGCGTCCGCCACTCTGTGTCTTATCAAAATCTTTTTTCTTGTTTTTGTTCTCTCTGTCTCTTTCTCTCTTGCTGTCTTTGGAAGTCTTTGTCAGTTCCGGTGCAAATGCCATATCGTCATTCTTTCTTGTATTCTGGCGCTGTCCCTGACGTCCCTGACTGCCGCCGAAGCGTCCGTCACGTCCTTCACTTCTGTTTCCGTCCGGACGACCCTGGCCATTGCCCTGCGGTCTTCCTCCCTGACGGTTTCCATCTCCCTGTGGTCTTCCCTGTCCGAAACGTCCTCCCTGACGATTTCCATCGCCCTGGAATCTTCCGCCCGGACGGCCCTGACCATCGCCCTGGGATCTTCCCTGTCCGAAACGTCCTCCCTGGCGGTTATCTCCCTGGGATCTTCCCTCGCCCTGAGGTCTTCCCTGACGGTTTCCTTCGCCCTGGTTTCTTCCCTGGCCAAAACGTCCTCCCTGGGATCTTCCTTCACCCTGAGGTCTTCCCTGACGGTTCTGTCCGTCCGGTCTTCTGTTGCCTGTACCTGGGCGGTCATTATTATTTCTTCTTGGTCTGTCACCATCTGTTCTTGAACTGTCGGAATTTCTTCCTTCTGCATTTCTTGGTGAACCTGTTCTCTCGCCTTCAGCTTTCACAGGTTTCTTTCTTGTTTTTCCTCCGTCACTTGCATTCTGTGCATGAAAAACGCGGATAATATTTTTTTTCTTTTTAGGTGTTTCAGTTTTATCTCCTTCTGATTTTGCTGTTACAACCTTTTCTTCTGTCTTGGGAGTCTCCAATTTCGCAATATGCTCCTTTCCCCTGTTATTATTGTCTTTTCTGAATCTATTCTTTACTTCCGAAACCGCAGGCTCATCCACCATACTCATATGGCTTCTCACATCAACGCCTTTTGATTTCAGAAACTCGATCACTTCTCTGTTCTGTCGTCCAAGCTCTCTGGCCAGCTCATGTACTCTTAATTTTGACAATCGCTATACCTCCTTCATGATTGCTTTCGCAAAGTTCTCATCCTGGACAGCCAGACAGGCGCGGTACTCCTTTCCCATTGCTCTGCCTAAGCTCTCTTTATCTGAGAAGAAGAAAATCGGAACTTCATAAAAACTGCACATATTCCTGAATTTCTTCTTTGTATTCTCGGAGGCATCCTCAGCAACGATCACAAGCAGTCCTTTTCCGGTCTTTACAGATTTCTCTGTGGAAAATTCTCCGCTTACGGTCTTGCCTGCTTTGGTAGCCAGCCCTATCAGCGACAGTACTCTGTTATTTTTCAATATCTTCCAGCTCCTTCTTAAGTCGTTCGTATACCTCATCCGGAACCGCCGTTTTCAGTGAACGCTCAAGTCCATGATTTTTAATCGCTTTATCCAGACATTCTCTGGAAAGACACAGATATGCGCCTCTGCCGTTTTTCTTACCAGTAGTATCAAGCACGATCTCATCTTCTGTAGTCTTAAGAACTCTGAGCATCTCTTTCTTGCTTTTCATTTCCCTGCAGCCGGTACACTGGCGCATGGGAATCTTATTCTTCGTCTTCATTCTCTCCTGCTTCCTGAGCCTGTGGCTCTTCTTCTACAGGAACTTCCTCTGAAACTTCTTCTGCTTCGGTTTCTTCTGTCAGGGAATCTTCTGCTGAAGTTTCCTCTGCTGATGCCTCAGCTGCATCTTCTGCAGTCTCGTCATCATCATAATCATAGAAATCACCGGCTTCTTTTGCCTGAGTCTCACTCTTGATGTCAATCTTAAATCCTGTAAGTCTTGCAGCAAGACGTGCATTCTGACCTTCTTTACCGATTGCAAGGGACAGCTGATAATCAGGAACAACTACCAGAGCTGTCTTCTCATCAGGATCTGCCATAACTGCGATAACCTTTGCAGGGCTCAATGCATTCTCGATCAGGATTGCAGGATTCTCATCCCAGTTGATGATATCGATTTTCTCACCGCGAAGTTCCTCAACTACTGCATTGACACGTGCGCCGTTCATACCTACGCATGCACCAACTGCATCTACATCCGGATCGTTGCTCCATACAGCGATCTTTGTACGGGAACCGGCCTCACGTGCGATGCTCTTGATCTCAACAGTTCCGTCTTTTACTTCTGCAACTTCTGACTCAAAGAGACGTTTCACAAGTCCCGGATGAGTTCTGGATACCAGAATACGAGGTCCCTTCGGGGTATCCTTGACTTCAAGAATATACACCTTAATTCTCTCTGTCGGCTGGAAGGTTTCCCCTTTCACCTGTTCATTCTCACTTAATACTGCATCTGCCTTACCAAGATTGATGCTTACATTCTTGCCCATCACACGCTGTACAATACCGGTTACTACTTCTTTCTCTTTTCCATAATATTCATCATACAGCACTTTACGTTCTTCCTCGCGGATTTTCTGCAGGATAACGTTCTTTGCATTCTGTGTCGCAATACGTCCGAATTCCTTAGACTGGATCGGAACCTGTATCATGCCTCCGATCTCAGCTCTTGATGTGATCTTCAAAGCATCTGCCAGAGAAATCTCCATTGCAGGATCCTCTACGTATTCTACGATACTTCTGTCTGCATACACTGAAAAATCGCAGGTTTCCGGATCAATAGTTACATGTACATTGTCAGCTTTTCCAAAATGGTTCTTGCAGGCCTGGATCAGAGACTGCTCAATTGCCTCAAGCAGAGTATCTTTGCTGATACTCTTCTCCTTTTCAAGGATATCCAGTGCCTCCTTTAACTCTCTGCTCATTTTTTTCTTATCCTCCCGAATTAACTAAAACTCTATTGCGAGGCGTATCAGGGCTGTGTCTTTCTTATCAAAAACACGCTCGGTTCCATCCTCATCGATTGTCACACTGTTACTATCATATGCGGTCAAAATCCCGCAGAACTCTTTTTGCTTCTCGATTGGCCGATAGGTACGGATTTCCACCAGTTTTCCCATGTTTCTCTCAAAGTCTTTGTCTTTCTTCAGCGGTCTGTCCAGTCCCGGTGAACTGATCTCCATGATATAACTGTCTTCAATAAAATCATTCTCATCCAGTTTGTCACTGAAAGCTCTGCTGACTGTCTCACAGTCATTTACTGTAATTCCGCCTGGTTTGTCAATGTATCCTCTCAGATACCAGTTTCCTGCTTCCTTTACATATTCTACATCAACCAGTTCAAAGCCGTTAAGTTCTACGATCGGTGCCAGAAGTTCCTCTGCGCGCTTTTCATACTCTTCCCGTCTGCTCATTTTCCCACCTGCCTTTCCATGCAACAAATAAGAGTGGGCTCACGCCCACTCCTTTGTCAACAAGTTCTAATTTAGATGTATTGTAACACCAATTTCCGGCAATTGCAAGGCTTTTCCTGCAAAAACCTTGATTTTAGCGGATTTGTTGGTTTTATATACGTGGTTTTATTCCTTTACTGTCCCGTTTGGACAGTTTTATCCTGTTGAGAACATAGGGTTTATCATGGTAAGTAATGGTATATTCCTGGCGGCTTTCCAGAAGATATGCATGATCCAGCTTATCTCCTTCTGCCAGTTTCATTCCACGTACCCCGATAGATGTTTTCTTCATAGCAGAAATATCCTGTTTCTGAAATCTTAAGAAATATCCGCCTTCACTCTGGAATACCACCTGTTCCATTTCATCCGCAGAACCCACAAAGATCAGAGAATCCTCTTCAGCAAGTTTCGTAGACACGATCGTTCTCTTCGCCACATCAAACTCTGCACCACTCACCAGCTTGCACATGGATGCAGCAGTGACAAACAGAAGTGTATTTTCTTTTACAGATGCCAGTGGTGCTACATAGAGCATACGTTCCTGTGCACTGTCATAATTGCTCAGATTATCTGCCGGTGTCCCCTTATCCCTGAAACGAACCAGCGGAATATCTGCCACCTTGATACTGTGCATCTTTCCATTATCTGTAAAGATACAGATCTTATCTGTATTCATACAGTTAAACACATATTTGTTCTCTGCATTGGCAGCTTCTTTATTTCTCTCATATGCAGACTTATCAATGGTCCGCATATATCCGAAGCGGTCCATAAGGAATGTGACTTCCATTTCTTCCATCTTCTTTTCCTCATAGACAACTTCTTCTGCATTCTCGATCACTGTGCGGCGTTTCGTACCGTATTCTTTCTTAATCTGATCCAGTTCTTTCATGATCACTTCTGCCATGGAATCATAATTATTCAGGATATCTTCATAAATGGCAATGTTCTTCATTGTTTCTGCATAGCCTGCCTGAAGTGCCTCGATCTCCAGACCGATCAGTTTGTACAGACGCATATCCAGGATCGCAGCTGCCTGTTTTTCTGAGAAATGCAACTTCTGCGCAGCTTTCTCGCTTGATTTGCTCTTGAACCTGATTCCTTCTGTCACACCGTCAACCAGGCATTTCTTTACCTGTTCTCTGTTCTTGCTTCCTCGCAGGATTTCGATGATCAGGTCAATCACATCACATGCCTTGATCAGACCTTCCTGGATTTCTTTCTTCTCCTGCTCTTTATTCAGAAGTGTGGTATACTTTCTGGTCGTGACATCGAATACGAAATCTACGTGATGCTCGATCACCTGCTTCAGACTCAGAGTCTCCGGTCTGCCATCCGCAACTGCTAGCATATTCACGCCAAAAGTATCTTCCAGCTTTGTCTTCTTGTAGAGCATATTTGTAAGGTTCTCTACATCTGCGTCACGCTTCAGGTCAAGAACAATACGGATTCCCTCTTTGGAAGACTGGTTGGAGATATCCACGATATCTGTTGTCTTCTTGTTTTCCACAAGAGACGCAATATCATTCAGGAATTTTCCGATATTTGCACCGATCATTGTGTAAGGAATCTCCGTGATCACAAGCTGCTGTCTGCCGCCTTTGAGCTTCACTGTCTCCACCTTACCTCTGACACGGAGCTTCCCTGTTCCTGTCTCATAAATCCTGAGCAGGTCATCTTTATTTACTACCAGACCACCTGTCGGAAAGTCCGGTCCCTTGAGATAGCGCATCAGCCCTTTGACACTGATGTCGTTATTCTTCATATATGCTTTTACAGCATCTACCACTTCACCCAGATTGTGAGGTGGAATACTGGTTGCCATACCGACTGCAATACCGTCTGCTCCGTTTACCAGCAGATTCGGGATTCTGACAGGAAGTACCACCGGTTCCTTCTCTGTCTCATCAAAGTTCGGCATAAAATCTACCACATTCTTATCCAGATCTTCGAGGAAAACATCCTGTGTCAGTTTCTCCAGTCTGGCTTCTGTATATCGCATGGCAGCTGCACCGTCGCCCTCGATGGAACCGAAGTTTCCATGTCCGTCGACCAGTGTTTTGCCTTTCTTAAAATCCTGAGCCATTACCACAAGCGCTTCGTAGATAGAACTGTCACCGTGCGGGTGATATTTACCCATGGTATCCCCTACGATACGGGCACATTTTCTGTATGGCCTGTCATAACGGATGCCCAGTTCATACATATCATACAGGGTTCTTCTCTGTACAGGCTTCAATCCGTCACGCACATCCGGCAGGGCTCTGGAGATAATAACACTCATGGCATAATCTATATAGGATTTCTGCATGACCTCCGCATAGTCGGTGGGAATCACATTCTCCTGTTTTGTTTCCATTTAATTTCTTTCCTCCATCTCAGACACATATCCATGTATCTGTCTTAATTTCCACATAACACTCCGGCGAAATCAGATATCCAGCTCTGCATCCTGTGCATGCTCATAGATAAATTTCTTTCTCGGCGGGACATCGCTTCCCATCAGAATCTCTGTCACACTTGATGCAAGTCTCGCATCCTCAATCTCCACCCGCTTCATCATTCTAGTTTCCGGATTCAGAGTAGTCTCCCAGAGCTGCTCCGCATCCATCTCGCCCAGACCTTTATATCTCTGAAGAGTAAAGCTTCCCGGCTTATGGGCACGTCTGTATCTCTCCAGTGCCTTATCATCGTACAGGTATTCCTCCTGCCCCTTCTTAGGCATGACTTTATATAATGGCGGCATGGCAATATACACATGTCCCTCAGTGATCAGATCCGGCATGAAACGGTAGAATAAAGTCAGGAGCAGTGTGGAAATATGCGCCCCATCCACATCGGCATCAGCCATGATCACAATCTTGTCGTAACGAAGCTTCGTAATATCAAAGTCATTTCCGTATCCTTCGGAGAATCCACATCCAAATGCATTGATCATGGTCTTGATCTCCGCATTGGCAAGCACTTTATCAATGGTTGCTTTCTCCACATTCAGGATCTTGCCTCTGATAGGAAGGATTGCCTGATAATTACGGTTACGGGCAGTCTTTGCGGAACCTCCCGCAGAATCTCCCTCTACGATAAAGATCTCACACTGGGACGGATCCTTTTTCTCACAGTTTGCCAGCTTTCCGTTAGAGTCGAAGGAATATTTCTGCTTTGTCAAAAGATTCGTCTTCGCCCTCTCCTCCGTTTTACGGATCTTTGCTGCTTTCTCTGCGCAGGAAAGGATGGTCTTAAGAGTCTCCAGATTTCTGTCAAAATAGAGTACCATCTGCTCTCCTACAACCTTTCCGGTTGCGCGTGATGCATCCTGATTATCCAGCTTTGTCTTGGTCTGTCCCTCGAAACGCGGTTCCGGATGCTTGATGGAAACAACTGCTGTCATTCCGTTACGGATATCTGCACCTGTGAAGTTCGGATCCTTGTCTTTAAGAACGCCAATCTCTCTCGCATAAGTATTCATGACTGTGGTAAATGTAGTCTTAAATCCAGTCAGATGAGTACCGCCCTCTGCATTGTAAATGTTATTACAGAAGCCCAGTACATTCTCACGAAATTCATTGGTAAACTGGAATGCCACCTCTACCTGAATGCCGTCTGCTTCCCCTTTCAGGTAAACCGGATCATGCAGGACTTCTGCACTGTGGTTCAGATCCTTGATAAATCCAATGATACCGTCTGGCTCATGATAGGTAATATCCTCGACCTCTGCACCTCTTTTATCCTCAAAGCGAATAGTCAGTTCCGGATTCAGATATGCAGTCTCATGAAGTCTGCTCTTTACTTCTGTTGCAGAAAATCTTGTCTTTTCAAAAATCTCCGGGTCAGGGAGGAAATTGATACTTGTTCCGGTCTGTCTGGTCTTACCCAGCTTCGGCAGCAGCCCTTCCTCAAGTTCAATGGTCGGAATTCCCCGTTCATAGTGATCATGATGCACATATCCGTCACGACTGATCTTAATGTCCAGATATGTAGACAGGGCATTCACAACCGAAGAACCTACTCCATGAAGTCCTCCGCTGGTCTTATAGGCAGAATTATCAAATTTACCGCCTGCATGAAGAGTTGTAAATACCAGTCTCTCTGCCGACACTCCTTTCTCATGCATATCTACCGGAATCCCTCTTCCATTATCCGTAACCGTACAGGAACCATCCTTCTCCAGAATCACATGGATCAGACTGCAGTATCCTGCCAGATGTTCATCTACTGCGTTATCTACGATCTCATAAATGAGATGATTTAATCCTTTTCGTGAAACACTTCCGATGTACATTCCCGGACGCTTACGAACCGCCTCCAGACCTTCCAGGACAGAGATGCTCCCTGCATCATAGGTGTTTTTCTTTGCCATGTCTGTTACATTTCCTTTCTTTCTATCAACCGGATTGCTTACTGTAAATCCGGGAATGATTTTTTGCATTGCAAACATTTGTTCGTATTATAACCCAGTTTTTATTCTTTTTCAAGTGCGAACTTTCCCTTGTCAACGGAATAAAACACAAAAAATAATCAGAACCGAAATTCTGATCCTTTTCTGACTGTAAGCCTGTTCTGTTATAATTTGAGTGCATTTATCTTATCATTGGTTTTTTCAGCTGTCAACTGTTTCATTTGCCTACAAGGCTGTTTGGCATTATCTTTACAGTAGAAATATCTGTAAGAAACAGAAGCTATTTCTTTGTCTTAAATTTCTTCATTGTGGAGTATGGACTGTAAACTCTGGATTTGTCTTTGGATGTTTGGTTCCATGCCCGTATGGTCACATACCAGGTACCCTTCTTTACGTTTGTAAAGGTTACAGTTACGGTATTTTTGCCTTCTGTACGTTTCAGATATTTCTTAACCGGATATTTCTCACCTGCGGAGGTTTTGTATTTGTTTCCGAGCAGAATCTCATAACCTGTGGCATTTTTGCATTTTGTGTAAGTGACAGTCACGGCGTTTCCTTTTACAGTGATATTCCTGATTTTTGGCTGTTGTGGTGTAACAACAGTGATCTTGATCTTCTTGATCTTTGTCCAGGAACCATAGACCTTATTGCCCTGTGCATCCAGAACCCAGCTTCGGGCTGCCACATACCAGGTACCTTTTGCCAGATATCTGAAAGATGCCTGTGGCTTGCCGGTTGAGGAAACGGTCTGGCTGAATTTCCCGGTCTGGAGCATATTTGATTTCTTACTGATCACGAAGTCATAACCCTGAGCACCTGCACATCCTTTGGAAAGTTTGACAGTAAGCTTGTTTCTGTCAATGGAATGGCTGGAAATCTTTGTGTTGGCAGGTCGCAGGTATGCGCCGTTTTCATCTGTGATACTTCCGTCTGTGTGAATAACTCTTCCATTGAGAGATTCTGTACCAAATGCTATGAAATAATCCTGTCCTTTGGAAAGGGTAAAGTCAGCATATGGAATACTGCGCTCAAATGCACCGCCTACAGTTACAGTCTGGATGCACTGCAGAACCCCATTCTCAGCATCATACCAGAACAGATTTGCCATAAGTCCTGCACAGGAAGCATCTGCCTTTACAGAAAGCACAGCCGGGAAATCGAAAGCTCCGTTTCTTCCAAGATGGAAACCGAAATCATTCTGGTTTGTGGAGATCAGGCTGTATAATGCTGCCGGAATATATTCTGCTGTGTTTGTAACAGAAAGATCTATATCCGCAGGTGTTTCTGCTGTAATGGAAGTACCGTTGATCTTCCAGATGAAACCATTCTCCATATCAAGATTCAGGGAAATATCTTTGCCTTTTATTTCGGATAAAACAGTGGCAGGAAGTACCTTGGCACCATTCAGGGTAATGGAAATGGTATCTTTTTCTTTGGAAGTCTTGATCAGACCGTTGACAGCATCCCAGCCTTTCTTCTGGAAACTTCCCTCAATATAAGGTTCCCCGTCACCAAGTTTTCCGAGATTTTTTGTATCCTGATGTTTGCATCGTTTACAGGTGTAAGTTATGATTCCGTCAGTTTCTGCAGTTGGTTCTGTAGTGATAACACCGTTATCATAGTCATGGCCGTATGCGGAAATCGTGGAGCCGTAATAGATGGTTCTCTCGCAGTCGTTACAATAGGTATCTCCGCTGTAACCGTTGGAAGTACAGGATGGAGAGGAGTAGTAGCATCCCACGGTATTTTTGTGTTCACATTCCTTTCTGATGATTGTGTAAGTGAAAGTTTCTTTTTCGTAATTTCCCTTATCACTGCCATTGTAAATTGCGGTAGCAGAATTATTTCCAACCTGTAAATCATTATTTGCATCGTTTGCCTGCCAATTCCAGTTTTGAGGAAGAGAATTAGGATCAATATCTTTTACTTTCTTACAGGACCATGGAACGGAGATTGTGTCTATTGATGGAAAATTTGGTGTTGAGGTTGCTCGCTTGATGATTGCTTGATATTCTTGTGAAGTCCAGGTATCATCATTGGAATTGGAATTGAAATTGGATATCCGTATAAAAAATTTTAGTATTTTCTGCTTCCCTTACCGTACTTACAGTAGGAATATTATCGTTAGAATTCAAAAATATACCATGTTTGTCCATTATCAACACTGTATTCAATAATACTATTTGGTGGAATTGTACTTTCTTCAATACTGATAACTGGATGAGGATTTCCATCATACTCATCTTTATATGTAGTAATTGTAGGGGTAAGATTAATAGCAAATTTCCAATTGTCGTTTGTTAAATAACCAGAATATGCATTGTAAAAATCGCCCTCTTCTACAGCAGTAATCTTTACAATATAAGTACCAACATCTTTAGGCTCGTTTATCTCGGCTTGCAAATTATCTTCCTTGAAATATTTTACAGTGAAGTTTCCTACACCTTTAATGTTGTTCTTCGTAGTGATGTTAGGAGAGTGTGTGTTTCCATCATAAGTAAACTCAGAACCGTTAAATTCAAAAATATCACTGGTAACATCACGTTTACCTTCACTAAATGTCCCTGAATTTGAATTAAAGATATAACTTTTAGTCTCTTTTCCAACAGTTATAAGATGATCTTCTCCGGTTAGCCATGCATATAGATTTGTATTCGTAGATTCAACCGCTTTATGATTAGATGGTTCCCAGACTTTATTATCTATAGCTACTGATTTAGTTTTTGTATTAGGAATAACGCAGAGATACACTTCAGGGCTTTTAGGGTCGTAGCTACCAGAGCTATCCAAATTCTGGTGAGGAGTGCAACCAACTTGTGCATTTACAGAACCGCCACTAATGGTAATATTATTGCAAGATCCGTAAAGGCCGCCACCAATTCCGGCACCACTCGTGGAACTAGCAGTTACAGAACCACTTTTAATAGTAATATTATTGCAAGATCCGTAATTGCCGCTACCAATTCCGGCACCATGCATAGATTTAGCATTTACGGAACCACTATTAATGGTAATATTATTGCAAGATCCGTGATGGCCGCCACCAATTCCGGCACCATTCATAGATTTAGCATTTACGGAACCACTTTTAATGGTAATATTATCGCAAGATCCCTGATGGCCGCTACCGATTCCAGCACCAAACTTAGATTTAGCATCTACAAAACCACTATTAATGGTAATATTCTTGCAAGATCCGTAATTGCCGCTACCAATTCCGGCACCATACCCACTCCCATCACTACTAGCTTTTAAGATTCCTGTAGTAGTGTCTGAAGCATTGGTTATTATAAGCTGAGCTTCGTTATCTTTCTGTAAACCAGCAGAGCTTTGATTAGTTGTTGTAAGGTTATTTATGCCTGTTAAATAGATAGTAACTGTAGCTTTAACATTATTATTTATTTGCAGTGCCGAACCAGCAGATGTTTTGATATTTACGTTATCAAGATAAATGTTGATGTTGTCTTGCTCTGAAGTATTCGTTCCATCAACCACAATTCTATTTGACGTTTCCGGACTTTTCTTGCATGTGAATTTGTAATCTTCTGCTATATTTATGGTATAAACTCCGTCCGTAACATTAGCATCCTCAGTTAAATCAATTACTCCATTTTGTGCATTTTCCGTAGCAGCCATTGCCTCATCGGGGGTATCGTTAAATTCAGGAGCCTCCTCCGAACTGAATACAAACAAGTCCTCATTTGTCTCTCCTGCTGCTTCCTGCTCCTCATTGGTAAAAATCTCTGGAGTATCTTCCTCAGACACTACATCCGGATTTCCTGAAGTAAATTCCCCCGCAAATATGGTCTGGGGGGGCATATTGGTGGAACACAGTGCAAGCGCCAGAATCCCGGCTAATAACTTTTTCTTCATACGTTCACCTCTCCTTTCTTTATACATGATCTTCTGCGTCTTGACTCTTTTGTTCTCTTTTTCTGAATTTGATACATAATGCGGTAATCACAACTGCCACAGTAAAGGAAATGACAGCCACCAACACATAGCCGCCTGCGCCCTCATGCAGCAGAATTGTGCCGTACATTCCCGTGGCGTTTATTGGCCGGCTTTGCATGATCCCCATTGCCCCCACAAGGGACAGGAACAGCACAGGGCACACAGAACGGACAGACGGCAGACTGTGCGCCGCTCCTGGCGGCAGTGGTATTCATGCATTCGCTTTTTTACCAATTCGATACTCTTTTCTGTATCGTACATGCCTCCAACCTCCTTCCCCAAAAACAGTGTTAAAAGTCTTTCACTTATATAGGTACAAAAAAAGCGAAAAACTCTCACCCGAAAATCAAATTTTTCAAAAAAAATTTGAGAGCTGCCGAAACAGCTCCCAAAAGAGAAAAAAACAGGTTATATTATTGTATCGAACTGCGGAAGATCAAACCAGCAATAGGGAGCGGAAATGGAATAGCCTACCCACTGCTTGTTGCTTTTTGCAATTGAAGCAGGGGACTTACTTGATTCGGTTAAATATCGAAAAATGCTACCATATAGAGAGGTAATGTAATGATACCCTCTTAAAATTCGGTTTGTTTCCAATCATAAAAAATGGCGAAGTGCTTATCGTAACACTCCGCCGAAGGCCTAACCGGTTTGAGCAAAAAAGCTTGGTTAGGTCTGCTTTACTATTTTATGCCTTCCTGCTGCATTTATACACTTAAGTGTGCCTTCCAATCCGCCGGAAGATTCATTGCTGTAAGACTGACTACACCAATATTATTTTGAATCAGCTTATCGAAAGCAGCTACAAATGTCACCCACTCCTCATCGGATGAGCGCAGATACTTCATCGCCAGTAAGATTTGATACAAACCATTATGTGCTGGCGATGGCACAACCTTATCTACATCCAGAATTTCCGGTGTCGTATGTATTGTGCGATTATAAATTCTGGAATTATGAGCACACATATTGCGCAATACTGAAACGCTCTGTATCCATGAAGCAAGCATTTTCTGTGATGGTTTTACCAAATTTCCTTTTTTTGATTTATACTGGTAGTTTAACGCCAAGATAGAATATGAACTTCCAGTGCCTGTTTTCAAATTCTTAATTATCTTCGATAGCGTACCAAATGAAAGAACTTCAACAGCTGCCCATACAGGCACCTCTCCATCATGATTATCAAAATTATGTTTTATAAACACATCATTAGATCGAGCAATTTCTGATGCTACAGTAGACATATTCTGCCAATATCGTTTTTTCTCTTTGAAAATTGATGAATCTTGCAAAACAAGTGGTTCTCCGTGCACAAGTAATGATTCCACCAATCGCACTCTCAAAGCAACCTCAATCTTAGAAATCATTGAAAAAATCAAAGCAGATAATTCCTGATCAAATTGATACAATTTTATAATATCTTTAAACTTTGTTCCCGCAACATACTTCTTTGTAGTATTATCATATAAATGAAACGAGTAGCCTCTCAAACGATAAAACCCAATTGTCTTTAATACCTTCTCTACATCTTCATAAGATGTAATCTCCATTCCTGCATCTACATAAGATTGCACTTGTTGTTCTATTGTTAATATTTGTTTTGGATATTGATACATAAAACACCCCATAAATGAAAAAGTCCCACCGGGTTGCGCATGAAAAATCAGAGGCGTGGTGGGTTCTGTTAATATTATTATACAGTTTCCGATGTTACTGTCAAGCTTTCTTTTGTAAAAATCGGCAACTTTCCATTGTTTTTTTGAGATTATGCCTATTTTGACATGGGGTATCCCAATGTCAGGTCTCTGCAGATAATAATGATGATACACCTGTCAAATATTCATAGTTACTGATATACGTACCTATTATATAATATGAATTCCTGCGGTTCCTATTTTCTCATACTCTTTACATTTTATTTTTGGTTGGCATCAGAACAAATTCCAGCTTTAATTGCATCCCTAATCCCTGTGCAAGTTTTTTCACTATACTCAGGCTGGGATTTCTTGTTCCGTTCATAATCTGCTTTATACTTCTTTGCCAGTTCTTTTTCTGCCTTTGGTGTCTTCTGCGATTTTTTTATAAATCCATTGGTCAGTACTGCCTTCTTGCCCGCCTCATAGCAAGCTCCATCTCATATATATTTGTTTCATTGTAGAGTTTTTCTTTTTGCCCGCCAAGCTTGATCGTCCGCAAATAAGATAACCGGGTATTTTGCGTATTTTTAATATAACTAGATTTTATATAGCAATTCTCGGGGTTCACAGTCGTATAAAGCAAAGAATCGTTTTCAAGGATCTCCAATGGGCGTAAGTTATGTGATGTAAAAATCAATTGTCCCTTAGCTTTATCCTGCATAACTTCCAGGCATTCTCCCAGTAAATACTCATAAATACCAGAATCCAGCTCGTCTATCACAAGGCAATAAGACTCCCTGTTATAGCAGGCAAGTGAATTACTGCAAATAGAAATCAGCTTTTTTATTCCTGCGGATTCATATAATAAACTTTAAAGAAAAAGGGAATATGGCAAAAACAGGATTGAGCAGAATAAACTCAATCCTGTTTTTGATGTTAAATATTATAATCCTATGATTTCCTAATATCTCAATATTTCTTATTTCTTTTGCAGAAAACAGAATCAGAACAATCTTTACAGTAGAAATATTTGTAAGAAACAGAAGCTATTTCTTTGTCTTGAATTTCTTCATTGTGGAGTATGGACTGTAAGCTCTGGATTTGTCTTTGGAGGTTTGGTTCCATGCCCGTATGGTCACATACCAGGTGCCTTTCTTTACGTTTGTAAAGGTTACAGTTACGGTGTTTTTGCCTTCTGTACGTTTCAGATATTTCTTAACCGGATATTTCTCACCTGCGGAGGTTTTGTATTTGTTTCCGAGCAGGATTTCATAACCTGTGGCATTTTTGCATTTTGTGTAAGTAACAGTCACAGTGTTTCCTTTTACAGTGATATTCTTGATCTTTGGCTGTTGTGGTGTAACAACAGTGATCTTGATCTTCTTGATCTTTGTCCAGGAACCATAGACCTTATTGCCCTGTGCATCCAGAACCCAGCTTCGGGCCGCTACATACCAGGTACCCTTTGCCAGATATCTGAAAGATGCCTGTGGCTTGCCAGTTGAGGAAACTTTTTTGCTGAACTTTCCTGTCTGGAGCATATTTGATTTCTTGCTGATCACGAAGTCATAACCCTGAGCACCTGCACATCCTTTGGAAAGTTTGACAGTAAGCTTGTTTCTGTCAATGGAATGGCTGGAAATCTTTGCGTCAGCAGGTCGCAGGTATGCACCGTTTTCATCTGTGATACTTCCGTCTGTGTGAATGACTCTGCCATTGAGAGATTCTGTACCAAATGCTATGAAATAATCCTGTCCTTTGGAAAGGATAAATTCAGCATATGGAATACTGCGCTCAAATGCACCGCCTACAGTTACGGACTGGATGCACTGCAGAACCCCATTCTCAACATCATACCAGAACAGATTTGCCATAAGTCCTGCACAGGAAACATCTGCCTTTACAGAAAGTACCGCCGGGAAATCGAAAGCTCCGCTTCTTCCAAGATGGAAACCGAAATCATTCTGGTTTGTGGAGATCAGGCTGTATAACGCTGCCGGGATATGTTCTGCTGTGTTTGTAACAGAAAGATCTATATCCGCAGGTGTTTCTGCTGTAATGGAAGTACCGTTGATCTTCCAGATGAAACCATTCTCCATATCAAGATTCAGGGAAATATCTTTTCCTTTTATCCCGGATAAAACGGAAGCAGGAAGTGTCCTGGCACCATTCATGATAATGGAGATGGTATCTTTTTCTTTGGATGTCTTGATCAGATCATTAACAGTATCCCAGCTTTTCTTCTGGAAACTTCCCTCAATGTAAGGTTCCCCGTCACCAAGCTTTCCGAGATTTTTTGTATCCTGATGTTTGCATCGTTTACAGGTGTAAGTTATGATTCCATCAGTTTCTGTAGTTGGTTCTGTAGTGATAACGCCGTTGTCATAGTCATGGCCGTATGCAGAAATGGTATAACCATAGGAAAGTGTTTCATTACAGTCTGTGCAGTAGGTATCTCCGCTATATCCGCTGGAAGTACAGGATGGAGAGGAGTAGTAACGTTCTGCGGTATGTGGGTGTGTACATGCTTTTCTGGTGATTTTAAATACAACAGATGTATTTACATAATTGTCAGCATCTGTACCATTATAAACTGCTGTAGCGGAAACTTCTTCTCCTACAGGTAATTTTTTAGAAATATCGGAATCGCTCCATTTCCATTCATCATTAAAAAGGCCTTTAACATCTTCGACTTTCTTACATAACCATGAAACATATATTGTAGGATCGGTATCGGTTGGCTTGCTTGAAGGTGCTTGTGCTTTTGAAATGACAAATTCCCATTCTGGTGCAGATATACTATCGACTGAATTGTAGTAGTCACCTTCATTCACATCAATCTTAAAAGTATAAGTACCTGCATCTGTGGGGCTGTCTGCGAGTGGAGTTTTATCTCCTTTTTTAAAATACGTTACTTTAGTAATTTTACCATGACCGGTGACATCATCTTTCCATTTAATATATTTACTAATATCAACATGGGTATCTTTAGTATATGTAAAATTGGGCTGCGTATAATCAAATTGGTCAGCGGTAGGAGTTATTTGGATACGTACAAATTGGTTTTTTGCCTGATCGAAAGAATACTGCCTTTTTTCGGTTCCAACAGTTACATCATAAGCGTCATTATTTTCTTTTTCAGTTAACCAGACGTACAGATTACCGTCTTTTGTAGAATCAGGAAAAATATGATAACTTGGCTTCCAGGATTCACTATCTATCGTTACTGGTAAAAAATATTCATTTTTAATAATACAACAATAAACATTTGTTGAGTTGCCATTATGGGGGTACAATTAATGCCTGGCATACGATCAGAATATGCCTTTACGGATCCACCACTAATGCCAATGTTGCTGCAGGTGCCACCGGCAGAACCAATTCCGGCACCATTCGTAGAACTAGCAGTTACAGAACTACTATTAATGGTAATATCACTGACACTGTCAGCGCCGTAACCGCCGCCACCAATTCCGGCACCATTCGTAGAACTAGCAGTTACAGAACTACTATTAATGGTAATATCACTGACACTGCCAGCGCCGTAACCGCCGCCACCAATTCCGGCACCATCCGTAGAACTAGCAGTTACAGAACTACTATTAATGGTAATATCACTGACACTGCCAGCGCGTTGCTTGCTGCCACCAATTCCAGCACCATACTTAGAACTAGCAATTACAGAACAACTATCAATAATAATATTACTGCAAGAGACGGAGCCGTAAAAGCCGCCACCAATTCCGGCGCTATCCCCATCGATACTACGAGCATTTAAGATTCCTGCAGTAGCATCTGAATTATTGGTTTTTATTATAAGCTGAGCTTTGTTATCTTTCTGTAAACCGGCATAATAGTTATTCTTTGTTATAAGACTATTTGTGCCTGTTAAATGGATAGTGACTGTAGCTTCAACATTAAGATTTATTCGCAGTGCCGGACCAGCAGATGTATTGATATTTACTTTATTAAGATAAATGTTGATGCTGTCTTTCGCTGAAATTTTCTTTCCATCAACCACAATTCTATTTCCTGTTTCCCGGCTACATGTGAATTTGTAATCTCCTGCCGAACTTATAGTATAAACTCCGTTCATAACCTTATCGTTATCAGCTAAATCAATTTCTCCAGCTTGTTCATTTTCCGCAGCAGCCATTGCCTCATCGGGGGCATCATTAAATTCAGGAACCTCTTCTGAACTGAATACAGACAGTTCCTCATCTGTCTCTCCTACAGCTTCCTGCTCTTCATTGGTAAAAATCTCCGGAGTTTCTTCCTCAGACACTACATCTGGATTTCCGGAAGTAAATTCCTCCGCAAATATGGTCTGAAGGGGCATATTTGTAGAACACAGTGCAAGTGCCAGCATCCCGGCTAATAATTTTTTCCTCATACTTTTCACCTTTTCCTTTCTTTATACATGATTTTCTGCATCCTGACTCTTTTGTCCTTTTTTTCTGAATTTGATACATAATGCGGTAATCACGACTGCCACCGTAAAGGAAATGACAGCCACCAACACATAACCGCCTGCGTCCTCATGAAGCAGGATTGTGCCGTACATTCCCGTAACGTTTATTGGCTTGTTTTGCATTATCCCCATTGCTCCCACAAGAGACAGGA
>ENA-OPZZ01000162-OPZZ01000162.1-human-gut-metagenome-genome-assembly--contig:-NODE-162-length-53252-cov-6.368395_pt1 | contig 53252 bp, 50 predicted proteins | sample MGYA00242487_ERZ504511 | MGnify/ENA primary metagenome ERZ504511 (study PRJEB26092, sample SAMD00036241) | human gut metagenome | host: Homo sapiens | study: EMG produced TPA metagenomics assembly of... | reverse complement strand
CGTTCAAGATAATGTCATATCGCATTTTCATTTCCAACGTATAATCTAAAAATGAGCCCGCTAAAAGCGGACTCAATACTTCGATATATCAAATCCCCTTATTGTTCGATTACTCGCTCAGGTAGGCACCTTCCGTATCCGGGGTTGCCGTGACTTCACAGATCCTATGTATCTCCATCACTCTGAATAAGAGAAAAGCTTTCTATACAATTTACGTCTAATAACATAACGCAGTTTTGCCTGTTCGTCAAGAGGGAAACGGTGTCAGGCACCATAAAATTTTTATAAATGAGTCAAATCTTGATTTTCATCCATTTTCCGCTCCGGAACCGTATGCCGCTTAGCATCAGACGACAGAACTGATCCGCTACGATACCCATCCAGATTCCGTAGATTCCCCAGCCAACAATATAGCAGCATATATACGAAACAGCCGTTCTCACAAAGGTAACGCTGATGGTAGAACTGATCATGGTGTACACCACATCACCCGCGCCGCGCAGTGCTCCGGTGAATACCACCTGACAGATCTGGAACAGCACGATCACTATCAGAATCCGGCTGATCCTCACACCGATCTCCACGATATGTGCTTCTGCAAAGAACAGTCCGAACAGCCACTTTCCGCAGAACAGATAGAACATGGACATAAAAACAGCCATCACAAGTGCCACTTTTTCACAGGTCATCCCGTGTCGCTTTGCCTCCTGCGGTTCTTTGCTTCCGAGACTCTGCCCGATCAGTGCCACGGCTGCCGCCTGCATACCATCACCGAAAGAGAACGAAAGACTCAGCGCATTCATTCCCACCTGATGTGCCGCCATCGCCGCCGTTCCCATGTCAGCCGCCATCACAGCGGTTGACATAAAACCGATACGCATCAGAATCTGCTCCACGAATGTACTGCTTGAAAGTTTTAAGATTATTTTTACCGATTCGAACCGTTTCCACAGCCCTTCTTTTATAATATACGGAATACTGAGGAAGGAATCCTTCCGAAACAGTGACATTACACTGATCGTACACCCCACAACCGTTCCAAGCACCGTCGCCAGTGCTGCTCCGCGGATCCCCAGTTTAGGGAAGCCAAGATGACCGCCGATCAAAAGATAATTTCCAATAATATTGACGATGCTGGATATGGTGTTGGTATACATCGCGATTTTGGTGTTTCCTGCCCCTCTCTGTGCAGCATTGATCACCATGGATATAATATTAAAGATCATCCCACCCATAATAATCTGAAAATAAATCACCGCTCCGTCATGGGTATCCGGTGCGGATCCACACTTTTCCATCAGCCATCCTGCCAGACTCACACAGGCAACCGTGATGACCGCACCGAAGAGAATCGTAAGAAGGATTGCCTCTGCCAGCGTTTCATTTGCTCTTCTTTTGTCTTTTTCTCCTGTTCGTCTGGCAACGATCGCGGCAATCGCCACGTTCATCGCAAAAAATAAAGACAGTCCAAGGAATTTTGGCTGTGTCGTCAGTCCCACCGAAGCCACTGCTTCCGAACCGAGTCCACTGACCATATAGACATCGATCATGCCCGCCAGCGAGATAAAAAAAGACTCAAAGACTGCCGGCCATGCGATTTTCAATACTTTCGTCAATTCCTTTTTCTGTTCCACCCATCCGTTTTTCCGGCTTTCGCCGGATACCGAGTGTCCTTCCATCTGCTCACTCCTTTTCTTTCCCATGTACTCTCGTTCAAAATTCAAACACTTCCGGAAAAATAATCAAAATAAAATAAGTAACAGAAGCTCTTTTTCTACCGATCGTTCAGTAGCAAAAGAGCTTCCGCTTTTCGCATGCATCTTTGTCACTTTCCCACAGAGATACGATTATTTACGTGATCAATAAACCATGGGATCTTTTGATCCGTGATCCTGCCACACAATCTGCATTATAAGATCCTGTCTGTTCTTACAGCTTGTCTCCTCTGCGGATATAACCCGGTTTTTCCGGATCTGCAATAATCTGATTGCTGTGGATCAGTTTCGCATGTTTGTCAATGACCATATTTTCCACATGCACATCTTTGCCGATCACTACGTCTGCATTTACCACACAGTTGCGGACAATCGCACCTTTCCTGATCTCACATCCACGTCCGATGACTGAACTTTCTACCGTTCCTTCAATCAGACATCCATTGGAAATTACGGATGATTTTACATTGCTGCCTTCAAAATACTGGGTCGGGCAGGAATCGTTGGTACGGGTATAGACCGTCCACTCTTCATGAAACAGCTCTCTTGCTTTCCTGCGGTCAAGCAGTTCTTCGTTGGCATCAAAATAACTCTTGAGATCGGTCATTGCTGCAAAATAACCTCTGTGAGATACTCCACGGATATCCATCTCTCCACAGGATTCATTGAGTGCATCTGCCAGTGTATATACGGAAGACAGCTTGCGTCCTTTATCGATCAGATCCAGGAAGATCTCTTTTTTCATTACATAGGTGTCCATGAAAATATTTCTGTTTTTTACATTTCCGTGGTTTGGTTCCAGAGACAGCACACCTTTTTGTTTGTTCAGATTCAGCACCTGGCAGTTCAGGAAATGATCTTTTGCATTGTCCACATTCTGATACATCAGTGTGATATCCGCACCGGATTCGATATGGTTCTGTAAAAATTCTTCGTAATCTGCAGTATAAACCATATAGCTTGGTACGATGACTACGTACTCTTCACTCATCTCCTCAATGGCATCCAGGTTTTCCACATAAGCTGCCAGATCCGTACTGTAAATACTATTTTCGTCTCCGTTTTCACAGAACAGAAGATTTAAATTGCCACGTTTGGAATTGATATTGTAGTGGCGTCCTGTTCCCAGGTGTTCTACCAGGGAACGTGGCTTTCTGCGGATGTACACCTGAATGGAATCAATTCCACTGTTACTCATATTAGAGATCGGGAAGTCGATCACGCGATATCTTCCGAGGAAAGAGATCGCTCCGGTCGGACGATAAGCCTGCATCGGATTCCCCTGTATATTATTGCCTGCGAAATTTACGATTCCAAATGCTCTACTCATCTTATTCTTCCCCCTTTACACGTTTTGCAACCAGTTCAATATTTTCACTGTCTGCACTGCCGACAACCGCATTCTTTCCGATCTTTACGTTGTCTGCAACAAGGGCGCGTGTTACAACTGCACCTTCTTCTACTTCCACGCCCGGCATCAGTACACTGTCAATAATTTTTGCTCCCGGTGCTACTTTTGCTCCTGTAAACAGGACAGAGTTCTTAACCAGACCATCCACGATACATCCCTGTGTGATAAATGCTCTCTCTATACTCGCCTGCGCACCGATATACTGTGGCAGTGCATCGGTATCCTGGGTATAGATCTTCCAGGAACTGTCGGCAAGATCCAGTGCATTGTTCTTATCCAGCAGATCCATATTGGCTTCCCATAAGGAATCGATAGTTCCCACATCTTTCCAGTATCCTTTGAACTTATATGCATACAGTGTTTTCTGATCTTCGAGCATTCTTGGGATGATGTCTTTTCCGAAATCATGGTTGGAATCCGGATCTTTCATATCAGCAAGAAGCATCTTCCGAAGCAGTTTCCAGTTAAAGATATAGATTCCCATGGATGCCAGATTACTCTTAGGCTCCGCAGGTTTCTCCTCGAATTCTGCGATTTTTCCGCTTTCTTCGGTATTCATGATACCAAAACGGCTTGCTTCTTTCATCGGAACCTCAATAACGGCGATGGTTGCATCTGCATGATGTTCTTTGTGGTAAGCAAGCATCTCATCGTAGTCCATCTTGTAAATATGGTCACCCGAAAGAACCAGCAGATATTCCGGTGCATAGGTATCAATAAAGTCAATGTTCTGAGAAATAGCATCCGCAGTTCCTCTGTATACGTCCAGGTTTGCATCTGCTTTTTCCCGTGGTGGCAGAATATATACGCCGCTGTCTTTGGTATCCAGACCCCATCTTCTTCCTGCGGCTGCATAACTGTTCAGCAGGACGGATTCGTACTGCGTCAGTACGCCGACTACATCGATTCCACTGTTTGCACAGTTACTCAGTGGAAAATCAATGATCCGATATTTTCCGCCGTATGATACTGCAGGTTTGGCAACTTTTTTTGTCAGGTCATGAAGTCTGCTTCCTCTTCCTCCAGCCAGGATCATAGCCAACATGTTATTTTGCTTCATATGTAAGCCCTCTCTTTCATATTTCTGTGTCTATTATACTATTCTTTATGCTATTATGCTACATATTTCCAGAAGAAAACCGAATTTATTGAATGATTTTACCAAATCCTAACATTTATATTTTCATTTTTCAGAACATTCTTCTGTTTCTTTCCATCGCTCTTATGTTTTCTCCGCAGGCACAGACATTGCCGGGGGTTCTGTTTTTTCACGGCAAACACGGGAGGCTTTCTCATAATTTTACAGAATCTTTAGAATTATCCCACTTTGTTTAGATGAAAAAACACATGCTATATGCTATACTTGATATATCATTATGGGTACTTCTGCCCGTCTATATCAAAACAGAAAACAGGTGAAACTATGAAACTGAAAAATCGTATGGTTATCTCATTTTTTGTGATCATTCTGGTTCCTCTGATCCTGACCGGTGTTGCAGTTACCGGTTTTACCATGTATCAGGTCTGGTCACTGGAAAAGAAATATGGAATCGAAGGGGTTACTTATGAAAATCTCTCCAACAATACCATGCTGTTGAGCAAAATGACGCAGAAAACATTCTCCACTCTCGAGAAAACAGCCTCTTCGGATCCGGAAAAACTGGAGGAAACTTCTTATCTGAATTCGCTGAATCAGGATCTGACCGGGAAAAATGCTTATCTGCTGATCCGGAAGGGTAACGATATGTTTTACTGTGGTTCCCCGACACAGGATGAACTGCTCTTTTCCGAACTTCCGGAATACGGCGATCCTTCTGCCGACAATGACCGTGGGGTCTATATCGGTGCCGATGTGCAGTCCCTTATCAAGCAGGTGGATTTTACCTTTACTGACGGTGTCAAAGGAAGTGCGTTTATTATTTTCCATTCCAATTCCATGGTTCCTCAGTTAAAGAAGATCCTGCTGGATACTGTGTTTGTGATCATCCTGATCCTGATTCTCACTGCCCTGGGGCTTTGTACCTGGACATATCGCGGCGTAATGACTCCACTGACTCAGCTGAAGGAAGCAACAAAAAATATCAAGGAAGGCAATCTGGACTTTACAATTGAAAAAACAGGTGTGGATGAGATCGGAGATCTATGTGATGATTTTGAGGAAATGCGCAAACGCCTGAAGGAGTCTGCTGAAGAAAAAGTGGCATTTGACAAGGAAAATAAGGAACTGATCAGCAATATTTCCCATGATCTGAAGACACCGATCACAGCTGTCAAGGGTTATGTGGAAGGCATCATGGACGGCGTGGCAGACACGCCGGAGAAGATGGACCGATATATCCGCACCATCTATAATAAGGCAAATGAAATGGACCGGCTGATCAACGAACTGACCTTTTATTCCAAGATCGATACAAACCGGATCCCGTATACATTTAACAAGATCCATATCAGTGATTATTTTGAAGACTGTGTGGATGAACTGAGCGTGGAACTGGAATCGAGCGGCGTATCGCTGACGTATTTTAATTATCTGGAGGAGGATGCGGTGGTGATCGCAGACGCAGAACAGTTGAAGCGTGTCATCAACAATATCGTCAGCAATTCTCTCAAATATATGGACAAACCGAAGGGCGTCATTAACATCCGCCTGCGCGATGTAGGTGATTTTATCCAGATTGAGATCGAGGATAACGGCAAGGGCATCGCACAAAAGGATCTGGCAAATATTTTTGAACGTTTTTACCGCACGGATGCTTCGAGAAATTCTTCAAAAGGCGGAAGCGGTATCGGACTTTCGATCGTCAAGAAGATCATGGAGGATCACGGCGGTCAGGTCTGGGCTACAAGTAAAGAGGGCACAGGTACAACGATGTATCTGGCTTTGAGAAAATATCAGGAGGTACCGGTACATGAGTAAGATTTTGATTATTGAGGATGAAGAGGCGATCGCGGATCTGGAGAAGGATTATCTGGAACTGAGCGGGTTTGAGGTGGAGATCGAGCATCGGGGTGACGTCGGACTAAAACGTTCTCTGACAGAAGATTTTAATCTGGTGATCCTGGATCTGATGTTGCCGGAGATGAACGGGTTTGATATCTGCCGGGAGATCCGGGCACAGAAGAACACGCCGATCATTATGGTTTCTGCCAAGAAAGATGACATTGACAAGATCCGGGGACTTGGACTCGGAGCAGATGATTACATGACAAAACCTTTCAGTCCCAGTGAACTGGTGGCAAGAGTAAAAGCGCATCTGGCGCGGTATGAGCGGCTGATCGGATCGGGTGTACAGGAAAATGATATTATTGAGATCCGCGGGATCAAGATTGATAAGACAGCACGAAGAGTCTGGGTGAATGGAGAGGAAAAGAATTTTACCACCAAGGAATTCGATCTTCTGACCTTCCTGGCACAGAATCCGAACAGAGTGTTTACAAAGGATGAGTTATTCCGGGAAATCTGGGATATGGAATCTGTGGGAGATATTGCTACGGTTACGGTGCATATTAAGAAGATCCGGGAGAAGATCGAGTTTAATACGGCAAAACCGCAGTATATTGAAACGATCTGGGGGGTTGGATATCGGTTTAAAGTTTGATAAAAACAGGGATTCGTTCCTATATTTACGGTACTGACAAAGGTCCGTCGAAGAAAGGCGCCCTCATGGAAAGCAGGCAGGGTCTGCGCTCGGTTTGAGCCTGTAGTCTCAAACTCGTGCTCGACAAGCTGCCAACTTTCCATGAGGGCGCCTTTCTTCGACTGCGATTGTGGTGTGGAGAAGGTTGCGGTCGTAATTGTATAGATTTTCCATTTGCCAACGCACAGCAATCGGCTGACCGTTTCTGATCCAGGCAACACTTTGTGGGCGCTTAGGGGAAGCTTTGAAATCCAGCCCTTACGGAGACTTAGGCTCGAGCGCTCTCGCGAGAGTCTTAGTCGCAGTTAGGGATTAGTTCAAAGTTCCCCTGCCCACGTTGCCGGGACCGGAAACGGTCATCCGGCCGCGTCCGCCTTACAACGTATTTACAATTTTAAAATTACTCTTCAATCGTAACCTTATCCAGATGCCAGATCTCATCCACATACTGCTGAATCGTTCTGTCAGAAGAGAATTTACCTGCACTGGCAGTATTCAGAAGAGCCATCTTCGCCCATCCTTCGCTGTCTCTGTAAGCAGCTTCCACCTTCTTCTGTGCTTCTGCATAAGACTTGAAGTCTGCCAGGATAAAGTAAGTATCTGCACGATCACTGCAGTTTGTGTTCAGCAGAGAATCGTAGATCTCATGGAACATGTTGAAATCTCCGTTGGAGTAAGTTCCATTAATCAGCTGCATCAGTACGTTACGGATATCCGGATCGTTGTTGAAGTACTGCATTGGATCGTATCCGCCGTTGTTTTCGTAGTTGATAACCTGATCAGCGGTCAGACCGAAGATGAATGCATTCTCTGCACCAACTTCTTCTACGATTTCCACGTTTGCACCATCCATGGTTCCCAGAGTCGGTGCACCGTTCAGCATGAACTTCATATTACCGGTACCGGATGCCTCTTTACTTGCAGTGGATATCTGTTCGGAAACATCTGCTGCTGCGAAGATCAGTTCCGCATTGGATACACGGTAGTTTTCGATAAATACAACTTTCAGTTTACCATTGATAGAAGCATCGTTATTGATCACATCTGCAACGGAATTAATCAGTTTAATGGTCAATTTTGCACGGCGATATCCGGCAGCTGCCTTTGCACCGAAGATGAATGTTCTTGGATAGAAATCCATTTCCGGATGTGCCTTGATCTCGTTGTACAGATACATAACGTGCAGAATATTCATCAGCTGACGTTTGTACTCATGCAGTCTCTTAACCTGAACATCGAAGATGGAGTGCGGATTGACTTCAATTCCGTTATGCTCCTGGATGTATTTTGCCAGACGTACTTTGTTCTGATATTTGATATTCATGAACTCCTGCAAAGCTTTCTTGTCATCCGCGTAAACTTTCAGTTTTGCCAGTTCCGGCAGATTAGTGATCCAGCCGTCACCGATATGATCGGTGATCCAGTCAGCCAGCAGCGGGTTCGCATGCATCAGGAAACGTCTCTGTGTAATACCGTTTGTCTTGTTATTGAATTTCTCCGGATACATCTCGTAGAAATCTTTCAGCTCCTGTTTTTCCAGGATCTCGGTATGCAGTCTTGCAACACCGTTTACAGAATAACCGCCAGCGATTGCCAGGTGGGCCATCTTAACCTGTCCGTCGTAGATGATAGCCATCTTCCGGATTTTTTCCTGATTTCCCGGATATTTGTTCTGGATCTCCAGGATAAATCTGCGGTTGATCTCTTCGATGATCTGGTATACACGAGGAAGCAGTTTGGAGAACAGCTCGATCGGCCATTTTTCCAGAGCTTCTGCCATGATGGTATGGTTGGTGTATGCACAGGTATGTGTTGTGATATCCCATGCTTCTTCCCAGGTCATTCCTTCTTCGTCCAGCAGGATACGCATCAGTTCGGCAACCGTCATGGTCGGATGGGTATCGTTCAGCTGGAAGGTCACTTTCTTCGGCAGATCATGCAGATCGTCGTGGTTCTTTTTGAATTTTGCGATTGCTTCCTGGATACTTGCAGAAATGAAGAAATACTGCTGTTTCAGACGAAGCTCTTTACCTGCATAATGGTTATCATTCGGGTACAGAACCTCTACGATATTCTTCGCCAGGTTTTCCTGTTCAACGGCTTTATGATATTCTCCCTTGTCAAACAGATCCAGACGGAAATCAGTGATCGGTTCTGCATCCCAGATTCTCAGAGTGTTGACGATCTTGTTATTGTAACCAACGATCGGCATATCGTAAGGAATAGCCATTACAGACTGATAACCTTCCTGGATGAACTGATTTCTTCCGGTAGCTGCATCATATTCCACGCGTACATATCCGCCGAATTTTACTTCTTTTGCATATTCCGGACGACGCAGTTCGAATGGATAACCATCTTTCAGCCAGTTATCCGGTACTTCTATCTGATAGCCGTCTTCGATTTTCTGTTTGAACAGACCATAGTGATAACGGATACCACAGCCATATGCACAGTATCCCAGAGTTGCCAGGGAATCCAGGAAACATGCTGCCAGTCTTCCCAGCCCACCGTTACCCAGTGCCGGATCCGGCTCCTGATCTTCGATCACGTTCAGATCAAATCCCAGCTCGTCCAGTGCTTCCTTTACTTCTTTATATGCAGTTAGATTGATCAGATTATTACCCAGGGCACGACCCATCAGAAACTCCATGGAAAGATAATATACGATCTTCGGATCATCTTTCTCATACTGTTTTTGAGTTGCCAGCCAGTTATCGATAATAACATCTTTTACAGCCAGAGAAACGGCCTGGAAGATCTGCTGTTGTGTTGCTTCATCGATTGTCTTACGGTAAAGCATCTTTACGTTTTCTTTGACCGCTTTTTTAAACTCTTCTTTTTTGAAATGACTGTCTAACATTGGAAACCTCCTCATTTGCAATGATATTTATAATGATACAGAAAGCAAACAGATCCTGTATCATGAAAAAAGGGGCTGATACATTTGTACCCGCCCCCTGATCCACATACTTTGTTACAATTTGCTAATTGTAAAGGTACTGAATTTTCAATACAACTAATTCATTTTCTCAACTCCCAGTGTTACTTCCTGGGAATTGATATTCCAGGATTTTACATAACCCTGAGCAGTATCGGTAAGCAGCTTCTCTGCCAATACCTCTGCCTGAATCTCTTCCGCATGTGCCTTCATAATGTCTTCAATTACTTTGTTGTCTTTCACATACACCTGGATCTTATCCATTACTTCAAAGCCAGCTTCTTTTCGCATGGTCTGGATCTTGCTGATGATCTCTCTTACGAAACCTTCTTCGATCAGTTCCGGAGTCAGATTGGTATCCAGAACAACTGCGATATCGTTGTCAGACTCGGTTACATAACCTTCCATCTGTGCAGTTTCGATCAGCAAATCCCCTTCTGATAATACAACTTCATTACCGTCGATGTCAAGTTTTAACTCGCCGTTTGCACGAAGCTCAGCCATGGCTTTGTTTCCGTCAAGTTCGCTTAATGCTTTACGGATACCGTTTAAAAGTTTTCCGTATTTCGGTCCTACGGTCTTCAGCTGCGGTTTGAAGCTGTAAGAAATAAAGTTTTCGATGTTATCGGTGAATTTTACTTCTTTTACATTCAGCTCGTCTGCGATGATCGCGGTAAAGTATTCGGACAATCCGTACGGAGCTTTTACATACATGGCTGCGATCGGCTGACGGTTCTTGATGTTTGCAGTATTTCTGCAGGCACGGCCCATAACAACCACATTCAGCAGGTGGTCCATATTTGCTTCCAGATCTTTATCGATCCATTCTTTGTTGGCAACCGGGAAGTCACACAGATGGATACTTTCCGGAGCATCTTTATCGATGCTTCTTACCAGGTTCTGGTAGATATCTTCGGTCATGAACGGAATCATCGGAGCAGCAACTTTGGAGATGGTTACCAGAGAAGTGTACAGTGTCATATAGGCATTGATCTTATCCTGTTCCATTCCTTTCGCCCAGAAACGTTCACGGCTTCGTCTTACATACCAGTTACTCATATCATCTACGAATTCCTGCAGTGCTCTTGCAGCTTCCGGGATCCGGTAGTTGTTCAGGTTGTCGTCTACGGTCTGGATCACGGTATTCAGTTTGGACAGCAGCCATTTGTCCATAACGGACAACTTATCATAATCCAGGGTGTATTTTGTTGCATCGAACTCATCGATATTTGCATAGAGTACAAAGAACGCATAGGTATTCCACAGAGTACTCATGAATTTTCTCTGACCTTCCTGTACCGCTTTTCCATGGAAACGGTTCGGCAGCCACGGTGCACTGTTGATATAGAAGTACCAGCGGATCGCATCTGCCCCGTATGTCTGCAGTGCATCGAACGGATCTACCGCATTTCCTTTGGACTTACTCATCTTCTGACCATTTTCATCCTGTACATGACCCAGTACGATAACGTTCTGGTACGGAGCCTTGTTGAATAACAGGGTGGATTCCGCCAGCAGAGAGTAGAACCATCCACGGGTCTGGTCTACTGCTTCTGAGATAAACTGTGCCGGGAACTGCTGTTCAAAAAGTTCTTTATTTTCAAATGGATAATGATGCTGTGCAAATGGCATTGCTCCTGAGTCGAACCAGCAGTCAATAACTTCCGGTACTCTGTGCATCGGTTTTCCGCATTCCGGGCATTTGATGGTGATGTCATCGATGTACGGACGATGGAGTTCTACGGTTTTTGCACGCTCGTCACCGCTCATCTCATACAGTTCTTCTCTGCTTCCCACAGAATGCTGGCATCCGCACTCACATTCCCAGATATTCAGAGGAGTTCCCCAGTAACGGTTTCTGGAAATACCCCAGTCCTGCACATTCTCCAGCCAGTCGCCGAAACGACCTTTACCGATGCTTTCCGGGATCCAGTTGATGGTATTGTTGTTACGGATCAGATCATCTTTTACCGCTGTCATCTTGATAAACCAGGATTCTCTTGCATAGTAGATCAGTGGTGTATCACAACGCCAGCAGTGTGGATATTCATGCTCGAATTTCGGTGCTTCGAAGAGTTTTCCTTCTTTGTCCAGATCCACCAGTACCTTCGGATCGGCATCTTTTACAAAGATATCTGCATACGGAGTTTCTTTGGTCAGATGACCTTTTCCATCTACAAACTGTACGAACGGCAGATTATAGTTGCGTCCGATACGGCTGTCGTCTTCACCGAAAGCCGGTGCGATATGAACGATACCGGTACCATCGCTCATGGTTACGTAAGTATCACAGGTAACAAAATGAGCTTTCTTTTTCTGTTTTGCTGCTGCTTCGCCTGCGCATGCATACAGCGGTTCGTATTCTTTGTATTCCAGATCTTTTCCTGTATATTTCTCAAGAACTTCGTAAGCCGGTTTCTCTTCGTCTCCCAGTTTGCCAAGCACTTTGTCCAACAGGGCTTCTGCCATGTAATAGGTGTATCCGTCAGCTGCCTTTACTTTGCAGTAAATCTCATCCGGATTCACACACAGTGCCACGTTGGAAGGCAGTGTCCACGGAGTTGTGGTCCATGCCAGGAAATAAGCATCCTCACCAATCACTTTAAAACGAACGATCGCAGAGCGTTCTTTTACTGTTTTATATCCCTGGGATACTTCCTGTGCGGAAAGAGGAGTTCCACAGCGCGGGCAGTAAGGTACGATCTTGAATCCTTTATATAACAGGCCTTTGTCCCAGATCTGTTTCAGTGCCCACCACTCAGACTCGATAAAATTATCATCATAAGTTACATATGGATGCTCCATATCTGCCCAGAAACCTACCGTAGAAGAAAAATCTTCCCACATGCCTTTGTATTTCCAGACACTTTCTTTACACTGCTGGATAAATGGTTCCATACCATATTCTTCGATCTGTTCTTTTCCGTCCAGCCCCAGTTTCTTTTCTACTTCCAGCTCTACCGGAAGACCATGGGTATCCCAGCCTGCTTTTCTCGGTACCATGTATCCTTTCATGGTACGGTAACGTGGAATCATATCCTTGATGACACGGGTCAGTACGTGACCGATATGCGGTTTTCCGTTTGCTGTCGGCGGTCCGTCATAAAATGTGTAGGTTTCTCCCTGTTTTCTCTGTTCCATACTTTTTTCAAAAATATGATTTTCCTTCCAGAACTGTTCTGTCTTTTTCTCTCTGTCCACAAAGTTCAGATTGGTTGACACTTTCTGATACATCTCAGAATCCTCCTTTATTATTTTCAAAAGCGGTTTGTTATACTTCTTCCTGTAAATTCAAAAAGCCTTCGCCCCTGTAACAGGACGAAGGCTACATTACCATCGTTATACCACCTCTTACAATGTACGGGCTCTTCACCGATACACCTTCCCTTTAACGGCGGAACAACCGGCATCTCCTACTGCCCGCAGGTTTCAGAGTGCAACTCAGGAGTGATGTTCATCTGACCGACCGGCACCGGGCTTCCACCTCCCCCGGCTCGCTGAGGCTTTCAGGCACAGACTACTGTCTCCGTCTTCGTTTTTACTAACCCTCATTATATATACCTGCCAAAGCGGTTGTCAAGGAATTTTACTGTTTTTCAAGGGTAAATTTCGCTTTATTTGTTGTTGTACTGTCCGTACCGATAAAAATTTCGAAAATACCTGCTTCACTCTCAAAAATATTATTTTCACTCAGGAAACGAAGCTGTGGTTCCGTAATGGTAAATTCCACTCTTGCCTCTTCTTCCGGCTGCAGGGTAACTTTCCGGAAATCTTTCAGTTCTTTAACCGGTCGTACCACGCTTGCGGCAATGTCATGGAGATACAGCTGGATGGTTTCGGTTCCGGCACAGGTGCCTGTATTTTTTACGGTTACCGCTGCCCGGATGCTTTCTCCGTCTTTCATGCTGTCTTTGTCCAGAGAAACTTCCGAAACAGTAAAGGTCGTATAGCTCAGCCCGTAGCCGAACGGATACAGCGGTGCGTTCGGGATGTCCAGATATTTGGAACGGAAACGATCCTTGTCTTTGCCTTCCACATGGGGACGGCCGGTGGCATATTCGTTATAATGAACCGGAACCTGTCCCACACAGTACGGGAAACTCATCGGCAGTTTTCCGGTCGGGTTGTAACGACCATACAGAACATCTGTAATCGCTCCTGCGCCTTCTGTACCTGGCATCCATACCTCTAAAATAGCTTTTGCCTTTACCTGAACGTCACGAAGATCTAACGGACGACCGGAAAACAGAACCACAGCGATATTTTCATTGATCTCTGCTACCCGCTCCAGAAGGTTCTGCTGAATCTGCGGGATCTGAATAGTGGCATTGCTGGTTGCCTCTCCGGACTGCAGACGGTCTTCTCCGATGAACAGAACCACCTGATCTGCCTTCTTCGCCGCTTCCAGAGCTTCTTCCAGCATCTTCGCTTCTTCCTCCGGTGTATATGTTGCCTGGTTCTCCTCTGTAAATCCTTCCAGTATCACCTCTGCTCCCAGCATCGGGGAACCCTGACAACATACCACATTGTTTCCTGCTTCTTCCACTGCCATGATTTCTTCTACTGTCGTAATATCCTTTGCTTCCCCGATGATCGACCAGGATCCCATCAGATTTCTGCTGTTTACATAAGGCCCGATAAATGCCGTCTTTTTCGTTTTGTCCAGCGGCAGGATCTGTTCTTCGTTTTTCAGAAGAACAAATGACTTTCTTGCTGCCTCTCTGGCCAGTTCCCGGTGCTCTTTGCACAGGATCAGCTGCTGTTCTTTCTCCTCATCAGCATCTTTATATGGATTCTCAAATAGCCCCAACTTGTTTTTCAGTTCCAGGATACGCATACAGCATTCATCCACCAGGGATTCCGGGATCTTTCCTTCTCTCACCAGACGGCACAGGTTATCGTCAGTAGATTCCTGTCATCATATCGATGTCCATCGCCTGCTTCTACCGCCCTGATCGCAGCGTCTTCTTTATCTGCACAATAACCATCGATAAATGGTTTCCTCAATCGCTGCCCAGTCTGAGATCAGCACTCCGTCAAATCCCATCTCATCGCGAAGAATATCCCCGCATCAGTTTTTTATTACCAGTGGCCGGAATTCCGTTTACTGTATTAAAAGATGTCACAACCAGCGCTGCTCCGGCATCAATTCCGGCTTTGTAAGAAGGCAGATAAAATTCCCGGAAAGTATGTTCGGATAATTCTACTGTATTATAGTCTCTTCCTGCTGTCGGTGCTCCATACCCTGCAAAATGTTTCACACAGGCTGCGATCTTATACTCATCACTCAGGTTTTCCCCCTGAAAACCTTTTACCATACTCTCACAGAAGAGTCCGTTCAGATACGGATCCTCACCGGTGGATTCCATCACCCGTCCCCATCTGGCATCACGCACCAGATCAGTCATCGGGGCGAATGTCACATGCAGACCACTGACGGATGCCTCTTTTGCTGCGACCGCAGCGCATTTTTCTGAAAGCTCCGGCTCAAAGGTTGCTCCCTGTCCCAGCGGAATCGGAAATACGGTTTTGTAGCCATTGATGATGTCCAGCATGAATAACAGTGGGATATGATGCGGATGTTTTTCCATGTAGGATTTCTGGATTTTTTTGACCGTCTCCGCACCCATCGATCCGATCACTGAACCGGACAGTTCGATATTTTCTTCGGTAAATCCCATCTCTGCCATCGGTCCTGTGATCACCGTATCATCATCAAAAAAACCACCGATCACCTGGCTCATCTGATTCACCTTTTCTTCCAGTGACATATCGTTTAATAAAGCGATTAACTGCTCTTTTGTCATCGTTCTTCTCCTTATTGCGTCTTTGTAGTATTGGTTTTATTCTCTATAAGTTTACATAATGTTATTCTTAAATATCTTACTGCTTCTGATCCAACCATATATTTTATATCCACTATATAACACTCTGCCACTGTTTTGCAAGTCCCGTTCAGATACATTTTCTGTTACTGTGTACTGTACCCATTTCTTACAATCCGACGGATTCCAGGTTTTTTGTCGTATTTTGTCAATGGCTGTGGTATAATAGTTGAAATCAGGGTCTGCAGACCCTGTATTTTATAATGCAAAAATGGAAATCAAAGGAGTTTTTTATGAACAATCGAAGATACCGTCATCGCCTTCTCGCGCTCTCGGCGTCTATTTTGCTGGGCCTGTCCGGTCTGTCTTCTTCTGCGGTTGATGCTGCAGAAGTTACTGTTGAGCAACCGGCAGCAGATACCACGGTTTCTCAGGACACGGGAAATCCATCCGCAGACACCAAAGAAGCGGCAGAAGGTCAGACCGAAGGCGAAACGACGGAACCGGAACGAATCGAACCGGATGCCTACTTTGAGCCAATCCAGTCCAACGACACCGCCAACTGGCCACAGGGGCCTGCCGTATGGGCAGAATCAGCCGTTGTCATGGATCTGGACAGCGGGACTTTCCTCTATTCCAAAAACATGGATGTCGCAAAGTATCCGGCCAGTATCACTAAGATTCTCACCACACTGATCGCGATCGAACATTCCCGTCCGTCCGAAAAAGTCACTTTTTCGGAAAATGCTGTCTACGGCATCGAACAGGGAAGTTCCAATATCGGGATCCGGCTTGGGGAAAACCTGACTATGGAAGACTGCCTGTACGGCATGATGCTCGAATCTGCCAATGAAGTCTGTGTCGCCGTGGCGGAACATATCAGCGGCAGTGTGGATGCATTCGTGGAACTGATGAATCAGAAAGCGGCTTCCCTGGGATGTACGAACACGCATTTTACCAACCCAAACGGTCTTCCGGACGAGAATCATTACACAACGGCACATGATATGGCGCTGATCGCACAGGCGGCATACAACAATGCAACGTTCCGCAAGGTCTGCCAGACGACTACCTACTGCATCGGAAAGACCAACAAGTGTGGGGAAGAGCGATGGCTGAGCAACCATCATAAGATGCTTCCGGACAGGGATTATACGTATGAGGGATGTACCGGCGGCAAGACCGGATTCACCCAGGCGGCGTTAAACACGCTGGTCACTTACGCCGAGCGGAATGGCAGACGGCTTGTATGTGTATCACTCCGAACGAATGGACGACAGATCTATACAGATACGGCTTCGCTGTTAGATTATGGATTCAATAATTTCCAGAATTATTCCATCTTCAACCGGAAAACCTGGGCAGATGCAAAGATGCTGTACCCGTCGCTGTACTTCGGACAGCCCGAGACAGTTGCAAATCTCCGCCCGACCTGCACGGTAACGCTGCCGGCCGGCATGGATCTGTCCTCCGTAGAGACAACCTGCAACCCGGGAGACAGAACCCTCTGCCGCAGCTATACATACAACCAGTATCCGGTAGGCTACGAATCCATCCCGGACACTGCGATCCAGGCACTGTTACACAGTGAACCCACAAACATCTGCAAAAAGTCCGGGAGCGCTGCTGCATCTGATCTTGGAAATTCTGCAAAAGAAACAGCTTCCGGTATTTTTCAGAAAGTACTCGCATTTGTCGCTCCTGTGGGCACGATAATCATCTCTGTATTTACAGCGGTTCCATGGTACTACTCCGTACTGGGCGGTATGCTGCTGCTGATTATTATTATGGAGATTGTGCTGGCAGTGAAGAAAAAGAAGAGACGGAAGAAGAAAAAACAACAAAAAGAAAACCGTAAAATAAAGAAACAGGCAGATATGAATTCATAAAATCATATCTGCCTGTTTCTTTGCATCGTATACCAATAATTATTTCTTATCCACTTTTCTTCTGCAATCTATTTTTCAATCGTTACCTGATTTACGCCAAGGATCTTTGAAATCATTGCATTCGGTATGTTTTCCTTTATCTATCTATCATAGAACGACAAATCTCTTTTTTCGTATTTTACACTCCGATTAAATCTCTTTCCCTTTCGTTCCGATCGCATGTACCACAAACGGGATAAACAGTGTGATCAGTGCTGCATAACCAAGGTAAGCATATCCTTTCTTGACAACTGTCATCAGACCGAACTGTGCGATCGCGAAAGCCAGAAAGGTAAAGATTGCAGTGAAGACTGCATTTCTTGCCAGATGGCCTTTTGCTTTTTTCTCTTTGCTGTCCATGCGGCGTTCCATCGCGTTAACGCAACGGGTTACAATACCGGAGATCATGTTTACGGCTGTGGAGATAGCACCGAGGATGATCAGGATCGAGATGATCGGGGTCAGGATACCGGAACCTACGCCATTTTGCACCAGCACCAGCATCGGAACGGATGCAGTGGCCAGATCTGCTACGTAAGCAATCGCAAGCAGACCGAAGATGGAAAGTTCCATGGCCAGGAAGTTGCAGATGAACATCCAGATGGCTGCTTTGTTGATCTGCTTTACATCGGTAACATCTTCCATATGCTGGTACATAACAGATACCGATGCCAGCTGGAAGAAGAAATACAGGACTGCGGACCACAGTGCCGGGCCGAATGCACCGGTCTCAGACGAGATCACCGGCATCTCTCCGGAGGTCATGCGCCCGATGGAGGCTGTGATATCACCCCACTGTGCGATGATATTCGGAACCAGTACCAGTACCAGACCGATGATGATCAGCACACTCAGAGTAGAAGCACATTTTCTTACGACATTGGTTCCATACAGAGCAATGAAGAAGATAAATGCTGCGATGATCAGTGTACATACCCAATATGGGATGCCAAACAGTGTCTGTAAGGTAGAACCTCCGGTTGCAAATGCTGCAGCGGATGCGGTACCGATCATGATCAGGTAACAGATCTCATACAGGTTGGACATCACGTGGCGGGTCTTACCATACATGCTGTCTGAAAAACTTCTGTAGTCGTATGTTTTGTGTTTGTATGCATAACGCATGCCATACCAGAAAAACAGTGCATATAAGCCCTGTGTGACCAGTGGCAGGATCAGACACCAGATACCGTAATTAATAAAGTACTGATAGATCTGTGCGCCGGATGCGAATCCTCCGCCAAACTGTGTGGTAAATGCCACGAACGCAAGTCCCATCGCCAGAGGCATCTTACTTTTATCGACCAGTAATGATTTTTTCTCACTCATATTTTCTTTTCCCCGATTTCCTTTATTGTCGGAATATTTCTGATTATTTATTAAATTCGATTACCTTACCCGGATTGAGGATCAGTTTATCATCAAACGCTAGCTTGATGGATTTGTACAGCTGGATCATCCGCGGTCCCACGAACTCTTCCAGGAATTCCAGACGACCGTTTCCGATACCATGCTCTCCGGATAACTGTCCACCCAGTTCTTTGGACAGTGCGTACAGTTCTGTCAGACTGGCGTGGGTTGCTGCCTTCCACTCTTCATCACTCATCTCCGGTCCTCGAAGCATCTCGGTGTGGATGTTTCCGTCTCCACAGTGACCACAGGGCTCTACACGGATGCCATGGGCACTTGCGATCTTTTTCGCTGCCTTTACATACTCGGCGATTCGTGCTCTCGGAACAACCACATCACACTCTTCCTGTGCCACAGAATCCGCTTTCATGCCTTCCAGGATACCGCCGCGCACACTCCATACCGCTCCGGCACGTTCCGGTGTTCCGGCGATCGCACAGTCCAAAGCTCCGTTTGCCAGTGCTGCCTCTGCAGCAGCTTCCACGGCACTGTCAAGTTCCTGCTTACTCGAAGCATCGTACATTACGATCAGAACTGCCTCACCCTCTTTCACCGGAAACATTTTGTTCAGGTTCCGCTCTACAATGTCTATCAATTCTCGCTCAAGGAATTCTATCGCAGTCGGTACAAACGGCAATTCCAGTACCTTCGGAACCATGTCCGCACACTCTTCAAGACTCTTAAACGGCATAACCAGCGTACAGGTGCAGGTCGGTGCCGGAAGCAGTTTTAATGTCACTTCCGTCAGGATACAAAGGGTTCCCTCGGAACCGATGATCAGGTCTTTCACATCATATCCGGTCGTATTTTTCACAACATTGGATGAAAAATTCATGATCGATCCGTCCGGCATAACTGCCTCGATACAGCGGACAAAATCTCTCGTCAGTCCGTAACGGACCGCTTTCATACCGCCGGCATTTGTAATGACATTACCGCCGATGGATGCAGTCTTTTCCCCCGGATCCGGCGGGTAGAACAGTCCGCCTGCTGCGGCTGCCGCCTGAATATCAATCAACAGCGCACCCGGCTGGGCAGTGATCGTCTGATTCTTCCGGTCAATCGGGAAAATCTTGTTCATCCGCATGACAGATAACATGATACCGCCGTATTTGCAGGTAGCTCCTCCTGCCAGGCCGGTTCCCGCTCCACGGCAGACCACCGGGATATTTTCTTTATACGCATATGCCATAATGGCTGATACTTCTTCTTTGTTCACAACTTCCACGTACAGATCCGGCTGATACACGCCGTACTCCGGCATCTCATCCCGATAATATTCGCTGGCGATCTCCGCTCCCACCCATACACGGTCAGGCGCGGTGACAGAACGGATATAGTCACAATCCTGGGAAGTCATTTTCTTATAAGGGTATGCCATGACTTAGTCCTCCTTCTGTTTTTTTGCCAATGCTGTCAGTTCCGGGACAACCTGGTATAAATCATCTACGATACAGTAATCTGCCACACCGAAGATCTGTGCCTGTGGATCTGTGTTGATCGCTACGATACATTCCGATCCGTTCATACAGGAGGTGAACTGGATCGCTCCGGACACCCCGCAGGTGATGATCAGTTTCGGCCGCACGGTACGGCCGGACAGACCGATCTGATGCGCCGTATCGCCAAATCCGTTTTCCACCATCGGACGGGTAAAGGCCAGCTGACCGCCAAGGGCTTCTGCCAGTTCCCGGCACATTTCCACATCTTTTTCATTTCGTACGCCACGGCCTGCTACCACCAGCACATCCTCTTCTTCCAGGCTCTTGACTTTATCGATCACCTCAGAAGAAAGGATCTTGATTCTCGATTCTGCCATCTTTTCATTGACCGGACAGACAACCACTTCGCCGTGCGGGTTCGCTACCACTTCAGCTTTATCCATGACTTTATATCTCACCGTCGCAAACTGTGGTCTGGACTTTGTGATTCCGATCTGTGCCATGATATTGCCGCCAAATGCAGGACGTACCTGAATCATATCGGTATTTGGTTTGATATCCAGTGTGGTACAGTCTGCGGTCAGACCGGTATGGAAACGGGTCGAGAGCCGCGGTGCCAGGGAACGTCCCAGTGCGGTTGCTCCGATCAGTACCGAACTCGGTTTATTTGCCGCGATACAGTCTGCCACTGCATCTGCATAGCAGTCTGCCCGAAATCCTTCAAATCCCGGATCTTCATATACATACACATGATCCACACCATAAGGAAGCAGCTTCTCGGCATTTTCCTTCGTTCCTTCGCCGCCTACGATCACACAGTTGACTTCGTAACCGACTTTTCCTGCCATCTTTCTGGCCTCTCCCACAAGTTCGTAGGTCACCGGATGGATCTCGCCACGCTCCTGTTCCACATAGATCAGGAAGTTTTTCCAGTCATCTTTGTTAAATGCTTTTGCTTTCTGCTCAAACTGTATGGCCTTCTCCGGACAGTTTCTCACACAGAGACCACACATACGGCAGCTTTCGCTGACTACGATTCCCGCTCCCTCTATGGTCAGCGCACCAAAAGGACATTTTTCCACGCAGATTCCGCAGAGACTGCATTTGTCTGCATCAAATTTCATAAATTCCATATGTATCTGTTCCTCCTATATGATCTTCTTTCCGGTTAAGATGGAAAAAAGTTCCTCTGTTTTTCTTTTGCACTGCCTTCCAGATAGACCTGTTTTTCTCCTTCCGGCGGTGCAAACATACGCTCTACAGAGGTAGGAGATCCTACCAGACCATATCGGCTCAGATCCTGATCCGGCATATTCTCAAAGCTCAGGATACGGATCGGACGGTCTGCGGTTGCTTTTTTTAGCAGATAGGACGGCAGACGCGGTACACAGGTATCTTTGTCGATTGTCAGAAGACACGGATACGGTATCTCGGATATCTGAGATACACTGACCAGATCCTGACGGACCTGAATGGCTTTCTCATTCACATCCACGATCTCTGCCACCCATGCAGCATGCGGAATCGTCAGATGTTCTGCGATCGCCGGTCCTACCTGTGCGGTATCGCCATCGGTTGTCTGTCTTCCGCAGATGATCAGGTCCGCGCCGCCGATCACCTGGATCCCCTGTGCCAGCGCATAAGAGGTGGCAAGCACATCGGCTCCTGCAAATTTTCTGTCAGAGAGTATCACCGCATCGTCAGCACCCATCGTATAAGCATCGCGCATCATTTCCTCTGCCTGCGGCGGTCCCATCGTCAGTACCGTTACGGTTCCTCCCACTTTTTCACGGATCTGAAGGGCTGTCTCCAGCGCAAACAGATCGTACGGATTCGTCCTGGTCTCCCCGGACATTCTTTTCATGGCACCGGTTTCCGGATCAATATCCACCTTGGAACTCGCCGGTACCTGTTTCATACATACTACGATTTTCATACTTTCTACTTCTTTCTTCACTTTCTCGCTTCAACGCTTTAAACGGTTGTATTATTATAACATCATCTGATTAAATTGTCGAGGTTTTCATGACAATTTGCGCAGATAGATTATTCTATCTACTTTTTTCGTTCGTAAAACATGGGCTAAAGCCTGTTGCCCGCGCAAATTCAAAAAGTTCCCGGACAGACCATCTCTTTATGAGATTCTTATTCTGTCCGAGAACTTTTACTCTTAAATATTATGTAAACTTATATTTGATGTTTCTATATCCCTTTGTTTTTCGTACTCCGCTTCCGTCTGCTTCCCGCACCGGATCTTCCGGAACACACCTGCAAATTGACGCTCCTGTTTTATTTTTCCTGAAAGAATTCAATTTCTTCTCCCACCGGTCCGTTACAGAAAGCCACACGAACCGGAAATTCCGGTTGGGACGGAATCACGATGTCTTTTGGCTCTACGGTGATCGGATATCCTGCCTCACGGACTGCCTTCACGCATCCATCCACATCATCCGTCTTCAGTGCAAAATGCCGGATGCTTCCCTGCGGCAGCTGTCCCTCGGCATCGGTAAAGACTTCCACCAGGCCTGCACCCGTATCAAACATAAAACCTTCAAGTTCCGGTTCTCCCCAGGAACGGATCACCGGCATGCCCAGCACTCCCTGATAAAATTCTTTTCACTTTTTCAATCTCCGATTTTTCCGCATCGAATACATACATGATGAATTCCCTGTACCAACATTATTATTTTTCTCCTTTCTTACGGGCCCGTCTTTTTCTTTGATTTCTTCTTTTTTGGTCCGTATCTCCATGGCTTCCTCTTCCGTGGTATATTTCATGGTCTTTACCGCAAAGACTCTGCCCTGTTCCGTCTTCTTCATCCGGATCTTGCCCTTCATCCAGCCATGTACCGGACAGTACGCCAGGCAGTAATAATTCTTCTGCCCCGCCGCAAACCACCGGATCTTTTTGCGGATATTTTTTCTGCACAGATGACAGCGGCTGCTGGTGATCTCCTTATCCGCCATGGCTTCTTCTTTGGAGTCAAATTCCCGGGAAATAAATTTTTCATACCCCGGATAAAAGACTTTGATCTCTTCTTCCTTCCGTTTCGGATTCTGATAACAGTCAATAGAATAAAACGTGTCCACGATCTCGCTTCTGAGCCGCATCAAAACCTTTGCCGTATACCAGGAATCCGCCAGTGCCCGATGAAATTCCTGCTGTTTTTCAATCTCCAGTACATCCACGGCATATTCCAGAGACCTTCTGCTGTCTCCGTCCTCCCGGTCGATACTGAATAATTTTTGCACATCCAGATAACGGATCGGTCCTTTTAAAAGCTGCAGGATGCCGTAGTATTTCATGTTTCGCTGCAGTTCCAGCAGATCGGAATTGCCCCAGCTGCAAAAAAGGTCATCCTCACCGCACCATTTCAAGAATTCTTTGACAGCACGGTAAAAAGGAATCCCTTCCCGTTCCAACAGTTTCATATCCATCTGGATGATCTCTCTGGTACGGTGATGAAGTTTCTTATATACCCGCGGCTGTATCAGTACCTGATACTGGTCTATGATCTGTCGCTCACTGTTCAGTTTTACTGCTCCGATCTCAATAATCTCAAAGGGAATTCTTTCATTTTCCTGGCCTTTTCCGTAAGGACACTGATTCCACTCCAGATCAAAGACAATATAATTCATAAGTGTCGTTCCTTCCTTTTTCCTCTATCTGCAAGTATAATGTATTCTTTCTGTATGGTCAACCTGTTGTTACAGGATGTTGCGGTCACTCCATTCACAGCAGCTACAGAATTTCTCTGACCCTGCACACAGTATTTTCATTTGATTTTTCTCCTTTTTTTTGCCATACTGAGTTCAGAAAAATATATGTTATCCATAACCGGAGGTGTATGTTTTATGCGATTACTGATAACAGAAGATGAAAAATCCCTGTCCCGGGCTCTGGCTGCCAGATATTCAGGAGCAGACAAAACACCTGACTTCCCTGACCAATAACCTGATCACACTCTCCCGGATGGAAGAGGAACGCACCCGGCTGCAAATGATCGATTTCCCATTCTCGGATGTGGTAGAAGAAACGGTACAGTCTTTTCAGGCACTTGCCCGCACACAGAACAAGACTTTTGAAACTTCGATCCAGCCGATGATCTCCCTGTACGGAGACGAAAAATCACTCATACAGCTGGTATCGATCCTGTTAGATAACGCGATGAAATACTCCACCCCGGAAGGCGAGATTTTCCTTCGTCTTGAAAAAGCAGGAAACAACGTGAAACTTTCTGTATACAACACCGCCGACTCCATCGACCGTGAACAGCTGCCACACCTGTTCGACCGTTTTTACCGGACAGATAAGTCAAGAAGCTCCCGGACCGGCGGCTACGGTCTCGGACTCTCCATCGCTGCAGCTGTAGTCAATACTCACAAAGGAAAAATCACAGCAACCACGCAGGATGAACACTCTCTGCTGATCACTGTGATGCTTCCGCTGAAAACGCAGGGACGTAAGTAAATGCAATACTACCGGTTGTCGTGCCAGATCTTTTATTCTTTTATCTGACAGGCAGCTGGTATTTTATTATTTTTTAGCAAGTTCCTCTAAGAACCGTTCCCCATATTTCTCATACTTCGCCTCGCCCACACCGGACACTTCCAGCATGGAAGCCCGGTCGGTGGGTTTTTTCACGCACATATCAATCAACGTTTTATCACTGAATACGATATACGGCGGCACTTTCTGTTCTCCGGCGATCGTGAGGCGAAGCTGACGCAGCCGCTCAAATAACTGCCAGGAAGCAGCATCCAGATCTTCCGTAAGCCCGGCGCGTTTCCGGATCTTTTTCCCGCTGCCATCCGTTTTCGTCTTTTTCTCCTTTGGTTTTGAGAATTTCATCACGATCTTCCCATCCTCCTCCAGAAAATCCTCGCCCTTTTCTTCCAGATGAATCAGCGCATATTTGTCCGGTGTCGCCCACAGATACCCCTGTGCCAGAAGTTCCCCGATGATCTCCTTCAGGCGCGGCTCGGTAGTCTGTTTCTGTTTTCCATAACTTTCCACAGCTTCCAGCCCATACGATTTTACTTTCGCATTCTGACTTCCCCGGAGAACCGCGGCGATCGTTCCTGCACCGTAATTTCTCGGCAGTTCCGTGATACATTCCATAATATCCCGGCAAATCTCCGTCACATCCTCCTCCACATACTCATGGAGGCAGTTCGAACAGTTTTCACACCGCCTCGGTCCTTTCTCACCGAAATATTTCAGGATAAAACCACGTAGACAGTCTTTCGTCGTACTGTAAAACGTCATCATCCGCAGGCGCTGAGCATCCCGCTCTCGGACTGCTTCCGCCTCTTCCCGGTCCATATCTTCCCGAAGATCCTTTTCCTCTAACAAAAACTGATTGATCCGGACATCCTGTGGGGAATACAGCAGGATACACTCCGCCCGCTCCCCGTCACGCCCGGCTCGTCCCGCTTCCTGATAGTAATTTTCCATGCTCTGCGGCATATTATAATGCACCACATACCGGACATTCGACTTATCGATCCCCATACCAAATGCATTCGTCGCCACCATCACCGGCTTTTCATCAAAAATAAAAAGATCCTGATTCGTCTTCCTCTCTTCCGCAGAAAGTCCCGCATGGTATCTGGTCGCCGGTATATCTTCCATCTGCAACATCGTGCATACCTCTTCCACGTTCTTTCTGGTCGCACAGTAGACAATCCCGCTCTCCGTCCGGTGTTCCTTCACATAATCCAGCAGCTCCGCCTTCTTATTCCCTGTCCGCACCTCAAAATAAAGATTCGCCCGGTCAAACCCCGTCACCAGCACCTTCGGACTCCGAAGCCCCAGCACACACAAAATATCGTCCCGCACCTGCTCCGTTGCCGTCGCCGTAAACGCACTCACCACCGGCCGCACCGCCAGCTGATTCACAAACTCCACAATATTCAGATAACTCGGCCGGAAATCCTGTCCCCACTGGGAAATACAGTGTGCCTCATCCACCGTCACCATACTGATCTGCACCCTCTGTGCAAAATCAAGAAACAGCGGCGTCAGCAACCGTTCCGGTGCCACATAAATAATCTTATACCGCCCCTGCACCGCATATTCCATCGCCTTATAAATCTGACCTTCCGTAAGCGAACTGTTAATATACGCCGCATGAATCCCGGCCTCATTCAGCGCCCGCACCTGATCCTTCATCAAGGAGATCAACGGAGAAATCACAACCGTAATCCCCGGCAAAAGCAACGCCGGAACCTGATAACAAATCGACTTCCCCGCCCCCGTAGGCATAATCCCCAGAACATCCCTCCCGGATAAGATCGCCCCGATCAGATCCTCCTGCCCGTTCCGGAACCCGTCATACCCGAAATATCGTTTCAATACTTCATACATATCCATATATTATTTTACTTTTCCTTTCCTGATCTACCAGACAAAAGAAGACTCCTTTCTCACCTGTAACCTCTCTAAGAGGCTGTTCACAGCGACTTAATCAGAATACAGCCCAAATCCCTTTCCGTACTGACTTTCACTCGCATGTCTCAGATTTTATCATATCCACAACAAAACGCCTCGCAGGATACCACCTGTAAACAGTGGTTACACCTTCTTCTCCCGCCGCCAACACCCAGAAAGCCCACACTGACCCGGTAAGGTCAGACAGCCTTTTGCTGGCGTTCTTAGCCAGGATGAGATCCAGCGTTTACGGAAACTTAGGCGCGAAGCCTTTGCTGAGCGTCTTAGTTGCAGTTAACGCTTAGCTCAGCTTGGCGTTGCCAGCGGTTGTCTGACCTTACCGGGTCAGTGCGGGCTTTCGTCTGTGTAGCCAGTCTTTCGTCCGTGCAGCCAGTCTTTCCAGTCTTTCGTCCATGCAGGCAATATCTCACTTTACCAACTCCTGCATTTCATCAAACCAAACCCGATCCCCTTCATTAATATCCCTGTCATACAACATCTGATCCCTCTGCCGAACGATTTTTACATCCCCATCCTCGTCCTCCAGCCGAACCACTGCCATCACTGGATCTCCCTCTTTCCGCTCCTCGCAGCCAAAATCCACATCTTCCTCTATCCGTAACACTCTATAATTCATAATCCGTATTTTCCCTATATTAAAACCCTTAACTATTTATTATTCATATGCTATAATATCACGCCCCCAACCCCTTTACAAGAAAGAATCCAAACACATCAAACCACAACTATGAGAAACACGCTTTGCGAGTTTCTCAAGTTATCGCAGCAGTCGCCAAAGGTCTCATGCAAGCATGGACTTTGGCTCGTTGCTCGCGTAAAAAAAGTACGAACCATACCGCTTACTTTCAAACGATACACTTCGCACTTCTCTTCTTAGCATTAATATTATAAACTATGTATCCGCAAACCTCAGAAAAAATATTCCTCCGAATAAATCCTCAGATCCTCTTTCTCCCAGACTCCGCCTTCTATATGAAACCCATTCAACACCGGATACTCTGCCATCAGCGACAAAATCAGATAACTCGCCTTCGAATCAAACGCCAGCCGGATATCCTCCTCCGACGGTCGTGACGGAGAAGACGGATGAGAATGCCAGTTTCCCAACGGGTTTAACCCACTGGCGCGCATATCCCTGATCGCATTCATCTGATCTCTCGGATCCAGGGTAAAGTGATCTTCCGCATGATCCTTATTTTCCAGAAAATACACTTTCTTGATCTCTCTTCCCAGAGCACCTGCTGTCTCCTCGCAGATTTTTTTCACTTTACAGGAAAGCAATTCCCTGTAAAGCGAAAAAGATCCCGTACAGTTTTATCCTCACCTGTACGGGATCTTTTCTATATGTTTTCTTTATTTTGCTCTCGCCATAGCCTCCTGATAATCTTTCGTATCCACGAAGATCTCTTCTTTCCATGGGTTCTTCTTCTGTGCTTTTGCTCTCTTTAATATATAAGCAAATACGAACACGTTCACAGCAAAGGATACTACCGAGATCAGTCCCTGTGCCGTCGGACTGGCAACGGTCGGCATGGTGCTTCCCATCGCCGCTGCGATACCACCTTCTCCATAGACAGAGGTTACGGTTGTAAAGTGACTCGCATCCTGAAACAGCGGGAACACCTGCGCAAACATGCACCACAGTGCCAGGGTATTTGCACGGTTCTGGATCCAGCCGCCTTTGTTCCACAGTGCTGCGGCAAAGGTCGGTGCCAGAAGCAGTGCCAGACCACAGTACCAGGAATGGGTCGGCAGGTTCAGGTAAGTATACTGGAAGTTCCAGACATCATAAGCCAGAACGTATACCCAGATCATATCCGGCCACAGCATATCCTGTTTGTTTTTGGAAGAGTAGATACCCCACCAGCCGGTCATACAAACAATATTGAAAAGCCCTGCCAGACCGTTCAGCACATTCCACCAGCCGCCATACAGCCATACGCCTTCAGATGACATCCACCAGCCGCCTGCCAGAGAACCTGCGCGGATCGCGGATTCAAAATCAGATGCTACTGCGATCAGGATATTGATTGCTACAATAACAAACGGAAATGCTTTGAACCAGTGTGCTTTTCCCAGTTTTCCCCAGTGGTACTTCAGGATCATAAATCCGATACAGCCTGCGGTTGCCGCATACAGTTTCGCATAATGGAACCAGCTGTTCATATGTACGTAAGTATCATTGTTCAGCGCCCATTCCGCACCGGATGCCGCACCGATATAGATGGCAATAAAGTACACAGACAATACCGCCGGGAGCACCAGGAAACATGCGATTCCTCCCCATTTCGACCGCCTTGCGATCTCATTCATGATTACCAGTCCTGCAAAGACTAACAGCCAGCCAAGCAGCTGCCATCCTGCTGTTTCTCCATAAATCTGAAAAAACATACACTCACTCTCCTTTTTCTTACGCGGAATCTTTATTCCACTTCTATTTCCTTAATGTTGAATTCACTTCCCTGCAAAAGATACGTGTGTTCACTGCCACAGTGCGGACAGATCTTTCCATATTCTATGGTCGAATAGGTCTTCTCACATTCCTCACAGTATGTAATTGCAGGAAGTGTCTCCACAATAAGTTCTGCTTCCTCAAACAGCGGCCGTTTCTTCGCCGCCCACGTCCAGCAGTTCTGCAGGTAGGATTCGATCACCGTCGAGACCTCCCCAAGTTCCAGAACCACTTTCCGTATTTTTTCCACTTCATTCTCTTTCGCCACCTTCTCCAGATGATCCATGATATGAAATGTCACGCCAAGTTCATGCATACCTGCATTCTCCTATTTCTTCTTCGCAAACTTCACTTTAATGGACTGTTTCACCATATTCGGAAGAATGTATTTCAGTTTATCCTCCGATGCCCGCATCACGGACGCTCCCGGAAGTTCTCTGTGCAGATGGATCGCATCAAAGACACATTTTGTGGTACATACTCCACAGCCGATACATTTATTCGGATCCACCACAGAAGCTCCACAGGACAGACAACGGGAAGTCTCTGCTTTTACCTGTTCTTCCGTCAGACTGTGAGACAGGTCGCGGAAGGTCGCTGCCTGTGCTTTTTCATCTGCTTTCGCCGGAATCTGGCGTTTGGATGTATCGTAACTTTCCACGGAAATATTGTTTTTATCCAGCTCCACAAAATCACGACGGTTTCTTCCTATGGTCAGGGTACAGTTTTCATGTACATAACGATGAAGGGAAATCGCACCCTCCCGTCCTGCTGCGATCGCATCGATGGCAAATCTCGGTCCTGTATACACATCACCGCCGACGAAGATATCCGGCTCAGAGGTCTGATAGGTCAGTTTATCTGCCAGTGCACCGCCGTTCGGCCGTCTCTTCAGATCCAGGTTATCCAGCATATTACCCCATTCGATCGCCTGTCCTACGGAAAAGATTACATGCTTACACGGTATGGTCACAGTCTGCTCTTCATCGTATTCCGGTGAAAATCTTCCCTGTTCATCCAGTACACGGATACATTTTTTAAATACCACACCGGTCACTTTTCCGTCTTCTTCCAGCACTTCTTTCGGTCCCCAGCCGCAGTTCAGCTCGATACCTTCTTCCAGTGCTTCCGCAATCTCTTCCTTACTTGCCGGCATATTTTCCCGCTGTTCCAGACAGAACATGGAGATCTTCGCATCCACACAACGGCTGCTGATTCTCGCCGCATCGATGGCTACATTACCACCGCCGACAACCACAACATCACCTTCAAGCGCAAAGCTTTCTTTCGCTCCCGCTTCCCGCAAGAAATCAACGGCTGCATAAGTACCTTTTGCATTCTCTCCTGTGATACCCGGTTTTCTTCCACGCTGGCATCCGATCGCCACGTAGAAACCTTTATAACCCTGTTCCCGCAGTTCTTCGATCGTGATATCTTTTCCGATCTCCACACCACAGCGAATCTCCACACCGAGTTTCCGGATCACATCGATCTCTGCTGCCAGAAGATCTTTTTTCTAATTTATAGGAAGGAATTCCGTAACGAAGCATACCGCCCGGTTCCTCATTTTTCTCGAAAATAGTCGGTTTGTATCCGGTCAGCGCCAGATAATATGCACAGGAAAGTCCCGCCGGACCGGCACCGATGATGGCGATCTTCTCATCAAATCCACCTTTCAGGGACGGAATCGTCTTTTTCGGGATATATCTCGTCTCCGCATTCAGGTCACGTTCTGCCAGGAATCGTTTTACTTCATCGATGGCTACCGCCTCATCGACGGTTCCTCTGGTACATGCATCCTCACATCTGCGGTTACATACATGTCCGCAGACTGCCGGTAACGGATTATCTTTTTTGATCAACGCCAGTGCGTCATCGTAACGTCCCTCTTTTGCCAGTTTCAGATACCCCTGTACAGCGATATGTGCCGGACAGGCAGTTTTACATGGTGCAGTACCGGTATCGTAGCAGTTGATCCGGTTCACATCTCGATAGTTATGTGACCACATGTGTTCGCCCCAAGGCTGTTCCGACGGGAGTGGGATCCGCGGATAGGTTACTCCGCAGCCCTCTTTATCACACAGTTTCTGACCCAGTTTTACCGCCCCTGCCGGACAGAATTCCACGCATTTTCCGCAAGCTACACAGTTGGCTTTTTCTACCTTCGCCACGTAAGCGGAACGGGACATATTCGGGGTGTTAAAGAGCTGGGAGGTACGCAGTGCATAACAGACATTCACGTTACAGTTGCAGATTGCAAAGATCTTGTTCGCACCGTCGATGTTTGTGATCTGATGTACGAATCCGTTGTCCTCTGCTGCCTTCAGAATCTCCAGTGCCTCCGCTTTATCGATATAGCGACCATCTTTCTGTGTTTCCACTACATAATCTGCCATATCTCCAACAGCGATACACCAGCCTTCCGGATCGTCCGCGCAGCCCTCTCCGTGGGTCAGGCGGGAACGACGGCAGGAACACGGGCTTGCCGCGTATTTTCCCTCATATTTGTTCAGCCAGTGGGAAATATGTTCCAGATCTACGGATTCATTTTCCATCTCGATCGCTTTTTCCACCGGGATAACATGCATACCGATACCGGCTCCGCCTTCCGGCACGAACGGTGTGATCTTCTCCAGCGGCAGACGGGACATATGTTCAAAGAAAGTTCCCATCTCCGGGTTGGAGTCCAGGATGTTTGCGTTCATGTTGAAAAATTCTGCACATCCCGGTACATACATCGGTAACACATACTGTTTTTCGTGCTTCGGATTCTCCCAGTTGTATTCCAGAAGACCTTTTCTTGACATTTCTTCCAGCAGCGCTTCACATTTTTTTTCTTCCAGACCGGAGAGTTTCACGATTTCTGCCAGTGTCTTCGGTTTTCTCACACCAAGTTTTACTGCCAGTTCTGCTTCCTCATCGGTAAGCACGCCGGCAAGTCCCCAGTACTCCGGATCGTTTCTGGTAATCTTTTTCAATCCCAGTTTCTGCGGAATCCGGTCTGTGATCTTTTTGCCCAGTTTCGCGATCGGCTCCCGGAACGGTTCGTTCGGATCCGGGGTGAATTCCGGATAGACATAATCCGGATACAGCTCTTTATCCAGTTCTTTCTTCATTTTCATCCTCCTACACAGCGCCAGCCTTCTTATCTCCTTTCGGACAGACCGTCCGATATCGCTGAGTTTGAATAGCCGACACTTCCCTTTTGTCACTGTCATATCATCTCAGACACCGGTTTTCCATGCATTTACCTGCGCAGCCAGCCACTCGGTCCACGCATCCATGCCTTCCCCTGTCTTCGCACTGATTGGAAATACCTTCGCCTGTGGATTTCTCTGATGGATATACTCTTTCACCCGTTCCATATCAAAATCAAAATAAGGCAGTACATCGATCTTGTTGATCAGCACCGCATCACAGATCTGAAACATCAGCGGATATTTGAGCGGTTTGTCATGCCCCTCCGGTACGGAAAGGATCATCACATTTTTCGATGCACCCGTATCAAATTCTGCCGGACAGACCAGATTTCCCACATTTTCCAGGATCGCCAGATCCACATCGTCCACGCCAAGACCCTCCACGCCCTGCCGGGTCATCTCCGCATCCAGATGGCACATACCCCCGGTATGCAGCTGGATCGATTTGACACCTGTTTCTGCAATCGCCTTTGCATCCACATCGGAATCAATATCCGCTTCCATCACACCGATCCTGAACCGATCCTTTAACTGCTCGATCGTTCCTTTCAGTGTTGTAGTCTTTCCGGATCCCGGTGAAGACATCAGGTTCATCAGAAATACTCCCTGTTCTTTTAACTCCCGGCGAAGGTTATCCGCCTGCCGGTCATTGTCTGCAAATACGCTCTCCTTGATCTCAAGGACTCTTACCTCTTTCACGCTTCTCTTATCCCTTTCATGATAATCTGTACCATCTCTTCTTTTCCCTGTTCGTAGGTCAGCCCGTTCTTGTAGAGAATATCACTCTCCAGAAAGCAGGTTACCGTTCCCCGGATCATCGCCATAACGACCGGTTTCGAGATATCCTTCCGAATCTTTCCTTCCCGGATCCCTTTCTCCAGATACCGCTCGGCAAGTGCCCACCCCTGACTGACTGCTTCCATCAGGTACTTATACTGCTTCGGATACTTCTGTGCCAGTTCGAAGATCCTGCTAAGTCCGATGTTATAATACTTGGTCGGAATTGCGCAAAACAGCCGTTCCAGCTTTTCCATCGTATCCAGTTCGGTATCCGCCTCGATCTCCTGCCGCATATCCGTAAAATCACGGGCATATCGGTCTGCAATCGCCATCAGTACATCCTGTTTACTCTCGAACACCGTATAGATGGTTTTTTTACTGATCCCCAACGCTTTCGCTACATCATTCATCGTAAATTTCAAACCATTCCTGGTAAATTCTTCAATTGCTGTATCAATGATTTTTTCTCTCATTTCTCTCTCCTGTCCTGTTCTCATTTACGGTTCAGCGAAAAAGGAAACCGGGAAACTGAGAACAGTTTCCCGGTTTCCTTCATTGTAACATTACACTGACTACCGGTCAATTCACTATATTTGACAAAAAATTCACATTGCTTTTATGCAGAACCTCTTATTTCCTTTCAGATCTCGATCTGTAAACCGTCATAAGCCAGTTCCAGTCCTTCTGACGCCACAATCGATTCGTACCAGTCATGCGGCGGGCACCAGTGTGGGGACAGATGCGTCAAAAGAAATCTACTATTCTCACGCAGACACTTATTTTCCTTCAATCGGTCCCTTATCCGGATATTGTTCATCAGACACATATGTCCGCCATACTGTTCATTCAGTCCTGTAGTTCCTTCCATAATAACTGCATCGTACTGATATTCCTGTATCAATGCAAACTGATCCTCGTCATAACTTCCGGAATCCAGCGCATACAATAACGTTTTTCCATCTTTCTGAATGATATAACTGTGGGAAAATCCCCGTTGCGACCCATGATTTCCGCGAACCGGCAAGATTCTGTACCCATCCGTTTTCTCCTCCTTTCCCTCTTTGATCTCATGCAGATTTATTTTCAGTTCTTCCATGTCATCCAGACTTTTTCTGAGTGTTTCCATCACGAAAGAATTTCCGTAAATATTCAGCTGCGGGATATCGGTAAACCGTGGGCCTCCATGTCTCATCTTTTCGACATAAGTAAGCGGCAGCAAGCTTTCGTCTGTATTTCTCCAGTGCAGATGCTGCGGATACAGATGATCTTCATGAGGATGTGTGATCAGAAGTGTCTTGAGCTTTGATAAATTCACTCCGAACCGGGCTGCATTATCAAAACACGATGGTCCGATATCGATCAGCAGTTCTTCATCCATCACCATGCTGCTGTTTGTTCTCAGGTTTTTTCCTCTGTGTTTTCTTGCGTAAGTACAATGAGGACATTCGCACCAGTATCCCGGATAACCTTCCCCTGCTCCTGTTCCTAAAAATGTCAGTTTCATACACGTACCTCTTTTCCTTATTTTTCTTAATTATAAATCTCTTTTCTACCGTTTTACAACAAAATCCGTATATTCTTCCCTTCCCGTAACAAAACTCCCTCTTCCGACAGATTTTTAAATTCCCGCATCATGGCACTCCGGTCCACACACAGATATTCTGCTAATGTAGTATAAGATACCGGCAGTGTAAATACCTGCTTCTTTTTCTCTCCTCCCACTTCATTCAGATACGCCATAATTTTTTTCCGGATGCTGTTTCTGGATAAAACATAGATCCGGTTTGCCTGCTGGCTGGATCTCATGGCGATCAGCTGTAACAGATTACTGACCATCTGGCTGTGAAAGCTGCAGGCATTTTCACAGCGTTTGATCACGTGTTCATAATCGATAAACATCACCCTGGTTCTTGTTTTTGCACATACATAATAATGTTGGGACGGTTCCGGTAAAAGCAAGGGTTCTCCGAACACATCATCCTTTTTCAGTTCATCCATTAGATACTGACTGCCTTCTACATCATTTCCATAAAGAGATGCCTGCCCTTCCAGAATCAGACCGATTTTTTTCATCGTACTGGTATACTCCATGATAATCTCATTGTTCTGATATACTGCTTCCCGCATCTGAAAGCAGACACGCATCCGTTCCTGCTCTTCCGGTAAAATATGGGAAAACAATGTCACTTTTTCCATACCGATTCCTCCCTTATATTTCTCTGATCGCTTCCTTTGCTTTTCTCTTCTTTTTTATCTATACACTTGTTTTGTTGCTTTTGCAACAGATTTTTCTGTTTTTTTCGGTTATACTATCTACAGCAGAACATAGAAACTCTGGCACTCAGAGTTCGATAATTTTTTATCAAACTATAGTTTTTACAGGAGGATTTTTATGAGAATCACAGATACTATCAAATACGTAGGCGTCAACGATCACAAAGTGGATTTATTTGAAGGCCAGTACCCGGTAGCCAACGGTATGGCTTACAACTCTTACGTAATCCTCGATGAAAAGATCGCTGTCATGGATACCGTAGATGCAAACTTCACCCACGAATGGCTGGATAACCTGGAGCGGGTACTTGATGGCCGCAAACCGGACTACCTGATCGTGCAGCACATGGAACCGGATCATGCGGCCAACGTGGCTAATTTCCTGAAAGTTTACCCGGACACCACCGTTGTCGCCAACGTGAAGACCTTCCAGATGATCTACAACTTTTTCGGACTTACTCTGGAGGGACAGAAACTCGAAGTTACCAACGGCGGCACGTTAAGCCTTGGAAACCATCAGCTGACCTTTGTATTTGCTCCGATGGTACACTGGCCGGAAGTTATGGTAACTTACGACAGCACCGATAAAGTGCTCTTCTCCGCTGACGGCTTCGGCAAATTCGGTGCCCTGGATGTGGAAGAAGACTGGGATGACGAAGCCCGCAGATACTTCATCGGTATCGTAGGAAAATACGGCACACAGGTTCAGTCCCTCTTAAAAGTGGCAGCAACCCTCGATATCCGGATCATCTGCCCACTCCACGGACCGGTACTTTCAGAAGATCTCGGACATTATATCGGTCTGTATGACACCTGGTCCTCCTACACACCGGAAGAAGAAGGCATCGTGATCGCCTACACTTCTGTCTATGGTCATACGAAAAAAGCAGTTGATCTGCTGGCTGACAAATTAAGAAGCAAAGGATGTCCGAAGGTTGTCGTATACGATCTGGCAAGAGACGATATGTCTCTGGCTCTCTCCGACGCCTTCCGCTACAGCAAACTGATCCTTGCCACCACAACCTACAACGCAAGCATCTATCCGTTCATGCACGACTACATCTCCCGTCTGGTGGAACACAACTTCCAGAACCGCACGGTAGGTCTGATCGAGAACGGTTCCTGGGCGCCTCTCGCTGCCAAAGTGATGCGCGAGATGATGGCAAAATGTAAAAAGATCAACTGGCTCGATACCACCGTAAAGATCCTCTCCGCCATCAATCAGGACAATCAGGATCAGTTAGAAGCCATGGCAGATGAACTGTGCAAAGAGTACATTGCCCAGAACGATACCCTTGCCAATAAAAATGACCTGACCGCACTGTTCCGGATCGGTTACGGCCTGTATGTGGTAACTTCTAACGACGGTAAGAAAGATAACGGCCTGATCGTAAACACCGTCATCCAGCTGACCGATACTCCGAACCGTGTAGCAGTTAATATCAACAAAGCAAACTATTCACACCATGTCATCAAACAGACCGGTATGTTAAATGTCAACTGTCTGTCCACGGAAGCACCATTCTCCGTCTTCGAGCAGTTCGGCTTCCAGACCGGAAGAAGCGTGGATAAATTCGCCGGTCAGACCGTGCACCGTTCCGACAACGGACTGGTCTTCCTGGATAAATACATCAATGCCTTTATGTCGCTCAAAGTAGAAGACTATGTGGATCTCGGTACACACGGCATGTTTATCTGCAGCGTGACCGAAGCCCGCGTGATGAGCAACCAGGACACCATGACCTACACCTACTACCAGAACAATGTGAAACCGAAACCGGAAACCGAAGGAAAGAAAGGATTTGTCTGCAAAGTCTGCGGTTATATTTACGAAGGCGATGAACTTCCTGCTGACTTCATCTGCCCGCTTTGCAAACACGGAGCTGCTGATTTTGAGCTGATCGGATAAATAACAAAAATAAGAAGTTTATAGAGTTTTTACCCCGAATATGATACACTCAAGGAAATAGAATTTTACCTGTATTTTACATTAGATAAGAAAGGCATACTATGAAAAAGACCGTAAAGAAAATTTTTAAAGTACTTGGTATCGTACTCGGGGTAATTTTACTGGCTCTGATTGCTTATATCATTTATCTCTACGCCAGCTACCATCGCATCGAAGACAATCTGGTTCTGGAAGTGGAACCTGCCCCTGACGCCGGAGAGGATCTGGAGGGACTGACTTCCGGAGCCCGCCCGGATTCTGCATCCGCACGGTACAACACGGCACTGACTACCAGGGAAACCTACTCCGCACTGACCTACAACCTTGGTTTCGGTGCTTACACACCGGACTTCAGTTTCTTCATGGACGGCGGCAGATCCTCCTGGGCAAAAAGCAAAGAAAGTGTGCAGAACACCATACAGGGAGCCGGTGAACTCATTGCTTCTTATGAACCTGATTTTGCATTGCTTCAGGAAGTAGATCTTGATTCCACCAGAAGTTATCATGTAAACGAATATTCCATCTTAAGGACTTGCCTGAGTTCCTACAATTCTGTCTTCGCACAGAACTATGACTCCGCATTTCTTTTCTATCCGTTTACACAGCCACATGGAAGCAGCAAATCGGGGCTTGCTCTGTTTTCCAGATATCTGGTGACCGATTCTCTGCGGAGAAGTTTCCCGGTGTCTACATCCTTCAGTAAATTTTTTGACCTGGATCGCTGCTACAGTATTTCCAGACTGCCTGTGGATAACGGAAAAGAACTGGTAATTTTTGAACTCCACATGTCTGCCTACGGCAACAGCGACGCAATCCGTGAGGGTCAGATCCGTATGCTTGCCGATGACATGCAGAAAGAATACGAGGCCGGCAATTACGTCCTGTGCGGCGGTGATTTCAACCATGACCTGAAAGCCTCCGAGGACGATTCCGAAAATCGCGAGTCCTGGGCATACCCCTTCCCGAGAGCCAGCCTCCCTGACCACTTTTCTTTCTGCATCGATCAGCTGACGGACGAGGAACGGGATTCCCTGTGGAACAGCGCCAGAAACGCCGACATGGAATATGTGCCGGGTGAAACGTATACCGTAACACTGGATGGATTTATTATCTCAGACAATATCGAATGCGTCTCCTACGACAACATCAACACCGGATACACCTATTCGGATCATGATCCGGTATATCTCGAATTCACATTAAAATAATATAAGGCAAAAATATAAGGGAACAGACCTGTACAACGATCTGTTCCCTTATATTTTTACTCAAAAATCTGTCCGGCAATCGTATCCTCGATCACCCACAGGCTTCTTATCCTTCAAAAACTATCCTTTATCCGCTGACACATCCTGGCCCTTTTTCTTTTTCATATAAAGCCAGACGCAAATCACCACGAAAGCCACCGTAACAGCTGCCAGAAGCGGCCATACGGTGATCGGACAGACGCTTTCACTGATCAGGTTCAGTGCCTGATAAGAGGTGTAGATACCGAAAATTGCAAAGATCACAAACGCCAGTGTATTTAACAGACCTTCCGGTGTCTTACTCTTTAACAGATATCCCACCAGCATACCGAGAATGTCCGCCAAAAAAAGTCCCAGAGAACATCCGATCCATACGATAAAAGCGGCTCCCATACCTTCATTAGCGCCGAAAGTAATGGCTGTCAGCTGTGTTTTATCTCCCAGCTCTGCTACAAAGAACGTACAGAACACTGCCAGCGGAGCGAACTGGATCTTGCTTTTTCCGCCCTCTTCTTCTTCGTCGTCATCGTCCCCTGCAAGCGTCGATGCCGCAAAATAGAGAAACGCCAGTGCTGCGATGATCTTGATCAGCCATTCCGGGATAAATTCGCTGACCAGTCCGCCCGCCAATACCGCAAGACCATTCAGCACCAGGATCGCTGCCGCCGTTCCCATGATAATATCTTTTAACTTATACTTGGAAGTCAGCGCGATCAGCATCAGCTGCGTCTTGTCACCCATTTCCGCGATAAATTCCGTGAAAAATACCTTTAAAAATAATAACATGTTCTCCCTCTCTGTGATTCAATAATTGTTTTTAATTATTATCTGATCACAATATAAATCGCATACGCCGCATAAAGTGCGATCATACAGAACCCTTCCACTTTTCCGATCCGTTTCTTTGTTGCCGCAAAGATCCACACACATACGGTAAATACAATCAGCACACACAGGTCAATGATATTTTCTCTGATCATGCTGACCGGACTGATCGCAGATGCGATACCGAGAACCATCAGAATGTTAAATATATTGGATCCCACTGCGTTGCCAAGTGCCATATCCACTTCGTTCTTTTTCGCTGCAACGATTGAAGTTACCAGTTCCGGCAGAGAAGTTCCGATGGAAACGATCGTAAGTCCGATCAGCGTCTGACTCATCCCAAGATCACCGGCAATTCTTGCTGCCGCATCAACAGTAACATCTCCACCAATGGCAATAGCAACCGCACCTCCAACGATAAAAAGAATACTTAACGGCATGGATATCAGCCTGATCTCTTCGTCCGAACCACCTTCAATCTCCACTTGTTTTCCTTCTTTACTGGCTTTCATCGCTGTACGGATCATATAGAAAATATAACCGGCAAAGCATCCCAGAAAGATTACGCCATCCAGATGCCCCAGTATCATCGAAGATGTATCTCCGATTCCGGCGATTCCAAAGAGCAGTAACATACCGGCACAGATCAGTGAAAACGGGATGTCTCTTCGAATCGTCTCTTTTGCCACATTGACCGTAGCCAGCACGCCGCAGACACCAATAACCACCATCAGATTAAAGATATTGGAACCTACGACATTGCTCACAGCAAGTTCATTATTTCCTGTAAGAGAAGCCGACACACTGACCGCCGTCTCCGGAAGCGACGTTCCCATCGCCACGATCGTAAGTCCGATGATGATTGCCGGCACATGCAGACGCTTTGCCACACTTGAACTTCCCTCCACAAAATAATCCGCTCCTTTGATCAACAGCACAAACCCAATCACAAGTGCAACCAGAACCAGCGCAAATGGAGCATTGTTAATAAAGTTTTCCATAGTTTCCTCCTTTTTTCTCTCCATGAGTTTCCGTCATCCCAACATCTTTTCCTGTCTTCCAGCAGCTTACAGCACTCTGCTGGTTGGTACAGACACGACGTCGACCCGCTGCCTGCGTAAAAAAAGACTCATGTATATCTTCACCTCGGATCAGACTTCTTATTCCGAAGCAAAGATATACATGAGTCTCATTATTTAAGATTTGCCAGATTGTACTCTGTGCTACAATCAGAATGTTGACAAACCACACTTTCGCGCTAACTACTCCCTCATGGAATATTTTATTACTTGATAAATAATATCAAATAGAAGGTAGTATGTCAACGGGAAATCCGAGTATAGTATAGTTGTTAAATTTCTCCCCTTTCAGTTGGCCACGATTTTCTGAGTGCCACATAAGAAATCAAAAAATTAGCCAACCAGCCGGCAGGTACAGCAAGCCAGACAAATGCGATACCAAAACGAGGTGCGCAGATCAAAGCAACTGACAGACGGATTGCCAGGTTGACCATATTTGCAATGAGAAAAGGCCGCATGATTCCAAGTCCACGAAGAACGCCATCCGTTGCCATCTTGATGCCCATGAAAATGAAAAAGTAACCGAGCCATCTCATATAATTCCCAGATACCTGATATGCTAAAGCGGTTCCATCTTTCCCCAGGAATAACGAGGAAATTTGAGTATGCAGTGTTTCAATGACTACAAAAGCAAGAACTGCAAACCACAGATCCAACACCAGTGCAGCGTGATATCCTTTTTTGAGACGTTCTATTTTCTTTGCGCCAAGATTCTGGGATACATACGGTGAAACTGCATTTCCAATGGATACAAAAATCAGTGAAAAAACATTTTCTACCCGCATCGTTGCCGAATAACCGGCGAGTGCCTGTGTACCGAATGGATTTACAACTGCCTGTACGATCATCATACCAATGGATACTGTGGATTGCTGGAGAACTGATGGTACGGCGATTCGAAGCATAGAACGTAACTCTCTCCCATCAAACCAGGCAAAATGGCTTTTATACCGGCGCATCCGACTAAAGAAAATCAAAAGTGAAAACACTCCGGAAAGCCCCTGTGCAATGAGAGTTGCAAGGGCTGCACCGAACACACCCAGGCCAAGTCCTGCCACCATCCAAAGATCCATAAATATATTCAAAACAGAAGAAAATATCAAAAGACCCAGTGGAATTTTTGACTCTCCGATCGATGTGAACATCGTTGAAAGGATATTGTACATAAACAAAAACGGAAAGCCCACAAAATAAACACGAAGATACAGTACTGCTGCCTCCAGTATATCAGCAGGTGTCTGTAATAACCTCATCATCGAATGGGAAAAGCAAAAGCCAAAGACACCCAGAAGTATACTTAGAATCAGGAAACTAATCAGTGATGTTGACACGATTGTTTTCATTTTGCTGTAATCTCTGGCTCCAAAATAACGACTCACAAGCACACCGGCACCTACACCGGCACCCAATGCTATACAAATAAAGACATTCGTAAGTGCAGCACAGGCACCAACTGCCGCAAGTGCAGAGGAGCCAACAAACTGACCGACGATAATAGAATCCGCCATATTATATACTTGCTGAAAAAAGCTGCCCAGAATCATCGGCATTGCAAAAACAGTCAGTGCTTTAAGGGGCGCATCTGTGATTAAATATTCATCTTTTGACATTGTCTTATTTCTCCTTCCGCAAGAATTCATTTTACATCTTCAATATACAAAATGCAAATTTTGTCACTTCTTGTTCGTCTTATTTTACTACCTCTCTTTCTTTGTTCACTCTTTCTAGCTTCCTATCCATTTATGAACTTGTTGTTGACTGATGATTCAAGTATAATAAACTCGTAACTGTTCAGTACCTTCACAGTTACGAGCCAAAATGCATTTAAACGATAAAAACACCTCGCGGGACAGTAGCTACTGAATAGTTACATAAACTCTATATAGGAAATACACGTCTTGCATGTGATCTTATGTATTGATGATTCTCATGTTCTGCGATATACGGGGAGGAAATTCTCATGGGTAAACAATCTACCAGGGAAAACAAAACAATTTACCAGCTTTGCCGGGAAGCTGCAGGGCTTACAAGGGCAGAAGCAAGTGATAAAATGGAGGCTGTCTCGGATTCTAAAATCGAAAAATTCGAATACGAAACACAGGAGCCTACACCTTACGATATCATTCAAATGGCTGATGCTTATAAGCGACCGGATCTCTGCAACTATTACTGCTCGCACAAATGTGAAATAGGCCACCGCTATGTTCCAGAAGTAGAAGTGACTGATCTGTCAAATATCATTTTGGAGACAATTGCCGGTCTGAATGAAATCAATCCTCTTACCGGTCGTCTGATCCAGATTGCCCGTGACGGTAAGATCAGCGATGATGAAATGAAAGATTTTGCTTATATCAGTAAAAAACTTGATGAAATTTCTTTAGCCATAGACTCTTTGAATCTCTGGGTAGATAAGACCGCCGGAGAACAGGGGCTTAATCGTAAACGTCAAACCACTCGCCTAGCCGGATCAGCGCATTTATGAGATACTCTAAAAAGTACGAAAAAACTAACTAGTTTTTTAGAGGAGGACTAAGGTATGGACCAATCAACTCATGATGTAAGACGCACCAACTGGCTGAACATTATAGAACAATGTCAGCAAAGGCCGGAAAATATGACCGTGAAGCAATGGCTTGCCGATAATGGTATCAAAGAAAAATCTTATTATTACTGGCTCCGAAAATTCCGCAAAGAAGCGTATGAGCAAATGCAGATGCCACCAGCCACTTCATCTTCGGAAATCACGTTTGCTGAGATCTCTGTTCCGTTAAGCAGGCAGGAAGAACCGATACACTCCTTTCAGGAACAACCTCCGGTTGCCATCATCAAAAATGGTGCTTTATCCATTGCGATATCTAACGATATTTCGGAAGCCCTGCTTGACAGGATCTTCCAGGTGATCCGTCATGCTTAACGATGCAGCAGGAATCCGCAGGGTTGTACTCGCCTGCGGATATGTTGATCTGCGGAAAGGCATTGACGGACTGTCCATGATCATCGGTGACAGATACCATCAGAATCCTTTTGAAAAAGGAACTCTTTTTCTTTTCTGCGGAAGAAGATCCGACCGGATCAAAGGTCTGCTTTGGATGGGAGATGGATTCCTGCTTCTGTACAAACGCTTAGAAGACGGATCCCTGACCTGGCCCAGGACAGAACAGGAAGCTGCAGAACTTACAGAGGAACAGTTCCGGTATCTGATGCTCGGACTGAACCCACTGGATCCAAAGATCAAAGAGGTCCATCCGAAAAGAGCACTCTGACTTTTGTGCAAAACAGAGATTTTTTCAGCGTTTTCATCAGGTCAAAAATCAGTCGTTGTAACATAGGTTTTCACTCTTTCCAGACGCACTCAGTGCATCTGAGAATGATTGAAAATAAATTTTTTGAACCTTGAAAATACTATATTTTCTTATGTTTATGGACGTTATACGGTTTTTTGGCACATAGGCATAATGACGAAGACGTCATTCTTGGAAATTCGCCATTTTCCGTTGTTTCTGTTATAATGGATACAGTGAAAAGGAGCGGGACAATGGATCATAAACATACACTTACTGAACTGAATAACTGCAGCCGCGAGGAACTGATTACCATGGTTCTTTCCATGCAGGGACAGCTGGATATGCTGAACCGGAACATAGAAAAACTGATCGAACAGGTACGCCTCGCCAACAGCTATCGTTTTGGCAAACATACGGAAACTTTAAAATCTATCGACGGACAGCTTTCCTTTTTTGATGAAGCAGAAGCCGCATACGATGCATCAGTTCCAGAACCTTCTGCAGATGAGATCCTGCCTACCAAGCGGAGTCAGAAGAAAAAAGGAAAACGGGATCTGGATCTGAAAGATTTCCCTGTAGAGATCCTTCCGCCGTATCATGTTTCCAAAGAAGAACTGGATGCCTTCTATGGCGATGGCAACTGGCGTCAGATTCCAAGTGAGATCTATAAGAGGCTTCGCTACGAGCCGGCATCATGGACCGTTGAGGTTCATACGGTCGAAGTATATGTTGGGACTGACGGTGACCATCAGGACGAATTCATCCGCGGAGAAAGGCCAAAGGATCTGCTCCGGAACAGCATTGTGACCCCGTCCCTGCTGGCAGCTATCCTGAACGTAAAGTATGTAAACTCATCCGCGCTTCACCGGATCGAGCAGGAATTCGAGCGCAATGGTGTAAAGATATCCCGGCAGACCATGTCCAACTGGATCATCAAATGTGCTGACAGATACTTTGCACCTTTTGTTGAGCGGATGAAATCAGAACTGCTGTCGCTGCATGTCACACAGTCTGATGAAACGCCGACGCAGGTGATCGCAGACAGCGATCATCCCAACAGCAAGTGTTACATGTGGGTGCACCGTTCCGGTGAACTGTATAAGGAGCGCCCCATCGTGATCTATGAATACCAGAAAGGGCGCGACCACCACAAACCTCTGGATTTTTACCGGGACTATAAAGGGATCCTTGTAACGGACAGCCTCCAGCAGTACCACGTACTTGAAAGGAAACTCCCAGAGGTAACAAACGCGAACTGCTGGGCACATGCAAGGCGCGATTTTGCAGATGCAGTAAAAGCAGCCGATAAAAAAGACCCACAGGCGGTCAAACAGTCGGTTGCATATCAGGCACTGCAAAAGATCGCAGGATTCTATAATATCGATACGGAGCTAAAAGGGCTCTCGTCGGAAGAACGTCTTCAAAAGCGGCAGGAGATGATCCGGCCGATGGTTGAGGAATTCTTTGCGTGGGTAAAACAACAGGCTGCGGAATGTGCTGTACCGCCGAAATCAAAAACGGCCCAGGGACTGAACTTCCTGATCAACCAGGAAAAATATCTTAAAGTTTTCCTGGAAGACGGCGATGTTCCCATTGACAACTCGGCTTCGGAACGGGCAATCCGGACCTTCTGCATCGGAAAGAAAAACTGGATGTTCCACAACACCGCAAACGGGGCGAATGCCAGTGCACTGGTGTACAGCATTTCAGAAACTGCGAAGCTGAACAACCTGCGGCCGTATTACTACTTTAAGTATATCCTCACAGAGCTGCCGAAACGCTGCGATAAACAAGGAAATATAGATCCTGCGGAATTAGATGATCTGATGCCTTGGTCATCAGAACTTCCAGACGAATGTAGGAAACCACGCCGCTCATAAAAAAGCGGCGTTTCATTTAATGTCAGGCGCATGGTTTAACGTTTACGCTTAATCTTGAGCTCTTAAATGCCGAAAAAGAAAAATTAAAATAATCCATAACGCCAAGAAAGGCAATGAACCATTTCTGACTCATTGCCTTTTCCTTTACATACGCTGTAATTGATTGACTATACTTTCTGTTCTTCGAATTGCTTCTTCTACCTGTCTTTTTGCATTATTGATTCGATCCTGGACCACCCAGTCCACAACAAAACCATCAAAGAAATAATCCGCAAAAGAAAGAAAATCTCCAGTATCGATATTCAAGTTACATGCCATATTTACATCATTTAATTCCCTGCTGAAATTACGGAGATCATACTTTGCCTGCTCCATATTCTGCTTCGCCTGATCCATTTTAGAATGTTTTAACATCGTAGTGAAAAAGCCACCGCCAAACATATCTACCAGTCCCCAGTTCTTTGCACTGTTTAAATTTTCTTTTGCTGCCTGAAGACTGTTCAAAGCTCTGCGTCCAGCTTCAATCGCTTCTCTTTTTTCTTTTTCAATATCATATCCCATTCGTTTTCTCCTCCTGATCGATTATGAATGTGACGTCACCAATGCTATAATACCACCGATGATCAACAATGGAAAAGCAATGTACATCAGTCCACCTACAACCATACCGATCAATATCACCGGGAAGAAAATAACTGTGCAAAGTAGTTTCATAATTCCCCAGGATGCTCTTAACCCAAATATAAAAAATTTTCCAACAAACCAAATCATACAAATTGCAAATAATAACGATAACATTTTTTTACTCCTTCTGAAACTCATTCTGATATGTGTCTTTCATTTTTTCTGTTCTTTTTCTGATAAATATTCAGATGTGTTCTTTATACCAAGCTTATTACTGAATGCCGGATTTTTCTCCATCTTTTCTATTATCCGGATTAATCGAATTCTCTGTGCCGCTTCCATCTGATCACCCCATTTATATTCTGCTTTTTTGTTGATATTGTCACTATAACAAATTTATTTTTCATAATACACATCCACCATGAGGAATTGCATCTTTATATTTCTCGAATTTTGAGAATTCTGTCTTTATATTTCTCTGCACGAATTGTTTTCTATCTATGCTGACTCTTTTATAATAAGCATATACGAGCAACATCATAAATTATTATTAAAAGGGAGATTATGCTATGCGAATTGAAAACTTACAAAATGAAAACAGAAAATATGCGAAAAGTATCGGAAACTTCCATGTGCTTGAATATGTGCAGGATGCCAGCGTTTCACCTATGAATGCAATGAATGAGTATTTCATGAGTAAAATGAATGTCAGAAGAAGACAGGTTGTTATTGATATTGATAAAGACCATTCAGCTATTATCCAGGCTGGTGCCATGCAGTGGATGGGTGGTAATGTACAAGCCACATCTGGTGTAAAGGGTATCGGAGATTTCCTTGGAAAGGCACTCAAGGGTGCAGTTACAAAAGAAACCGCAGTTAAACCGGAATATGTTGGTGAAGGCTGCCTGGTATTAGAGCCAACATACAAATATATTATCCTTGCAGACATTGGCAAATGGGGACCAGCCGGAATGACAATTGAAGATGGCATGTTCCTCGCTTGTGATGCAAATGTAAAAAGTAAAGTCGTAGCCAGAAAGAACCTTTCATCAGCAGTATTAGGTAACGAAGGTCTGTTTAATCTGAGTTTGCATGGAAATGGTGTAGCTGCACTGGAGTCTAATGTTCCCGAAGATGAATTAATTGAAGTCATATTGGAAAATGATGAACTGAAAATTGATGGAAACCTTGCTGTATGCTGGTCATCAAATCTTGAATTTACCGTAGAAAGATCTACAAAAACACTTGTCGGATCTGCAGTTAGCGGAGAGGGTCTGGTAAATGTTTATCGTGGAACAGGACGAGTACTGATGTGTCCGGTCGCACCGACAGCTTCCTTATTTGAATCCACAAACACCATGGCAGCTAAAGCTGCCGCTAAATCCAGCAATACATTTGGAAAATAAGCGTAAAACACATTCTCACGTAAACAACAAACGCCGGTATAGGATTATAAAAAGTCCTGTATCGGCGTTATTTCATCTTTAACTGCTCAAAATGATAACGCGGTTTTCCTATACTCTTTTTGCCATACTCTATTGCTTCTGTGGGGCAATAACAAATACATGCCATACAGTGAGTACATTGATTCCCCCATATCGGCTTTCCGTTTTCAAGTACAATGTTATTCTTTGGGCAGTTTTTAACACATTGACCACATCCGATACAAGTATCATCTGTCTGAAATGCAGTAGCTTTCACGAAGAACTGATAAAAAATAGGATTTACCGGACCACTCATAAAACGGTCGTAGAGATTGTTTCGTGGTACAGGGAAAGGTTGTTCTGCTTTAATACAGGCAATGGTATCCACAATAGTAGGCTCAGCATTTTTTACAATTTTTCTTGCTTCCTCTGCTTGGGGTGCATCGAACATGGCAATATAGTTTTCCGGCATAAGAATTTGAGATGTACCCATATAACATAAGTGCTTTCGCTCAGCAAGACTACTATTATATTTTGACGCATTGCCAATTTCACTACCGCAGTTCATAACAAACCAAATACGTTTTGCAGAAAGCAATTTCGTTTTGGAAAGCCAATCCGACACAATTCGGGGAATACGCCACGCATAAGTCGGAGTTACAACGATTACATTCTCACCTGTTTTTACTGGCGAATAATCTGCTGCCTTGATTTTTGCATTCACATCTACAATCTCGTCCTGCAATTCAACTGCAATTTTTTTCGCTATATAACGGCTGTTGCCGGTTCCTGAAAAGCACAAAATCATGATAAAATCACCAACTTCCGATTGTCGAAACAACTATTACAAAAATCTACTTTTCAATATCATCTTCATATTCTTTTAGTTGCGTGTGCCAATTATTTTTATCCTTATCTGTTATTTGTCTAATTACATGGCACGGATTACCTCCTGCAACAACATGGCTTGGAATGTCTTTTACCACAACTGAACCAGAAGCAATGACTACATCACTTCCAATTGTGACACCGGGATTGATTACAACATTTCCACCGATCCAAACATTATCGCCTATTGTTACAGCCTTGGCATATTCCAGTTCCAAGTTGCGTACATCCTTATCAATTGGGTGACCTGCTGTATATATACTTACGTGGGGAGCCAAAAATACATTATCCCCAAACGTAACATAATTTTCATCTAATATAGTCAAATCTGTATTAGCATAAAAATGTTTTCCAAATGATATTCTATCGCCATGATCAAAATAGACCGGAGGCGTTAGTACCATATCCACAGGAGCTACTTTAAAGCATTTTTTCAATTCTTCAAAAGCACTTTTATCGTTTCAGTATTCTGATTCATTAAACTTTTTTTGAGCTGCATGAACGTTTTCAAACGAATTATCACCAACTTTATATGGATTATATAATTTACCCTCCATCATTCTGTTCCATTCCGTTTTATTTATCATATTTCGTTAACCTCACAATTTCAATTTTCTTAATTCTGCAAACTTGATTTTACATGTTTCCCATTGTATTGCTCGCCCTATTATAAATACAATTTGTTTTCCTTCCTACCGGAACAAACCTTCTTCATTTTCCGACCGGCGATAAAACTGACAAGCTTACTGTAATTTCTTGCTTTCTTCGGACAGACTGCTACACAGTGCATACAAGAAATGCACTTATCCTTATCGGTCATCTTCGGATTGTCCAACGGAATGGCACCTGCCGGGCATTCTTTTGCGCACAGACCGCAGGAAGTGCATTTTCCATTTGCAACAGGTTTGAGCGGAACACCACCATATTCTCGATATGGTCTGTTTCCCGGAAATGCAGGTGTCCTTTGTGCTTCGCTGTTTTGCATAATCTTTGCGGCAAATTCCAGCAATTCCTTTTCATCCTGCTGATCCGGGCGTCCGGTTCCAAATTGGTGCATCAGGGAATGCTCTGCGACAGCCTCCATTCCTGCGATACATACAAATCCTGATGCCTCCAGAACATCCTGTAGTTCCAATAGAGTATCATCAATCATACGGTTTCCAAATACTGCCACAAGAATTGCTTTCGCACCATCTGCCTTTACTTTGCGAAACATATCCGTTACAACTGATGGAATGCGTCCACCGTAAGACGGTACAGCAACCAAACATAGGTCCTTTTTTTCAAATTTCACCTTCATGAGTTTATCTGGTTCTTTAATTAGATCGATTTCTTCAGCATCCAGCTTCGTCCCTTTCGCAACAATATCTGCTACTTTCTCTGTACCCCCTGTCGGGCTGAAAAATATGTTATAAAATCTCATAATGATCCTCCTACTGATTCCGATTTGTTTATTGTCCTTTTATAACGGTTGACCAATTGTTTTCAATAGTGTTTATATGTTTGAAAGGAATTCTTCTATCAAACTATTTATCATCTCCGGTTTATCTGTATTAGAATTATGACCTGCCCCTTCAATCCACTTTAAAGGAATTTTCGTTTTTCGATGCCATTCTCTGTTATACCTTATGCATGAACCGGCATGATCCTTTGTACCACATATCAACAGGGAAGGACATTTGATTTCATATGGCAGATCCTTTTCCATTGCCTCTGCCAGAATACGAAATCCATGCCCGGCAATTTGGGCATAACGATGTTGATTACCATCATAGACCAGCATCATTTCCTTCATCAGGTTTCTGCCATAATTAGAAGTTGCAACTCCCTCAGTTCCGGATTTCAAAAGCAACTTCCATGGATAATGTGCATAAGCCTGGTAAAAATACAAGCGTCGTTGTATCCAAACTCAGATTATTTGACCAATAGTGAATTGTTCCGCAAGGAGTTTGATATGTACTTTCCTATTTTCATATTGGTTTTTTATATCAAATACATTCTGCTACATCTCATCCGGCTTTTGACCATCGTGGGCTTTCCATTGACACTCCGTCAATTTCATATCTGTAAATACCGCTTTAAACGATGAATCTTCCGGACTGCATGCATAAATTCCAAATTTGATTTTTCCTGCACCAGCCCACATATGACAAATCCTCATTTGCTTAAACCGTATTCCATCCTCAGAACATTCAATGCAATAATCATCTTCACGTCTACTGAGACGATACCACATAGATTTAATCTCTGCATCAATTTCCGTAGTTGCCCAATCTGAATATCCATTATTTGTCACAACACTTCCCAGGTGCTGAAAATAGTCATTCTCATATTCTATAGAACCTTTCAACCAATTCTCACTGTCAAGATACATAACCACACCGCACTGATCAAAGCGATGATGGCTTTCCTTAAAATCAGTTTTCACTATAAATGAAAAAAACTTTTCCTCTGTTTCTATCTGCAGAACCGGAGCATTATCATTACGGAAATGATAGTAAGTTCTTTGCCACAAATCAGTTCCAGGCTGTGTAATAATCTCAATTTTGTCATCTGTCAGCGTGTAATCATCAGGTTCTCTCGTCCACTTAAAATCTTTTATATTCATCTCATTATCCCTCCAAATCTCGATTGTTATAATCTTTTTCAACTCCACAATTTCCTTGTATTATTAATTCCCGTAGTTCTCCTCCCAGTAATCATACGCATCATCATATCCGCCATCATAATTTCCTCCATCGAATTCCTCAGCCCAGTCATCGGCGAAATCATCCGGATCATCATAATTATAAACATCATAAGAATCGTTTCTCCGGGAGGAATAAGAATTGCTGTATGTATTGTATGAACGCGATGGAGTACTCTTTTTTCCAGAAGAATAACTTCTTTGGGATTTGTTAGAATAGCTGTTACTCGTACTGTTTTTTCTTTGAGAATTTTCATATGCTCTTTCTCTTTTCATCGCCTCTTCATAAATACTGTTAATATGCTCCATGCAATAGTTTGTTCCCCAATCTTTTTTGTTCCAGCATCCCGGTTCATCACAGTAAAGATCCACTACCTTCAATGTAATTATGATTATCAGCTCAACACTAAGGATTACTGTCGCTATAATTTTAAAGGTCTTTGAATAAAAAAATCCGGCAGCCACATATCTCTTCTCCTTTATCTCTTTTATCTAATTCTGATGTTATCAGTTTACATCAAATAGCAGTGCATAAATCCGCACAACCAACGGATTTGCCAGAACTAGTAGTTCTAAAGTATGTTTCGTTTTCACGACATCATTTCTAATACAGATTTTACCGTACTTTTTAATCTCAGTCCATCCTTTATACCCAGGCGATAGAAAAACTCTTCTGTCTCTGCTCCGCTGGCAAATATTTCATCGCAATACTTCGTAAACACTTCCTCTTGTTCCGGAGACAGTGTTTCACTGCCTGTTCAAAACAGTTCCTGAGCAGCTTATTAACATCCCTGACCGTACTGGACGATACAAATTCATTTCGACTGGTTTTATTTAATGGATTGATAACGGCACGCCTCTTCAAAAGACTCTGATAATATCTTTCAATGAATCGGGTATTAATCTCTGACAGCTTTGCATCACCAATGATCGGAAGAATATAGTTGTTGATAAGAGAGACATTTCCTTCATACGTAGAAAGCGCCCAGTTTTCTTTTTTCTTCTCTTTGCTTCGGCTTTCGTTTCATAGATTTCCCATTTCTGTTTTCTCTCACCTTTTTCATTCGTATAGGAATAGATTACATTGAATTTTCCGTTTCGTTCTCTTATAGATGCCATATTATTGCATACTCCTTTCCAAATCTCTTTGTTCCATCGTAATTGTTGCATCTTCCAGAAGAGCGTCCTTTTCTCTGTCTTCCTTTGTCCGATACCGGGACTGGCTTTTATACCAGTTCCGAAAAGAGTCTTTTGGTATTCGTTTCCAGTAATCGACAATAACAGCTTCCATTTGATTTTTCTTGAGTAAATCATAAACACCCTGTTTTTTACTGTTCCAAGTTATCGAGCCAGTCATCGAAACTCTTCTTAGAGATACGATACTTTCCGTCATCCAACTGGATCCACCGGAATTCCTTTTTCTTTAAAAGGTTATAAATAGTAGGTCTGCTGACTCCTAAGATTTCCTGTAACTCTTGAACTGTATAACATCTTTTTTCTGACATTTCTTTATCCTCTTTTCTTTGAAATATGAAAGAAAAATTATCCCTTCATATAACGAAACGCTCAGAGCATGTTTTACAGTGGTCAAAAGCAAATTTTTTTACTTTTTTCTTACGAGTTTTCTTGCATGTTTTTTTAATGCCACTCGTAAGAAACTCGTAACATTAGATTTTTGCATTTTTCCTGAAATTAGGTAAAGAAAAAGAGCATATGGAATTGAATCCATACACTCTATGATTACTGGAACTTTATTTCATTTTTAATTCAACAAACTGGAATTGAACAAAATCGCTGCGCGATGGCCTGCCAAGGCTGTGGCATAGCGATTTTCTGCTTTCTATAACAAAAAGCAGTGGAAAGCAAGTCCTAAAAGTAGTATTGTTAAGTCACCACA
>ENA-OPZZ01000158-OPZZ01000158.1-human-gut-metagenome-genome-assembly--contig:-NODE-158-length-53897-cov-16.205114_pt1 | contig 53897 bp, 54 predicted proteins | sample MGYA00242487_ERZ504511 | MGnify/ENA primary metagenome ERZ504511 (study PRJEB26092, sample SAMD00036241) | human gut metagenome | host: Homo sapiens | study: EMG produced TPA metagenomics assembly of... | reverse complement strand
AGGGCGGACAGTATTATATCAAGTCAGAAGAGGAAATGAAGAAGCTGTTCCCATATGCATTGCAGGCTCTTGAGAACACACAGAAGATTGCAGACCGTTGTGACGTGGAAATCGAATTTGGTGTGACCAAACTTCCAAAATACGATGTTCCGGATGGACTTTCCTCCTGGGAATATTTGAACAAATTGTGTTACGAAGGGCTGGAAAGACGTTACTCGAATCCTTCACAGGATTTGAAAGACAGACTGGACTATGAACTGTCAGTTATTCACAAGATGGGCTATGTCGATTATTTCCTGATTGTGTGGGATTTCATTCACTATGCAAGGTCACAGAAGATTATGGTCGGACCGGGACGTGGTTCCGGTGCCGGAAGTATTGTGGCGTATTGTCTGGAGATTACAAGTATTGACCCGATTAAATACCAGCTTCTGTTCGAACGTTTCCTGAATCCGGAGCGTGTGTCCATGCCCGATATTGACGTGGATTTCTGTTACGAGAGGCGTCAGGAAGTGATCGACTATGTAGGAAGAAAGTACGGCGCAGACCGAGTCGTTCAGATCGTCACATTTGGTACACTGGCTGCCAGAGGTGTGATTCGGGATGTAGGACGTGTGATGGATCTGCCGTATGCATTTGTAGATAATATAGCGAAGCTTATTCCGAAGGAGCTGAATATTACTTTGGATAAGGCACTCAAGACCAGCTCAGAACTTCGCAAGTCCTATGAGGAAGACCCACAGGTAAAAGAACTGATTGACATGTCCATGCGTCTGGAAGGACTTCCAAGACATACTTCCATGCATGCAGCCGGAGTTGTTATCAGCCAGAAGCCGGTAGAAGAATATGTGCCGCTGTCACTTGGATCAGATGGATCTGTAACGACTCAGTTCGTAGCGACCACGCTGGAAGAGCTGGGACTTTTGAAAATGGACTTTCTGGGGCTTCGCACCTTGACGGTGATCCGGGATGCAGAGAAGCTTGCAAGCTACAGTTCCGGAAAAGAGATCAACATTAACAAGATTAATTTTGACGATAAAGCAGTACTGGATTCTATTGGAACGGGAAAGACAGACGGTGTGTTCCAGTTAGAGAGTGCAGGAATGAAGAACTTTATGAAAGAGCTGAAACCGCAGAGCCTGGAAGATATTATCGCCGGAATTTCCCTGTATCGTCCGGGGCCGATGGATTTTATCCCTCAGTATATTAAAGGAAAAGAACATCCGGAGCTGATCACCTATGACTGCCCACAGCTAGAGCCGATCCTGTCGCCAACTTATGGCTGTATCGTCTATCAGGAGCAGGTGATGCAGATTGTGCGTGATCTGGCAGGATATACCCTTGGACGAAGCGACCTTGTGCGCCGCGCTATGTCTAAGAAGAAAGCCGATGTCATGGCAAAGGAACGCCAGAATTTTGTGTACGGAAATCCGGAGGAAGGGGTACCAGGCTGTATTGCAAATGGTATTGACGAGAAGACTGCCAATAAGATTTATGATGAAATGACAGATTTCGCCAAGTATGCGTTTAACAAATCCCATGCGGCAGCATATGCGGTCGTTTCTTATCAGACAGCATGGCTCAAATATTATTATCCAGTAGAGTATATGGCAGCTCTTATGACCTCAGTCATTGATAATCCAGGAAAGGTAGCCGAGTACATTTACAGTTGCCGCCAGATGGGGATCAAGATTCTGCCGCCGGACATTAACCATGGTTACAGCAGCTTTTCTGCAGATAACGGAAGTATCCGGTACGGACTGGCAGCGATCAAGAGCATCGGCAGACCAGTCATCAAAGAAATCGTTGCAGAGCGGAAAGCAAACGGAGAGTTTAAGAATCTGAAAGATTTCATTGAGCGGATGTCAGGAAAAGATATCAATAAGAGAACGATTGAGAACTTTATCAAATCCGGTGCATTTGACGAACTTGGAGGAACAAGAAAGCAATTCATGGTCATCTATGTACAGATTCTCGACCAGGTGAACCGGGAGAAGAAAAATTCCATGACAGGTCAGATGTCTCTTTTTGACATTGTAGGAGAAGAACAGAAATCCGAGTTCGATATTCCACTGCCAAATGTAGGTGAATACGAGAAGTCTACGAAACTTGCTTTCGAAAAAGAAGTGCTTGGAATCTACTTAAGCGGACATCCGATGGAAGAGTACGAGGAGCAGTGGAGAAAAGGCATTTCCAAAACGACACAGGATTTCCAGTTTGATGAGGAATTGGGATTTTCAAGAGTCAGTGATGGCGCAACAGAGATCATTGGTGGAATCATTGCGAGCAAGACAATCAAATACACGAAGAATAATAAGACCATGTGTTTCCTGACGATTGAAGATATTATGGGATCAGTAGAAGTCGTTGTATTTCCAAGAGATTATGAGCGCTATCATCAATATCTGGAAGAGGAAAATGTTGTCTTTGTTAAGGGACGGGTGTCAGAAGAGGATGAAGCCTCCAGCAAACTGATCTGTGAGAAAGTCATTCCATTTGGACAGAAGAAACAGGAACTCTGGATCCAGTATCCGGATAAAGAAACATTTCTTCAGGGAGAGAAGATGCTATATGATATGCTTGCATCTTCCGATGGAAATGATGAAGTGATAGTATATTGTAAGGCAGAGCGGGCGGTAAAACGCCTTCCATCTAACCGAAATGTGAATATAGAACCTGGATTACTAAGCAGGCTTATGAATTATTTTGGTGAATCTTGCGTAAAAGTGGTGGAAAAACCATTGAAAAGCTAAGGCAATTCATATACAATGTAGCGTGAAGGGTTAAATAAATAACGAAATAAATATGTTGCTGATCAAAGAGGTGAAAAGCAACTCTACGATGGAGGAGAAGAATCATGGCAGAAAGAATCATTCGTACAATAGGTGTATTGACAAGTGGAGGAGATGCTCCGGGAATGAACGCGGCAATTCGTGCTGTTGTCAGAACTGCACTTGGAAAAGGTGTGAAAGTACGAGGCATCAGAAAAGGTTATAAGGGACTTCTCAATGAGGAAATCATCGATCTGGACGCAGGAGATGTATCAGACATTATTCAGCGTGGAGGTACAATTCTTCAGACGGCCCGTTGTAAAGAGATGATTACAGAAGAAGGTCAGCAGAAAGCAGCAGCTATCTGTAAAAAGTATGGAATTGACGGTCTGGTAGTAATTGGAGGAGACGGATCTTTCCGTGGAGCGCAGAAACTTGCATATCTTGGAGTGAATACGATTGGAGTTCCGGGAACCATCGATCTTGATATTGATTGTACAGAGTATACGATCGGATTTGACACAGCGGTAAATACAGCTATGGAGGCAATTGATAAAGTCCGTGATACATCTACTTCACACAGCAGATGTTCTATTATTGAAGTTATGGGACGTGATGCAGGATATCTGGCTCTGTGGTGCGGTATTGCAAATGGAGCTGAACGTATTCTCCTTCCTGAGGAAGAAGGATATGATATTGATGATATTATCGATGATATAAAAGAGTCTAAAAAAAGAGGTAAGAAGAACTACATTATCATCAATGCAGAAGGTGTTGGTGATTCTGTGAATCTTGCAAAGACAATCGAAGAAAGAACGGGCATGGAGACAAGAGCAACTATCCTCGGACATATGCAGCGTGGTGGAAGCCCGACATGTAAAGACCGTGTATATGCATCTATCATGGGATCCATGGCAGTAGATCTTCTCTTAGAAGGAAAGACGAACCGTATCGTAGGTTACAGACACGGTGAATATGTAGATTTTGATATTGAGGAAGCACTTGGAATGCAGAAAGGAATCCCTGAATATCAGTACGAGATTTCCAAGAAGCTTTCTCTGTAAAGCCGGCAGGAATAGAAGTGATGATGTCCGCCGGACTTCGAGAATGAGGAAAGATAAAGATTTATGACGAAAAATGTATTAGTTACAATATCCGGACTTCATTATGATGACAGTGTGATGATGGTGCAGGAGGAGAATAGTAATGAGGCAAACTCCATAGAGGTGACAACTCCTGCCACCTATTATCTGAAAAATGGGAAACATTACATAGTTTATGATGAGATCGTAGAGGGAATTCCGGGGACGATCAAGAATCGGATCAAAATTGATGAAGGAAAGCTTTTAGATATTACAAAAAGCGGAATTACTAATTCGCATATGGTATTTGAGACCGATAAGATTAATGTGACTCCATATCAGACTCCATACGGAGATCTGCTTCTTGGCACATATACGAAAGGTATGGATATACAGATTGAAGAGGAGCGCATCGAACTTCAGGTCAGATATTCTCTGGATATTAATGGAGACAAGGCCGCAGACTGCGATATCCGCATTCTGATAGAAGCGAATGAATAAGAAGGATAAAAAAATGAGTATAAAAAAGGGGCTGTGAAAAACAGCCTCTTTTTTTGGATTTTATTTTCTATGCTTTATTTTTTATCTTTTTTAAATCTGGCAAAAAATCCTTTTTTCTTCTCTGGTGTCTCCAGTGCACCACGCACGCCCTTAACGCCGGTAATGTAGATACCGCTTACTGTTGCTTTTACTTCTTTTTTAACAGGAATGAGCGGATAAATCTGAGCATCACACATCAGTGTCATAATTCTCGGTCCGACTTTCGCCTTGACAACCGGAACTTTAGAACGGCGGAGATACTTTGGAGTATTGTCGATGACAATCTGTGGAAGACCAGAATCCTTTAACTTCATCTTGCCCTTATCGATGATCAGCATAGATACTGTCTGTGCAACAGCATCTAACTGCTCCTGCTGTTCAGCCTGTTTTTTTTCGGCTTTCTTACCCAGAAAATACAGCACAACACAAGCGATTATCAGTACGACTAAAATTACCAGTAAAACAATCGATAATGTACTCACGAGTAACCCTCCTATATTTATCTAATGTCATTTACACAAATCCCATTGTATCATTCTTTAACTGGAAGTGCAAGGAAAAACGTCAGTTACTGTGCGTGCAATTATGAAATATATGTGAAAAGTATTTGCAACATTTGGGAAATGTGTTATAACTAGAAGTAGCGTTTTTTCGAGCGTGAAAAGTAATTTTAAATTATAAAACGAAGTTTTAAAGGGGTAAGAAGATGAAGAAGAGATTAGCAGCACTTTTCTGTGCAACACTTGCAGCTTCCATGATTCTTGTGGGATGCCAGGCAAGTAAAGGATTAGAGACAGACAATCTGAAGATCACACAGTATAAAGGCGTAGAAGTAAGCGCAGTAGCTAAACCGGAAAAAGTGACAGATGACGATGTAGAACAGTATATTCAGTCTCAGCTTACAAGCTCTGCAACGACAACAGAAGTGACAGACCGCGCAGCACAGAAGGGAGATACTGTAGATATCGCATTTGCAGGAACCATTGACGGAGAAGCATTTGACGGAGGCTCTTCTGATAGCTATTCACTGGAACTGGGTTCTGGAAAGATGATCGATGGATTTGAAGACAGCATTATCGGACACAATGTGGGAGAGACGTTTGTATGGGACGGAAAATTCCCAGACGATTATAAGTCAACAGATCTTGCAGGAAAAGCATGTCAGTTTACGATTACTGTAAATTCTATCTCAGAGCAGAATGTACCGGAACTGACAGACGAGTGGGTTGCGAATAATTCTAAAAGTTCTAAGACTGTAAAAGAATATAAGAAAGAGATTAAAAAGACACTGGAAGATCAGAAGCAGAAAGACTATGACAGTACTTTGAAATCAGAGGCATGGCAGGCAGTCGTAGATAACACAACTGTTCAGAAGTACTCTAAGAAACAGCAGGAGAAGATTGACGAGATGAAGAATTCTCTGATTGATTCTTACAAATCTTACGCAGAGAGTCAGGGAACTGATTATGAGACTTACATTACATCTTCTGGTCAGTATACAGTAGAGAGCTTTGAGAAGAAAGTAGAAGAGGCAGCACAGGAGTCTGAGAAGCAGACCATGATCGCCGAGGCTATTGCAGACAAAGAGAAGATTAAATTAGATGACAAGACATACAAGAAGATGTTAAAAGAGTATGCTAAGACATATGGATTCGAAGATGGTGATGCCATGGAAGAAGCATATTCAAAAGATACTTTAAAAGAGGCAATGCTCACAGATCTGGTAAAAGACTGGCTGGTAGATAACTGTATTCAGAAAACAGATAATTAAGAATAAAATGAATCAATCGGAGATTGAAAATAAATATAACGAAAGAATAAAATACATCAATCAAGGATTGATACCATTAGACAATTAACAAGAAAGCACTGATTAATCAGATAACATATGATTCATCGGTGCCTTTTTTGTACTTTTAATAGAATAATTGGAAAATTATACTAATATATGTATAAAATTGCACAAGTAGAAGTGTAATATAAGCTTGAGTTATATGCATTATTTAGGTATAATAAAGAAAGCACGCTCATGGAAGGGCGTGTAAACTCAAGAAGAAAGGTGAGAGGGAAATGAACGAAAAGAATGAGTTTAAACCGTATATCCCGGCCGATAGGGTTATGCCGGAGCTTACGGTAACTTCCATTGTAATGGGAATGCTTCTGGCTGTAATTTTTGGTGCAGCAAACGCATATTTAGGACTTCGTGTAGGTATGACTGTATCTGCTTCCATTCCGGCAGCAGTTATCTCTATGGGAGTGATCCGCGTGATCATGAAGCGTAATTCCATTCTGGAAAGCAACATGGTTCAGACAATCGGTTCCGCCGGAGAGTCTCTGGCAGCAGGAGCCATCTTTACAATGCCGGCTCTGTTCCTTTGGGCAGAAGAGGGCCTGTGCGATATGCCAAGTCTTGTAGAGATTACACTGATCGCACTTTGTGGTGGAGTCCTTGGAGTACTCTTCATGGTACCACTTCGTAATGCGCTGATCGTAAAAGAGCATGAGACACTGCTTTATCCAGAGGGAACTGCTTGTGCAGACGTACTTCTGGCAGGAGAAGAAGGAGGAGCCAATGCTTCAACAGTATTCTCCGGTATGGGACTTGCGGCAGCATTTAAATTCGTTGTAGACGGACTGAAAGTACTTCCGTCTGACGTAGCATTTGCATTTAAGTCATTCAAAGGTGAGATTGGTATGGAAGTATATCCGGCACTTCTTGGTGTTGGTTATATCGTAGGGCCACAGATCGCTTCCTACATGTTTGTAGGATCTATAATCGGCTGGATGGTAATCATTCCTCTGATTTGTCTGTTCGGACCAGATACATGGCTTTATCCGGCAGATGTAGGAAAAACAATTGCTGATCTTTATGCAGCTGGCGGAGCAGCAAAAATCTGGAGTACATATGTAAAATATATCGGTGCAGGAGCAATCGCTACAGGAGGAATGATCTCCCTGATCAAATCTCTGCCACTGATCATTACAACATTCCGTGACTCTATTAAGAGCATGAAAGGTGGAAAGAATACCAATACAGCTCGTACAGCTCAGGATCTTCCAATGCAGATGATCCTGTTCGGAATCGTAGCTATGATTCTTATCATCTGGGTAGTGCCTGCAATTCCGGTAACATTACTTGGAGCAGCAATTATCGTAGTATTTGGTTTCTTCTTTGCAACTGTATCCTCCCGTATGGTAGGTCTTGTGGGAAGTTCTAACAACCCGGTTTCCGGTATGGCTATCGCTACACTTCTGATTGCTACAATGTCAATTAAAGCAAGCGGTAAGACAGGAATCGACGGTATGACAGCAGCTATTGCAATCGGATCAGTTATCTGTATCGTAGCAGCTATCGCCGGTGATACATCACAGGATCTGAAGACAGGATACCTGCTTGGTGCAACACCTAAGAAACAGCAGATGGGTGAAATTATCGGAGTTGTTATATCTGGTCTTGCAATCGGTGGAGTTCTGTATCTTCTGAATGCAGCCTGGGGATACGGTGGAGCAGAAGTACCTGCACCACAGGCAACACTGATGAAGATGATTGTAGAGGGAATCATGGGTGGAAACCTTCCATGGAACCTGGTATTTGTCGGAGTATTCTTAGCAATTGCACTTGAAATTTTAAGAATACCGGTTATGCCATTTGCTATCGGTCTGTATCTTCCAATTTACCTGAATGCATCCATCATGATTGGTGGTGTTGTTCGTATGTTCATGGATCGTCGTAAAAATGTTGATGAAGAGACAAAGACAAAGCAGACAACAGACGGAACACTGTATTGTGCAGGTATGATCGCAGGAGAAGGACTTGTAGGAATCCTGCTTGCAATCTTCGCAGTATTTGGAATTAACGTAAGTATCGGAGAAAGTGTAAACTTTGGTAACATCGGTGGAGTTGTACTGATGGTTATCATGATCTTATGCCTTCTGAAATTCTCTCTTTGGAAAAAGAGTAAAGAGAAATAATGAAAAAGAATAAGAAAAATAAGCAGCAGATTAATTATCTTGACCTGATTCCGGTGAGACCGGAAAAACTCGGCTGGCATATAGACCGTCGGGAACGGGTCGTATTAGAAGTGAAGAATGAAGGCTTTTTCAATCGGATTGCACAGACATATTTCCGCAGACCGCAGACGACGAAAGTTCATCTGGATGTGCAGGGAAGTTATCTGTGGCCGTTGATCGACGGGGAGCGGACAGTGATGGAACTGGCCGCCCTTCAGAAAGAACATTTTGGAGAAGCAGCAGAGCCGCTATATCCAAGAATTGTGAAATATTTTCAGATTTTAGAGAGTTATCATTTTATCAGCTTTAAAAATATGGAAAAATAATTATCTGTACTGCAGATATTCAAGAAACCGCTTTACCGCAAGGGAAGCGGTTTTCTTGCTTCTAAGAGCCAGTCCTACACGGCGGTAAGCCGGAACATCTAATTCTTTTGTGAGAATGTGATAAGGGATTCGTTGCAGGATCAGTTGTGGAAGCACACTGATGCCAAGCCCCTTTTCGACCATGGACATAATTGCGTAATCATCCCATGTCATAATATGTACCTTCGGATTCAACCCACAATTACTAAAGATGTCTGTGGCATCAGAATTAGCTCCTCTGGAAAGAAGGAGAAATGGAGCAGATACCAGTTCTTGAACCGGGAATTTTTTACAGTCTGCCAGTGGATGATGTTCAGGTATAACAGCCATCAGCGGGTCAGCTTCTAAAAAAATAGTTTCCAGTTCAGGATTTATTGTCGGGAGGCGTAAAAATCCACAGTCTACCCGGCCGGAAACAATCCAATTTTCAATTTCGGCGTAATCACCAAGTAGAAGTTCAAAATCAATATTCGGAAAATCTTTCTGAAACTGTTGGATTATATTCGGCAGCCAATGTGTGGCAACACTGGAAAATGTACCAATTCGAATCAGACCAGACTGCAGGCCATGGAGCTCATCCACCTGCATCTGCAGCTTTTTATATTCGGCACAGACATTCTGTGCGTAAGGAAGAAGTCTCAGTCCATCAGAAGTCAGACGGACACCACCCCTGCCGCGTTCCAGAAGAATTATATTCCATTCCTGTTCCAGATCTCCGATCATTCGGCTGATTCCGGACTGGGAGTAGGAGAGTGCTTCGGCAGCTTTTGTGAAACTGCCATATTCAACAGCCTTAAGAAAGGCCTGGTATTTTTGGATGTTGACGTCCATATGGGCTGCCACTCAAAATATGTTTAAATATACTCAAACACATCGAGAAATTGAAGTCCTCACGAATACTTCTTACTGCTTCATTGTGTATGTTTTGACGATTGCAGGCAATACGCTACTCACAGGTTCTTGTACACTCCACAGTCGTTAATTCCCGAAATAGCCTTCGGTACATACTTACATTTGCTTTTAATCATGCAATCTTGTAAGTTTTAGCATCTTTTAAATTAAGTGCCGCATTGAGATCCCTGTCTGCAACATAGCCACATTCACATCTGTAAATTCTATCTGAAAGCTTTAAATTTTTCCTGATAGAACCACAATGGTGACATGTCTTTGAAGATGGATAAAATCTATCTGCTACCCTTAATTCAATGCCGTTTTCATCGCACTTGGCTTTAAGCCTTTTTTCTAAATTCATAAAACTTCTGAGATGCAACAGCTTTTGAAAGACACCTGTTTTTCATCATTCCTTTTACATTTAAATCTTCAATCGTTATGTAAGACGGTTTGGTTTTCACTATCTCAGCGATTGTCTTGTTAATGTAATCAGTACGGATATTATCCATTTTATGATGAAGTTTTTGTACCTTAAGCTTTTGTTTCTGTATATTTGCTCTTTGAGTGGACTCTCCTTTCTTTAAATTTTCATACTTTCGGGAAAGACTTCTCTGTTCCCGGATCAGTTGTTTTTCAAGTTTCTTTAATCCTGCCGATTTGTTGATGTTCCTGTATGTCTTTCCATTTGAAACAATGGCAAAATCTTTTCAGTCCAAGGTCTATACCAATTCCCTCGTTTGAGTTATTGTCGATATTGATATCAGGAATCTCTACAAGAACAGAAACATAAAATCTGCCAGCCTTAACAGACACTGTACCACTTCTGATCATATATCCATCCTTTGTTGTTGGGATATATCCTTTTTCTTTGATACGGACCCAGCCCAGGGTTGGGATCTTAAGTCTGTGCCTTTCGCATTGACAATCCTTTGGGTTATTTCTAACGAAATACATTTTTACATCAGATTTACCTTTCTTTTTAAATTTAGGAAAATCACTCTGATGTTTAAAAAAATCTTGTAAAAGCAGTACATCCGTCTTCGATGGATCTTTTCACGGCTTTTGAATACACTTCCTTAATCCATGCTTTATCAGGATTATTTGGAATGTATTCATTGTTAAGCCATACACTAAAGCCCTTACCGCTCATAAACTTTTCACCTTTATCATACAAGGCTTTGTTGTGACAAAGGTAGAAGTTATAGACATATCGGCAAGTGCCTATCGTCTTGTGAATCCTGATTTTCTGCTCCGGTGTGGGATTGATTTCCGTCTTGAAGCTCTTTAACAATTTCTTCATCCCTCTCTATTTGTTTTTTATACTTACGGAGTCCATACAACCTGCAGGAGAACACACGAAGAATAGAAACAATATCCTGCACGAGTTCTTCTTGTGGTGATAGTTCTTCATTGTTTACTATCACTATGGTCGTATTAAACTTCATGCAGAATTTTTCAAACCAATCATAGCCAAATCTGATAAATCTATCTTTGTGCGTTATGATTATGGTTTTGATTTTTTGTTCCATTACTTCATCCAATAATTTATTCCACTTCTTACGATTGTAATTCAGACCACTTCCATATTCTTCAATACATTGGTCTACAATAATGCCTCTGGCATTACAGAATTGACGTAAAAACGATACTTGATTCTGTAAATCATCCTTTTGATTCTTTGTAGAAACTCTTGCATAAATAACTACTTGGCGTATATCATTTTGGGTTTTTATGCCTTTAAATTGAAGATATTGGTCGTAAGTATAATAACGCCTATCAGTTGGAGTCCGATTTGCTTCTAGAATTCCTTCCCTGTCCCAACGCTGTAATGTTTTCACAGAAACACCTATTAATTCAGCAAAATCTTTTGGTTTATAATTCGTGATATTTGACGTGTTCATAATAATACCTCCATAGGTACATTTAAACACATTTAACCATATTAAGCAATATATTTAGTTACTTATGAGTTCCTCCTGGTCATCCTTTCTAAATAAATCTCACCTTCAGTGCATCATTTCATACATCCCATGTATGCACAAAACGTTCAACAACAACGTCAAAAGAGCAGATTGCATTTTCTGCATCTGCTCCGTTACTGTTCCGATTCTACTCTTCGTCAGTGTCCTCAGGTAAGATCTTAAGCTCACCTTCATTCAGTTCTTCGATTGCAATGGAAAGCGGCTTCTGTCCGTCTTTCGCAGGTACAAGCGGAAGTTCTCCGGCGATCAGCTGTCTTGCACGCTTAGATGTAGCCATTACGATAGAATAACGGCTGTTTACAACCTTAGAATCTCCCTCTTCAACGTCTTTGTTAACTACTTTCATCAAGTCAGTATAAGATGGATGCAGCATATTAATTTTCTCCTTTCAACTCTTCCAATTCTTCTTTTATGTCATTCATAAAATTCACATTGCGTGAACTTCTGTGGTGTTCTCCCTGGATAATAGAATGCATCTCTTCAACACAATCATCCAGTTCATCATTCACGACAAGATAGTCATAAGCACTCATTCCCTCTGCCTCTTCACAGGCACGGTTCATTCTGGACTCAATAACCTCCATCGTCTCTGTCCCTCTTCCTACCAGACGGGACTTCAGTTCTCTGGCATTCGGCGGTGTCACAAACATCAGAAGCGTATCCGGGAACTTTTCTTTCACTTTCAGTGCTCCCTGAATCTCGATCTCAAGAATCACATCTTTCCCTTCATCCAACATCTTCTCAACATATGCACGCGGTGTGCCATAATAGTTCTCCACGTATTTAGCATACTCTATCAATTCATTATTAGCAATCATTTTTTCAAATTTCTCCCTGGAAAGGAAGAAATATTCTCTGCCATCTACTTCCCCGTCACGTGGACCTCTTGTTGTCGCAGAGATGGATAAAGCATAATTCTCCGGATATTTTCTCATTAATTCTTTCATCAATGTACCTTTTCCGGCTCCTGAGAATCCGGATACGACAATCAAAATACCTTTCTTATTCATGATCCTGCCCTCTTTTACTCTATTCTATATTCTGTATCTGCTCTCTGATCTTCTCAATCTCTGTCTTCAGACTGATCGCATGATTGGAAACCTCAATATCATTCGCTTTAGACAAAATCGTATTTGCTTCGCGATTCATCTCCTGCGCAATGAAATCCAACTTACGCCCGATTCCTTCTTTCTCCTCCAATGTTGCTCTCATATGCTGAATATGGCTCTTCAACCGCACAACTTCCTCATCTGTACAGATCTTATCTGCATACAGAATCACTTCTGCTGCCAGGCGGTTTTCTTCCATCTGTGTATCTGCCAGTAACTCAGCCACTTTCTCTTCCAGCTTCTGTCGGTATTCTGCCATAATCTGTGGAGAACGTTCTTCTACCGCAGAGACTTCCTGCTCCAGAAATGTAAGCTTCGCAAGAATATCTTTCTTCAGGTTCTCCCCCTCTGTTATTCTCGTCTCAACAAACTGTGTAAAAGCCCCTTCCAGTGCTTTCTTCAGTCCATTCCAAAGCTCCTCTTCATCTTCCACTTGCTCTTCCATCGTAAGAACTTCCGGAAATCTCGCAAGTGCAGATACGCTGATGTCATTTTCCAGCCCGAATTCTTCTTCCATCTGCTTAAAATACTTCATATATTCTGCCGCAATCAATGGATTATATTTCACAGAGCTCTGCGCCTGTGACAGATCTTCATATGTAATAAAGATATCAACTTTCCCGCGGTTCGCATAAGACTTCAGAAGTGTCCGGATGGATGTTTCAAAAAAATTAAGTTTCTTCGGCATTCTGATGTTCACATCAAGATAACGGTGGTTTACACTCTTTAACTCAACGGTAAACTTCTTGGAATCCTGCTGAATCTCACATCTGCCAAAGCCTGTCATACTTTTGATCATTGTCTTCATCCTCTGTTTACTATAATCTAATCTATTATACATCAAATGTTTGTAAATGGTCAACAAGTCTTTTATAAAGATTCGATTTATGTTACAATAAAAAAACATGAAAACAAACGTTACTGTTCACTCCCGTGTGAACAGTAACAAACAAACCTTTTGTTCAGGAGGAAACAACTATGGCTTTTGATGGAATCGTTGTAGCGAGTCTCGCTAGCGAATTAAAACATAAATTATTAAACGGAAGAATTTCAAAGATTGCACAACCGGAAGCGGATGAGCTTCTTCTGACAGTCAAATCAACGGAAGGTCAGTATCGTCTGTCGATTTCGGCGGATGCTTCTCTTCCGCTGGTCTATCTGACCTCAAAGAATAAACCAAGTCCGATGACTGCCCCAAACTTCTGTATGCTTCTTCGCAAACATATCAGCGGCGGCCGCATTGTTGATATCTGGCAGCCGGGACTTGAGCGTATTATTCATTTTACAATCGAACATCTCGATGAGCTTGGTGACCTCTGCCGGAAAGACCTAATCGTCGAGATTATGGGAAAACACAGCAATATCATTTTCTGTAACGATCAGGGTAAGATCATCGACAGTATCAAACATGTATCTGCACAGATGAGTTCTGTCCGCGAAGTACTGCCTGGAAGAGATTATTTCATTCCGGACACCATGCAGAAAGTAGATCCGCTCACGGTAACTTCTGAAGAATTCGCAGCGCATCTGACAGGTAAACCAATGCCACTTGCCAAAGCAATTTATACAAGTTTTACCGGAATCAGTCCTGTAACTGCGGAGGAGATCTGCTCCCTTGCAGGGATGGATTCTTCTGTCCCGGCCCAGGAGTATTCTGCTGATATTTTACTTCATCTATATACACAGTTTGAGATTTATTTATCCGCGATCAAAGAAGATACCTTTTCACCTGGTATTTATTTCGATGGAAAAGAGCCAAAAGAATTCTCTGCTCTTCCACTGAGTCATTTTGTCAACTATACAAGGGTAGAATATGATTCTGTTTCCGAAGTGCTTGAGACTTATTATTCGACACGCAGTCTCATCACCCGCATCCGACAGAAATCGGTCGATCTGCGTCACGTAGTTCAGACTGCATTAGAACGAAACCGAAAAAAATATGACTTGCAGCTGCGTCAGTTGAAAGACACAGAAAATCGTGAAAAATTTAAAGTGTACGGCGAATTGATCAACACTTATGGATACAATCTGGAGGAAGGCGCAAAGACTCTTGAATGCCTGAACTATTACACCAATGAAATGGTATCCATTCCGATGGATCCATTAAAGACACCGCAGGAGAATTCCCAGCGTTATTTTGCAAAATATAACAAGCAAAAACGTACTTTTGAAGCACTTTCTGTTCTTTGCAAAGAGACATTGGACGAGATCACTTATCTGGAATCCATTCAGACGGCACTTGATATTGCACTGACAGAAGATGATCTTGCTGAAATCAAAGAAGAGCTCACAAACTCCGGCTATATCCGCAGAAAATATACAAAGAAAAAAGTCAAGATTAAAAACAAACCACTCCATTACATTTCCAGTGACGGTTATCATATGTATGTCGGAAAGAATAATCTTCAGAATGAAGAACTGACGTTCCACTTTGCAGTCGGAAATGACTGGTGGTTCCATGCAAAGCAAGCTCCGGGATCCCATGTCATTGTCAAAACACATGGGGATGAACTTCCGGACCGTACATTCGAAGAAGCAGCCCGACTTGCAGCTTATTATTCCAGCATGCGTGGTTCCGATAAAGTTGAGATTGACTACGTGGAGAAAAAACAGGTCAAAAAACCAAATGGTGGGAAACCTGGATTTGTCGTCTATTATACAAATTACTCCATGGTGATTGACAGCGATATCAGCAATATAAAAGAACTTGAGTAATATGAAACCTGTATAATATGAAATAAGTGGTAATAACAAAAAGAAGGAAGACTTCAGCGGCATGTGCCCGGTCTGAAGCTTCCTTCTTTTTATATAGCATCAACCATAGGATTTCTGGCAACGTTTCTTTTATTTCGCCAAATTCTTTATTTCATCCGGAACATGGATTTCATCCACCTTGTTATAGTCTGTAAACTGAAGCACAATAGAGTAAAGATTTACTTTCGTAGTCTCCCCGTAAGACTTATATAAGTCTCCCATTACATCACTCATGTCTACAACAATCTTCGCCGGAAGCAGTTCTTCTTTGTAAATGTCAAAAATAACAGGGATTTTCAAATTACGGATTGCATCCTCCTCCGGGAGATTCACCAGATGATATGCTTCTACCATCTCTTTGCCAAGAAGACCCATAAGCTCCGTTCCTGTTACATCGCCATACAACTGATAACATGCCTTGCCATTTACTGTCGTCTCCTGCTCGGACAGGTGGAAAGACTCAAGCGCTTTCCCCTCCTGTGCAAAAATATTTCCGTCAATACCAAGGTGATTCTCGCTGCTTCCTTCTACACTCTCTTTCTTCCAGGATCCATTCGTGCCACTATATGTCACTTGTTTTCCGTCTTCCTTCACCTGATAAAGTTCCAGATCTGCAGATACCTCAGAATCTTTGATTGTCACTCTGGCCGTTCCTTTCGCATGACCGGCCGGAGGCTCTGTCGTGTTCTCCAGATCCATCTCCATGTTCACTTCCATCAGATCTAAAATATCAGACATCTGAATTGCCAGCTCCACATGGTTTGCCGAAGAAGTTACTTTTTGCATATTTTCCGAAGACTGACGGAAAATCTTCTTTGCATTCATCTTCCCGGCACATCCGGAACAAAACAGCATAACTATAACGGATGCTATCAGTAACTGTATAGATAACAGCTTCTTGTAATATCCACTCTTGCTTTTCTCTTCTGTTATTTTATTTTTCAAGCTCTGTTTGACTCTAAAAGTCTTCCACACAATGCATTACTCCCGTCCTGCCAGATAATCAATAAACTGCTGTGCTGTTCTTCCAGACAAACCGCCATGAGACAGTTCCCATGCATTCGCCTCAAGAAGCAGCTGCTCTTCCGGCATATTGATTCCATTCTTTTTCGCAAGCACACGTACGATCTCCTGGAATGCCTTCTTATCCGGTGAACCGAAATAAATCGTAACGCCAAATCTTGCAACCAATGACAGCTTCTCCTGTACTGTATCATTTGTATGCATATCTTCATCTCTGTCCTGCTTATCGCGGAATGTCTCACGGATCAGATGACGGCGGTTTGATGTCGCATAGATCAACACATTCTTCGGTTTCTTCTCCAGACCACCTTCGATCACTGCCTTCAGATATTTGTATTCAATTTCAAATTCTTCAAAAGAAAGATCATCCATATAAATAATGAATTTATAATTTCTATTCTTAATCTGAGCGATTACATCATTCAGATCCTGGAACTGGTGTTTATACACCTCGATCATGCGAAGTCCCTGGTCATAATACTGATTTAAAATAGCCTTGATCGAGGAAGATTTTCCTGTTCCGGCATCTCCGAACATCAGACAGTTATTTGCTTTCTTTCCTTCTACAAATGCTTTCGTGTTGTCAACCAGCTTTTTCTTTGCATCTTCATAACCTACAAGATCATCTAGATGTACATGCGCAATGTTTGTGATCGGAATGATCTCCACATCAGAATTCTCCGGATGTTCCACACGAAATGCCTTGTGAAGTCCGAGTTTACCAACTCCAAATTCCTTATAAAACTGCGTCAGTGTACGCTTGAAATGCTCCACGTTCTGCGTCGCGGCAAGGGCACGGCTGAGATCACAGATTCTGTCCCTGACACGACGGTTGAACACTTTACCACCACTGTTACCACTCTTATAATCCATGATGATCTTCAGGCAGTCAGCGTCCAAACTCTTTTCCAGTTCCTCAAAATCATAGTCAAACATTTCCTTAAAAATAGCAAAATCATGAAGTGCTATCTCATTCAGACTACCTTCAATCTCTCCTACAATCTCACAGGAAGTGCTGTATGCATTCTCATCACTTGCAAGAAGAAATGTCAGATAAGTATGCCACAGATTTCCTTCAAAGCCGTGGCTTACTGATAATTCCAAAAGTTCATTGATACAATCAAAAAGAAGTCCTCTTAAATCTTCTTTGTTATAAAATTCACTTTCATAATTATCGATCAGAAATGTGATATCCTTTAAAATCTCCCCATATTCCATGTTTTTATACAGCATCAGTTCGTTTGTACGCATTCTAAATAACCTCTTTTCCAGTAAATCCCTCCGGAGCTTTCGCTCCACCTGCTCTGTATTCTGTTTTTCTATCTATTCTAATATCTAGTAATTTCCAAGAATTCTCAAATTCGTTGCTTCTTCTCTCAGTCCACGCAATGCATTCTTCACTGCTGCATCCTCCAGACTTCCATCAAAATCTACAAAGAAACGATATTCCCACTGTTTTCCTTTCACAGGTCTTGATTCAATCTTTGTCATATTTATATTATTGTATACAAAATGTGACAGAAGATCATAAAGAGAACCACTCTGAGCCCCACTCTGATGCGGAAGTTCGAATTCAATACTGATCTTTGACGCATGCTTCAGATAAACCTTCTGATTTGTCACCACGATAAAGCGTGTACAGTTATCCGGCTCGTCATTTATATTATCTGCAAGAACTTCCAACCCATGAATCTTCGCCGCATAGGCACTACATACAGCTGCCTGTGCCTTATCGCCATCTTTTACTACTTTCTGCGCAGCGATTGCCGTATTGACTACACTGATCTGCTGCCAGTCTGCATGGTCATTCAAAAACCCAGTCGTCTGCATAAGGGCTTCTGCTTTCGAATAAACACGTTTGATATCTGTAAGTGATGTTCCCGGAAGTCCTGACAAAGTATGCACTACCGGAAGGATCGTCTCAGCAACAATATAATTCTCAAATTCATCCAGAAGATCATACATCTCGTTCACCGGACCTGCAGATGAATTTTCAATCGGAAGAACCGCATAATCCGCAGCACCTTCTTCAATCGCAGTCATTGCATCACGGAATGTTCTTACATGAAAGCAATTCACATCTTCTCCAAAGAACTGATGCATTGCTGCTTCTCCGTAAGCACCTTCTGTTCCCTGGAACACAACTCTGGCAGTATCCTTCTCAAGAGAATCAATCTGAATAAAAGGAAGCCTTCCAAGTGCTCCTGCTTCTACGAGCTTCTGATACTGCAGTTTTCTGCTCATAGACATCAGCTGCGTATATAATTCACGAACTCCGTTCTTATCAAAATCATTGTCAACCTTTGATGCCACATCTGCAAGTTTCTCCTGCTCCCGCTGCCGGTCATACACTTTACGTCCGGCTTTCACCTTATAATCTCCAACTTCACGGCAGACATTCATTCTCTTCTGATAAAGTTCTACCATCTGGTTATCTATCTTGTCGAGCTCTACTCTCAGTTCTTCAAGTGTTGCCATCCTAACTTCTCCTTACTAAAAAACTCCATCCATACTGCATCTCTTTTATACTGATTTGTAACACAATTAATATAGTAAAAACACTGCATGAACAGTACCAAGTATAATACATTTTTTCCACAAAATCTATCCTTTGAAAAAAGTTTATTTTCCTGTTGAAAATCTTCTCGTTTTAGTATATCATAGTATGGAATACGAGAACAATCGGTTTTATCTGATTCAAGCGTCTCGAAAAAACATTGGGAGGTATACAAATGAACGTTTCTGATTGTATCAAGATGCGCAGAAGCATAAGAAAATATAAACCTGATCATATTGATCATTCTATTATTGATTCTATTATTTCTATTGCTTCCTATTCTCCGTCTTGGAAAAACACACAGATCACTCGTTATATTGCAATTGAAGACCCCTCTATTCTCAAAAAGATCGCTGATGATTATACCCCTGTTTACAATTCTAATATTATCCGTCAAATTCCTATGCTGGTTGCTGTTACTTTTATCAAAAGCAGATCCGGTTTTGAACGTGACGGATCCTACAGCACAAAAAAGGGGGACAGATGGCAGATGTTTGACGTTGGTGTTGCCTGCCAGTCTTTCTGTCTTGCTGCAAAAGAACAGGGACTTGGTACTGTGATCATGGGCATCTTTGATGAAGAAAAAATTACAGAACTTTTAGAGATTCCGCCAGAGAGGGAACTGGCAGCTCTGATTGCAGTCGGCTGGCCGGATGATGATCCGCAAGCACCTAAGAGAAAAGCCGTTACTGATCTACTAGAATATAAATAATGTGATTCAATCACACAAGGAGGTTACTTATGAGACATTTAATGAGCCCACTGGACTTCTCAGTGGAAGAACTGGACGAACTGTTGAAACTTGCGCAGGATATTGAGGCACATCCTGACAAATACGCACATGCCTGCGACGGAAAGAAACTTGCGACTTTATTCTATGAGCCAAGTACTCGTACACGTTTAAGCCATGAAGCCGCAATGCTGAACCTTGGAGGAAGCGTTATGGGATTCTCTTCCGCAAGCTCCAGTTCTGCTTCAAAAGGAGAAAGTGTATCTGATACAATCCGTACAATCTCCTGCTACGCAGATATCTGTGCAATGAGACACCCAAAAGAAGGTGCTCCGATGGTTGCCTGCCAGCATTCTAAAATTCCGGTGATCAACGCAGGAGACGGTGGACACCAGCACCCGACACAGACACTGACAGACCTTCTCACAATCCTTAACGTAAAAGGAAGACTTGACAACATGACAATCGGTCTGTGTGGTGACTTAAAATTCGGTCGTACTGTTCACTCACTGATCACAGCACTCGTGAGATACACAGGCATCCGTTTTGTGCTGATCTCTCCAGAAGAATTAAGACTTCCGGAATACATCCGTCATGATGTACTTGACAAGATGAACATTCCTTACGAAGAAGTTGTACGTCTGGAAGAAGCAATGCCAAAACTTGATATTCTGTACATGACACGTGTTCAGAAAGAACGTTTCTTCAACGAAGAGGACTATGTACGTATGAAAGACTTCTACATTCTCGACAAGGAGAAAATGAAACTCGCTCCGGAAGATATGTATATTCTTCATCCGCTTCCGCGTGTAAATGAAATCTCTGTTGACGTTGATGATGACCCACGTGCTGCTTATTTCCGTCAGGTTCAGTACGGAGTATATGTGCGTATGGCTCTGATCCTTACACTTTTGGATATTCACGTTGACTAATATAATCATATTTCATAGTACGAAAGGGGTAACAAAATGTTAGAAAATACATTAACTGTAGGACGTATCTCTGAAGGATTCGTTCTTGACCACATTGAAGCCGGCAAAAGCATGGAGATTTATAAATACCTTCACCTGGATAAATTAGACTGCTGTGTTGCCATCATCAAAAATGCAAAAAGTAATAAAATGGGCAAAAAAGATATCATGAAGATTGAATGCCCGATCGATTTCATGGATCTTGATATTCTCGGATTCATCGATCACAACATTACTGTAAATATTATTGAAAACGGAGAGATCATCTCCAAGAAACCTCTGACTCTTCCTAAGAAGATCAAAAATGTGATCCGCTGCAAGAACCCAAGATGTATCACATCAGTCGAGCAGGGACTTGATCATGTATTTGTACTGACTGATGAAGAGAATCAGGTATACAGATGCCAGTACTGCGAGGAGAAATATAGCCGCAGATAATCCATCGTTTTTCTATCTATATTAGATGTGGGATTGACTCCCACATCTGATATAAGAGCCAGAACAGTTACCGTGTGTGGTATCTGTCCTGGCTCTTATAAATTTAACACTCTTCTGCAATTTTGTAAATCAGCTTCTCTGTATCTTCCCATCCCAGACATGGATCTGTAATAGATTTTCCGTAAGTCATATGATCGCAGATCTTCTGATTTCCTTCTTCGATATAACTTTCGATCATAACTCCCTTGACCATCTTCTTCACATCATCATTGTATCTTCTGCTGTGAAGAATTTCGCTGACAATACGAATTTGTTCTTTGAACTGCTTATTGGAGTTGGAATGGTTCGCATCAATGATCGCTGCCGGGTTTTTCAGGTCTTTCTTCGCATAAACATCTACCAAACGGACAAGATCCTCATAATGGTAGTTCGGAATACAGGTTCCATATTTGTCAACACCACCACGAAGAATTACATGTGCAAGATCATTTCCTTCTGTTGTAACATCCATTCCTCTGTAAATGAAGTTATGAGAGTTCTGAGCAGCAATTACGGAGTTCATCATAACTGAAAAGTCTCCACTGGTCGGGTTCTTCATACCAACCGGAATGTCCATTCCACTGGCTGTCAGACGGTGCTGTTGGTTCTCTACCGAACGGGCGCCGATTGCCTCATAAGAAAGGATATCGTCAAGATAGCTTCTGTTCTCCGGATAAAGCATCTCGTCTGCGGATGTCAGTCCTGTCTCTTTGATCGCGCGGATATGCATTCTGCGGATTGCAATGATACCCTCAAGAAGGTTTGGAGCCTGATCCGGATCCGGCTGATGGAGCATTCCCTTATATCCTTCTCCTGTTGTACGTGGTTTGTTTGTATAAATACGAGGAATGATCATCAGACGGTCTGATACTTTCTCGTTCACTTTTGCAAGACGATTCACATAGTCGCACACAGAATCTTCATTGTCTGCGGAACATGGTCCCACGATAACAACAAATTTATCGGATTTTCCTTCAAAAATCTCCCGAATCTCCGCATCACGTTTCTTCTTAATCTCTGCCAGTTCTTTCGGAAGCGGGTATTCCGCCTTCAGGTTTGCAGGTAATGGTAATTCTGCATTAATTTTCATTCCCATGTCTTAATTCCTCCGTTGTCTGTCTCTTGCAAAAGAATCTATCTAAAATATAACTTCTTCCGCATTATTATAGCTAAAAATACAAAAGGAGTTTCTAAACAGAAACTCCCTCCATTGATTGAGCAAAACGATAAGCCGGGTTATGTCGTTGAACAATCATCTATCTAGGCGCCGCGTTACCGCTGCGCTCAAGCGACCCACCTTAAGCGTGACGGGCAGCCACATTGCTTATATTCGGTCTTGCTTCGGATGGGGTTTACATGTGCCCTTCCTGTTACCAGCAAGGCGGTAGTCTCTTACACTGCCTTTCCACCCTTACCTGCACAAAATGCACAGGCGGTTTATTTCTGTTGCACTGGCCTGGGAGTCACCTCCACCGGACGTTATCCGGCATCCTGCCCTATGAAGCCCGGACTTTCCTCACCTGCGGCCTTTCGGCACTTGCAGCCGCGATTGTCTGTCTTACTCAACACAGTTTTCAATTATACTAAGAAATCTCTCTGTTGTCCACTGTTTTCAAGATTTTCTTCTTGATTTTTATTAATCAAGTTACTGTTCACTCATCATTTTCGAATTCTTACAGCCCTTCATCTACGATAAGATTTGTTCCATCTGCAGCCGTTGTCGCAAGCTCGTCGCATCTTTCATTCTGCGGATGTCCATCATGCCCCTTTACCCAGTGAAATGTTACGCTATGTTTCTGCTTTGCTTCTAACAGACGTTTCCAAAGGTCTACATTCTTCACCGGTTCATTCTTCCCGCGTTTCCATCCCTTCTTGATCCAGTCGTCTACCCAGTGCTGGTTAAACGCATTCACAACATATTGTGAATCCGAATAGACTTCTACTTCACAGGAACGGTTTAAAGCCTCCAGACCTGCAATTACAGCCATCAGCTCCATTCTGTTATTCGTTGTCTTCTCATATCCCTGGGACAATTCCTTCTTATGAAGCTGTCCCTTCGTGTCGACATACTCAAGCACTGTTCCATATCCGCCCGGTCCGTCCGGGTTTCCGCGCGCTGCACCATCTGTATATATTTTTACCAGCATTTTCAATCTCTCCTGTTATTCCATCCTTCTGTTTTTATCTTAATGAAAAAGTATCTACCACCTGTACCACTTCTGGAAGTATATATTCCAGATCTTCCTTTGCCATCTTGGCACTCTCCGGCAGATTGATCATCAATGTCTTCTTTCTGATTCCAGCCTCTGAACGATCTAGAATCACTTTCTTTGTATGACGAAGATTATAAGCCCTGAGTGCTTCCGGAATACCTGGAAGCAGACGGTCTGCTGTCTCCCTCACAGCATCCGGCGCACAATGCTTCTCCAGGAATCCAACTGCTCCGGTTGTCAGAACCAGTTCAACCATTCCCGCATCTGCCAGCTTACAGAGCACTGTTTTCAACATTTCTTTATCCTCTGGAAATGCTTTTGCTGCCCGGACTTCAATCCCAACCTGCTCCAGCATTCTTTTGAGTGATGCTGCCGCTGCCACATCTGCTTTTGCTTTATATGCCCCTGTATCTAATGATAAAATAACCGCTCTCATCTTCTGTCTGCCCCTTTCTTAATTCTACTATGATCTCCACTCGTACTTTCTCATTATACAGAACAATAAACTTTTGTGCAACTAGAACAAAGAATGTGCCTCGGCACATTCTTGCGCCTGCGGCGGTCGCTTGCGACGCCTACATTATACGCCGCAGTGCGCATCCTAAGCAGAGCGTTTTATCAATAAAAACAAAAAGATGTCCTGACAGATCTTTCTTCCGGAGGGCTAATCCTTATTATCGATCTGTTAAAACATCTTTTCTTAACTAGAAATTAAATGAGTATATGTATGACTTTCTCTTACAGGTTTGCTTTGAAGAACTCTTCCATCTTAGCTGCTGCAGCTTCTTCGTTCTCACCTTCAACTGTTACTTCAACTTCCATACCTTTTTTGATACCCATAGCCATGATAGCCATCAGTCTTGTAGCGTCAGCTGTTTTTCCGTTTCCAGCGATTGTAACCTTAACTCCCTCAAGAGCTTTTGCTTCTTTTGCAAGCATTCCTGCCGGTCTTGCGTGGATTCCTTCGTTGTCCTGTACTACATAAGTAAATTTTGCCATGATACATTCTCCTATCTTTAATTCATTTTATTTATCACCTATTTGTCCAGACAGGTCTGGAAATGCCTGCTCCAGTACAGCCTTCGCATCCATTGCTCCGAAATGCTCCGGATCAATCCTGTCTATGTGGATGCCTTTGGACTCATACTGTTCTTTCAGGCTTTCGAACCGATGTCCCAGCTGCGGACCAAGCAGCAGAACATCTGTCTGACCTGTGTAACCCTGAAATGCACGTTCCGACATCGCTGTGACTGCAATCTCAAAATTCTCATTCCGAATCAACCGTTTCATCTTATTCACTAAGAGGCTCGTTGAAATACCTGCCATACAGATCAATGTTAGATGTCTCATCGTCATTTCCTTTCCTGTCCCTCGACTGACCTTAATTTAACATATATTTTTAAAAAACTCCAATCAAAAAATGACCACAATGAATGTGGTCACTTTTGAGTTACTGTTCACTCCCGTCAGAAAAAGTAAATACATTTTACTCTTCTGCTCTGCGCAACAGCTGAATCAACCTGTCATAATCCGGATGGCGGATCAGATTTTGTACATCTGCCGGACGAAGGATCAGATCCGTCGTCGCCTCATAGAACTGTTGCAGATTCTCATCCTCTTCCCTTCCGATCGCCGTCAAAAATACAACCTGCACCTTTTGCCGAAACCAGAATATCGGTTCTTTCAGAACTGCCACTGCAACAAAAGCACGTTCCTGGAATGCGCATTCCGGGTGAGGGAGCGCCACCAGATTACCATAATCTGTCGGTGTAAGTTCCTCTCTCTTCAAAACAGATGCAGTAAATGTCTCCGGAAGTCCCTTCTCCTGCTCGACCTTCCGGCACAGATTCTTTAGAACCTCTTCCTTCGTCTTTCCTTCCACATCAGTAAAAAATAATTCCTTCTTAAAATATTTCTGTAGAAAATCCTTACTCTCTCTTACAAAAAGCTTTCTCACTCTGTCAATGTCATTGTCCTTCAGAAATGAACCAATCTCTAAGATTGGTACCGGTACATAGGAAGAAATGTGTACCGTTGTAAACACATAATCCACTTTTTCAAACGGAAAGTTCTCCAGCTCATAAAGATTACATACATAAATCTTTTCAATATACTCTTTAAATTCTTTGCTGTACTTATATCTGAGAATTTCTGAACTCGTCTTTCCAGATGCACATACGATCAGAATTGAAAACTTCTTCTGTTCATTCTCCTGCTGCTCCAATGCCAACTCAAAAATCTCTGCCAATCCGGCAATCTCATCTTCTGAAATCGACTGCTGAAAGTATTCTCCTAATGCAATTGCCGCCTGGGACGCCATCGTATAAGAAAGTACATAATTCTTGCGAATCTCCTCCAGCATCGGATTACGCAGAATCATATGATATTTCATACGAAGGACAAACGGAACCATATGTCGGTTCAGCTTCATACGCAGATGAAAATCATTCCTGAAATCAACATGGAATTCCCGGTAGATCATATCCAACATCTCCGTAACAAGACGATCGATCTCGCTTTCCATCACAAAATTTTCCTGTTCTTTCGAATCTTCATTCCATTCACTGTCGATATAAACCTTTCCCGCAAGCTGCAGCGCCAGATAATTCTTCTCATCCTGAGAAAAACGAATCTGATAATGCGCTCCCACCAGTTCTGTCAATTCTTCCACAAACTGCTTCTCTTTTCTTCCAAGCATATCCGCTGCCTGCGGTTCAACATATTTCTCCTGACGGATTCTTCGCATCGCCACATAAATATGTTCCACAAAGTCATTGTAAGTAATCTCAGAAAGTTCGATTTCATATTTCTTCAGGCACTGATAGACCATCTTCCCCAGTGTCTCGATCTCATCCGTCTGATGCCGTCTTCCGATTCCTTCCAGACTATCCTGCTTTACAAAGACATCCACCATACACTGACGCAGATTAAATTCACTGCCTTCCACACGGATACCATATCCCGGCTTCTTATGAACTGTAATACCATACTTCTGATAAGTTTCCTCAACCTGCCGGAGTGTATTCGTCAGCGTCCCCTTAGAAATGTAAAGGAAATCACACAGCTCCTCTGACTTGATATATTCCGTTCTGTTCAGAAGATATGCAAGGAGAAAATGCACTCTCTCCTGATTGTTCGAAGGAATCACCGGATCTTCATTCTCCTTCGGATTCAGCAGTCCTTCGATACCTTCCGGCTGTCTTGGATCCAAATAATATCCGTACCTGGACTTTGATAAAATCTGGATCCCATTCTTCTCAAGCTCCGGATTCAGTTCTTTGATCCTGACTCTTACCGTCTTCACGCCAATTCCAAGCTGACCGGCCAGTTCACTCGCAGTCACATGTTCTGTTTTACACAATAATTCAAGAATCTTTCTCTGTTGGTGATTCAGCAACACTGAATTCCTCGCTTTCTTTTGCATATTTTACTTACTGTTTATCTTATCATATTTTCCTGTAAAAAAAAAAGCTCACGATCACTATATAATAATGCAGACCAGACCACCATTGCTGTCGTTTACGATCTTCTGCATAGAATCCTGCAGTTTTACCTGACTTTCTTCGTTGATCAGCGTAATCTTATTACGCATACCATCCATCACAAGATCTTCAATTGATTTGCCGAAAATATTTGTTCCCCAGACGCCTTGTGGACCTTCGCTCTCTTTTTTAATATATGCAACAAGGTCTTCTGCCTGTTTCTCACTTCCCACGATCGGTGCGATCTCCGTTTCTATATTCGCACGAATCATATGGATCGACGGTGCCTCAGAACGGATCTTCACTCCATATCTGCTTCCCTGCTTGATGATTACCGGCTCATCCAGATGAATCTCTTCTTTCTTCGGGCTGACTACTCCGTAGCCTTTCATCTTCACATCCGCAAATGCATCTTTGATCTGGCTGAATTCTTCTTTGATAGAAGAAAGCTCTTTCATCAGAGAAATCAATTCATACTCACTGCGGATCTGAGTTCCTGTCAACTCACTCAATACTTCATAATAATACTTCTGGCAGAAAGAAATCCGCAATATAACCTTGCCTGTGTCCATCTCTACCTGATCCAACAGGATCTGGTCTATGTATGGACTTTCTGTCTTCCAGTCTTTTCCAGAGACACTTCGCAGATCCGACATCTGAGCCATAATTTTCTTCACATTCTCAATCAGATCTTTTTTGATTCTGTGATCGCATGACAACATTTCCACCCATTTCGGAATATAAAATTCTATTTCCGTGACAGGAAATTCATACAGTACCTGACGCATCATTTCATAAATATCGTCTTCTTTGAGCTGTTCACAATTCACCGGATAAACCGGTGCCGCATATTTCTCTTCAAGCGCTGATTTCAGACGTTCCGTCTCTTTCGAATACGGTTTCTGGCAATTTAATAAAATAAGAAATGGCTTCCCAATCTGTCGAAGTTCTTTCACTGTCCGCTCTTCTGCTGCCACATAGTTTTCTCTTGGCAGATCTGTCACACTTCCATCTGTAGTCACAACAAATCCAATCGTCGCATGATCATGTATCACCTTTTGTGTTCCGATCTCGGCTGCCTTTGTAAATGGTATCTCATAGTCATACCATGGCGTCTTCACCTGACGCTCCTGCCCATTCTCGGTATGGCCATTCGCCCCATCTACCATGAACCCAACACAGTCTGCCAGCCGGATCTTCACCTCTATATCATCTGAAAGCTTTACATCCGCTGCTTCTTTTGGAACAAACTTCGGCTCTGTTGTCATGATCGTAGTTCCCGATGCTGCCTGAGGAAGTTCATCTTGTGTCCGCTGCTTTACATGCTCTTCCTTAAGATTCGGCAAAATCAAAAGCTCCGCAAAACGCCTGATGAACGTTGACTTGCCTGTCCGAACCGGCCCCACAACTCCGATGTAGATTTCTCCGTTTGTCCGTGCTTTCATATCTTTGTATACCTGAAATGAATCCATAAAAATACCCCCTTGTTCTGCTGATACCAATGTATGCAGCCAAACAAAGGGGTATGACTTTTAATTTTATATTCGTTTCGTTCTCTTATTCTTCCCAGAGAAGAGAAGAGTTCTCAATCTTAGACTCGCGAAGCATCAGATCATCTACTGCCTGTTTTGGATCCTTTCCTTCAAAAAGAACCTTGTTGATCTCATCTACGATCGGCATTGGCACTTCATATTTCTGTGCAAGCTTTGCAGCTGCTTTCGCAGAATAGACACCTTCAACAACCATGTTTACTTCCTTCATAGCCTCTTCCATAGACTTGCCCTGTCCCATTAAGTAACCGGCTTTACGATTACGGCTATGAACACTGGCACAAGTAACGATCAGATCACCGATTCCGGTAAGTCCACAAAAGCTCTCGAACTTGCCGCCCATCTTCACGCCAAGTCTTCCGATTTCAACAATACCACGTGTGATCAGAGCAGCCTTTGTATTATCTCCATAGCCGAGACCATCTGCAATTCCTGCCGCAAGTGCGATGACATTCTTAAGAGAACCTCCAAGCTCGATTCCAAGCATGTCAGGACTTGTATACACACGGAATACTTTACTGTTAAATGCGGACTGCAAGTACTCTGCTGTCTTTTTTGTCTTTGCACCGATCACGCAGGATGTTGGAAGCTTTCTTCCTACTTCTTCTGCATGTGTCGGTCCACTGAGCACTGCTACGTCTGCCTGCGGAATCTCCTGGCTGATCTGCTGAGACAGCGTCATCAGTGTATCTTCCTCGATTCCCTTCGCTACATCAACGATCATCTGCCCATCAACAACATACGGCTTCATCTTTGCCGCTGTACTCCTTGTAAAGATAGAAGGAACTGCAAGAACCAAGAAATCTTTTCCTTTAATAGCCTCTTCCATCTCATTTGTGATCATAATCTCTTCTGAAATATGGACACCCGGAAGTTTTAATACATGCTCCCGCTTCTCGCTCAACATCTCCACTTCTTTCGGATCGATCGACCAGACAGTTACATCATGCCCATTATCATGAAGAAGGATTGCCAAAGCTGTTCCCCAGCTTCCTGCCCCAAGAACTCCTACTTTTGCCATATCATCTCTCCTTTTCTTCGCTTCTTTTATTTCTTTGAACCAAATTTATTCTCTGTTCCATTCAACAGACGCTTAATATTGGCGCGGTGTCTGTACCATGCAAGTGCTGTAAGTAAGAACGTGATCACATATAACTCATATACCGCACCCTTCGCCATATCAAACCATCCAAGCTGTCCGAAGATCACCATCTGGATAAAAAACACTGCATAAGCAAGCAATGAACCAAGGGAAACATATCTTGTCACAAGCACCGGTACAAGAAAGAATGCCAGTGTGACAAAAAACAGGATGGAACTGTACGGCAGATGCCAGAAACAGTTGCTTACCACAAGTGCTGCCATAACAGCGATTCCCTTCCCACCTTTAAAATTCATATAAAATGGGAAGTTATGTCCCAAAGTAACTCCTGCTCCTGCATACATCATCAGAAGCGGAAGAATATTACTTCCATGGTATATTGCACGGACAATGAGCACTGCTGCAAAACACTTCAACACATCTCCTGCGAATGTCATAAGTCCGGCTTTCAGTCCCATAACACGCAGTGCATTCGTCGAACCGGAATTTCCGCTTCCTGCTTTTCTTATATCAATATGATGCATCTTTCCAACCAGATAACCACTCTGCAGAAGCCCGCAGGCATATCCGATCACCAGACAGATAATACGTTCCATTCTACTGATCCTTTTCCTTTCTCTCACGGATGAAGAACTTCAGTGAAGTTCCTCTGAAGCCAAATGCCTCTCGGATCTTATTCTCAAGATATCTTGTATAGGAGAAATGCATCAGCTCCTTGTCATTTACAAAGATAACAAATGTCGGCGGCTTAACAGCAACCTGTGTAATATAGTAGAGTTTTAATCTCTTACCTTTATCCGACGGTGGCTGTTGCATAGCAACTGCCTCTGTCATGATCTCATTGAGAACTCCTGTCGCAATACGAAGTGTCTGGTTCTCAATGACCATATCGATCATATCATACAGTTTCGGAAGTCTCTGTCCTGTCAGTGCAGATACATACATAATCTCTGCATATGGCATATAAGAAAGTACCTGACGGATCTTTCCTTCGTATTCTTTCATTGTCTTATCATTCTTCTCAATGGCATCCCATTTATTAACGACAATGATAACTCCCTTTCCTCTTTCATGAGCGATTCCGGCAATCTTCGCATCCTGTTCTGTGACACCTTCTGTCGCATCAATCACCATAAGCACAACATCGGCACGCTCTACTGCACTTACAGTACGGATGATACTATAACGCTCCAGTTCTTCCTTGATCTTATTCTTTCTACGAAGACCTGCTGTGTCGATAAAAATGTATTCCTTTCCGTCATGCACGATCTCTGTATCAATCGCATCTCTTGTTGTACCTGCGATATTGGATACAATTACGCGGTTCTCACCAAGCAGACGGTTTACGATAGAGGATTTACCAACATTTGGTTTACCTACGATTGCGATACGCGGACGGTCATCATCCTCTTCTGATGGATCCCACTCCGGGAAATGTGCTATAACCGCATCAAGCATATCTCCAAGACCAAGCCTGGATGCTGCTGAGATCGGCACCGGATCTCCGATTCCGAGATTGTAAAATTCATAGACATCAGCCATATATTTATCAAAATTGTCAACCTTGTTTACAACAAGGACAACCGGCTTACCGGAGCGACGAAGCATATCAGCAACCTTAGAATCTGAATCCACAAGTCCCTGCTTTACATCTGTGATAAAGATAATAACGTCTGCTGTATCAATGGCGATCTGAGCCTGCTCTCTCATCTGGGAGAGGATGATATCACTGCTGTCCGGCTCAATACCACCTGTATCAATCAGTGTGAAGTCTCTGTCAAGCCAGTCAACATCCGCATAAATTCTGTCTCTTGTAACACCCGGTGTATCCTTAACGATGGAGATCATCTCTCCTGCAAGGACATTGAAAAGTGTTGATTTACCCACATTCGGGCGCCCTACAATGGCAACTACTGGTTTACTCATTCTATTCTTACCTTCCTGTTTTCTCTTATTTTCTCTTAAATAGTTTCTCTTAAGCCGTAGTGATCCTACGGTCTTTCATCTGATTGTCATCTATATCTGTGGGATTCGAACCTGCGACACCTAAAATAGCATCAATCAGATCCTGTCCGCTTGATTTTACAATATCTATAGGAACTTGTAAAGTATCTGATACTTCTTTCAATGTGTAGTCATCAAGGAAAATATCCTCATCCATCTTCAACATATTACATGGAATCAGAAGTCTGCTTCCAAGCGGCTGATCTTTTAGCTGTTTCATCAGATCCTGCCCTGTGATCAATCCGGAAACTGTGATACGCTCTCCGAAGAAATCATTCCGAATGCAATACGTATGAACTTTAAGACCCTTGTACTTCTCTTCCATTTTCTTCGCCATTCGCTCAAGATATGGGTATGCAAGCTTAGCTGTTGCAAGCGAGATCTCTTCCTGATGTACACCATCTTCCAGCTTCGCATAACCTTCCTCAAACTCATTAAACAAGAGACGAAGCATCCCGACTCCATTCTCCAGCTGAAGATATCCGTCATAACGTTCCTCTTCCGGAACTTCTTCCTCTGCTAGAAGATACCACTCGTCTCCTGCATGAATGAAATGAATTCCGTATTCTGCGTAGACTTTCTTCTGCCACTTCTCAATCGTACGAATGACTTCCTTTGCCTCTTCCTTTGTAAATGGCTCCAATGGATACAATCCATCTCGATACTTCGAAAGTCCAACCGGCACAACTGACACACTGCGTAAAAGCGGCAGATATTGTGTCAGGTCACGGATACTGCGTTCCAACTCTTCTCCGTCATTCACTCCGCGGCAGAGAACGATCTGTCCGTTCATCTCAATGCCGCCCTGATACAGGATATCCACTTTCTTCAAAGCCTCCCCTGCAAAACGGTTATGAAGCATCTTACAACGAAGCTCCGGATTCGTTGTCTGGAATGAAATATTGATCGGTTCCAAACGGTAACGGACGATACGGTTCATATCTTTCTCGCTCATATTCGTCAATGTAACATAATTTCCCTGAAGGAATGACAGTCTGGAATCATCATCTTTAAAATACAGCGTATCACGCATCCCCGGCGGCATCTGATCGATAAAGCAGAAAATACATTTATTATGACAGGAATGATACTCATCCATCAGTCCCTTACCGAAATCAATTCCCAGATCCTCATCAACATCTTTCTCGATCTCAAGCTCCCATTCTTCCCCGTTCGCTTTTCGGATCACAACAAGCAGCTCCTCAGATTCCACATAAAACTGATAGTCAAAAATGTCCTCGATCACCTGACCGTCAATCTCCAGCAGAATATCTCCCGGTTCAATCCCCAGCTCTTCTGCGATACTTCCCGGCCGCACACTTTGTATAATGTGTTCGTGCTTTTTCTTCATCTATAAAAATAAACTCCTTTATTCAATTCCATAAAAATCCTTCTGTTAATTTCTTTGCAGCAAAAATCCCCATATTATAGAAGAAAGACTTTCATGATTCTTAATTTTACATCATATCTTATAATATCACAATTTTCCAGACGAATAAAGCATTGTTTTTTTGCAACATTTTTTCAATAATCTTGCATTTTTGTTCCATTTTCACTTGACGTATCAAATAATCGTGCTATAATTTAACACATGACATCTTACAGTTTAGTGCTTTAAAGCGTAACGGTTTAAAGCGTAGATTGTATGAATCGAAAAAGGGAGGACACAATCATGAAATCTAAGAAAATTTTAGCAGTACTTATGGCTGCCGGAATGACACTTTCACTTGCAGCATGCGGAAGTTCATCCGACTCTACAGATAAGAGCGCAGACAACGGATCCGATTCAGGAAAGAATTATAAGATCGGTATCTTACAACAGTTAGAGCATGCTGCTCTTGACGAAGCAACAAAAGGATTTGAAGATGCCTGTACAGAAAAGTTCGGAGAAGGCAATGTCAAATTCGACCTTCAGAACGGTCAGGGCGAGCAGGCTAACTGTGCTACAATCGCAAATAACTTCGTAGCGGATAATGTGGATCTGATTCTTGCAAATGCAACAACAGCACTCCAGTGTGCAAGCGCAGCAACAAGTGATATCCCGATTCTCGGAACATCTGTTACAGACTACGCTACAGCACTTGATATCTCTGACTGGACAGGAACAACAGGCATGAACATTTCCGGAACAAGCGATCTTGCACCGATTGATGAGCAGGAGGCAATGCTCAAAGAACTCCTTCCTGATGCTAAAACAGTCGGACTTCTCTACTGTTCCGCTGAACCAAACTCAGCATATCAGGCAAAGCTTTTCGCTGAAGCATTAGAGAAAGATGGAATCGCATACAAAGAGTACACAGCTGCTGATTCTAATGAGATTCAGTCTGTTGTAACAAATGCAGTTTCCGAATGTGATGCACTTTACATTCCTACAGATAACACAATGGCTTCAAACATAGAAATCATCAATAACATCTGTCTGCCGGCTAAGGTTCCTGTAATCGCCGGTGAGCAGGGAATCTGTGAAGGATGTGGTATTGCAACACTTTCTATCAGCTACTACGATATCGGATACAAAGCCGGTGAGATGGCTTACGACATTCTTGTAAACGGTGCTGACATTACTACAATGAAGATTGAAAGTGCCCCGAATGTAACAAAGATGTACAATCCTGCCATCTGTGAGGAACTTGGAATTACTATTCCAGACGGATATGAAGCAATCGAAGAATAAGATTCTTCCATTCAACCGGAACATATTAATCAGAAGATATTAAACAGAATATTTTTTCTCAAGAGCGGGCTTCATCCAGATGAATGGTCGCTCTTGATTCTAGTTACTGTGAACAGTAACCTTAATTGTACTTATCTATTTATATGAAACAATAAAAAGAAAGATTAGAGGGATAAATCATGGCAGCATATTTCGCAGCCCTTGATCCAATGACTCTGGTACGTGCTCTCCCGGGCAACGTGGCCCAGGGCATTATCTGGGGAATTATGGCACTCGGTGTTTACATTACATTTCGTATACTTGACTTTGCGGATCTGACCGTAGACGGTTCACTGGCAACCGGCGGCGCAGTCGCAGTTATGCTCATCCGCGCAGGAATGAATCCTGCACTTGCACTTATCTTTGCATTCCTTGCAGGTATGGCAGCAGGATTTGTGACAGGAGTTTTACATACATTTTTCGGAATTCCTGGAATTCTGGCAAGTATCCTGACACAGATCGGACTTTACTCTGTAAACCTTGGCATTATGGGGAAATCCAACCAGGCGGTCAATGTCATGCAGTACAAACTGGTTGCTTCTCTTCGCTATGTAACCGGAGAAGGCAACTGGATCTTCTTCCTGAAATTAATCCTTGCAGCACTGATTCTGATTGCACTCTGCTACTGGTTCTTCGGAACAGAACTCGGAGCATCCATCCGTGCAACAGGATGTAACGAACAGATGGCTCGTGCTCAGGGCATTAACACAGGATTCAACAAAGTTCTTGCACTTATGATCTCCAACGGTCTTGTAGGACTTTGTGGTGGAATCTACGCACAGTACCAGGGCGCAGCTGATGTCAATATGGGACGTGGCGCGATCGTTATCGGACTTGCAGCAGTCATCATCAGCGAAGTGATCTTTGGAAAATTCTGTGCACACAGAAAAGCAGCTTTTGCCTTCACACTCGGTGCAGTCTTCATCGGAGCAATCCTTTACTACCTTGTAATCGCATTAGTACTCTGGCTGAAGATGCCATCTGATTATATGAAACTGTTCTCAGCTGTAGTTGTTGCATGCTTCCTCGCAGTTCCTTATATGAAAGATACTTACTTCAAGAAAGGACGGGCAAAATAATGGGATACATGTTAGAAATCAAAGATATTTATAAAACATTTAACGCCGGTACAATCAATGAAAAACGTGCCCTCAACGGAGTTAACCTCAACTTAAATCCTGGCGATTTTGTAACGATCATCGGTGGAAACGGAGCAGGAAAATCTACAACACTGAATGCGATTGCAGGTGTATGGGGAATCGATAAAGGAAATATCATCATCGACGGTACTGACATCACAAAACTTTCTGAACATAAACGTGCGCTCTTCCTTGGTCGTGTGTTCCAGGATCCTATGACAGGAACCGCAGCAACGATGTCTATTGAAGAAAATATGGCCATCGCTGCACGCCGTGGTCAGAAAAGAGGTCTTGGCTGGGGCGTTACAAAGAAAGAACGTGAACACTATAGAGAAGCGTTAAAAGAACTTGATCTTGGACTTGAAGACCGCTTAAGCAGTAAGGTTGGTCTCCTCTCCGGCGGACAGCGTCAGGCAATCACACTTCTGATGGCTTCCCTTAAAAAGCCGAAACTTCTGCTCCTTGATGAGCATACAGCCGCTCTTGATCCAAAGACTGCCGCAAAAGTACTTGCACTCTCCGACAAGATCATCAGTGAAAATAACCTGACAGCCATGATGGTAACACATAACATGAAGGATGCCATCGCACACGGCAACCGCCTGATCATGATGCATGAAGGAAGAGTCATCTACGATGTATCCGGTGAAGAAAAGAAAAACCTCAAAGTATCCGACCTTCTTGCGAAATTCGAAGAAGTCAGCGGCGGAGAATTCGCAAATGACCGTATGATGTTAAGTTAATCATCTGCGTTATAATTATGCCATCTTCATAATAAACTTTTTATAATCTTAAAAGGAAAGACGATAGGTTCAAATATGAGCTTATCGTCTTTCCTTAAATAATCTTTCGTTTGTCTGTTATAAAACTCAAGATACCTGTTTATTGCATGAAATAAGAGAAAGTTGTACAATAAAGATACTAGTAAAACGAAAGATGAAAGGAAAAACTCATGAAAGAAATCTCCATCACATCCTTTGAAAACCTTAAAATAGGTCAAGCAGAAAACAGCGTGGCAGGCACCGGATGTACTGTCTTCCTGCTGGGAAAGAGCGGTGCTCCAGCCGGGCTGGATGTCCGCGGCGGCGGACCGGCTTCCCGTGAAAGTGAATTGCTTCACCCACTCGCAGCTGCACAAACCATCCATGCCATTGTGCTGGCCGGAGGCAGCGCATTTGGACTGGATGCTGCCGGCGGTGTCATGCAGTATCTTGAAGAGCATAATATCGGCTTTGATGTCGGCGTCACAAAAGTTCCACTCGTTTGTCAGGCTGATCTGTTTGATCTAACTGTAGCAGATGCACACATCCGTCCAGATGCCAAAATGGCCTATCAAGCCTGTATCAATGCTGAATGCGGAAACTATCAGGACGGAAACTATGGCGCAGGCACCGGTGCTACCGTAGGTAAACTGCTTGGAATGAGCCAATGCATGAAATCCGGCATCGGCAGCTACGCTGTTCAGGTTGGTCCACTGCAGGTTGGTGCTGTTGTCGCAGTTAACGCACTAGGTGATATCTATGACTCTGAAACAGGTCGCAAAGTGGCCGGACTCCTTGCAAACGATGGAAAAACTTTCCTGAATTCCGAGCTGCTCACATTACAAAATATTGATGTGAAAGAAAACAAATTTGTTGGTAATACGACCATCGGTGTTGTGTTCACAAACGCACAGTTTAACAAATCCCAGTTATGCAAAATTGCAGGTATGGCGCATGACGGCTACGCACGTGCCATCCGTCCGGTACACACCTCAGCTGATGGGGACAGTATCTATGCCGTCTCATTGGGAGATGTAGCTGCAGATCAGGATGTCGTAGGAGCACTGGGAGCACGTGTCATGGCTAAAGCAATCTTGCGAGCTGTACAAGCAGCAGAGCCTTCCTATGGATTTCCTGCTGTACGCAGCTTGAAGTAAAAACTGACCCTGTGCTGGCTACAGGTGGTTCTGCTGTTGCCACTGAACAAAAAGATATCGAAGCACACTTTTATTTTCCGTGTGCCTCGATATCTTTTTTTATCTGTCCTTGGCCAAACAGATAAATGGACAATGAGAATCAATCCTTCCAATATTATAATCCCTGATTGTTCGTTGTCTTGTCTCGTATTCTAACCTCTTCTTTTCATCTGCACTTACTTTATCCAATACGTCATATGCTTCTTCCAATTCAGAATTTTTCTTTGCCATCTCTTCAAAATCCTTTCTGGTTTTTCTCATAAGATGCTCCTCACTTCTGTATAATTAATCATCGCTTGAAAAAGAATTATAAAACAACTGCCTTCTCTAAAATTTCCTGTATATATCCATTTAATGTCATATCATGCGACATTGCACAGATAACTAATTGTTTATGCAACTTTGGAGAAATCCTTATATTGAAACTCCCTTTATATGCTTTTTCCGGTTTTCTTCCCTCGTCTTCACACCATTTTAAATATTCATCTACAGAGTTATGAAAATCAGCAATCAAATCTTTGGCATTATCACCTTCATAGGAAATTAAAGAATGAATTCCTAGTACTCTTCCAAAAAACATTTCATCTTCTTCTGAAAATTCCACACTGCCAAGATACCCCTTATATTCCATGATATTTTTCATATCAACTTCTCCTGTTCTAAAAACTCTATTAACTGTTTCACTTGATAAGCCTTTAACTCTTTCTGCGGATGTGGCTTATGCAATAAAATATTTCCATGATCTTCATTTACAAACATAGCTCTTGATCCACTTGTTTTTCCCTTGTTTACTCTTGAGAATTCCAGATAATTAAGCAACGCTTCGGCCTCATCAAATAAGAAAGTCTTTGGATTTGCTTTCAGTTTTTTAATTAATTTATCTTTCTGTCCCATATTATCCTTTCTTTAATCAACATTATATCATCTTTTGGCTAAAATGTGCAACTATATATAGTTGCACATTCATTCTTATACTCTCTTTTATTAACACTGTTTTTCTTAACAATTTTTATTTTATATCATACTATCATTTATGATTGTTATAGAAGATAATAGCGAGAAATCTCGCTATTATTTATCTTCACATACTCTTATTTCTATATGTTTTCCCAGTGCATTCGCATACTTCTCCAACATAATCAGTGTTGGTGTACACGTTGCCCCCTCAAACCTGGCTATATTAGATGCCCTCACTCCAGTTATATCTGCCATCTCCTGCTGTGTCTTCTTTTGACGGTATCTCTCTTCTACAAGTTCTTTTATTATCTGCTCTGAATCCCTCTGTACCTTTTTCTGTATTGCTTCTGCATATGCTGCCAAACGCTTTTCTCTTAATTCTTTCTCCGTTTCATAGATTTCTACTGTATTATCCATATTCCTTCACCCCATTAAACTTTTCGTTATTATATCATTAATGATAGGCTTAGTCAATATAGTTCGATAAGTTTATATATCTTTCATAGGGTCTGACCCCAATGTGGTCAACTCAAAGAATTGTCCTTCGTACTTTTTCAGAACTTCCTCGCCATCCTCACTCTTTACTCCCATGTCCAATGACAGGAATGCGCTACAATAACGACTTCCATCCGCTCCTTTTTGAGGATATAACACCAGTCTTCCCTGCAGAATCTTATCTTCCTGAAAATCTGTTGAATGAAAAACGACATTATAATCACCCAGAAAATTCTTAATTGCAGGATCTTCCGTATCCACAATAAAGTTATCCGGTGATATGTCCCATTTTCTCCTTCTCCAACGATCCGGATACAATACTGCGCTCATATCAATGTCCAGCGCATCTGACAATGCAATTGCCGGATAAAGCCCCAAAATCATTTTATGCGATAAAATTCTGGATAATTCCGATTGGCTGATGGAATAGCCTTTGTCCTTGCATAATTTTAAAATATCTTTCTGCTTTAGGTCTCGTTCTCTTATGCATTGTTCAATTACATTTCTTATTTTTTCAATTGTTTCTTCTCTGTTCTTCTGTGAAATTTCCATCTTTTGTCACCATTTCTTTCAATATGCAAATTTGCATATTTTTTATGTTTATTTACATATTGAAAATAAAATGTCAAACCGCTCATTTATTATACTCTTGTATTTTTAAAAATCAATATTATTTATTTTTATCAATTTTATTTAACGAGTGCCTAACATTTTGTTATTTTTCCAAGTTTCAGACCGCTTTTTGAACACAATAATAGTAGTATCAACAATATCTTTTATGCTGCCGACACTACTATCAAATTCATGTTCTCTATAATTCCTCTAACATGGAGGAAAAACGTTTTTTCTTAGCCAATGGATCTTTATCAACCATGTCTACATAGTTTACCACAAATTTGTATCGTTCAATTACCCAATGCAATGCTTCCAACATTTCTTTTGTATATCCTCGTCGTATTATATCCTCAAATCGAACAGGTTTACTAGCATGATACTCTTCTTCTAAAATTTTTATCAATTTTTCTCCACGCACTTTATTACGCTGCATTCTTTCTTGTTTTGAATTATTATACAACTCACTTATGCTACAAGCTCTTATTATCATATCATGATAATAGAAATTTTTAATAGTTACCGCACATCTTTTCTCTCCATTTGTATACTTTCTTATACCTACATCTTCATATAGATAACCAATCAACCATTCCTCTGATTCATTATTCTTTTTAAACTTCTCCTGTAATTCTCTTATTGCTGGTGAAATAATGTTTTTCACAAATCGTAATGGCTGTAATTCATATAACATATCTAAATAATTACTTGTTGATCTATAACTATTATCTTGCAACCATAATTTTAAAAAACGTTTCTGCTGAGAATCACTTAACTGCACTGTATATAATGCAGCAAAATATTCTTGAAAAGATCTATGAGAAAATCTAAATTCCAGTCCTTCATGAATTAACATACATACAGAATTCGTTAAATCTTTTAAATAATCCATTGAATTAAAGTATGTATCTATGATTCTCTTCTGTTTTGCAGCTCCAATATATTCCAATGCTTTATTCTCTGAAAATTTGTAATCCGAATTAAAAAAAGATTTAAAACAGAAATATGAAAAAACTGCTTTAAAATCTTCATATCCTAATTTCGATCGAATATCACGTTTATATCCACCTTTTGTTGCATCATGTGTATGAAACAGTGTAGTAAATGCCTGTTCAAAAAAGTCATTTAATTTATCTGGAATAGATGCTCTACTTTCAAATGTAAGAAGCATGATTGTTAGCAATAATGGATTCGATGCAAATGTTTCGTATTTTTCATACAAATACTCATCTAATTCCTTGTAAAATTTACCTTTGATTATTTGATCATATTCTATTTTATTAATCAAGGACAAGGCCTGCTCTTTTGACAACGGCATTGCATGCAATTCTTCAAATTGATTCCATCCCATAAATTCTTCTAAAGGACGTGATGATAAAATATAATGATTCTCCGGATATTTTTTACTCATAGCTACTATTTGATTTGTAACTGAATTTGATATTTCATTCTTCACCTCATCGAAACCATCTAGTAATATTACATAGCACCCCGTTTCTAAACTATACTCAAAATACTTTCTTTCTATTTTAAATTTCAGTGTTCCCATCACTTCATAAATGTATTCTTCTAAATTGATTCCTTTTTCATCATATTCATTTAAACCTCTAAGTTCTATCAGTACAGGTACATAATGAGTTGTTTCCAAAATATTTAGGAAGAAGTGTTTCATCATGACACTCTTTCCGCTTCCGCCTGTTCCTGTAACAATAATCTTATTCCCAATTTTCAATACATTATTAATATCTGCTGTGTCTATTATATCTTCATTTCGATTCAATCCCACACATTCGTAAAATGAATATATATCCTTCGCAGCATGTCTATAAAGAAGTGTTTTCATTTTCTCATGAGTTGTTTTTGCATACTTTAAATAATTTTCATATGCATATCCAAAATCTATTTCTTCTTTTTTCTGAATATCTGTCACATAATCCCGCGCCTTTTGATATAAAGTTCGTGCTGTTGTTTTTGCTAAATCTGTAATTACCTCTGCGCTTATTTTATTTACATCCAAATTATTATCCATTGTCTTTTCCTCTATAAAAATTCAGTAAGAATTCAAAACAGAACTAACATAAATCATCGTAATCTACAGTGTTTTTACCTCTCCCAAATCCTCTAAGATTTCCTTCACCATCACTTTATTTATCTTCAAATAACTGTCTACTACTTCTACAATCAATTCATTTCCATTCAGATTATATTCTATGTTTATTCCTTTATTTATTATCCGATTGAGTGCATCATTTACTTCCTCACGAGTTATACTTTTCTTCAATTCAACAAGGAATTTTTCCCTTTTCCAGATAATTTTTGACTTATTCAGATTATTTGATTCTTCAAAATTGAATGTAAATTTCTCCGGATGGACCGTTGAGACCGTTGTTTCATAATTTTTCAAATACGAATTTCTGTCTGTTGCATTCCTAATTTCTTTGATTTCACTCATAATTCCACTCAGCATTACTTCCATTCGATCTTCCTGTGAAACTTCTCCCGTCTTCATACTTGCTGATTCTGCCCGAACGATCTTAACAATTGAATTTACCTTTCCATCTCTTGTCGATATAAGCGCGTCTGTTATCTTCTCCCTTGCTTCCATGACATTTTCAAATAATCGTTCGCTGCTATACTGTACAGTATTAATTCCTGAAACATCGAATATCCGAGGAGTCTTTTCATCCTGAACTAATACAACCGGCTTATCATAAGCCTGACGAAGTCCTAATTCATACAACACATTCGGATTTCTGTTGCTTAAATCACAAAGTGCCATCGTACAATTCTGAACCGCATCGAAGATTTTGTTAATGATTGGATTACTGATTTTATCTTCATCCACCCGAAATGGTTCATAACCTGCAGCAATAATTGCCGGTTTAAAAATCTGATTATAGACCTTTGTAAAATGTCCTTTCGGATAATCTCCCTGGTCACTGATCGGCATAATTACAAAGCATCTTTCTTGTTCTTCTTGCAATTCTTTTGATTTCTTTTCTGTAGTATTCTCCATCTTATTCCCTCATTCATTTGAAGCATCTAACAATCCTTGACTTCCTAAAATCGTCTTTCTCTCTATTTCACATAATAATGTCTCTTCATCCACAGCGTAAGTCCATCCAGTCCCGGATACGCAATTCGTTCATTTATATTCATCTGATCCAGCATATCCCGTACCCGCCACTTTATCTTCTTATCAATAACATATTTTTTAGTTTTCGTTGTATGTTCTTCTAGAAACCGTTCGATATCGTTCATCTGAGAAGGAATAACCGAAAAGTAAGAGTATTGATTGATGATTCTCTGATCGATTGACGGTGGTTCCAACAGCGCCATTGCTTTATCAGCCATCTCAGAATCATATTTCTCTAAATTTTCTGTCAGTTCTCCTAACATATCTACTGTGAACAGATATGCACTCCGCTTATTCAATTTGTCACGATATCTTTTGGGGAGTAATCCGTTTATTTCATTGATATCTATACTCCAGACAACACAGTTGTTGTTCTCCATGTTTGCGAGGTCTTCTCCGCTTGTCGCAAAATGCAACGCCATCATCGGCGAATAGGACCAGTCTAACAATCTGGTCGGTAATCCGTGATGCTGACCAATAATCAACTGTCTCCAAATCGAATCCTTAAGCTCACTGTCCTCAATTGCTGCATACTTAGTGAAATTTCGTAATATTGATTTTTCAAGTTCCTTCTGCTTTTCTTTGCAATTGCGCTTTAAACTTGTAACCAATGAATAACTTTCATTCGGCAATCCTCTATAGAGACAGGCACTTCTAAATCTTCCTATTTTTTTATCTTCTTTCTGTTCATACAATAATGTACTTAATTCTTCAATTGTATTTAATTCTATAACGGTTATCATTCGTCATCCCCTCACATAATATCTGCTCTGGCTTCTAATGATTCTCATCTGATTTCTTCTTTAAAGTCACTGTATACCCCATTCCAGGTACTGCCCATTCAGGCAGTGTCAAACTACAAACGCCAAAATTCTTCATCTCATTGGCTTCAAAAGATCCGGCATATGAATTACTAAAAATAGAGTTTATTGAAGTTACAATTGAGAATTTCTTCTCCAATCCATCTCTTAAATGTATATCAATACTAAAGTTCTTACATGGGAAGAACAAACTATATGCCTGGAAGAAATCTAAAGCAGGGCAGAGATAACTGCTTTTGTAAAATATATTTACAGGATAGTTTTCTCCCATTGGTATTGATTTTTCACTTTGCACGCAATATCTCAATTGACCACGATTGTCATTTTTTGATATTTTCATTTTAAATTCATCCGTAAAATCAACATTGTTGATCAACAGTTTTTCAACATTATACGATTCTGCCTGTTGTTTTGTTGCAAAAAATTTCTTTCCGAAAGAACGATGCTTTGGATCTAGATATCTATACTCAAATTGATCCATGAGTTCTACTTTTATGGTTGTATCTGAATCTTTATAAATTTCTATAATCCGATGAAAAGAATTCATTATCCCCTGTTTTCTTACAACAGTAAGAAGATTTTTTCCCATCGTAGCAGCGAAATCTGACATATCCACATCTTTATAATAACGTTCTATATAAAGCGAAAGAATCTCCGCATACGTAGATGACAGTACTTCTTCTTTGACTGCCTCCCACTCTATTTCTACCGAATCAGCTCTTATCCACCCAATCAAATCATAGGATGAATCATTCATAACTTTTGTAATGTGGCTATAAACTTTTGCTTGTATGTCATCTATGCTCGAAACTTCAAGAGTCCAATTTTCCTTATGTAATCTTTTTACAAACTCTTCATATTTATCCGGATGATCCATTTCAAAAACCTGCGTATCACCTTGTTCAGCAGCTTTTCTATATAACATTCTCTTACTCAACACGATAACACATATCGGTTTATTTTTTGACATTGCATACCTGTATTCCCATTCAACAAATCCTATATTCTCTTTTTCGTAAATGGATCCATATTTTCCACCTATAAGTAAAAAGAAAATATCTGAGGCATCTATCATTTTTTTGATTGTACTTGTAATTGTATTGGCTCCTCCAAGCAATTCCATACCTACCGGAATATGCCCGCTGTCCAATATAGCTTCAACTACTTTCGCACGTTCTTTTTCCAAATCATAAATTGTAGATGAAACAAATACCTGTAGTTTTTTCAATTTGAAATACCTCCGTATAAAACATCTTATAACTACTTTTTATTGTACTTTTGATAACATATATCAACGATTTTTCCAATACCTTCTGCTATCTCTGAATATGCTTTATCCCTATCTTCATATCCCTTAACTGACTTTCCGTTTTTCGGCAAAGCCAGTATATCCTTTAATGGTGTGTATTGCCATTGACAATCCCTTACAATTACCGGTACAACATAGCATTCTTCTTTCTCAGCTCTACTTATCGCATTTTTCATTTCTTTTTCATAACAATAATCGGAAGCTATAAAATCCGCACTAATCAGCAGAATAATAATATCACTCTGCTCAAGTTCTTCCTTAATCTCGTCATTAAATGAACTTCCAGGTAATAATTCCTCATCACTCCACATCTTAATCTTTTCAGATCTTTTCAATGGTGACATATGCTTATAAAGTTCATCTTTAAACGATTCATCTGCGTGTGCATATGAAAGAAATATCTTTACTTTCCGTTCCTTTTGAACTTCATCATGCCATTCATATTCCACCGGGAATCGTAACTCATCTTTCTCTTCTCCCACTATTCTGAGACGCTTTTTTAAGTCAATCGATGATTGGTCATATCTTAGTAATGATTTCTTATCTATTTCATACAGAACTGTCGCTTTTTCTGCAATTTCATTTGATATGTATTTTCTTTCACATTCCGGACATACAAAACCATTTCTTTCCAGTTCTTTCTGATATACAGTACAATCATTTCCACAGTCGCACTGAAAATCATACTTTTCTTCCATCAAATTCACATTCAACAATTCATCAATAAATGTTGCTAATTCTCGTTCCTCTACTCCAACCCACTCCTGTAATTGAAATGGATAAATCCTCCGAAGTTCATTACACGATATTTCTTTGATTCTGGTTTTTAATTTCTCCAATCGTTCCATTTGCATACTGATTGTATATCTCCTCTGCTATTTTCAAATCTTCTCTTTTAAAACGAATACCAGATAGTATTTTAACTTCAAGAAATTCATCCTTTGTTGCATTGTACGCCAAAGACAGTTTCCCCTTCTTTCTGCTTTTTTCAATCCACAATCTGTCAACCACTTTTGCATCTTCCAATGATTTTTTCAATGATAAAAATGTTTTTGTACAAAAAATAGGCATCTGACTTGATTCACTACTCATTATAGTCAGCACATGCTCAATATCCTGAAATTTTATCTTAGATACAATCATTTCTACTCCCATGTCCCATACTGCTGTTTCATATTACACGTCATAGAAATAATCGCAAATACACAATTTTTCCATTACTTTCTTCAGTTCTTCCTGAAAGTCAAAAACATGTTTTGGAATTGAACCTTCTTCCTGTTCACCCAAATGTTTCAGCGATAATTTTTCCAACACCTTCTTCTCGAATTCACCGCTCTCCTGCTCTATGTTCTGAATCTCATTGAAAGCTGGAATCTTACTGTATAAATCAGCTACAATTCCCTGGCTCATATTATGAAGTGCCTTTTTATGTTCAGACATATAGTTTTGTGTTATCACATCAAAGTTACTCGATAATAATCCCACAATACGATCCATGTACTCTTCTGTTCTATAGTTTTCAGTCAATCCCTGACGATTCCATGCTTTGATGTTCATGATTTCTTTCTTCAAGTCTATCTCTACCGGATAGTAAGAACATGTCTCGTTTATTCTTCCCGCCTCCCATGTTTCAGCATAACGTACTAATAGAATCTGAATTTTGGAGAGATTTCCTTTATAATCTGTTTCCGACGTAATTGCTGCTATCTTCTCCGGTTCCTCTTTTGACGGAATCGTTGTTAGAATACTATTAAAATTCAGTTCACTTTGTCCAAATACACGATTTAAATTCGAAGCCCAATCCCTCGGATTCCTGATCTTGTTCAGAAAATCTAAATGATAAATCCTAATACACTTTCTCTTTCCGAAAAAAAGCTCCTCATATAAAAATTTTTCAAACTCCTGCACATTTAATTCATTCTGTTCTATCAAATCATTAACCCAATATTCAACTCTCTTCGCCTTCTGTTCCTCTGTTCTTACATGTCCGTTCTTCTTTAAATATGTCTCAATATACTTATCTTCTACATTAACTACAATCTTTCTACTCAATGTCAGCATAATTCTGCCTCCCACTTTATCAATGTCATCTGGTTCATCAAAAAATTTTTTGTCTTTTGTATAAAATATTCATTCAAAAAAGTGGATAATACATCTTAAAAATCGTCTTTTCAATTCCTCAGATCTATCATTCACTTCTTTCATCGCAAACCACCACTTGAAGTGGTGGTTTGCATCAGTATGACGCATTTCGACTTTGTTTTGAATGAGTAAGTTTCTATAGTATTATACTACATACATTGTTCCGTTTGAGTCCTGTAATTCTTTTATCTTTTTCTCTGCTCTCTCCCCTATCTCTGACATTTTTTTCTCATAATAACTCTGAATTTCTTTTCCATTCACATTATTGTTAGGATTATAGAAATTAAGATTGCTATTTGTGTTTAAATTCCAAACATCTTTTCTGTTATCCTGACGCTTCAGCTCTGCTTCTATATCATCAATCTTCTTTAACAATAATGAAAAAATCTGTTTGGATTCTGGATCCTTAATATCCTTTTCTGCGTTTTCAAAGGCGGCCGCTGTTTTTAACGTTGCAATGATCGGACCATAGTCATTTGCACTAAAATCAATTTTATTAACAAACTTTTTTATATTATTTTTTAATTCTGCTGCTCCTGTCGGATCATTTACATAAATAATGTATTTTCTCAATCATATCAATGTAATTTGTATTTTTTCGGCAATTACAATGGCTGGTTTTCCATAGCTATATCTCATTGCTAATTCAAACATAACATTTGGATTCGAGTAGTTAAATTTGCAATTACTAAATCCGCATTATATACATTCTTTATCACCCGGTCATTTATCGAACCAATCTCAAATTCTCTATGTGCAACACGAATATCAAATTCACCACCTATGGCCGGTTCGATTGCCTGATCAATAATTCCATCTATATGTCTTCGTATTTCAGTATTGTCATCGCCGATAGGTGTAACAATAAAACAAGTTTTTCTTTTTATCTTTTGATTATTTTCTTTCACATTCTTCTCCACGTTGTCACCATCTTAGTTAATTCATCAAAATTCTTTGCATCAGGAGCTTTCTCCATCATCTCTCCGATATTACTGTGTACCGTGAGCAAAACTGTTGGAAATTGCATTCTTAAATTGTTCCTTGTCATTGTGCAAGTAAGCCTTTGTAAATCACCCTCGTTTCCACTAGATTTTTATATAGCTTATCAGGATAATACGAAAAGTACGGTTCCATCTCCGAAATGCTCAAGTTTGTATCATCCATATAGCAATACAGCCGATCCTGCAACTGCTTTCCCGTCACTTCCGAATATAAATCTACATCTTTCAGCATATCCAGGAACTGAAGTACTTTATAATTTTTCTCTGTTACAGGCACTTTCGGCTTTCGCACGATCACACGAGACTTTGCCAGAGATGTTTCTCGATAATCATTTGTTGCCTTGTTCGACACAACCTCATACATCATAGGGATCTGCGTAGTAAGCCCCATCTGGTTAAAGAACATCAGACCGCTCACATAGCCACAGCGTTTATCTTTGTCCCTCAAATACTTACACTCCAGTACCTTTTCAGGTGCGAGCTGCGAACCAGACTTGAAAATTGTCTTTTTGGGCAAAAAGTAAATGCCATTATCAAAGCGTTTCACCTTGCCCGTATCTGCCAGCTTCTTAATCTGTTGACGAACATTGGTACGGGTCATGCCATCAATCTGAATGTCTACAAGAAAGATTGGCTCATTTTCTTTATAGTTATCTAACAGGTACTCATATAAAGTTTCCATACTCGCCTCCTGTCACAACATCGTGTATCATTCTTTCTATTCTGTTATTATACCCACTTTTTGTAACAATATCAAGCCTGCTATTGTTGCAAAAAAGAAAAAATGAAAAAGGCAGCTTCTTCCTACCCACTTATTTTATCTGGATTCAGATAAACAGTATCTGGAAGATTCCAGTTGTGGATTACGCGTCCATTCCAGCGTTCCGGATGTTCTGCTTTGTGTCGAGAATTATCTCTGTCATGTTTACGATTATTTTCACCGTCAGTTACTGATGCGTAGATGCAAACCACCACTTGGAGTGATGATTTGTGTTTAACTTGTTCTAATTACTGATCCATTTTATAAATTCTTCTGAAAATTTTCATTTGGTCTTTATTCTTTTTATCGCATTTTTTGTGTGTCTGACACCAATGTGGTCAACTTAAGAATTTTAGAAAAATTTTAGAATTCCTTCAGCCCTGATTTCATGGGCATTTGAAGGAATTCTTTTCTTTTTTTACAAAAAAGTACTTGACAAAACCTCCTAAAAGTGAGGTCGCTTCGCGACCTATTAATTAAGGAATTGTTCGTCTCGCCACGAACCTTAATTACACTTTAGGAGGTATATCATATGAATCGAATTGACATCTGCAAAAATATCATCCAATCCATTAAGGAGTATATCACAAACCCAGAAAAACTGGAACCTCATCGTGCGAAAAATCATTTTGTTCGTAAACGAAAACTTTCTCTTTTTCAAGTAATTATGTATCTGCTTTATACTTCAAAGGCCTCCATGTTTCAAAATCTTTCCCGTATTCGGGAAGATCTTGGAAACCTTGATTTCCCTGACATTTCAAAACAGGCTCTGTCAAAGGCTCGCCAATTTATTAACCCTGCCTTATTTAAAGAACTCTACTATTTATCAGTTGATTTATTCTATAAGCAGCTCCCATCTCGTAAACTTTGGAATGGATATCATTTATTTGCCATTGATGGTTCCAAAATAGAATTGCCTAATTCGAAATCGAATTTCGAGTTCTTTGGTGAAATGTTTAGATATCCTGATCCAAGCCGCCGCTTTACTATGGGACTTGATTCCATTGTTTATGATGTTCTTGATGATTATATTGTCCATGCTTCTTTTCAACGGTATCTTGCATCTGAACGTTCCGCTGCTTTAGAGCATTTGCATAATTTAGAAGATTTAAATATCTATCAAAACAGCGTTGTAATCTTTGATCGTGGCTATTATTCTGAAGATATGTTTCGTTATTGTGTCGAGCATCAGCACCTTTGTCTTATGCGCTTAAAACAGAATTATAACATTGCTAAGAAATGCTCTGGAGACATAATCACGGTTCTTCCCGGCAATGAAAAAGACGGGACTGAGGATGTCAGGATAAGAGTCATCGAAGTTATTCTCAATGATGGAACGAAAGAGTATCTTGCCACCAATCTTTTTGATTCACATATTTCTCAACAGATGTTCCGCGAACTTTACTTCTATCGCTGGCCGGTCGAAACAAAATATAAGGAATTGAAAAGTCGCCTTGCTATTGAAGAATTTTCCGGTGCAACAACTACTTCAGTGCTTCAAGAATTTTATATCAACGTACTTCTTTCAAATCTGTCATCTCTTATTAAAGATCAAGTTGATGAAGAAATTCAGATTACCGCTAAAAGTACGAATAAATATCGATACCAAGCAAACCGAGCATTTATTATCGGACGTATCAAAACAATAGTTCCCAAAATCCTGTGTAATCTTTTCGATTTATCTGCAATTGATAGACTATATAAGGAATCTCTCCGATGCAGATCTCAGATTATGCCTGGAAGAACATTCCGACGAAAGAAGAATAAAGCAATAGGCAGAACGCATTTTAACAATAAAAAAGTTGCATTCTAAAATCACCAGCTGTTAATAGGGCTTTTTCTGTAAAGCTCTATTAAAGTGCGTCTTCTTTTCAAATCTGCCTTCCTCTTTTCTCGTTTTCACACTGTCAGCCATTAACTTGAGCAGGCACTTGTCTTAAGTTGACATTATGTTGACCACATTGGTACCTGACACCACTGTGGTCATTTAATGATGTGATTAGAAGCATCCACCGGCTCTAACTGTTTAATTCCTGTTCCAAATCGACTGCCGATACCGGCCGCCATGATAATGTGTTCATGCTCCCTCCTATGCTCGTGCTGCTTTTATTGGACACACCTTGATGCATTGATAGCAACGAACACATTTGCTTTCATCTATCTGCGGGTATTCAAAGCCCTCTTCATCTTCCACCATGAAGATGGCATCTTTCGGACAAATAGCATAGCACGCTGTACACCCACAGCATTCTTCTTTTCTTTTATATAGTACTGGAATCTCTCTTTCCACCTTTTACCACCAACTTTTTTATTTTTCTCTTAATCTTTCTCAAAAGCAACTTAGCATCATTTTTTAACCCAATGCCACCATATTTCTTAGCTACATACTCAAACGACTTATTTTCAAAGTCACTCCAGAACTGCTCTCTATTATCTGGTTTTGGAAATGGAGCTTTAAGGGGCGGCTGCATACTATCCTCCAGCTTTGTCTGCTTCCAAATCAGTCTCTCTTTTACTTTTTCAAAGATTTTTTCTCCGGCCTCATTATTTACTAGCACCAATGAAACGCCCTTGTTATCATCAAACTCTGGTGCAGCCTTCTCAATACCCCAGTAATCTGCAATTGCAATATCTCCTGGATGTATTACAGACTTATAAGGACACTCATAACAACTTGGACGCAGTACCGTATGCCCATAGAAAAGCTCTTTGAATACCCGGCTACTTGTAAATTTTCCATTTTCAAAATGAAACGTTTCCACATGGTCATGCCATCCAAAATCTTTTTTATTACGAAAGTCTACGCTTGCAATTTTAGAATGGTTTTTCTGCTCTTGCCAGCGCAGATATGCGTCCCATACTTTTTTACTTGGCACTCCGTGACAGACGATATCCACACAGAATAAATTATCATACTCTTTACCAAGATATTTTTTCAGTCCCGCCACCTGACAGGAAGTTCCAGAGAAAAGCACACTTCTCCGTGCGTCAAGATCTACCTTCACATTTTTGAATGTATCACCTAGTTTACTCTGGATATATTTTGAGCCACGCATTCGATTGCGATCTTCTTCATTATCAGCACGAATATGTACAGCGTTAAAATCATCCATCAAAACACATCCGTAAACCACTCCGCAATTGGATAATACTTGATCCGACAGAGCTGTAAAAATACCGCCGGATCTGGAAGCCGCTCTTGTTGCTTCGTCTTTATGTTTTACTGCATATACTTTAGGCTGCTTCCAGTTCATTACGCTGCCCTCCTTTCGGAGTAATCAGCATAACAGGTACTACTTTCTATGTACCCCCCCTCAAAATTTTGAGGAGTTTATTCTTTACTTTTGTTTTCATTGGAACTGTTCCATATTTCTTCATGACGAAATCAATTCCTTTCCTTTGATAATCGTTCCAAAACTCTTCTCTTTGCTCAGACTTCTTGGTCGGTGCTTCAAGGTTCGCTTGCCAGCATTGTTTTGTATTACTCAATCTACAATCCAAGTCTCCCTGAATCTTTTCAAACAGCTCTTCACCTCGATTTGTATGAATCAAGAATAACGAATTGCCGTTAGGGTTATAGAAGTCTGGAATCGTCTCCTCAATATGCCAAAAATCGCCAATGGTTATATCTGTTTTTCTTTCTGTGGTAGCATAAGGACATTCATAACAGGACAGCCGCAATGCACACCGATTATAAAACACTTTCACATAATCTTTAATCGACTTCTCTGCTCCATTGACTTTCACATAAGCTGTTGGAGATTTCCAACCGTTGCGCTTATCTTTGAAAGTGAGGTATGTTATTTCTCCGTCCTTCTCCTGAATCGACTCTGCATATTCTCTCCACAGCTTTGGGCTTGGTGAGCCATGACAGATAATATCTACGATGTACACTCGATCACGAATCCCTTTTATTTCGCTGAACTTCCGAAATCCATCAGACTGGCACCCCATACCAACAAAGAGCAACTTTTTTTCTGTGTTCTCCATCAGCCAATTGTAAGCTTCCCGATAAATATCACCGGGCTTGCTTTGCATATATTTTGAACCTTTTGCTCTTTCACGCTGATTCTTATTCAGAATCATCTGGAATTCTGCAGTGTGGTTCTCATAATTATAGATTGCTGCCACCACAGCGTTACCATTTTCCAGAAAGAAGTCAGAAAGTGCAGTAAATGCGCCACCAGAAGAACTGCTCCTCATGGCAGATTTGTCTTTTAACCTTCCTGCATATACTATTGTATCTATCAAATCCGCCATAAGCTATTCCTCCTGTGTATTATTTGCTTATCGTAGCAATCTTCGCTTTCTCTAGAATGATAAGGAATACAAGCGTTGCACAATAAACCACAATCGGTGCAATACATCTGTAAATTGATTTTATGCCGAGTTTACCTACTATCATTGAGAAGACCGTAATAAAAATCGGATGAAGAATATAAAGCCATGTAGAGTATTTTCTTCCAACCATAGCCAAGTCCTTATTATGCCAGTTACTCTTGAGAGTATATATGAAGAGACAGATTGCCAAAAAAGTTGTACTTAGATAATGATCCCTTGTGGCGTTCAATCCAGCATTCACCAAAACAAATCTCTCTGCAAGGCTAGTTATCATAAAAATAACAATCAATACCAGAAACACTGCTTTATCCCATTTTTCAGAACATCGTTTTTCTCTGATGATGTTTCCAATACAAAAGTACGGTATTCCCACACAAAGGAAATTTCTAACCAATATGTATGGAAACTCCCGATGGAAAATAAGTAACGAGTATTTTCCAAATAGCAAATCTGCAATGAGCAGAACCGGAGTTAAATCGTACAGAATCTTTCGACACTGAAACTTGTCCACCAATAAAACAATCGCAAGCACATAAAAAATTGCTCCTAAATACCATAAATGCACTGCCAATGGTGATTCATTAAAAAGCAAAAATTTCAACATGTTCTTTCCCGAAAAAATTGACTGCATATAAGACATTATGCTGTCTCTTCTAAGAACAACGAGAGTAATATTCCAAATAAAGAAAAGTAGGTTTGCTTCTACAACCAAGTAGAATATCTTCTTGATTTGTTGCTTTTCCTTATGCCGCGCAACGGTATCTGAATAAAAGTATCCTGTAATCATAAAGAAAATAGGAACTGCTACTCTGGTCAGTGCGGTAAAATATTCACCGACTCTTCCCGGAAATGGAACATGAATACAAACAATTAAGAAAGCGCATATCACTTTCAGAATGT
>ENA-OPZZ01000149-OPZZ01000149.1-human-gut-metagenome-genome-assembly--contig:-NODE-149-length-54667-cov-11.323817_pt1 | contig 54667 bp, 43 predicted proteins | sample MGYA00242487_ERZ504511 | MGnify/ENA primary metagenome ERZ504511 (study PRJEB26092, sample SAMD00036241) | human gut metagenome | host: Homo sapiens | study: EMG produced TPA metagenomics assembly of... | reverse complement strand
GGCGCAGGCAGGTAAGATTGAAGGGCCTGACGCCGGAGGAGTTCCGGAACCGGGCCCTTGCGGCGTAGTCGCTATTTATTCAGTCCAAGTTTCGGGGCGCAGTTCACTGTCCCCTTTGTGGTGGTTTCGAAACGTGCGGGAAACAGCTTCGAAACACGCGATTTGCTCGTCAGGCGGTCAAAAAGCTATCTACCTGCATCGTAATCAAAATGAAACATCCGCTCGTTGCCTTATTCGTAACTTTGTAGCAACAGTGCGATATTATCCATACTCGATAAAGCTCACGGCGCATGGGGCGCCGCGAACGACACCTTTCTTTTCCATCAATTGGAGGAAGCATGAGCTACACGCAGAAAGTTCTCGACGAGCTCAAGGCCCGCTATCCCGAGCAGCCTGAGTTCATCCAGGCTGCGACCGAGATCCTCGGCACCATCCAGCCGGCGCTCGACGCCCATCCCGAGTACGAGGAGGCCGCCCTGCTTGAGCGCCTCGTCGAGCCCGAGCGCATCGTTATGTTCCGTGTCCCCTGGGTCGATGACCAGGGCAAGGTTCAGGTCAACCGCGGCTATCGTGTCGAGTTCAACTCTGCCATTGGACCCTACAAGGGCGGTCTGCGCTTTAACCCGACGGTCACCCTGGGTATGCTCAAGTTCCTGGGTCTGGAGCAGATCCTCAAGAACAGCCTGACCACCCTTCCCATGGGCGGCGGCAAGGGCGGCTCCGACTTTGACCCCAAGGGCAAGTCCAACAACGAGATTATGCACTTCTGCCAGTCCTTCATGACCGAGCTCTATCGCCATATTGGCCCCAATACCGACGTTCCCGCCGGCGACCTGGGCGTTGGCGGCCGCGAGGTTGCCTACATGTTCGGTCAGTACAAGCGCCTGACCAACGAGTGGACCGGCGTCCTTACCGGCAAGGGCCTCTCCTTTGGCGGCTCGCTCGCCCGTACCGAGGCCACCGGCTACGGTCTGGTCTACTTTGTGGACGAGTACCTCAAGAGCCGCGGCGAGTCCTTCGAGGGCAAGAACGTCGTCGTTCACGGCTCCGGTAACGTCGCCATCTACGCGGTCCAGAAGGTCGCCCAGCTCGGCGGCAAGGTGCTGGCCTGCTCCGACACCCACGGCTGGGTCGAGGACCCCGACGGCATCGACTACACCGTGCTCGAGCATGTCTATAACAAGAAGCGCTCTGGCCACGACAAGGGCGTCACGCTCGCTATGTACGTCGACGAGAAGCCCAATGCCACGTGGCACGAGGGCGACGGCCGTGGCGTGTGGCAGCTTCCCTGCGACATCGCGCTGCCCTGCGCTCGCGAGAACACGCTGCTGCTCGAGGACGCCCAAGCGCTCGTCGCCAACGGTTGCAAGGTGGTCGGCGAGGGCGCGAACATGCCCACGACCATCGAGGCTACGACCTACTTCCAGGAGAACGGCGTCGCCTTTATGCCCGGCAAGGCTGCCAACGCCGGCGGCGTGCTCGTGTCCGGCCTGGAGATGAGCCAGAACGCCGAGCACCTGTCCTGGACCTTCGAGGAGGTCGACGGCAAGCTCGAGCAGCTCATGCGCGGCATGTTCCACAATGTGGACGACACCGCCAAGGAGTACGGCGAGGAGGGCAACTTTGTCATGGGCGCAAACATCGCCGGCTTCCTGAAGGTCGCCGATGCCATGCTCGCCCAGGGTGTCTGCTAAATCTTCGCTTGACATAGCATTGATAAGGCTCCCAGTCATCTTGGCTGGGAGCCTTTTTTGATCCGCATGCGACGGAGGAAAACGGTTCATTTTGTCCCGACACGAGCTATGCCCCCTCGTTTGGTACACTTAAAAGTACTGGACAAGTGAAGAGATGGGGGAGAACGTGCTCAAGTTCGGTACCTACGTCCGTGTTGGAAACGCGGCCGAAGCCTATGAGCTCTTACAGAAGAACCGCAATAACAAGATTGTGGGCGGTGGCATTTGGATGCGCCTGGGTTCGCGTCGCGTCGCGACGGCGATTGACCTTTCGGCCTGCGGACTCGATCAGATCGAGGAGACCGAGACCGAGTTTCGCATCGGTGCCATGTGCACCCTGCGCCAGCTCGAGCGCCATGCCGGGCTCAACGCGCTTGTCAACAATGTCTTTGAGTTCGCCGTCCACGACATCGTGGGTGTGCAGCTGCGCAATACCGCTACGGTGGGCGGCAGCATCTACGGCCGCTTTGGCTTCTCGGACGTGCTCTCGGCTTTCCTGGCGCTCGATTCCTATGTTGAGCTGACGGGCGCCGGTCGCGTGCCGCTCGCGGAGTTCGTGGACATGGGCTACGTACGTGACGTGATCGAGCATGTCGTGGTCGTCAAGCACGATTACCGCGCGAGCTATGAGGCCGTGCGCAAGGCCGCGACCGACTTCCCCTCCTTAAACGTCACCGCCGCCTGGTGGGACAACAGCTGGCACGTCACCGTGGGCGCCCGCCCGCTGCGCGCTACCTTGCTGCAGGGCGAGGCATGTGGCCTTTCCAGCGAGCAGCCTTCCGAGGACGAGCTTCGCGCCCTTGCTGCATCCGTGCGTGCCCTGAGCTACGGAACCAACCTGTGGGGCTCGGCCGACTACCGCCGCCGCATCTCGGCCCCGCTCGCCATCCAGGCCGTGCGCCGTGCCGCCGGCATCGAGCTTTCTGCCGCGCTTGCCCGCGAGCTCGAGACCGTGCAGATCCCCAAGTTCGCCACGGACGAGTATTCCTGCCGCCGCGTGCCCGGCGTCGATTCTAGCGAGGTGCGCTAATGGCTGCCAAACTCATCGATCTTTCCTTTACGCTCAACGGCCGCAAGGTCAAGGTTCAGATTGCCCCCGATACCATGCTCTTTTCGCTTTTGCGTGAGCAGGGCTGTGCGTCGGTGCGCTGCGCCTGCGAGACCACCAACTGCGGCCTGTGCACGGTGTGGCTCGACGGCGACCCGGTGCTGAGCTGCTCGGTTCCCGCCGCGCGCGTCGAGGGCCATACCATCACCACGCTCGAGGGTCTCAAGGCTGAGTCCGAGGCGCTTGCCCGCGCGATGGCTGCCGAAGGCGCCGAGCAGTGCGGTTTTTGCGCCCCCGGCCTTATCATGAACGTGCTGGCGCTTGCCCGCGCCGTCAAGGAGGACCCGAGCCTCGTCGCCACGCGCGAGGAGCTGTCGCGCCAGCTCGCCGGCAACCTCTGCCGTTGCAGCGGCTACGAGAGCCAGCTGCGCGCCATTGTCCGCTTCCTCAACGAGTCCGGCGTGCAGGTGGGCGTTGAGATGCCCGAGCTGCCGGTCAACGACACCAGCTGCGACGGTGTCTCGTACAAGCAGATCACCCATAAGCAGCCCAAGAAGGACTCGAAGGCGCTGCTCGAGGGCCGTCCCGTCTACACGGGCGATATGGTGCCCGCCGGCGCCCTGATCGTCAAACTCAAGCGCAGCCCCTATGCCCGCGCCAAGATCCGCTCCATCGATACGTCGCGCGCCCTGAAGGTGCCCGGCGTCGTGGGCGTCTACACTTACGAGGACGTGCCCAAGCGCCGCTTTACTATCGCCGGTCAGAGCTATCCGCAGCCGAGTCCCTACGACCGCCTGATCCTCGAGAACCTCGTCCGTTACCAAAACGAGGAGGTGGCGATCGTCGCTGCCGAGACCGAGGAGGCTGCCGACAAGGCACTCAAGCTCATCAAGGTCGACTACGAGGTGCTCGAGCCCCTGCTGGACTTTACCAAGGCACTCGATAACGACATCGTGGTCCACCCCGAGGGCGACGTGACCTTTATGTTCCCGCAGGGCGGCGATGTCCCGCGCAACCTGGTGTGCAGCGGTGCCAGCGATTTTGGCGACCTGGACGAGGCCTTCGCCCAGAGCGACATCGTCTTTGAGCGCACCTACACCAGCCAGGCCACGCAGACCGCGCCCATGGAGACCTTCCGCGCCTTCGCGACGACCGACGCGTTCGGCCGCATCTCGGTGACCACCTCCACGCAGGTGCCCTTTCACGTGCGCCGCATGGTCGCGCAGTCGCTCGACATTCCGCAGTCGCAGGTGCAGGTCATTAAGCCGCGCATCGGCGGCGGCTTTGGCTCCAAGCAGACGGGCTGCTGCGAGATCTTCGTGGCGTTCGTTACCCAGCAGACCGGCCGTCCGAGCTACTGCTGCTACACCCGCGAGGAGACCATCACCGCGGGCAACTCGCGTCACCAGATGCAGATGACCGTTAAGCTGGGCGCCATGAACGACGGCACCATCACGGCCATCGACCTGCATACGCTGTCCAACGCCGGTGCGTATGGCGAGCACGCCACCACGACGATCGGGCTTTCGGGCCACAAGAGCCTGCCCATCTACAACCACGTGAAGGCGAGCCGCTTTAGCTGGGACGCCGTCTACACCAATACCAATCGCGGCGGCGCGTATCGTGGCTACGGTGCCACCCAGGGCCAGTTTGCCGTGGAGAGCGCCGTTAACGAGCTCGCCGACATGCTGCACATGGACCCCGCCGACCTGCGCCTTAAAAACATCGTGCGCGAGGGCGAGATCATGCCGCAGTATTACAACGAGAAGCTCAACGCCTGTGCGCTCGACCGCTGCCTGCTGCGCGCGATGGACATGATCGGTTGGCGCGACAAGCCGCTGGCCGTCGACCTGGGCGACCGCGTGCGTGCCCTGGGCTGCGCGCTCACCATGCAGGGCTCGGGCATTTCCAACGTGGATATCGGCGGCATCGACATGCGCCTGGAAGAGGATGGCTTCATTACCATCGGCACCGGCGCCACCGATAACGGCATGGGCGTCGATACGATTCTGGCGCAGATTGCCGCCGAGGAGTTGGGCGTGGAGAGCTCGCTCATTGTTGTGCGCGGTGTGGATACCGACGTGTCGCCGTTCGACGCCGGCTCGTACGCGAGCTCGGGTACGTACGTGACGGGCCTGGCGGCCAAGAACGCCGCGACGGAGCTGCGCGAGAAGATTTGCGCCAAGGTCGCCCAGATGTGGGACGTGGACGCCGCCGACGTGGTCTTTGATGGCCAGTACGTGCGCCTGTCCGACGAGCGTGCCGCGCGCGAGCAGAACCGCTACCTCACGCTGCGCGACTTTGCCAACCTGTGCGTCAAGAACATCGCTGGCGGCGACGCACTGACCTCGCATGCCTCTGCCTGCCTGCCCGTTTCGCCTCCGCCGTTTATGGCTGGCATTGCCGAGGTCGAGGTCGACAAGGCCACCGGCAAGGTGACTGTGGTGGACTATGCGGCGGCCGTCGACTGCGGCACCGTGATTAACGAGGCGCTCGCGCGCATCCAGGCCGAGGGCGGCATTGCCCAGGGTATCGGTCACGCGCTCTACGAGATCGTCGAGCACGACGACCGCGGCCGCCTGCGCACCGGCAACTTTATGAGCTACAAGCTGCCCACGCGCTTGGATATCGGCAGCATTCGCGTGGCCTTTGAGCCGAGCTACGAGCCGACGGGCCCGTTTGGCGCCAAGTCGATCGGCGAGGTCGTCATCAACACGCCGCTCGCCGCCGTGGCCTCGGCCGTGGCGCACGCCACCGGCCATCAGGTTCGCTCACTGCCCATCACGCCCGAGAAGGCCCTGCTGGGGGAGTAGCGGGTCGGCGAACAAGTCGTAATGGGCGGGGCGGGGCAACTCGCCCCGCCTTTCGCACTCGTGGTGAGGTCGTGAGCCTGTAAAACGTATGCGTGCGCTTGCCGTTCGTATCTGCTATCATTCCTAGTCTGTGCGCTCATGCGGGCGTGGCGGAATTGGTAGACGCGCCAGATTTAGGTTCTGGTGGGATTCCCGTGAAGGTTCGAGTCCTTTCGCCCGCACCAACGCATCTGCGTCGGCTTCGGCCGTCGCGACTCTTTGTTGCATAAAGGTACCAGCACCTCAGATAAGCTGGGCAGTATGAGGAGGAACGTGTTGAACATCACCGCTTCTGACGTCAAGGACGCCAAGCTCACCGCTACGGTCACCATCCCGGCCGCCGACGTCGACGCCGCGATCAAGAAGGCCTACAAGGATACCGCCAAGAAGTACCGCTTCCCGGGCTTCCGCGCCGGCAAGGCTCCCCGTCCGGTCATCGACTCCACTCTTGGCGCCGAGGCTACCCTCGCTCAGGCCACCAACGACCTGATCGCCGCCAACGAGCCCGCCGTCCTCAACGAGCTGGACATCGTCCCCACCAAGAACGGTGACTACAAGGAGCTCGACCTCGCCAAGGATCACGAGGACTACACCTACACCGTCGAGTTCTCCCTGCGTCCCGCCGCCGAGCTCTCCTCCTTCGACGCCGTCGAGATCGAGATGCCTCCCGCGGAGGTCACCGAGTCCGAGATCAACAACCAGGTCGAGATGCTTCTCAACTACCGTGCCACCTTCGAGGACGTCGAGGGTCGCGCCGTCGAGGCCGAGGACTACGTCACCGTCGACCTCAAGGCCGTCGAGAACGCCGATAACTTCGCCGCCGAGGGCCGTATGCTCATCGCCGGTAGCGACAGCAACCCCGCCGAGTTCAACGAGGCTCTGATCGGCGCCAACGTTGACGACGTCAAGTCCGTCACCTGGACCGACGAGGCCGAGGAGGGCGAGGAGGCCGAGACCCACACCGTCGAGGTCACCGTCAAGGGCATCAAGGTCCGCAACACCCCCGAGCTCACCGACGAGCTCGTCAAGTCCGACTTTGGCTTCGACAGCATCGACGCCATGCGCGACGCCATCAAGATTGAGATTGAGCAGGACAAGGCTTCCCGCCTGCCGGCCGAGAAGGAGAACCGTTGCGTCTCCGCTCTCGCCGAGCGTCTGCAGCTCGACGAGATGGATGCCGACTACGAGCAGTCCGTCTTTGAGGAGCTTGGCCAGAACTTCCTGTCCAACCTCGCTGCCCGCGGCATGACGCTGGACACCTGGCTGCCCGCTTCCGGCCTGACCATGGAGCAGTTCATCGGCGACCTGCACAAGCAGGCCAACGACGTTGCCCGTGAGTCCCTGGCGCTCGACGCCCTCGCCCGTGAGCTCAAGATTGAGGTCACCGAGGACGACATCAACGCCGAGTTCGAGAAGGCCGGCGTCAAGGACGTCGAGGCTTCCAAGGCCGAGTTCATCGCCGATGGTCGCATGCCTGCCGTCCGTGAGTCCATCCGTCGCTCCAAGGCCGTCGACCACCTGGTCGAGAACGCCAAGGTGACCGAGGTCGACGAGACCGCCAAGGACGCCGAGTAATTCTCGCCACCTTGCCCGCGAGCGCATGCGTGCGCCTGTGATGGGGTAAAGTTATACACCGGTTATCCGGTTGCTTCGTACGGTGCCAGCCAATGCATAGCATGCGGGCACCGTACGTTTATCTAGAACCAATTTGGTCCGCAAGAGAGAAATGGAGATGCGTATGATCGCTAAGTTCGATTCCGCCCTCGTGCCATACGTTATCGAGCAGACGCCGCGCGGCGAGCGCAGCTACGATATCTATTCGCGCCTGCTCAACGACCGCATCATCTTCTTGGGCGAGGAGATCAACTCCGTCAGCGCCAACCTGGTCGTTGCCCAGCTGCTGCATCTTGAGAGCCAGGATGCCGAGAAGGATATCTCGCTCTACATCAATTCGCCCGGCGGCGAGGTTTACTCCGGCCTGGCGATTCTTGACACCATGAACTTTATCAAGCCGCAGGTCTCCACCATCTGCGTCGGTATGGCTGCGTCCATGGCCGCCGTGCTGCTTTCGGCTGGCGCCAAGGGCAAGCGCTTCTGCCTGCCGCACTCCAAGGTCATGATTCACCAGCCCAGCGGCGGTGCCCAGGGCCAGCAGACCGAGATCGAGATCGTTGCCGAGGAGATCAAGAAGACCCGCCGCGAGCTCAATCAGATCCTGTCCGATGCCTCGGGCCAGCCCATCGAGAAGGTCCAGGCCGATACCGAGCGCGACAACTACCTGACCGCTGCCGAGGCCCTCGACTACGGCCTGATCGACCGTATCGTCACCTCGCGCGATCTCGCCGCGAAGGACGCCTAGGATGGCAGGAAACATGCAGGACAACTTTGACGAGAATGGCAACCCCATCCGCTGCTCCTTCTGCGGAAAAGAGCAGGGGCAGGTCCGTCGCCTCGTAAAGGGTCCGACCAACATCTTTATCTGTGACGAGTGCGTCGCCGCCTGTTCCGAGATTCTGGAGGAGTCGCTGGCTTCGGACTTTATGGACGCCGCTCGCAACGGCAAGCTGCCGGGCTTTCTCAACGACCACGGCCAGGCTGCATCCCAGCCCGCCGTGGACCCCGAGGCCGAGGGCTTTGAGCTCGAGGACGACCGCCAGGTCATCACGCACGTGCCGACGCCGCACGAGATCTATGACGAGCTTTCGGCTTATGTCATGGGCCAAGAGGACGCCAAGCGCGCCATGTCGGTTGCCGTGTACAACCATTACCGCCGCGTCATCGAGGGCGGTGCTGCGCTTTCGGCCTTTGACGACGGTTTGGACTCGCAGCTTGACGATGACATGGACGAGGTGGAGCTCGCCAAGTCCAACATCCTGCTGCTCGGTCCCACCGGTACCGGCAAGACGCTGCTGGCCCAGACGCTCGCGCGCATCCTCGAGGTGCCGTTTGCCATCGCCGATGCCACCGCGCTCACCGAGGCTGGTTACGTTGGCGAGGACGTGGAGAACATCCTGCTCAAGCTCATCAATGCTGCCGATGGCGACATTGAGCGCGCTCAGGTGGGCATTATCTACGTGGACGAGATTGACAAGATTGCCCGCAAGGCCGAGAACCTCTCCATTACCCGCGATGTCTCGGGCGAGGGTGTGCAGCAGGCGCTGCTTAAGATTCTTGAGGGCACGGTGGCCAGCGTTCCGCCTACCGGTGGCCGCAAGCATCCCCAGCAGGAGCTGCTGCAGATCGACACGACTAACATCCTGTTTATCTGCGGCGGTGCCTTTGTGGGTCTGGACAAGATCATCGCCGACCGCGTGGGCAACAAGGGCGTGGGCTTTAACTCCGAGATCGCCGGCCCCACCTCGGTCGACGAGAACGACCTGCTGCGTCAGGTGCTCCCGCAGGACCTCAACGCCTTTGGCATGATCCCCGAGTTCGTGGGCCGTACGCCCGTTGTCACCCAGACGCAGGCGCTCGACGAGGACGACCTGGTGTCGATTCTGACCGAGCCCAAGAACGCCGTGGTGCGTCAGTACCGCAAGATGTTCCAGCTCGAGGACGTTGAGCTTGAGTTTGAGGCCGCGGCCCTTCACGAGATCGCCCGTATGGCGCTCGCCCGCAAGACCGGCGCCCGCGGCCTGCGTTCCATCTGCGAGGACGTGCTTCAGCAGACGATGTTCGACCTCCCCAGCGAGGAGGGTGTCGCCAAGGTCATCGTGACCGAAGCGGCGGTTAAGGGCGAAGAACAGCCCCAACGCATCTACGGGTAAACCAGCCAAAAACGTGCTTGCAAATAGCCTCCGACCATCCGCGGTCGGAGGCTATTTTATATATACGCAATAACCCTAACTACCTGTGTTATTCTGTGTGTTTGTTTAAAGTCTCAGCAAAGTCCATTCAGACTGAAGTAATCGAAACCTAAGGGGAGGAATGTCGGCCCGATTTTCGTAGATCCCGCACGAGCCGAAGAGCACTAAATGTGCTCTTCGAGCGAGCCAGGACTTGACCGAGCGAAAATCGGGCCGACTTTCCTCCCCGGCGGGACAGGGAGAGATATATGGAAGAAATGCCCAAGAACTACGATCCGTCGACCAACGAGCCGGCGATCCTGCAGAAGTGGCTCGACGGCGGCTACTACAAGCGCCGCGAGGGCGTGGGCGACTGCACCGTCACCATTCCGCCTCCCAACGTGACCGGCAAGCTCCACATGGGCCACGCCACCGACGACTCCATCCAGGACGCCATCATCCGTATGGCCCGCATGCGCGGCAAGTCCACGCGCTGGGTGCTGGGTACCGACCACGCCGGTATCGCCACGCAGACCAAGGTCGATAAGAAGCTCAAGAGTGAGGGCATTAGCCGCCTGGAGATCGGCCGCGATAAGTTTGTCGACGCCTGCTGGGACTGGACCCACGAGTACGGCGGCATCATCGTCGAGCAGATCAAGCGCATGGGCTGCTCCGTCGACTTCGACAACGAGCGCTTTACCATGGACGAGGACTACGCGCAGGCCGTGCGCAAGGTGTTCTGCGATTGGTACCACGACGGCCTGATCTACCGCGGCAAGCGCATCGTCAACTGGTGCCCCAACTGCACCACCGCCATCTCGGACGACGAGGCCGAGTATAAGGACGAGAAGGGCCACCTGTGGCACCTGCGCTACCCGCTGACCGAGCCGGTTAACGGCCAGGACTACATCGTCGTCGCCACCACACGCCCCGAGACCATGCTCGGCGACACGGGCGTCGCCGTTTCCCCGAAGGACCCCGAGAAGGCCGCCTTTGTGGGCAAGACCGTCAAGCTCCCCATCGTCGACCGCGAGATCCCCATCTTTGAGGATTGGCACGTCGACGCCAACTTTGGCTCCGGCTTTGTCAAGGTCACCCCGGCCCACGACCCCAACGACTACGCCATGGGTCAGGCCCACGACCTGCCGCAGATCAATATCTTTGATGAGCACGCTGTGGTCGTTGAGGGCTACGGCGAGTTTACCGGCATGAACCGCGACGAGTGCCGCGAGGCCGTCATCAAGTGGTTCGAGGAGCACGACCTGCTCGATCATGTCGAGGACCTCGATCACTCCGTCATGCACTGCTACCGTTGCGACTCCGCCCTGGAGCCGTGGCTGTCCGAGCAGTGGTTCGTGGCCGTCGACAAGCTCAAAGGGCCGGCGCTCGACGCCGTCAACTCCGGCAAGGTCACCTTCCACCCCGCGCGCTGGACGCAGACCTACACCACCTGGATGGAGAACCTCAAGGACTGGTGCATCTCACGCCAGCTGTGGTGGGGCCACCGCATCCCCGTGTTCTACTGCGAGGATTGCGGCTGGGAGGACGCCCTTACCGAGGACACCGACGTGTGCCCCAAGTGCGGCGGCCATCACATCCATCAGGACGAGAACGTGCTGGACACCTGGTTTAGCTCGCAGCTGTGGACCTTCGCCACGCAGGGCTGGCCGCAAAAGCCGGAGCTGCTCGAGGGACATCACCCCACGACGGCGCTGGTCACCGCGCGCGACATCATCGCGCTGTGGGTCGCCCGCATGGTCATGAGCTCGCTTTACTTCCTGGACGAGGTGCCGTTTAAGGACGTCGTCATCTACCCGACGATCCTGGCCAAGGACGGCAGCCGCATGTCCAAGTCCAAGGGCAACGGTGTTGACCCTATGGACCTCATTGGCATGTACGGCGCCGACGCCATGCGTTACAACCTACTCACGCTGTGCACCAACAACCAGGACGTCAAGTTCGACGCGAACATCGACAAGAAGACCAAGAAGCTCATCGACAGCCCGCGCACCGAGCAGGCCAAGTCGTTTGTGACCAAGATCTGGAACGCCAGCCGCTTCCTGCTCATGAACATGGAGGGCTACACGCCCGGCGAGCCCGTCGTTGAGACGCCGGCCGACGCCTGGATGTTCAGCCGCCTGGCCAAGGCCGTGAAGATGGTCACCGAGGGCATTGAGAGCTACACCTTTGGCGATATGGCCCGCGGCGTGCAGCAGTTCTTCTGGAACGAGGTCTGCGACTGGTACGTCGAGGTCACCAAGGCCCGCTTGAAGGGCGAGGACCGTCTGCAAGCTCAGCGCAACCTGATCTTTGTGCTCGACACCTCCATTCGCCTGATGCACCCGCTTATGCCGTTTGTCACCGAGGAGATCTGGGACAACATGCCGGCGAGCGTGCTCGACCTGGACGCCGAGGGCAACGTGGACCGCGCCGAGGCGCTCATGATCGCCAAGTGGCCCGAGCCCGCCGACTACGCTAAGTATGTCGATGAGCCTGCCGAGCGCGCGTTTGAGCTGTGCCGTACCGTCGTTTCCGCCGCCCGCGCCACGCGTTCGCGTTATCGCCTGAGCCCCAAGGCCGAGCTCGACGTGGTCGTGCGCGCCGGTGCCGAGGACATCGAGAAGCTCGAGAGCCTGCGCTCGACCATTGAGCCGCTGGCCAACACCGCTTCGCTGGTCATGGGTACCGACGTTGAGAAGCCGGCTGCGAGCATTGCCGTGGTCGACAGCGGCGTCGAGGTTTTTGTGGTGCTCGAGGGCAAGGTTGATCTTTCGGCCGAGAAGGCGCGCCTGGAGAAGGAGATCGCCACGGCTCAGAAGGAGCTTGCCGGCTGCGAGAAGACCCTTGCCAACGAGGGCTTTGTGGCCAAGGCCGCGCCCGCGGTGGTGCAGAAGAAGAGGGACCGTGCAGCTGAGCTCAAGGAGATCCTGGCGGCGCTGACTGCTCAGGTTGCTGACTTCTCGTAAGGTTCACTCGGGGGCGCGTCCCGATGCTTTGCTCTCCGCTGCGGACAGTCCTGCGCAAGACGGACAGCACATTAAGTGCTGTCCTTTGCGTGCGGAACTTGCGGCGAGCAAAGCATCGGGCCGCTCCTAGTTCGTTTACGTTGTTGTTTGCATCTGGCGTGTTAGGGCCACTGGGTTGTGGCCTTGATCTCGCTGCAAGCGGGTAAAGGCTGATATTGTCAACGTGAGGGGCTCATTCTTTTTGATGGGCCTCTTTTTCTGTTATGGGGGACTTTGGGTTATGGCTAAGCGTTCGGGGTCGTATGTCGTTCCTTTCTCGTTTGAGCTGCTTTCGTTTGATGAGGCTGTGGGACTTGCTGCTGATACGGGGCGGATTTCTGGGGATGCTGGTCCTCTGCTCGAGACGGTTGTCGATATGCTCGATGAGCTGGGACGTCCGGATGAGTATTTCGATTGCATTCAGGTTGCCGGTACCAATGGCAAGACTTCGACCACGCGTTTTTCGGCTGCTATCTTGCGTGGTGAGGGGTTAAAGACCGCGCTGTATACGTCGCCGCAGCTGGTGCGCTATCCCGAGCGCATGGAGGTCGATGGGCGCGTCGTGAGCGATGAGGCCTTTGCCCGTGGCGTTTCCGCCGCTGTTGAGGCGGGACATCGCGTGAATGCCCGTCGTGTGGCGGCGGGGGAGCGTGCCTATGCCATCACGCCGTTTGATCTGCTGACGGCTGCCGCACTTGTCGTGTTTGCCGAGGCCGCGGTGGATGTTGCTGTGCTCGAGGTCGGCATGGGCGGACGCTGGGACGCCACGAGTGCGACCGATCCCGTCGCCGTTGCCATTACGGGCATCGGGCTCGACCATACACGCATTCTGGGAGATACGCTCGAGGCCATTGCGGGGGAGAAGGCTGCGGTTATTAAGCCTGGGCGATTGGTTGTTTTGGGCGAGGGCACGCATGAGCCGAGCGTTCAGCGCGTAATGGATACGCGCTGCCGCGAGTGCGGTGTGGTGCCGCTGGTTGTGAGCCATTCCACGACCAAGGTACCGGCGCATGTAGGCGATACCGTGGAGTTTAGCTGTACTACGCCGCGTGCCATCTATACGTCGAGCATGGTCAAGCCGGCCTATCAGCCGCAGAATGCCGCGTGCGCGATTATGCTTTGCGAGGGGTATCTGGGTCGCGAGCTCGATCACGATGCGTTGGATGCATCGCTTATGGGTTGCCCCACGCCGGGTCGTTTTGACGTGCTGGGGACCGATCCACTCAAGCTGATCGACGCCTGCCATAACCCTCAGAGCTGCGAGAACTTTGTGAGCGCGCTGGACGAGATCGATCCGTGCGTGGAGAATCGCCCCACGCTGTTGTGTGCCGCGCTGGCCGATAAGGACGTGGCGGGTATCGTTGACGTTCTGGTTCCGGCGTTCCCCCGCGTGGTCGTAACCCAGACCGATTCCGATCGCGCCTTGCCCGCACAGGAGCTTGCCTCCCTGGTGGACGCCGACAAGCTCGCGGGCGTGTACCCCAGCGTATCCGAGGCCCTCGCGGCTTTCGATGCCGCAGGCGAGTCCTTCGTTGCCGCCGGCACCATCACCCTAGCCGGCGAAGTAGCCGGCCTGCTCCGCTAACCCCGCCAACGGGGGCAGCCAATTTGGGCTGCTTGCCACGAAATGGGCCTATCTACTACGTTTTAGCGAATACCTCTGACCACACCGAGAATTGTGAAATGAAAACCGCAGGTAGACGGCTTTCGGATTTTGCGAAAACGCGGGTATGGTCGAACCATGCGGGTTAAACGTAGTAGATAGGCCGTTTTTGTGGCGGCATTCATGTGATGCGGCAAAGGGACAGCCCCTTTGCCGCATTGTCTAGTCTAGGCGGACTGGGTCGTGGGGGTAGGCGTTGAGAATCTCGACGCCGTTCTCGGTCACCAGGGCTAGGTCCTCGATGCGGACGCCGGTGCGGCCGGGGAGGTAGATGCCTGGCTCGATGGAAAACGTCATGCCCGGCTCTATGACCTGCTCGTTGACGAGCGAAACATCGCCCGGCTCATGGTCCTGCAGGCCGATCGAGTGGCCCAGGCGATGCGTAAAGTACTTACCGTAGCCCGCATCCTCAATAACGTCGCGTGCGGCGCGGTCCAGGTCGCACATACGCACGCCCGGCGCGATGAGCGCCTCGGCGGCCTCGTTGGCGCGGCGCACGATATCGTAGATGCGCTCCGTCTCCTCGTCCGGCTCGCCCCAAAAGAATGTACGCGTCATGTCCGAGCAGTAGTTGCAGCGGCGTCCACCAATGTCGAACAGCACCACGTCGCCGCGCTTGAGCACGGTGCCGTCGGGCTCGTGGTGCGGGTCGCCGGCGTTGGCGCCAAAGCTCACGATGGGCGGAAAGCTAAAGCCCTCGCAGCCGTGATTGCGGTACAGGCCGAGCATCTGGTCAGCAATTTCGCGCTCAGTCACACCTTCGTGGACGAGTTTGATGGCATCAGCCATCACGGCGTCGTTGGCGGCGGAGGACACGCGCATGAGCTCCCGCTCGGTGGCATCCTTGTGGGTGCGCGCGGCGGTGACGGCAAAGTCACCCAGGAAAAACTCGCTGGCGGCGTGGCGCTCCATGAGCGGCATCAAAAAGCCGGAGCGCATGACGGTGTCGATGCCAAGAGGCTTGGTCGGATCGACCTCGCGAATGATGGCGTCGGCCACGACGTCAGTATCGGTGTGATAGGCAACGCGCGCATTGTCATACTCGGGCAGCTGATGCAGCGCGTTGACCAGGATCACGGGCTCGGCATTGCGCGCGAGCAGCACGCCGCAAAAACGCTCGAACATATCGGCATAAAAGCCGGTCAGGTAATAAATCGACCACGGGTCGTTTACGAGCAGCTGTGCGCCGGGGTGCTGAGCCCCGAGCGCATCGAGCACGCGCGCCGCACGCTGTTCATTGACATGTGCCATGAAACATCCTTTCGCTAGGCTGCCACCATGGTATCCCATGCCCGGCACATAGGGACGTTCCTTTTATGCCGGCACCTAGAGACACTCCTTGCAAAAGCAGCTAAAAGAGCCCCGTCCCAAATTAGCTAGTCGATGTCCATGCTGGCGATGAGGTCGGTACCGGTGTCTAGGAGGTTGGGTAGGACGACGTTACCCATGCGGATGGGGGCCTCGACGACAACGCCGCGGATGAGGTCCATGGCTTGGGCGTGGAGTGCCAGCGGGATGGCTTCGGCCGTGCGCACAGGCAGCAGCGCCTCGTCGCCGCCGGATACGGCCACGGTGGTGGTGAGCACGCGCATGGGGCAGGTGAGCTCTTGATGCGCGAACTTATCACCGCGCGGGCAGCTGTTGCCGGTCACGGAGCGCACCGCTGCTACGGCACCGTTGGCATCGCGCTCCACCTCTACGGTCAGGAGGCATTCGGATGGGCAAGTGGTGCAGTTGAACTGCAACGTCTCGGTTACATTCGTGCTCATGGCCTTACGCCTCTTCAACGGGATCGATGGACAGGACAATTTCGCTAACGCCCAGGTCGAGTGCGTGCTGAATCACCTTTGCCGGCAGCGGGAAGCTCTCCATTACGCTCGGTTTAAACGGGCGGACCTTGCCTGTAAGCAGTTCCTCGCCGCCTGCCAGAATGCGCACGCGGGCAGCATCGACCGGCCGGCGTGCGCGGAAGTTGAGTTTGGTGAGTGCCACAGCCGTAATGCGTCCCGGCAGTGCGTAGCCTGCGATGCCGGCAGGGGAGACCATCAGCTCGCAGCTCGTGCCCGCAGCGCTCGCCCCGGCGTCGCCGCCCAACGCCCACGCCGCCGCAGCCGCACCGGCGCGCTCGGACTCGGTCGTCACGTTGTCGGCCAGGTCGTGCACGTGCAGCACGTTGCCACAGGCAAAGATGCCCGGCACGCCTGTCTGGAGGCTCTGGTCAACTACGGCACCGCGTGTGCGCGGGTCAAGCTCCACGCCTGCGGCAACCGAAAGCTCGTTCTCGGGAATCAGACCTACCGAAAGCAGCAGCGTGTCGCACGGAACGATGCGCTCCGTCCCGGCAATGGGCGCCAGGTGCTCGTCGACCTGGCTTACCTCGACGGCCTCCACACGGTCGTGCCCGATCACGCGCGTGACGGTGGTGGACAGGTGCAGCGGAATGCCAAAGTCGTCCAGGCAGTTCTTAACATTGCGGCGCAGCCCGTTGGCGTACGGCATGAGCTCGTACACGCCCTCGACGGAAATCCCCTCGAGCGTGCAGCGGCGTGCCATGATAAGCCCGATGTCGCCCGAGCCCAAAATGACGGCACGCGAGCCGGGCTTGAGATTTTCGATATTGATGTATCGCTGCGCCAGGCCCGCCGTAAACACGCCGGCGGGACGGCTACCTGGAATCTTGATCTCGCTGCGGGTGCGCTCGCGGCAGCCCATAGCAAGGACGACCGCTCGCCCGGTGAGCTGTAGCATACCGGCGGGGCTCATGAGCGTGACGGTATGGACCGCGGCGGCTCCCGCACCCTCGTCCACGCTCGACGCGCCCGCGCCCTCGCTCGAATCGATCCCAAGTACCATGCTGTCCAAGAACAGCGTGATTTCGGTCTCGCGCACCTGGTTGATAAAGCGCTGCGCGTACTCGGGACCGGTGAGCTCCTGCTTAAAGTGTGAAAGGCCAAATCCGGGGTGGATGCACTGGCGCAGGATGCCACCCAGATGCTGCTCGCGCTCCACGATGGCCACGCGTGCGCCGGCCTTGCGCGCGGCAAGCGCGGCCGCCATGCCGGCGGGGCCGCCTCCGATAACGATCACGTCGAACGCCCGCGTTTGCACGGGCGCTGCAGCTCCGACCTCTGCGGCTCCGGCTTCCGCGCGTTCGTCGCGCATATCAAGCATCGCCATCCTAGCGCACCCCCTTCAGCAGTCCCTCAACCAACCAAGATCCGGTATCCTCCAGCAGCACCTCGCTGGGGTCGCAGTCCAACTCGCGGGCCAGAATCGCCACCACGCGGCTCTGACAAAAACCGCTCTGGCACCGACCCATGCCGGCACGGCAGCGGCGCTTGACGCCCTCGACCGAAACCGCGCCCGGGCGGCGCCGAATCGCGGCCACAATCTCGGCCTCGGGCACCGTCTCGCAGCGGCAGACAATCTGCCCCCATGCGGGGTCGGACTCAATGAGCTCTTCCTTGCGCGCAAGCGGCGTGCGGTCAAAGTCGTCCGGCGCACGGCGAATCGGGTCCCAGTCGCCGCGTTCGTGCAGCACCACGTCGGCATTGCGCAGCACCTGTTCCATGCGCTCGGCAATGGCCGGCGCGCTCGCCACGCCCGGCGACTGAATGCCCGCCGCCTGGAACAGCCCCGGCACCACGGCCGACTGCCCAATAAAGAAGTCGTTTGTTCCCTGAATGACCGGACGCCCGCCGGCAAACGCGCGCACCACGCGGCGCGTGTCCAGATCGGGCACCAGCTTGCGCGCACCGGTCAGGAGCGCGTTGACATCGCCCGCATAGGTCTGCGTGTCGCCCGGCTCGCGCACGGCGGCGGTCGCGGTAATCACGGTGTTGCTGTGTACGGTACCCGTGACGATAACGCCCTTGGACATCGGCGTCGGCACCGGGTAGAGCGGCATCAGCGCGCGCGGTTCCTTGTCCAGCACCACGATGTTGCCTTGGCGCCAGACCATCTGGAACTCCTCGGCGCCGGCCATATGCGAGATGTCCGCGGCTCCGTTGCCCGCGGCGTTGATCAGATAGCGACAGCGCACGTCACCAGCGGGCGTTGCCAGCGTAAAGCGCGCGGCTCCGTCATCCGAGCCGGCAACTTCAATTGCCTCCACTGGCGCAGATCGCATAAATGTCACGCCGTTGGCAACCGCATTTTCCAGTGCGGCAATGGCCACCTCAAACGGGTCAACGTAACCGGTCGAGGGGCACCATAGTGCGCACGTGGCCTGGGCACTCGCGCGCGGCTCCAGCTCGTGGATGCGCTCGGGGCCGATAATCGACAGCTCGGGCACGCCGTTGGCTAGGCCGTTACTGCGCAGCTTTTCCAGTTGCGCACGGTCCTCGTCGTTAAAGCCCAGCACCATGGATCCGGTGCGGCAAAACAAAAAGCCCAGCTCTTGGGCCCACGTGCCATATAGCTCACAACCACGGGCGTTGACCTGCGCCTTTACCGTGCCTGGTGCCGGATCGTAACCGGCATGCACCAGACCGCCGTTGGCCTTCGATGCGCCCAGTGCGATATCGTTTGCTGCCTCGACCACGCAAATGGAAAGGTCATAGCGCGCGAGCTGACGCGCGATGGCGCATCCGGTGATGCCAGCGCCCACAATTGTGATATCAAATGTTTCTGCCACGGTGCCTCCCAGACAAGTTGACAGGCTGTCAATAAAACCATCCTACGGTCTGCGCGCCCCCAGCACGGCGGCAATGCGGCGAACAGCCCCGCAACACCCGCCAACGGCAGGCGAGGGGAGACTCAGTAACGTCGACAATCTTGCCTGCCAGCTCTGGTCTCGGAGATTTGTCTCGATCTGTAACATCTGGGACTGTTTTTGCCGAGTGGTTGTTACAGATTGAGACATTCGGTTTGGACGGTTTTCTTTGTCTCGATCTGTAACAGTAAGAGGGGTTTTGGGGTCCAAGATGTTACAGGTCGAGATTTAAAGTCAGGGAGAGATTCTTCTGTCTCGATCTGTAACATCTAGGGACCGTTTTGGGGTCTAGATGTTACAGATTTAGATGAACCTATCAGTCGGTTTCGAATGTCTAAATCTGTAACGGTTAGACCTGTTTTTGCCGAGTTGTTGTTACAGATTGAGATATTGAGATTGGACGTTTTCCTTTGTCTTGATCTGTAACAGATAGAAGGGTTTCTGGCCCCTAGTTGTTACAGATTGAGATATTTAACGGAGGTCTTACCGTTCATCTTGATCTGTAACAGTAAGGACTGATTCTGGAGCCAAGACGTTACAGATCGAGATTGAAGTCGGGGAGGGACCCCTGTGTCTCAATCTGTAACATCTAGACCCGGATTTCGCCTCCACCTGTTACAGATTGAGGTGTTTGTGTCCGCACCAGCCCCGCCCCTAGCCGTGGTCCCATATAAACAAACCCCGTGGTAAACTTGACCGGACTGTTAATATTCCGAAAGGTACCCGTAATGACCAAGTACATCTCTGAGCTCATGTCGCCGCAGCTTATGGGCGTCGTCTATGCCTTCGTTGGCTTTATCATCGCCCTGTATGTGCTGTCGGTCGTCTATGTGTTCATCGACGCTCGCCGCCGCGGCGCCAGCGCCTACGTGGCATGGGGCATCATCGCCCTCATCCCGTTTGTAGGCCTCATTGCCTACCTGGTCCTGCGCCCGCACTCCTATGCGTCCGACCGCGAGGAGCAGGAGCTGGACATGGCTCTGCGCGAGCGCCAGCTTGCCCAGTACGGCACCTGCCCGCAGTGCGGCGCGCCCATCGAGAAGGACTTTGTCGTCTGCCCGGTGTGCGATACCCAGGTTCGTAACGTATGTCCCAGCTGCCATCGCCCGCTCGATGCGCACTGGAAGGTCTGCCCCTACTGCCGAACTCGCATCCAGTAACGCATCCATCGCCGGGCCGGCCGCAAGCCACGGGCACCGCGCGCCATGCGAAAGGCAGACGCGCGCCCCAAACCCCGCCCCACACGATGAAGCATGCGTAGAAAATCGCCCGCCGTGCCATTAAGGTGCGGCGGGCGCTTGTATACCAAGGCAACCTGCCTATAATGATGCAAGTCAAAAACGCCGAGCGCATCGCACGCACTTGCATCAGGCATCCGAGAGGAGAAAACATACCCATGAAGGCACTCTACAATGACGGTTCGGTGGCCGAGCTCCCACAGGACGAGGTCACGCACGTCATCCGCCACTCCGCCGCGCACATCATGGCGCAGGCCATCAAGCGCCTGTACCCCGAGGCCGACTTTGCCTACGGTCCCGCGACCGACAACGGCTTCTACTACGACGTCGACCTGCCCGAGGGCGTCAAGATCAGCGAGGACGACTTCCCCGCGATCGAGGCCGAGATGAAAAAGATCGTCAAGGAGAACCTCAAGTTCTCCGTGTACGAGAAGCCCCGCGCCGAGGCCATCGCCCTTATGGAGGAGCGCGGCGAGAAGTACAAGGTCGAGCACATCGGCGACCTGGACGACGACGCCCGCATCACCTTCTACCAGCAGGGCGACTACATCGACATGTGCGTCGGCCCCCACATCTGCTATACCAAGGCGCTCAAGGCCTTTAAGCTCACTGGCGTCTCGGGCGCCTACTGGAAGGGCGACAAGGACAACAAGATGCTCACCCGCATCAACGGCGTCGCCTTTGCCACCAAGGAAGAGCTCGACGAGCACATGCACATGTTGGAGGAGGCCAAGAAGCGCGACCACCGCAAGATCGGCCGCGAGATGGACCTCTTTATGATGCGCGACGAGGCCCCCGGCTTCCCGTTCTTCCTGCCCAACGGCATGATCCTTAAGAACACGCTGCTGGACTACTGGCGCGAGATTCACCACAAGGCCGGCTACGTGGAGATCTCCACGCCGCTCATCATGAACAAGCAGCTGTGGAAGACCTCGGGCCACTGGGACCACTACAAGGACAACATGTACTCCACCGTCATCGACGACGAGGAGTACTGCATTAAGCCCATGAACTGCCCGGGCGGCGTGCTGGTGTACGCCTCCAAGCCGCACTCCTACCGCGAGCTGCCCATCCGCGCCGGCGAGATTGGCCTGGTGCACCGCCACGAGCTACGCGGCGCCCTGCACGGCCTGTTCCGCGTGCGCTGCTTTAACCAGGACGACGCCCACCTGTTTGTGCGTCCCGACCAGCTGACCGACGAGATCGTGGGCGTGGTTAACCTCATCGACTCCGTGTACCAAAAGTTTGGCTTTAAGTACCACGTTGAGCTTTCCACCCGCCCCGAGGACTCCATGGGTTCGGACGAGGACTGGGCTCGCGCCGAGGAGGGCCTGCGCACTGCTCTGGAGAAGCTGGGCATGGACTACGAGGTCAACGAGGGTGACGGCGCCTTCTACGGCCCCAAGATCGACTTCCACTTGGAGGACTCGCTCGGCCGTACCTGGCAGTGCGGTACCGTGCAGCTTGACTTCCAGATGCCGCTCAACTTTGACCTGGAGTACGTGGACGCCGACGGAACCAAGAAGCGCCCCATCATGCTGCACCGCGTGTGCTTTGGCTCCATCGAGCGCTTCATCGGTATTCTGATCGAGCACTTTGCGGGCAAGTTCCCCACCTGGCTCGCCCCCGTGCAGGTCAAGGCGCTTCCCGTCTCTGAGAAGAGCCGCGACTACGCCCACGAGGTGTGCGCCAAGCTGGAGGAGGCCGGCATTCGCGTGGTCTGCGACGACCGCGACGAGAAGATCGGCTACAAGATCCGCGAGGCCCGCAGCATCGACCGCGTGCCCTACATGCTTATCCTGGGCGAGAAGGAGGTCGAGGCCGGCAACATTTCCGTCCGCGATCGCTCCAACGAGACCGTCCCGATGAGCGTTGACGAGTTCGTTGCGAAGGTGACTGAGGAGATCAAGACTCGCGCCTAGCACAAACCATACAAGAATTAACAAAGGCGATCGTCCTCGCGGGCGGTCGCCTTTTTTGTTGTCTATAGAAGAAAAGCCGCTGGTTAGGGCGGCTTTTTTGTTGTGCAAAAAGGTACAGGTTTTTGTAGAGGCGTATGGAGATGTGTCCGTTCGCGCTGCAATTTGTGTAATCTGGGAAAACGTGAGCAGTTTGCTCGTATAATGAGCAACGTCGAAAGATACAAAAACCTGTACTTTTGCGACTGCGCCTAACTGCGAGCGAGAAGCCTGTTCTAAACGCCCTTGCATTTGCGTGCATCGCAAATCCAAAAGAGGGGGCGAGAACATGGAACAGACGGCACGGCGCCAAGAGAAGCTGCCGGGCGCATTTAACGGCGCCACCACCAACAGCCAGCACGGCCGCGTTCGCTGGTATCTGGTCCACACCCCCAACGGCAAAGAGCGCGAGACCTGCGAAAAGGTGCGCCGTATTATCCCACACGAGCTGATGCAGAACGCTTTTGTGATGCAAAAGGAGTTCTGGTTTAAGCGGGACGGCGCATGGTCGCTCCAAACCAAACCCATGTACAAGGAATACTTCTTCGTCGCCACGCACGATGCCGCTGCGCTCGATAGGGCTTTGGCCCAGTTGAGTTTTGGCTGCCGCATTGCTGGCAGCAGGGAGCGGGCCTATGCGCCCATGCCGGACGATGCACAGGACTGGTACCGCAGCGTGCTCGACGACGACGACGTGGTGCGCAACAGCGTGGCGCGCATAGAAGACGGTGTGCTGCACATAGAACAGGGGCCCTTGGTGGGGCAAGAGGCCCGTGTGCACAAGATCGACCGTCGTAAACGCTGGTGCTTGGTGGACGTAGGCGAAGGCGATTCCAGCTTTAGGGAAGTGCTTCCGCTCGACGTTCCCATCAAAACGTAAGGGAGACGTTGCACCGGCAATTCATTTGTTTTTTGAATTCGTGGATGGGGGGGGGTTCCTGGGGACAGGGACGTAAGTTTTATCGTGACTGCTAATAAAGAAATGACAGAGAGCCGTGCATCTATGGGGGACGCACTGCTTTTCGATCAGATAAAGCCGAGCGGCACGCTTGGGTATCGCATTGTTAAGAGGCTGTTTGACCTTGTGTTCAGTCTTTTGATGAGTGTTCTGCTGCTAATTCCTGTTGCTGCGGTGTGTGCACTCATTAGGCTTGAATCGTCCGGTAGCCCTATGTATGCACAAGAGCGCATTGGCAAGGGTGGTAAGACTATCAAGATCCTTAAGCTTCGCAGCATGGTCGCCGATGCCGGCAACGTGCAGAAGTATCTGAGCCCTGAGCAACTGCATCAGTGGGAAGTCGAGCGTAAGGTCGACGATGACCCCCGCATTACCAAAGTCGGGCAGTTCATCCGCAAGTGCTCCATTGATGAGATGCCGCAGTTCCTGAACGTGCTGAACGGCGACCTTTCCGTCATCGGTCCGCGTCCCATAACAAGAGACGAACTTGAACAGCATTTTTCCGATGAGGAAAAGGCTGAGCTGCTTTCTGTCCAGCCCGGCATTACGGGCCTGTGGCAGGCGACTGACCGCAATGCCGCGACGTTCGAGAGCGGTCTGCGACAGAAGATTGAACTCCACTACGTGCGCAATCGCTGTTTCCGCATGGACTGGAAATGCTTTACCGGCACTTTTGGTGCCATGTTCGGCAAGAAGAGGACGGGGCGATAGATGACCACTTCAGTCGCCACGACCGCTTATAGCGTATTAATGAGCATTTACAAAAAAGAAAACCCTACTTTTCTGCGCCAGGCCCTCGACAGCATGCTCGTTCAAACTGTGCCTCCGGCCGAGATCGTAATGGTTAAGGACGGACCCTTGACTGCTGAACTCGAGTCGGTACTTTCCGAATATAACTTGCAGTGGCCCGATCTGTTCAAATTTGTTTCCTACAGTGAGAACCATGGACTAGGATATGCTCTTCATAAGGGCGTACTCTCCTGTTCTAATGAAATCGTTGCGCGTATGGACACCGATGACGTGGCGCGTCCTGATCGTATGGAGAAGCAGCTTGCCGCTATTGAAAGTGGGCTCGATATGGTCGGTAGCGATGTCGTCGAGTTTATTGACTCTCCTGAGACGCCAATTGCTTCAACGAATTTGCCCAAGGGACTGGACAACATTCTCGCTTGTTCCAAACGTCGAAATCCTTTCCGGCACCCACCTATGACGTTTAAAAAATCTAAGGTGCTGGAGGCTGGGAATTACAGCTCTGAATATCTTTATTTCGAAGATTGGGATTTATTTAACAGGATGCTAGCCAGTGGCTGTCGCGCAGATAATCTACCTGAACCACTTGTGGCGATGCGCGTGAGCTCCGATTTTTATGCTCGCAGAGGCGGCCCTTCGTATCTACCGCATATCTGGAAATTCAAGTTTGCTCAATTGCGTACTGGCTGGTTTAGCCCTGTTGATTTTGTTGCCTCATTTGTTCCGCATGCCGTTGTTTGTGTCATGCCTAACGGACTTCGTTCGTTTGTTTATAAGAAATTACTCAGAAAGTAGGTTTGTGCATGTCTCGAAAAGTCGGAGTTATAACACTCCATAACTCGCCGAACTATGGCTCCTGCCTGCAGACCTATGCAACTCAGGTTGTTTTGGCTCGTGTGGGAGCAGATGCCGAAATAATTGATTACTACCGTAAGGATGCGATTCCCGAAAACGAAGTGGATCGTGCCCTTAACGGCCAGCTCGTAAAGAAGATGCCTTTATTTAAGGTTCCTGGCGTCAAGCAGATTGCAAAAATACCGGTTTCTCGTATGGTTGCAAGGAGACGCGCCCCCCTTGATGAGTTTAGACATTCCAAGCTTGCGCTGACTGAGCGTTCGTACTATTCCGCAGATGAGTTGGACGCGAATCCTCCGGTAGCAGATATTTACTGCACTGGTAGCGATCAGGTTTGGAATAGCATTTGGAATAACGGTTTTGACCGTGCTTTCTATCTCTCCTTTGCTCCCGAGGGGAAAAAGAAGATTGCCTATGCTGCGAGTATCGGCAAGGCCACGCTCGAGGATTGGGAAGCTGAGCCGATGAGAAAGGCTCTCTCCTCTTACTCTTGTATCTCTGTACGCGAGCAAGAGGCGGCTGACCTTCTTGATTCTATCGGTGTCCATGGGGCTATGCCCGTTATCGATCCCACGCTCATGTTGAATCGTGATGATTGGGAAGCAATTGCAGATGGTTGGATTTCTCCGGAACCCTATGTTCTGGTCTATCAGCTCAACCGTAATGCCGAGTTCGATTCTTATGTACAAAGGGTCGCCAAGAAGACTGGTCTCAAGGTTATGCGAATTGCATACGGTGTGCATGAGAAGCGTTCTGGCGAGAATGCTGTTATCTGTCCTTCCGTGGGAAAGTTCCTTTCTCTGTTCCTTGGGGCCGAAATTGTCATTACGGACTCGTTCCATGGAACTGCCTATTCCGTAAATCTTGGAAAGAAGTTTGTCGCCATCAGCCCTGGTCGTTTTAACGGAAGAATTTCAAACCTATTAAATATGACTAATCTTGACAATCATTTGTTGGATGACTTTGGAAATCTGACTATTTCTGAACTTGATTACGACTCCAATTCGGTTCAGGCACAGCTTAATCTCAAACGAAATGAAGCCTTTTCTTTTATTGAAAAAGCCTTGGATATTTAGGAAATATGATGGGAAATATTTCGGTTTCTGCTTTAAAGGATCATTTGCCTGATCCTGTCATGGGGGTTGCGAGGGCCATTTTTAATGGCTATCCAAGTTTGCTCGCCGCTTCAATGCGGCAGGCGGCACGGTTCGGGAAGTCTTATTCTCGAAACAAGATCAAATATGCAGAGCAAGCAGAAGCTCATATAATTTATTGTACCCATCAGCTTGAAAAAGGGTTGAGCCACGAGGACTTTCGTGCTGGATTTGGAGTGAAGGTCCTCGCCGAACTCTCTCGCTACATGCATGTCTTTGAAGATATGGGTGGAAGTACGGATAGCCTGGCCTATCAATCCGCCTTGGGTGCGCTAATCGAATATCGTGACAGACATGAGAATAGTTCTGAATATACGCATATGTTTATGCAAGCAATTGGCGACCAACTGTTTTCTAAACTGGATTCAAAGCCTTTATATCCCGGTGGAAGCTGCAAAATCGCTCATGATTTTGCTGTGGCAGGCATTATTCCAGGTTCTGTTGACGAGCTATTAAGTAACCGTCATTCTGTTAGAGAGTATTCTGATACACCCGTTTCGTTGACAAAGGTCATTAATGCTATCGAGACGGCCACCAAAGCTCCGTCTGCATGCAATCGACAACCAACAAGAGTTCGGATTATCAATAACCAGGAACTCATCCATGAGACATTAGGAATTACAAGTGGATTCAGAGGCTACGCGATGCCTCCAATGCTCGTCGTGTTGACGGTTGATAATCGGGTTTACTTTGGACCGCAAGAACGTAACGAGGGCTTTGTTGATGGCGGCATTTTTGCAATGGCGTTATTGCTGGCACTTGAAGAGCAGGGTTTGGCTTCTTGTCCGCTCAATACAATGCTAAGACGAGGTCCTGAAAAAGCGATTCGCGGTCTATTGAAACTACCCTATTGGGAGGAATTGGTCATGCTGATTTCCATAGGGAATTATTCAAAGAATGCCCAATCATGCGTTTCTGCTCGTTTTCATGCCGACGCAATTGTTACGGTGGTTGACTAGCTTGATTACCTCATCTCCAATTCATGTTCTCCAAGTGGTTCCCTCATTAAGTCGTTCTGCCGGTGTTTCTCAATTTGTTCATAACATGTCTTTGGGCATTGATGAGCATCGAGTTGTATTTGATTATCTACACCATGCAACATTAAATGGTAAACCCTTGCGTGACTGCACTTATGATCAGGAGCTTATTGCGCACGGTTCTCGTGTCTATACGGTGTCTTTCGCTTCTGCGGGGCTTGGCCAGTTCATTAAAGAAGTCGAAGAGTTTTTCGTTAAGCATGGACGCGAGTACGATATCGTGCATTGTCATATGCCCAACTCGGCTTTTTGCGTTCTCAGGGAGGCTAAGCGTGCCGGCATCGAACATCGTGTCCTACATAGTCATCTGAATAGTTCATCTGACAACGTTCTTCATCGTGTTCGAAATGCTCCGTTGATTGCGTGGGGCAAGAGGTATGCAACTGATGGGGTGGCGTGCTCTGATGAAGCTGGTAGATACCTGTTTGGAAATAAGCCGTTTGCTGTAATGAAAAATGGAATTGTACTCAGCAATTATGCATATGACGATAGCTCCAATGCTTCCCTGCGTGCTGAACTCTGCATTGGCAATAGTGACCCCGTTATTGGAAGTGTCGGTCGTTTTGTCAAGCAAAAGAACTTTGAATTTGGCGTCAAGGTGTTCGCAGAGCTGAAGCGCAGTATTCCTAATGTTAGGTGGGTGATTTTGGGCGCTGGAGATGGCATGGACAGAGTTAGGGCCATTGCTAAGGAGCTTGGTGTAAACGAATCCGTCGTCATGCCCGGCGTGCGCGTTGACGTCGCTCGTTTTTACTCGCTGTTCGACGTCTTCTTTATGCCTTCGCTATATGAGGGGCTTCCTGTCTCTGCTGTTGAAGCTCAAGCCTCTGGGCTTCGTTGTGTTTTTTCGACTGGCGTTCCTGAGGAAAGTGACATAACGGGCGTGAGTAGATTTGTCGGTTTAAATGAGCCATATGCTGTATGGGCCTCTGCACTTGCTGATGCTATGTCGGTTGGTCGTGATAGCGGAGCTGTTGAGAAATTAACCTCCGCTGGCTATTCGGCAGCGGCTAATGCAAAGAAATTGATGGAGTTCTACGAGGGGCTTGTTGCTCAGCGTTAGATGCGTTTTTCGATGCAACGGGTGTGGTTTTGGTTGAAGGACGTAGACATGAATAAAGACTATTTTGGAATTGCTGAACGGGTAATCAGAGAGAAAACTAACAGTCGTTTTTCTAAGGGTAGGCAAAATCATCTGACACGAAGCGATTTTTCTATTATTTCCAATAATTGTTGGGCCGGAACGGTCTATCGGTATTTCGGCTTACCGTATCAATCGCCTACAGCAGGGCTGTATTTTTTTGGAACTGAATACGTAAAGTTCGCGGGAGATTTAAGGCACTATCTGAATACGCCCATAGAATTCATCGATTCTTGTGATTCGGCTCATTACGAGACTTTGAAATCTCGCAATGAGCTGAGTAAGCCTGTTGGAATTATCGATGACGTTGAGATTGTATTTCTACATTATCCAACGCCTGAGGAGGCTAGAGCTAAATGGGAGCGACGGGTTGAAAGGGTGAACTGGGACAATCTGTTTATTAAATTCAGCCAGATGAATGATTGTCGCGAAGAAGATCTTAGGGCGTTTGATTCTTTGGAGCACACGAACAAGATTTGCTTTACGGCGATGCGACGCCCCGATATTGCATGCTCGGTTTATCATCCCGCCTCTGTTCGGGGGGGGGGAATAACAAATGATACGGATCGCTTTACACAAGGATTCAATTTAGTCGATTGGTTGAACTCGGAACCTGCAAAGTATTGCTGATGAAGGTAATTCTCTTATTGAGATGCATTGAGGGAAATGGATGTATAGAGTAGTTATTAAAAACAATGTAGATATGTCGCAGCCCGCACCTAAGGAGTAGGGTGACTATCTAAATGTTGGTATATTTGCAGCTTATTGTCTTTGCGGTAGTTTTTGGTTTTGTATTACGGCCTGAACGTTCCGCTTCCTTTAAAAAGACCTATCTTTTAGTCACTTTTTCAGCAATTTTCTTTGTTGCTTCAGTGCGATCAAGTTCAGTTGGTATTGATACTGAAATGCACTGTAGAGCGTTTTTAAGTGCCTCTCGTTTGCCGTTCTCTTCTCTTGTTGAGATGACAGACAGATTTGAGTACGGTTTCCTATTATTTTGCAAGGTTCTTTCACTCATCAGCGGTGATTTTCAGATTCTTCTCGTAGCATCAAGTGCGGTTATATGTCTCTGCACTGCATTATTTATTTTTAAGCTCGCTGATGAGCCTATTTTGCCCACTGTGCTATTTTTGTGCCTGCTGTTTCCGAGTTATCTGAACATCATGCGCGAGGCAATTGCTATTGCAATCGGTATGCTTGCAATAATTGTACTTAGGGATCGTAAGGTTCCTGTATTTATTCTACTCGTGTTCCTTGCCGCCTCATTCCATAGGTCCGCTCTCGTGCTGTTTGCTCTCATCCCTCTCAGCAAGGTTGAAATTAACTTAATGAGCATGACAGTTCTTATAATTGGAGCTATATTCAGCTTTCTATTTGTCAATCCACTCCTTAACGCGGTCGCGGCAGTCCTGGGCAAAAATAGTTTTTATGATGCGGACTTTATGGGGTCAAACTATTTTGGCGCTCTAATTTCACTTCTATTTAATGCCCTGCTCGTCGGCATATTTTTTAATTATCTAAAAGTTGCTGACCGCGCTGAGGGCGTGGCTCAAGGTAAGTCCGTCAGCCTTGCCTTGCGCTGGGGTGAACTGCTCTGGCTTGTCTTTTCCGCCGTCGGTATGAAAGTACAAATTGTTGCTCGATTCGGATACTATTTCGCGCCTCTTGTTCTTGTTGCTTTGCCTCTCGTTTTAAAGGCAGCTAATGACGGAGAAACGCGTTTCGTTCGGTTCTCATTGATTGCGATTTCTGTTATGTATTTCGTTGTTGTTCAATTATTTAGGCCTGAATGGTATGGAATCGTTCCTTATACGGCTGACTTGTCGCGGTTTATGTCTCTGTTTTACTGAGCCCTAAGTATTTAATTGTGCCGTGTGAACTCATTTTTCGTGATCCCGTCGATTCACTCTTGTAATTAATCGTTTACCACAGTAAATAAGTTCTTAGTTAGGATGTAATATGAATAATAAGCTGAAAATGGCTATTAAGTCCGTCCCCTTTGTTTCCGGTATCGCAAAAGGTGTAAATCGCACTGTGGGGATTACGGTGCGTACTGCTATGCATTATCCTGCGATGCGCAAGCTGAACAATGAGCTCGTTGATTCAATGGCTAGACTAGATAAGACTAGCGGCATGCGTATCTGGTATTTTGGGGTGCCCACTCACCCGAATTTGGGAGATCAAGCTCAAAAATTTGTTATTGAAAAATGGCTCCAAAATAATTATTCGGAAGCTGAAATTATTAAAATTCCAAGTAAGGCATTTAACGCCGGTACCAGCAGGATTGTCCGCATGATTCAGAATCTAATTCGCCCTAATGATCTGATTGTCATGCAGAGTGGTCATACGATGGACGGACTCCACGACGATGAGACGCCGCATAGGCTTGCTTCAACTTGTTTTCCCGATAACAGAATTGTTTTTTTCCCGACTTCAATTCGTTTTAACAGCAAACGTGGTAAAGAATTGGACCGTAAGGCAATAGGGTCACACGTTAATACTTTGTTTTTGGCTAGGGATGCCGTCTCTGCACAGATTGCTCGAGATTTGTATCCTCGACTTGATGTCCGTCTTTATCCTGACGTTGTGACCTCATTGATTGGGAAATATTCCTTTGATAACCAGCGCGAAGGTGTATTGCTTTGCGCTCGAAACGATGGCGAGAAGCTGTACTCTTATGCGGCCATCGATAAGCTTGCTTCTGCTCTTTCCGGTCTTTGTGATGTTTCTCGGACTGACACCACCGTTAAATGGGATGGTATCGATCTGGACTCTCATGATGCTTGGACCGGAATCGAGGGCGTCATCGAATCTTATTCGCAAAAGTGCGTTATTGTTACCGATCGTTATCATGGCACGATATTTGCCCGTATTGCCGGAACGCCCGTTGTGGTTCTTAAGACCAATGATCACAAGGTTGTCTCAGGTGCCAAATGGTTTACAGATGCAGGGGATGAGGGGATTGTTGTTGCTGACAATCTTGAGGAGGTCCCAGGGCTTGTGTCCGCTTTCATGAAGCGCTTCCCGGATGGCGTTTCCGCTCCTGCTTTCGCTGCCGATTATTATGATGGTCTGAAATCCGTTATTGAGGAAATGTAATAAATGAAGAAAAGCTATAAGGCACTTGTAAGCGATGCTGCAGTTTTTGCTGCCGGCAACATGCTTACGAAATTGATACAGTTCCTATTGCTTCCGATGTATACCGCACTGCTTACTACTGAGCAATACGGTATTGGTGAGCTTGTAAACAATACTGCCGAATTGCTTTATCCCCTTTGCTGCCTCGGTGTCTATGAGGGCGTGTTTCGTTTCTCAATCGACCGGGACTCCGATAATAAGGCCGTATTCTCTACGGGTATCAGTATCGCTCTTTTCCTTTTGCCAGTTGTGGCAGCTGCGGGAATTTTCGGCTATTCATTTACTGGCTTTGATTACACATGGCAATTGGTCATTCTCTGCTTTATTACTTCCTTTAAAGTGATTTGCCTTCAATTTTCCAAGGGTATCGGTAAGACTCGACTTTATGCCTCATCGGGGGTTTTGGGTGCACTAACGTTGTTCTGTGCCGGTTACCTTTTCCTCGGCGTCTTTGGCATGGGCGTAAATGGCTACCTGCTGGCGCTGATTCTGTCGCAGGGCATTCAACTTTTACTTGTCTTTTTTGGGGCCAAAGTCTGGCGCTTTGCCAGTATGGGTGCATTTTCAAAACCACTGGCTCGAGACCTGCTGCGTTATAGCCTCCCAATGATTCCTAACGCCCTGGCTTGGTGGTTTGTTAATCTCTCCGGTCGTTATATCGTTATGTTCTCGCAAGGCGCCGATGTCGCAGGACTATACACAGCCGCTTCTAAGTTGCCTGCGGTGATGAATATGGTTGTTACCATTTTCCAGCAGTCGTGGCAAATTTTCTCAGCACGCGAATACGATGCAAGTGATTCTAGGAGTTCCTTCGGAACAGTTTTTAAGGTCTTTACTGCATTCCTTTTGTGTGCTGGTTCATTGGTTATTGCACTGACCATTCCACTTTCGCGCATTATGCTTAGCGGTGATTTTTTTGCCGCTTACGTCTTCGTTCCTTTTCTAATGCTCAGTTCTGTCATTAGTGGTTATTCGACTTATTTCGGCACTCTATACAACGCGGCTAAGAGCAACGGCATGATATTTGTGACAACTATGGTTGGCGCTTTTGTTAATGTGGTGCTTGGCGCTTTGCTCTCTTTTGCGATCGGGGCATGGGGGCCCATCATTGCTGGTGTTGTTGCCTATGTTTTGATTTCACTCATGAGGGCTTATGACACAAAGAGACTAATTAACATTGATGTTGACATCCCATATCAGATCATTGGACTCTGGCTGCTGCTTGTTGAATGTGTCCTCATTTCATTTGGTTTTGCATTCGCAACTCTGGTTTCTGTCGTCTGCTCCCTCCTCTTCATGCTGTTCACGCTATATAGGTATCGCAGGATAGCTAAAACTCTCTTGAAATCATTGAAAGTAGGACATTAACGTGTGTAATGTAGAGACAATTGGTTTACCAGCTTCAGATAATTGCCTTGGTTGCTCGGCATGCGTGGCAGCGTGCGCTAGGGGAGCTTTGAATCTCGAACAGGATGAGCGCGGCTTCTATCGGCCGGCGGTTGATGATGGGCTATGCGTTGGTTGCGGCGCTTGCTCTAGGGCATGTCCCGTTGTTGGTTCGCCAACCTCACGACACAGGCCTTTAAAGACGATGGCTGCCTGGGACAAGGATCGGGGCCGTCGTTTGGCCGCAACATCTGGCGGTATGTTTATGCTTCTTGCTGATGCCTTTGTGCGTCAAGGCGGCTGGGTGTGCGGTGCGGTCATGAATGAAGATATGATTGTTGAGCACATTGTCTCTAACGATATTGATGTCATTGCCAAGATGCGCGGTTCGAAGTATGTTCAGAGTCGTATTGATGCGGCCCTGTCAGACTGTCTTGATTTGCTTAAACGCGGTGAGAGGGTTCTGTTTTCCGGAACTTCCTGCCAGGTCGATGCGATGCGCAGATTGGCGCGCGGCCGACTTTCCGCGAATCTTATGACGGTAGATGTTCTTTGCCATGGCGCTCCGTCTCCCAGGGTTTGGGGCGACTATGTTTCTTATCGTGAGAGGGAGGCTGGAAGTAAGGCTGTTTCTGCGCGATTTAGGAAGAAAGATCCTTCGTGGACAGTATTCAGCCTTGAAATGCTGTTTGAAAACGGGGATAGACGTTCTTGGTGCACTGTGGACGACTATTATCTCCGAGCTTTCCTCGGTGATTACATTACGCAAAATGCTTGCCATTCGTGTCTCTATACGGGGACTGACCGATTGAGCGATATCACGCTCGCAGATTTCTGGGGCTACGTTTCGGAGTCGCGCGCTGATAGAAATACCGAAGACGGTATTAGCCTTGTTCTTGTTAATTCTGATGCTGGAATGGGTTTGCTTAAATCCGTTGACGGTGTCCACTTGATTGACAAAGAGCTTGGCGAGGCGGTTAAGGGCAATCCCCCTTTGAGGACGGTGTTTCCCGCAAATGGCAGGTCCGATGAGTTTTGGGCCGATTATGAGAAAGGCGGTTTCGATTCTGTTCTTGACGAGTATTTGGGACCGCGTGCTTCTAGTAAAAAGCATCAGCTTAGTCTCTGGTTCAATGATCATGCCTATTTCTTCCCGGGTCCGCTGCGCCGCGCATTGGTAAGCGCGAGGGGTGGAAAATAGCCAGGTGGCTATTTGCTTATGGGACATGTATCGTGTCGGTTTGAGGGGTATTGGCGAAGGCCGGTGCCCCTTTTTAGTCGCGATGGCTCTAAAAGTCTTTGGCTTTCCGCTATACGGATCCTGCTATTTAAAAGTCGTCAAACGGTATACCTGCATTGTTTGCGCATGAAATGATGCCGTCAAGATTCTTTCGCAAATTGATTTAGCCGTCTTCGGCCCCGCCCTCTTCTAGCCCTCCGCCGTTTCCTTCAGCTCGTCCATCTCCTCCAGTTTGGACATGTCCAGGTACCTTCTCTTGCCCCACTCGTGCTCCACTATGTACTTCAGTCTCGCAGTGACCAGCATGAGGACCGAGTTGCCGTCCGGGAAGGTTCCGACGACCCTCGTCCTCCTCCTGATCTCGCGATTGATGCGCTCGATCCCGTTGTTCGTCCTGATCCGGCGCCAGTGATCGGGCGGGAATTCCGTGTAGGCCAGCGTCTCGGCGAACCCGTCGCGCACCGTCCTCGCGGCCGCTCCGAGTTGCATCGACTCCAACTTGTCCGCCACCACCCCCGGCCTTCCTGCCGCATGCCTCGCGCGATTTCCGCGCGTGGATCGTCTTCAACATGCACGCCACGGCCTTCCGTCTGGTCATGGCGGACCTGGCGCTGGCCATGTCGCACGTGAACTCCGAGCCCCGCGGCGCGCTTGGCTTCGCGGCGCCCGCGCGCGCCTTCAGGGCGATGCTCGGGGAGGACGCGGTGGCGTTGCTGGACGCCTGCGGCGTGGGGGACGTGCCGCTCGGCGATCTCGACCTGACGCCGCGGCTCATCGAGGGGGCACGCGCAGAGAGGGGCGATGCCCCACTGGCTGGCCTAGCCTAGAAGAAAAACGGAATAGACGGACCGACCGTCCGGCTGAGTCTGGGAAGAGGTGCCGGGCGGCGGGCGGAGCATGACCACCGGACCTATCAAACACATTTCCACCGTTCCTTCAACTGGGAAAATGTCGCCCCCGGTTCCCGGATGGGGCCTAGGGGGCGTTCGGCTAACTGCGGGAGCGTGCCGTCAGCTCAATGTGTTCGGCTGAGATCGGAAATCAACCTACAAAGTGCGTTAACATCTTTAGTGCGTACGTTCAGATGAATCATAGTTTTACGCATTTCGATAATTGTGTAATTGTATAGAAGTATTCAAAACTAACTGCTTATTTGTTGCTTACGGGAATGAGTGGAATTCAGGCGTGAGCGCTTATTACCTGATGAGGGGAGACGCAATGAATGACTTGCAAAATAACGATATCAAAGCTAATGCCCAGGCGGGCGCTGTAAATATTTCGACAAATGACGTGTCCTTTCAACCAACTGTTAACCTAGGCTTTAATGGACGCGGTGATCTTGCGTCGTTCCCTGCGCGGTTTATTCGTAACGCACGTAAGGCTCTTAACCCCATTGGGGCCGCGCGTGACGAGGCGGAGATGCGGAGTATCGAAGCGAGTTCTATAGCGGATGTTGTTGCAATCTATAAACGGGCGTTTCCGACTTTTACTGATGGCCAGCTATGTTTAATGGCCCATGGTTATAACACGAGCGCTTCTCAGGCAGATAATTTGCTAAATGTTCTTGAGCGCGCGGGAAGAATGTCAGATTCGAATAGAGTTGATGAACTGCCGGAGTCCTGCATTGATCTTGACATTCAGGGAGCTCAGACAGCCTATGACGATGATCTGAGGGAAATATGGGCAAAATTGATTTCGCAGGAAGTATCATCAGGTCGCGCGCGCTCTAAAAGAACGAAGATAATACTCGAACAAATGGATTCGGAAGAAGCGAATCAGCTGTTTTCAATTCTTCGGTGCTGTCTATGGGCGAAAGTGGGGCCCAATTCGGTACTTACTCCAATCCCGGTTCTCCTTAAAACCTCAGAAGATGATTCTTGGACATACAATGGGGGCACAATTTCATTTGAATCTATCGTCGCCATGGATTCGCTGGGACTACTTTCGTCTAATGACTGGATAACGTTCACGCTTGAGCCTAAAGGCGGTTTGAATCTATTTTCTTCATCGTCTCATGTGCTTCTTATAAATAATAAGGATGAGAAAATCGAAATTAATCTCGGCTATGCCAAATTTTTGAAACCGGGGATAGAGCTCATTGAGATTCTTGACGTGCCGATGGACGATCGGCTCATGTCCGTAATGGATGAGGTTCTGGAGACTGACGTGATTTATAGGCCCTTAGCCTAGCTCAAGTAGATGCACTGGTAGCTCTCGCAGGTGCCCTAGCGGCGCGTGAGGCCGCTTCCGGCCGAGCACCAATTGAGGCTGTGGTCGTACTCCAGTTGGTCGAGCGTCCAGTCGTGGAGCCACGGCGCCATGTCGTATTCCGAGCCGTTTGTCTGTTGCCTGCACTGGGCTACGGCACCGTTGACGATCTGCGTGACGTTTGGGCGGGCGACGTCGTTTGCGGTCACCTCCGCCGTGGTGCGCAGGTAGTAGATCCCCTTGCCGTTTTTTTGGGAGGGGTCGTTTCAGTCGTTGCTCATAAAGTAGAAGTAGATGCGATACGCGCCCGACGCCGTAAAGCCAAAGGTAAAGTCGTGGCCCGTGGTGCCACGCTGCAGTGGCTGGTCCATGCCGGGCGCGACGGGTCGCAGACGCTTTCATGGCTGCCGCCGTCCCAATAGGTGGGCACGTCCATGCGCGCCTTGGCCTGGGACGAGCCGTTGGTCTGGGTTACGTGGAAGGTCGTCGCGGTGCCCGCGGGGGCGTCGTTCCACGAGACGGTGAAGGTGACGCCGTTTTGGGTTGCGGTGGCGGAGTGGGCGTAGCCGGTTTGCGACGTGGCGGAGATTGCGGCGGGCGTGGGGTTGGTCTGGGCTCGGAGGGATGGGGCGGGGGTGTCGGTTGCGGCGGCGGTGCCGGGCGCGGCGGTGTCTGTGGCGTTGGCGGTGGGGGTGCCGCCAGCGCTTTCCGTGTTGACTGCGCTGGCGCCGGTGGATGTTGCGGTGCCGTCCTCTACGGTATCTGCTGTCGCATTTGCGTTGGTGCCGTCTTCGGCCTTGCCTGTGTCGCTGCTCGTGGCGTCGGCTTGCGCCTGCTGCTCGGCGGTTTCTTGAGGCTGAATCGCCTCCGCAATGGCTGGCATAGGCAACGTCGCGCCGACCATGGACGTGCACGCGATCGCGCAGAGCAGGTAGTAAAGGGGTCGTTTCATAGCGGAGCCTCTCGGTGAGCAGCCAATAGGGTCCGAAGGCAGCTCCAGGCCAGCACTCCGCACATATTTTGTTGGGGTTTATTTTACGGGAACCCCAGTCAACATCAGCGATCTTTCTGGGGAATGTTGGGGGGAGGGGGATGGTTGTTGGCTTTCTGTTTCCCCATCCGGCGGCTATGCGGCATGCGTTGGGTTGTCTATGCGTGCTGCGGAAGCTCCAGCGCGAGTCTGTGTTGTTCCTCCGTGAGGCTCGACACGGGCGTCTTCCAGGAAAAGCCTGTGAGTTGGCTACCCAGATCCAGCTCTGCGTGGCCATATTCTTCGATTTTGTATCCAGGGTGCTTGGTATCGGGCCTCAGGCGGCACTCGACCGGGTTCGACTCGATGATTCGATATTCCTGCTGGTAAGCGTACTTGGGCGTTTTGATAAGTAGGTTGCAGATCGTGCCTTGGAAAATTTCGTCGATCAGCTTTGGTCCGGGGATGCCATAGGAGATGGCGCCGTGGGCGTATACCTCCTCGCCGCCGGTGGTGTGGCTGTCTATAAGGCGCGCGAAGTTGTCGTGCCGCACGATGCCGATCCATCCGTCAGCACATCCGAACTCCCGGATCATGCGCTTCAGGATTTGGACAGAACCGTCGACGATGTCGTTCTCGCGGACCGTGTACATGCAGTAGATGGGCAGGCGGTAATTGCCGTAGATGCATGCCGGGAGGACCATGGACGCCTCGACCGGATCGCCCTGTTCGCCAGGCAGGCCATGATAGTGGCCGGCTGCATTCATATAGAGATGTCCGTTCAGCAGGTCGTCGATGTACACCTCCTTGGGTGCGAACTTTAGTAGGTAGGCGATGTTGTTGTTGGACATGGTGTTTCCTTTCTTGGGTAGTGATGCCCTGGGTCGCTTTGTGTGTCCGGGTTGCTTGCTACCAAGGTAAGGGCGTCAGGCGGGGCCCTCGTGCAGGAATGGTGCGCGCCTGGCGCTTGCTGGGGTTGTGATCGCCCTCGGCGCCGGGGCACACGCTTGCGGAGCGTTCCGGTAGTTGTCATTGGGCAGGGGAGCATCGGCTGGCGTCATCTTTCAACGAAATCGGGGAGGGGTCCGTGATTGACGGTGCGGCCAATTACGGCTGCGGCTGCGTCTTATAGGCGTTGGCGAGGACCTCAAAGAGCGGCCTTGCCTCGTCCGCGTCGAGTGCAAGGAGCTTTATTCCGCCAATGAAGAGCGGGCGATCCCTGTCGATTGGCGTAGCTCCTCGGTCTGTTACGAGGGCGGTCTAAATTCTTCGTTTCTTTCCCCCGAACGCAGGACTGGTACTCCTTTTGCGCAGCGGCGCGGCGAGCGAAGTGTTTGATATGTCGAAGTACTAAGCCACGGCAATTCGGCTCACGTGGAGTGCCCGGGCGATTTCGGACCTCGAGCGCCCGGCTGCATCAAACGACCGTATATCGTTCGCTTGGTCCATTGGCGCGGTCGTCTGTTCCATTCTTCCCGTGCTGGTTAGCCATGGTAGCCGCCCGGTAGAGTCATACGGCGAGGGCCGCGCCCCGGTCCCTGGGGCGCGGCCCTCTTGCTTAAACGGCTCAATTCTTAAAGACCAAAGTGCTCAATTCTCGGCGATTATTCGGACCATTTGTAAATGAAACCTTAACAGGCGCTCGTTTGGTCCTTCGAGAGTCAGGTGACGCCCATTTTTCGGCCGCCCTCTGTACCTTGCGGGTGCTGGTGCCGGCGGCGTATTTCTCGGCCACGGCGGCGCGGTCGACGCGCTGGCAGCGTTCAATCAGGTCCTGTGGGAAGAAGCTGCCAGTGTGGAGCTTGGGGAAGCGCAGCGTCAGCGTGCCGACGACGGAGGCGAGGCTGCTCTCCCGGTAGCCGTTTCGGCTTTTTGCCCCGCCGCTGCACGGCCGGTTGGCTTCCGCGTCCATCGCGGCGTTCGCAACCTGCTTGGCGAGTCTGCGAATCAGCGCCTGTATGCCGATGACGCCGTCGTAGAACCTGGGCATGGCGAGCATATCCGGCGTCGGGTCTGATAAGATTTCTATAGCTGTCTTCTTCCATTCTCGGAACCTGCTGTTGTGGCGATTTCTGATACTAGGACGAAGCCCGCTCATCGTTAAACGGATGCTGAGACGTTACCCTTACACCAATATTTTCGGCGCGATCGCTCGTGTCTGATTGACTTCCGGGTATGCGGGTTTCCTGCTGGGCTGTATCTGGGTCTAGCGTTTCTCGCGTACTTCGATTTTCTCGTCGCAAATCGCAGGTAATATGAGATAAAGACCAAGAGGTGGTGCTATGGCAATCGATATTGTCAAGATCGTGTACTTTGACGAGGGCTCTGCAACTGATTTCGTTCTGATCCGCGAGGGCGGTAAGTTGACGAACACCATGACACTATTCAACGAGGACGAGGATTCTGGTGCCGCTGGGGTCGACGCCAAACTGGGAATGAAAACGAAGTTACTCAAGACCTTAATCGGTATCGATGCCGCTGCGGGTATAGATGCAAATGCCCGCATGCAGTTCAGCTCGGGAACGGTCGTTAAGAGCATTGTCACCAACACGGTCCTTACTGATTTCTTGGGTGCCGTCGCGAGTGAAAACGATGCGTCGTCCTCCGACGAAAACTCAGACAAGTGCGCTATCAAGGAATTCTCCGGCTTGCATATCGAGCAGATTCCGGGCTCAATCTCGACCATGGCGCTCCTGACTCCATATTTCGGCATGTTCCGTTCGGGGCAGAGCATCGCGGCAGGGGATCTCGATATCTCGATTGATAAGCTCAATAGTGCCCTTTCAAATGCAAAAGGGTATTTTGAATTCTGTGGCGCTGATGGAGAGGGTAAAGAGAGGGTGATTTTGCGCTTTAATGGCAACGCCTTCAAGAATAACTACAGACCGTCCGATTTGCTCAAGATGCGCCTGTCTTTGTTTGCTGTCAAGGTCGGGAGTACAAGATTGTCGGCCTTGTCGGGCAACGAGGAGCTCGAAATCGGGGGCTTCGAGGCCAAAGACAATCCCGACTACAGCGAAAGCTTTGAGCCGGCTGTGGCAGATGAGAAAGAGCTTGACATGTACGACGTTATTCTTGCGGGGGTGACCTCTGGTGGCAAGTAGGGCTGTCGTATTCTTTGGTCCCGACAGAGCTTACGAGGAGCTGCTCCAAGAGCGTATCGATCCTGATGAAGTGACAGTCCGCTATCTAGATTCGATTCGTGTGTACAATACTCGCATCAGGGGCAACGAAGGTGCCGCTCACGAGGCTGGAAGCTATCTGCCGTCAAAGGTTGACAACTGTGTTGTCAGAGCGAGCGATTACGGCTCCGTTGTCAGCCACGCCATATCAAACTTCGCAAGCATTCTCGAGGGCGCTTTCGAGTTCGATACGGTCTATGCGCAGAATCCTCCTGCCAGGGTGTTCGATTCCTTGAAGACGGCTTATACCGAAGAGAACGTGGAATGCCTCCGGTATTCCTACCCCAAGATATCCAAGGGGGATCTCCCGGCGATATTTTCAGGGCTTTCAGCGAACGTAATGGGCCAGGAAGAGGGAAAGAAGGCTTTAGTCACGTCACTCTATAAGTTGTCGGTTCTCGGCGGCGAGGCACCATCGGTCTTGCTATTCTACGGCCCATCCGGTGTTGGTAAGACGGAAACTGCAAGAGTGCTGAGCGAATCACTGGGCGGAGGTCTGACACGCATTCAGTTTTCTATGATGCAGACGCAGGAGGCTTACGAGTACCTCTTCGGTGCCGAGCACTCGAAAGCCAGCTTTGCTCGTGACCTGTTGGGCAGGGAATCGAATGTGGTGCTCATTGATGAGTTCGATAAGGTTAATCCCGGTCTCTACAACATGTTTTACCAAGTTTTCGATGACGGTACCTTCGTCGACACTAACTACGAGGTTGATATGAGGAATTCGTTGTTTATCCTCACTTCGAACTTCGCGAGCGAGGCTCAGGTCAAGAGGGCGTTGGGCCCGGCCATGTTCTCTCGTATCAGTGAATGTGTCGCATTCGGTGACCTTGAGCTGGAACACAAGCGGGCTATCGCCAGAGCCGAATACGATCATATAATTTCCAAGCTCGACGACGAGGACAGGTTTACCATAGAGGCCAGCGACATCGCTGCCTGGTTCTTCGAGAACGCTGGACGCTACGACAATATGCGCGCTATGAAGCACAAGGTCTCGAAAGCAATATTTGAGAGACTGTCAGCCTCAATAATTGAAGCTGACTACAATGGACGCGGCCAAAGCAATTATTGACGCTGAAGTGTACGTGCCGGGGAATGCCGATGGAACTACGGGTTGAGTTGAGGTCTGCTTGCATGAATTAAGTGCCCCGTAGCTTCTTTCGCAAATCCTTAACTGCGTAGCGGAACACGGCCCACGCCCCGTCGTATGATTTCTAGCGGCTAAACATTAAATCAATAACGATGGGGGGCGAGCCGTGTCTGTGAACGTCGCGACAGTCGACGAGGAGTCGCTGAGCAATGGCATAAAGAATCTGGTGAGGTGGGGCGGCGCGGTGGCTGAGATGTTCCCTCGAATGGGGGCGGAGCTGGTTGCCGGCAGTTACCGGAGGTTATAGTCTTTTGTATGCTCCCGTTGTCATATGGTTTTCGGTTGGCTCAAGTTTATATCGATGATTCATGGATCAATAATCAGCATGCTACCTAAACAGCGGTATTGACGCGGGTCGCCTTCGAGTCCTGCGTCCTGCGGAAAGGCAGCTGTCCTTCTTGGGATGGTCGCCTTTCTCTTTTTTAACAAGCTCCAATGACAGCAAAGTTTTTCTTATCTATTGACGACCACCTCGGATTGTTTAAACACAGGTGCTTGACCGTTGTTGTCAACTCGGTACGCATTCTGATGGACGAGGGTTTTCACTCGATTGTTAAAGGCTATAAAGATCCGTTTATTGATAAGATCCTAGCCTGGAGTTCAACGAGGGCCTATGTTTAAGCATTTGCGATAAAACATGTACTCGACCAAATTGGATTCATTGATCTGCTTCAATAGTTACAGGATGGCTCCCTATTCGATTGAGGCGGGGGATGTGGTCGCGCCGGAATTGTGGGTGTAAGCGTGGCGTCCCGGTGCCCGTTTAACGAAGAACGGCCGCCGTCCTAGAATCTGAAATCATTATAACAACAGGTTCTAGGAAAGGACGAAGACTTCTATGGAAATCTTATCAGGCCCGACGCCGATCATGCTCGCCATGCCTCGTTGTCGACGAGTGGCTGTTGAACAAGCCTGACACGGAGTTCAAGTCGAAGCTGCTGGAGCTGGGGTATGGCACGGTTTCGATCGTATTCTGCACCCAGTTCAAGAAGAAAGACTGTCGCTCGAGGAGCGGCGGCGGGATCCACGCGGACGCGATCATGGTCAGGGTCGTGCACAACGCGGTCTGGCTCGACATGTGTGAGGCCAAAATGCGGTAGCGCCGCAGATAGACCTGTGGCAAAAAAGCACTGGGGCCAGTGTCGGCCCCAGTGCCCAAGTGCGATGTCGGCGGTGCTGTTTCGCGATATTCAGCAGTGCTCGGGCGTGCAAATACTAATCCGGCCTCGCTGTGCAGCCGCATATTTACTTCGCTCACGTTGGTGCAGGTCTTATTTGAGCATCTCTGCCCGCGATGATTGCTTCTTTTCGGACGACGTGATCGAGCGCCACCACCTCGAGTCTGGACATAGGCGTTGACGAGCCGTACGCAAGTTCCTTGGACGAATCGGCCGTGCCCTACGACGGTGGCGTCAGGTGCTGATATAGCTGATGATTGAAAGACATTCTGGTAAGTTCACTATTGCCCAGTTCTTTGACCCGCGGGTCCATGTCATTGTTGCCGTATATCAATGCGCATAGGTCTTCTACAAATCGCCTGCGTCTATTATCGATATCTTGCTTATAGGGAAGCTCATCCTTATTGGCTCCCCATACCGATTCAATCACTTCATCAAGATATCGAATGAAGCGATTGCTGTGTTTCGCAAGTTCGTAGACAGCCTCGAAGTCAGTGCTGGTCTTCATTTCGTGCCAGGCGAGTGGGTCATAGTAAGCGAGAATGTTTATTACAGGAAGCAGACCCTGGTCTGGGAAATGCTGAACCCTTCCATCCCCAAAGTGCTCCCAGTGGTTAGCAATGTATCTGGATATATTTGTTATAGAGTCGATAAGCCTGTTGCAGGCTCTTAGTGAGGCTTGTTTGTAGCCGAGCAAATCGATGGTTATATCCATGAAGGTATATCCATCCATTGTATTGATTCCTTTATACAGAAGGTAGTCAGCCGGCTTTATCGGATTTAGCTCTAGGCGCTTGTCGTAGAAGCGCTCGAGGTATTTTCTCCCTTCAAATCTTGGGCCATATACGCCTTGGAGGGAATGTGCAAGCTGTGTGATGTCGGTCGAATAAACCACAACAATGCTTTCTTGTTGAAACAGGGTTTTGGTCTGCTCGAGCACCTTTATAGCGAATTCGGGCCGGCAGCGGTCAAGCTCGTCGATAAAGATGATGGCTCGTTTGGCTACCTTGGGCAGATGGCTCTTTATGAGCTCGCCAATTTTGCTCCTAAGCTCTTTTTCCGCTTTGTACTGTTCGAGAAAATCGGTGCCGCTGAAATTTTCAATGATGCCATTAATGTCAACGCCGTATCCAATAATGGAGGCGGCGGTTTCTATGACGCTAATGACTCCTTTGCCGAAATCCTTTCCTCCCTTGACGCTCTGTTCGTCTACGGCGTTAGCGATAGAGGCCAATATAGGCAAGACCGGATTGTCGAAATGGTCGTCTTCCCATGCGTTGAAATAAATGGGGAGGCATGGTGTCGCGGGGAGTTCTGTTGCGGTTTCTCCTAGTGTCGCGTTAAGTGTCTCGAAATCGTGGTTGAGAGTCGGATTTGCCATTTGCAGGACTCTAGCTACTTGTTTTACAAAGAATGTCTTGCCAGATCCCCAAGGCGCGTCAATAACAAAGGTATACGGAGGCTCAACCGTAATGAGCATCTTTAGAAAGTCCTCAATTTCTCTCTTGCGGTGAAGCGGATCCTGGCTGAGGGCGTTGTCAATCGCTTTCGGCGTGGGCTCCTCATCGACTCGTTTCATGGTGGCCGCCTTCTTTCTGTGGGCGGGGTTTCGTTTCGGTCTTATTCGTTCTGTAAATAGGATCGAAGGGTTTCTTCTTGTCTAACTTACATCCGTAGGTTTTACCCTTTAAGTGTTTAACAATGCCTAGACCTGCTATTTTCCATACGCAGTGAAGTGGTATGGTGCTTGAGCTTATGCTGATTTCTATTTGTGTTGGGAGATTGATGGTTAACAAGTCCCGAGAGGACAGGGACGGTGGGTTTGAAACCTCCGATGTCCTGATCACGGTTTTAACCTCTGCGGCCCTTCCGGTCGCCTCGCGCATCCTTGCGCTTGCCTTTGGGGATAATTCCTTGTGGTCTGTCGACCGATTGTTCATTATCTATTTTGCATCATTTTCAGGATGGATATTGAGAAGTTATCTCCAGCTTGTCGTGGAGAGAAACGGAATGAGGGATAAAGGCTATACGTTTATGGATTCAGATGCGTCGGGGAATGCCATTTGGACGTTTCCCGTTGCTCTTTCTCTATTTTGTTGGAATCTAATACCAGGCTTAATCTCACTTCTTGCTATCTATTGTGTCGCAGTTTTTCTGCTTTGGAAGTATCGGAATGTCTTTCGCATTGACGTGGGAAGAATGGTATTTATCGGGTTGTGTACGCTTCTTACCGTGCTTGTCGCGGAAGCGTTCTGTGCGGTCTATTTGTCTGATTCGGTATCTGAAATATATCAATTTGTTATTTATACGTTTGCGTTGGTTTTTATTATTTCGTTTAATTTTGCGCTCGATCGCTTTCGAATAAAACGCTTCGGTCGCAGGAAATAGGACCCATGGTCTTATAAGGGTATGAGGACAACATGGACACTTCTACAAAAAATCAAACGCTCGTATATCGCTTTGTCGATGTAGATCCCGAAGAAGGCCTGGACGCCAAGGACCTTTCTAAGTTCCTAAGCCAATTTGACGGACTGATAAAAGAGGTCGCAAAAGAGTCGGGCACCTTAGAAAATACGACTATAAAAGTGCGCCCATTTAAAGAAGGCTCTTTTATTACAGAATTCGTGATCCATTGTGTGCCCGGATTGATTGACGCGTTAAACAGTGACGCTATATCTGCAATTAATAATGCCGGCGGTCTTGTGGAGGTTCTATTTGCTATAGCGCACATAATTAAAAAAGTTAAAGGACATATCTCTAAATATAAGCCAACTGACAATGGAGCTTTCGTATATGGAGAGGGTTCGGACGCAGTCCTTGTTCCTGTTGAGATCCACGCGCTAGTCCAGTCCCCAGAAATCGCTGAGAAATTTTCTAAGGTCATCACTGGTCCGATGAAAACTTTCAAGAGGCCTTCGAGGGAGATTGAGATTAAGATTGCCGGTAGTAAGGCTTCAGAGGATGCTATTTCTTTTTCTTCAAGCGAGGCGACTTATTTTGACAGTTATAAAGAAGAAGCTTTAAAAGCAACGCAAGAAGAGACGGTTGAGTATTCGTCCCACAATATCTGGGTTCGACCGTTATTTGGTTCCTACGGTGGAGATGTTTCCGGATATACATTTGAGTCGGGCTACGAGGACGAGCAACGAACATACAATAAGGTTCAAATAGACGACCGTGATTTTCTCGAACGCGTGCGAGATGGTGAGTATCGCCTAAATAGTGGCGACCTAATGCGTGTCGATATGACCATTAAAGAGGTCATTAATTTGAGGACGCAAAAAGTCCGAACCGCCGCATGCCATATAACTAAAGTTAGAGATTACCGTCCGATGAAAAGATGTGAACAGCTGACCTTTGCTGATTTTGTTGATGGGGAGAATAATGACTGACGTGCCGAATCAGGCCAATCGATTTGCCCGGACATTGAATGTAGTTCTGCATGCTCCGCAATAGCGACGAAAACAGGTTACTATGTCGGTAGTGATACAGTCATCGTTGACTCTAAGTGAGGCGATGACAAAGGAGGGTCGTTGTTCGGTTGTTGCCGGCAACGGCTCTTTGATTTTAGGAGTTACTTTGGTGATAGAAATTTAGACTTTCGCTCAACTTATCGAACTCCTAGAGAGTCATGGCGTTCTAACTGATGCCGCTGCGCTAGATTGCCTGAGGCGCGAAATGAATATTTGCTCGTCGGAGCACTGCTGAATATTGGGTCACCTGTGCGGTTCGAATTTTCAATTATCGAGCAGCTTTTGTCTCCGATGAAGTCTTGCAATTCTAGCAAAAAACAAACATATGTTCTATACTTATCGAAGTAGACTTGTTTGGAGGCGTTAGATGGAAGTCCGAAGAGATGACATTGTAGACAGCGTTGTACGTCTGATAAACGGGGTGGGGCGTAGCCCATATTTATTCGTTGGCTCGGGCTTTTCCCGTAGATACATGGGTACCGACGATTGGGTTGGCTTGTTAAGGCACCTCTGTTCACGTCTTTCCGATGATCCCTTTCGGCTTGACTCGTACCTGGCACGTTGTCCAGATGAGTCTGACAATAGCGCATTGCCCTCTGCCGCGACGATGCTTGATAAGGATATGCGCATAGCTGTTCTTGAGGACCCTCGCTTCGCTTCTTTTAGAAACGATCATGCAGAGGATATTCGTCAGCGCAAATCTGTTTTAAAGATTATGGCGGCCGAGAGGTTATCCTCGTTCAAACCTGACTATATGACGCATGAGCTTGATATCTTGAGAGAGGTTGGCAGACGGCGTATCTCTGGAGTTATTACAACCAACTATGACTGTCTCCTGGAGTCGCTATTTCCCGAGTTTAAAGTTTTTGTTGGCCAGGACGATCTCGTCTTTCACAGAACTTTTGAAATGGGTGAAATCTATAAAATCCATGGTTCTATGGATAATCCTGAATCTATGGTTCTTGAGGAGGCAGATTACACAAAACTCGCCGAAACACAGGATTACTTGGCGGCCAAGCTGCTAACTATTTTCATGGAATACCCAATTATATTTATTGGCTATTCCCTAAACGATCCCGATATTCAATCTATCCTCATGTCGATTTCGCGTTGCCTCGGTTCAAATAATCTTGCATTGCTCAGAAAGCGTTTTATTTTCCTAACTAGGGGTGAAAACGCAACCTCGACACATTCGATTACTTTTCCGGGTATTGGCGAGATAAGCATGACTGAGATTAGGACGAATGATTTTGGCGCAGTGTATGAAGCAATTGGACATTCCAAATGCTCCTTCTCGCCCAGGATCATTCGTGAGCTGCGCAGGAGTATCTACGCCTTGGCAGATAAGGGCGAGCCAAATGATTCACTGGTAGTTGAAGCGAGTTTTAGCGACCTTGAAAGACTTCCGGAGGGACAACATCTTGTTCTGGGTATCGGTGTTGCGAATGCTTCTTTAGGGCACGGGCATATGGTCAAAGCCGAACTTTTATATCGTGATGTTGTGTTTGATGACGAACATGTTGCTCCTAAGCTTGCCGTCGAGGAATATCTTCCTTCGCTGCTTGCTTCTAACTCGGGTGGTTTGCCCATGTATAAGTATTTAAGCGCGTATTCAGGGGAAGTTCTTAATCCAAGGATGCTAAAGGAAATAGATGAGAAGAAGGATTTAGATGCTTTTCTAAACAACAGCCTACGAAAGGCAAAAGGTTGCTATCATCTTTCGGGAATTAGACACTCGGTTCAGTCTGTTATAGCCAACGAAGGCTTTGAGGAAGCATTTAAAAAGCTTGTGCTACTCGAAGAAGACGAGATCGATCTAAACAAGTTGCTTGAATATCTGAGGGCGCTCATCACGGACGATCGCAAGATAATCCACGGTAATAGCGAGCTAAAACGGCTTATTAGAATGTATGATTTCCTTAAGTACAAGAAGGCCTTCGACATATCGGCTACTAGTGAGTAGTCCCACCTAGCGTCTATGAAGAAGGCCATCTTTGTAAACTATGGCATCTGAGCGTATAGTGCGAACACCACGTGCAAATGCATACTTAATATAACGCTTTCTGCTTGAAATCACAATGGTGTCAGTTTCGACCTGCCAATCAAGGGAAGATGGCGTAGAGAATCTTCCTGCAATACAAAAGCTCTTTGGGAGCTTTAAGGGTGACGCTTTCAAACTGAGAGTGTTGCCCTTTTTTCATGTATGCAATGTGTGGTGTACTAGCCAAGCACCATCCCGGCAATGGAATGATCGAGCATGGGCGGCTTCTACTGATTGACGTGATCGTGGTCAAACAAGTGATATCGATTAGAATTAAATCAATTGCGCTGGAAGCCTTCGGGCGACACCTGAAGAGGGCTGATGCGTCGGCCCGCTTTTTTGTTTGGATGTAAGATTCGGCCTGGCATAACAAGGATCTCATTTGGGGAGAAACAAATATCCGGCGGTTTTCCGCTTCGGGACGCACGGTTTAAGCGTGCTTTTCGGAAGTGCGGGGAAAAATCGGAAACCTCCGAGCATAAACAGAATTTCGGCAACAAAACCGCAGGTCGCGGAAGGCTGAAACGGGGGCCTGTTCGACCTATCTCAGGTTTTCACCGCACTTCCGGAATTGCTCGACGGAAGTATGCGGCAAATTTCGGAACCCTCGAGCACATCGTCCTTTTCATGAAAAGAACCCGCAGGTAGAAGCGTTGCCACTATCCAGTGTGGTTTACGTGTCTAGAATTTGCCGCACACTTCCGGATTTTGCATAAGCTCGACTGGTTTGTTTATCGATTGGGGCAGAGGAATCTTGTCTGGACCTCGTTATATGTATTTAAATGGATGAACTTAACCTATAAGTTAAGTTCATCTAGAAATGGGAGGTGCCCTTTGGCAGAAGGATATGATCTTGTCGAATATAGAGACCTCAAGGGTCGACCGTTTTGGGAATTGACGGCTTCTCCCGACAACTCTCAATTCCAGAAAATGTTGTCAGACCCTAAGCGGAAAATAACCGCTCAACTATGATCGGCCGTAATAGCTCGTCAGCTTCTGGAGCCTGAGCGCTGACATTTAGGCTTGGCTTTGAAACGGAGAATACAATGAATAAAGTAGATCTATCTGATTTTTATGCCGAAACAGTAAGTAGCGAAACACGCGCTTACGAACATGCACTAGATATTGAGTTTATTGTTCATCGCGAAATGAAACATTTGGGATTGAGCAAAAGTGAACTGGCAAATCGTATGGGCATAAGCCTTCAGTCGCTTTCTAAGCTCTTGAATTCTCAACCCAATATGACTCTAAAGACGATTGCAAAGTTCGAACTTGCTCTGGGCATTAAGATCGTTCCGCAGGTTATCGTCAGCTATTCCAAAGAGCTGCCGTTTCCTTCGTCTAATGATTCAGCGCGAGAGCAATGTACATTGCCTGCCATTCCCCCTGCGGAGCTGTCAGCAGATTGCGATGCGCCTTTTCAGAGCGAATAGCAGTCTCTCAATGAGCCTGGGTCGGACGAGTTGCCAACCCCACATCCCCTAAAAAAGTTCTTAAAACAGCCTTAAAGGCGTTCCAACTCGCGTTGACAGCGTAAAATACGCATGTTTGACTATGACAGAAGTGGATTTTAGGGGAGGAGTACGCCATGGAGGTGCTGGTTGTTGGCAACACCGCATATGTTGACGATGACTTTTGCGCCAAGGCATTCCCCGGGGACCACGTTAAGGTTGTAGCCGCGCAGGAAGCGCGCCGCGATGAGTCGTCGCCCCATGCCTCGTGGAAAGAGCTGCTCCAGCACTTGGAGCAGGCCTACGAGTTCGACCGCGTGGTCTACCTGTCTAATTACCTAACCCCGCATACCGATACCGTGGGCGATATCGAGCTGCTGCGCTCGGTCTTTCGTACGTGCGCGGGTCGCCGGATCCAGCTGTTGTATATAGCAGGTCCCGCGGGTGCCGAGGGTGCCGCCGATGCCGCGGGGCGAACGGTCAAGGGCATTATCGCGCACGCAGCCAACGACCTGTGCCGCTACTACGCTGCTCGCGAGGGCGTTCAGACTAAGATCCTGCGCGTGCCGTTCCTGTATACCGCGTCTGCCGCGCTGGAAGACCCGTTTTGGTGCCGCTGTTCGACGCGTGCTCAACCGGATCGGCCGCTCTGCAGGGCGCGCAGGATGCGGCGTTTCCCCTGCTGTGTGCCGAGGAGCTTTCGGTGCTGGTACGCCGTATCTTCGACAGCTGGGATGGCAACTTTGAGACGCTCGACGTTGCCGATACCTTCCATCACACGGTGGGTGAGGTGGGCGAGGCCCTTCAGTCGCTGTTCCCAGGGGTCTCAGTTGCCTATGGCGATTCTGCCGGCTACGCCCTGCCTGCCAGCGACGTCGCTCGCGTGCGCTATGGCTGGTTTCAGCGTTACGACTTGCTGCGCGACCTCTCGACCATTCAGGCTCGCTGGGATGCTGGTCGCGCAAAGAAGGTCAACCCCTTGCGCGCGGCCATCGACCGCATTCAAATGCGCACGCTGCCTGTCAATTGCCTGGAGACGGCAGCCGCCTGGGTGCTCTTTGAAGTGCTGGAGCGCTTGTTCTCCCAATCGACCCAGCTCAACGTGCTCGATTATCGCCTGCTCTACGTGGTGCTCATCGGCACGCTGTATGGCTTGGACTTTGGCCTGGTTGCGGCGCTGCTGGCGTCGGTGGGTTTGGCCGCGAGCTACTTTACTCAGTACGGCTATACCTTCCAGGGCCTTTTCTACGAGCCGTCCAACTGGCTGCCGTTTATTGCGTACTTTGTTGTGGGTGCCGTGTGCGGCTATGTGCAGCTGCGCAACAGCGAAGCCATTAGGGCGGAGCGCGATCAAAACAAGCTCGTGCGCAACCGCAATACGTTCCTTACGCAGCTCTACCACGACGCGATCGAGGACAAGCGTGCGTACAGGCGCCAGATCGTGGGTCGCCACGACAGCTTTGGCAAGATCTTTGCCGTGACGCAGGAGCTTGACGTGTTCAACCCACGCGACATCTATCGCAAGTGCTGCGAGCTTCTGGGCGAGATCCTCGAGAACGATTCGGTGACGATCTACCATGTTTCTGGCGGAGCATTTGCACGCCTGGTGGCAGCAAGTCCCGCGATTGCCGAAGATGCCGCACGCTCGCTTACGCTTGAGCAGCTTGCGCCCCTTTTAGGCGACGGGGGTCGTTCGAGCCTGTGGGTGAACCGCGAACTGATGCCGGGGCTTCCCATGTTTGGATACACGATCGAGCGCGATGGGGCACCCGCCGTGTTGATCTTTGTGCGTCGTGCGGCCGAAAACCAAATGACGCTCTATTACCAAAACCTGTTCCGCATCTTGTGCGGCCTGGTCGAAAGCGCGCTTGGCCGTGCCTTTGACTATGAGGCGGTGGCACAGGATAAACGCTGCGTTGACGGCACTTGCGTGCTCAAGCAGGCTGCCTTTGGCCAAGAGCTCGCGGCCGAGCAGGCGCTGGCAGATGGCAAGATGGGCAGCTTTTTGCTCCTGCGCGTGGTACCGGGCATGGAGCCTGTCGGCGAGCTGGTGGGCGCAATTGGGTCGGCAATCCGCGAGAGCGACGCGGCGGGCTTGGTCGATGGCGACGTGCTCTACCTGCTTATGCGCCAGGCAAAGGCGTGCGATCTGCCCATTATTCGCGAGCGCCTCAGCACAAAGCAGATTGCGGTGGAGCCCGTTGACGGCGAGGACATCGTGGCGCTGCTGCAGCACATCGCTGACACCGGTGACGGTGAGGGGGGTGCCGCTTGATCTCGCTTGTCGTTGCCGCCGTCTTGCTGCTGATTCATTCGCTGGTTTGCCTGGTGCTGTGGACGCTTATGAAGTTGGGCCTGCTGCCGGTGCGCGGGCACATGCTGGCTGTAATAGTGCTGGTGCCGCTGTGGGGCCCGTTGCTGGTGGTTCTGCTATCGGCCCGCAGCGCGGTGTTTGGCGAGGGGCTGAAAGAGTCTGCGCTGGAGTCGCTGCGCTTCAACGACGACCTGCATCGCAGCATCCTAGTGCACGAACGTGATGCCGATGCAGGCGTAGTTCCGCTCGAGGAGGCGCTCATCGTCAACGACCCGGCAGAACGGCGCCGCCTAATGCTCTCCATGCTCACCGAGGAGCCCGACGCGTACTTGGCGCAGCTTCAGGCGGCTAAGCTTAACGACGACGTTGAGGTGGCTCACTTTGCCGCGACGGCGGTGGCGCAGATCTCGAAGGAGTCCGACCTTAAACTGCAGCAGCTGGAGCGTGCCTTTAAGACGGACCCGAGCGCGCAAAACCTCAACGAATACTGCGATTTTCTTGGTGAATACTTGGGCTCGGGCCTGGCCGAGGGGCGCGTGGCTCAGATTCAGCGCCAACAGTACGCGCGCCTGCTTGCGCGCCGCCGCGAGCGCGAGGACTCCTTTGAGCTGCGCGTTCGATACGCGACGGCGCTGGCCGATGTCGGACAGATCGACGAGGCGCAGGCCGTGATCGACCAGCTGGTGCTCGATGTGCCCGAGGAGCAGGAGGTTTGGATGCTTTGCCTGCGCCTGGCGGTGATGCGCCGCGACGGTGACGAGGTCCACCGCGTGATCGATGCGATTGACAAACAGCATGTATACTTGAGCGCCGCCAACCGCGAGGAACTGGCGTTTTGGCGCAACGGAGAGGAGGCCCGATGAGCGTGGTACAGCATATCCGCGACCGTGCGGGCCATTTTCGCTGGATGGGGCTGCTTGTGGTGTGGGCGGTCTTTATTGCCATGGCGGCCGTGCTGCTGGTGGAGCGCGCCGGCGTGCAGTACAGTGCGGGCCAGCATAAGCTGGGGATGCTTGCCGCCAACGATGCGGTTCCGGCCTCCTCGGCAATATTTGGCCAAAAGCCCACGTGCCTGGTCATTACCGATTCCGATCAAGCTGGCGTCGAGGACGTAAAGGAGCAGTTCGACCAGATTCTGCTCGACATGAAGATCGCGCACCGCGACGTGGACCTTGCCCTGGACGGCGCGGATGCCATTCCCTCGCTGACCTCCTACGATCGCGTGATTTTGCTCATGCCGTCGCTCGATGGGCTCGGTACGCACCTGAGCGACATTATGAGTTGGGTGAGTGCCGGCGGTTCGCTTATGCTTGCCATGCCTCCGGATAACTCGGGCTATCTGCAAGTGATTGCTCCCAAGCTTGGCATTGAATCTGCCGGATATGACTATGTAAAAGCCGAAAGCATTGTGCCGAGCGAGGACTTTATGCTGGGCGGGGGAGAGCGCTACGAGCTCTCGGACCCCTTTGATTCGTCGCTTTCGGTTTCGCTGCGCGAGACGGCTCGTGTGTGGGCTAAGACCGGCGATGCGGGCACCCCGCTCATTTGGTCGAATGACTGCGGTAGCGGTCGCACCGTGGTGTGCAATATCGGTATCTATGACAAGGTCATGCGCGGTTTTTACGCCGCGGCGATCAGCCTGCTGGGCGATGCCACGGCCTACCCCGTCATCAACAGCGCCGTCTTCTATCTGGACGACTTTCCCAGCCCCGTGCCCTCGGGCGACGGCACCTATATCAAGCGCGACTACGGGCTTTCCATCGCCGACTTTTATGCCAAGGTCTGGTGGCCCGATCTGCAAAAGCTCGCGCAGAAATACGGCGTTCGCTTTACCGGCGTGATGATCGAAAACTACGAGGACGTGGTCAACCAGACCGAGCCCGCGCGCCAGGCCGATTCCACGCAGTTCCGCTACTTTGGCGGCATGCTGCTGCAGATGGGCGGAGAGCTGGGTTTCCACGGCTACAACCATCAGCCGCTGGCGCTCTGGGATACCGACTATGGCACACTGTACGACTACAAGACGTGGAAGAACAAGGAGGCGCTCGTCGCATCGCTCAACGAGCTTATAGCCTTCCAGGACGAGGTACTGCCCAACGCGCGCGGCTCGGTCTATGTGCCACCGTCGAATATCCTTTCGGCCCGTGCGCGCAAGCTTATCGGCACTGACGTTCCGCGCATTAAGACCATCGCCAGTACGTATTTTGAGGATGGCACCGACTTGCCCTATGTGCAGGAGTTTGGCGTGGCGAGCGATGGCATTGTGGAGCAGCCACGTATTGTCTCGGGCGGCATGGTCAACGATTCCTATATGCGTCTGGCAGCCGTGTCCGAGCTCAACATGCACTACGTGAGTACGCACTTTATGCATCCGGACGACCTACTGGATCCCGGTCGCGGAGCCAAGGAGGGCTGGGAGGTCTACAAGGGCGGTCTGACCAACTACCTGGAGTGGCTTACCAATTCTGCGCCCGACCTGCGGCGCCAGACCGGTTCGGAATGCTCGGGCGCCATCCAGCGCTTTTCGTCCGTGACGGTGAGCGTGGATACAGGTGCGGATGCCTGGACGCTCAGCCTGGGCAATTTCCACGACGAGGCGTGGCTCATGTTCCGCGCCAACAACGGTGAGCCGGGTGCAGTCACGGGTGGCGAGATTACGCATCTGATGGGCGACCTGTACCTGGTCAAAGCCACGGACAAGACGGTGACCATTGCACGCAAGGAGGGTGGCGACAAATGAGAATCTGCTTGGTACTCGAGGGTTGCTACCCCTATGTGCACGGCGGCGTGTCCACCTGGATGCACGGCTACATACAGGCCATGCCCGAGCACGAGTTTGTGCTGTGGGTGATTGGCGCGCATGCTGTCGACCGCGGCAAGTTTGTCTACGAGCTGCCCGACAACGTGGCCGAGGTGCACGAGGTGTTTCTGGACGACGCCCTGCGCCTATCGGGCGAGCAAGAAGAGGCCGACTTTAACGCCCGCGAGCGCGAGGCGCTGCGCCGCCTGGTGTCGCTCTCCAATCCGGACTGGGACGTGCTATTC